>Ga0105240_10001742_pt1 | contig 36760 bp, 35 predicted proteins | sample KBSC54metaG_FD_80426 | JGI IMG/M metagenome (GOLD analysis project Ga0105240, IMG submission 80426) | Corn rhizosphere microbial communities from Kellogg Biological Station, Michigan, USA - KBS C5-4 metaG | ecosystem: Host-associated > Plants > Roots > Rhizosphere > Soil | place: Michigan, USA... | reverse complement strand
CGGACGTCGCACCCCCCTAGCGCAAGGGGCACAATGCCCGTGCCCTCCAGATGCTGGCCGGCCACCGCCAGGTCGTGCGAAAGTACTTGGCGGGCTCCGCAACCGAAGCCCGTGATGGCGCAACTGAACCCAATAACAACTCTCACCACCGCCGTGCACACTCTTCTCAGTTCCGCCGAGCTCGATGCATTGGGTCTCAGCCTCGACGTCGCAGCTCGCAGTGTCCTGTTCAGTCTGCCGCTCGCCGTTCTCGTTGCCTGGACCCTCACCCGGGCGCGCCTTCCCGGCCGCCCGGTGCTGGATGCCTTTGTTCATCTGCCGTTGGTACTTCCACCGGTAGCTGTGGGGTATGTGCTGCTGGTCGTGTTCGGAATCAATGGGCCGATCGGTAGCTGGTTGCACGGGCGCTGGGGCATTCAGGTTGCATTCACCACGGGTGGGGCCGCGTTGGCCACCGCGGTAATGACTTTTCCGCTGATGGTGCGCGCCATCCGGATCGCCCTGGAGAACGTGGACCCGGGGCTGGAGGCTGCCGCCCGCACACTCGGAGCCGGACCGTTGGACCGGTTTTGCAGTATCACTCTGCCTCTGATGTTGCCCGGCATCCTGGCCGGAGCCGTCACCGCCTTCGCAGCGGGACTGGGCGAGTTTGGTGCGGTGATCACCTTCGCATCCAACATTCCTGGGGTGACCCGCACCCTACCGCTCGCGCTGTACACCGCCATTCAATCGCCCGGCGGCGATGCGGCCGCCCTACGCCTGGCGATCCTCTCCCTGATCCTCGGCTTGGTGGGCCTGTTGGGCGCGGAAGTGCTCGCGCGCCGCGTGCGCCGTTTCCTCGGTCGTTAGGATGCTGCGCGTCTCCATCAGCAAAAAGCGCGGTGAATTCGTTCTGCAAGCCGACTTTGCGGTCCCCACCCCGGCGGTCGTGGCGCTATTTGGGCCCTCCGGCTGTGGCAAGACGACTCTGGTCAACCTCATCTCGGGCCTGCTGGCACCCGATGAGGGACGAATTCAACTTGACGACACCGTGCTCACCGACACGAATGAGGGGATCTGCGTGCCGGCGGAGCGGCGCCGAATCGGCTACGTGTTTCAGGACGCCCGACTCTTTCCACACTTCAACGTGCGCGGCAACCTTCGCTACGGCCTCAGGAGAAGCTCCGCCGGCGGCTCTCCTTTGATAGGGTTCGAGGAGGTTGTGAGCCTGTTGGGCCTGCCCGAACTGCTGGATCGGCGTCCCCATCAACTCTCGGGCGGCGAGCGGCAGCGTGTGGGACTGGGCCGCGCCCTGTTGTCCCAACCGCGCTTGCTGCTGCTGGACGAGCCCCTCGCCTCGCTCGATATTGCCCGCCGGGAAGAAGTCTTGCCTTATCTGGAAGCGTTGCGTGAACGACTTGCGCTCCCCATGGTATATGTCAGTCATCAGTTCGAGGAAGTGCTACGGCTGGCGACGCACGTCGTCCTGATGGACGCCGGACGCGTCGTTGCTCAGGGCACTCCGGAAGAAGTGAGTCTGCTACCGCAATTGCGCGCCATTGTCGGACCGGACTCGGTGGGCTCGGTGCTGGACGGGGTCGTGACGGCAGTCCACCCGCCCGTGGGCATGGCGGATCTGCAACTTGGAACCGGCTGCCTGCACGTGAGTCTGCAAAATGTCGCGGTGGGGTCGAAGGTGCGTGTGCAACTCCTCGCGCGCGATATCATTCTGGCTACGCAGAAGCCTCAGGGACTGAGCGTCAGGAACGAGTTTCGAGGCGTGATCGCCGACATAACACCAGACGACCCTGACACCGTTCTGGTTAAGGTCGATATCGGCGGAGTCACCGTGCTTGCCCGGATTACACAGCAGGCCAGTCAGGCGCTCGCGTTCCGGCCCGGCAGCCCGGTCTGGGTGTTGGTCAAAGCCGTTTCGATGCGGGGACGGGCTTTCCCTCTCCCGCGCTAGCTTGTCTAGGCGTCCGGAATGGCCTTGTCGCTTACGATGGTGAGCACGTCGTAGCTGGCGACAGTCTCGCCGTTCTGGTTCGTGATCTCCGTATCCCACCGAACCTCGCCGTGACCCGCAGACGGTCGGAAGGATTTCTCCTTGCAGGTGAGACGGACTTTGATGCGATCGCCAGGCTTCACCGGCTTGGTGAAGCGCAGGCCGTCGATGCCATAGTTGGCGAGCACGGGGCCATACGGCGGGTCGACGAACAGCCCGGCCGCTGCCGAAACCAAAAAATAGCCGTGTGCGACCCGACCGCCGAAGAGTGGATTGCGGGCCGCTTGGGCCTCATCCATGTGGGCATAAAAGGTATCACCCGATAACGCCGCGAAGCGCTCGATATCCGCCACCGTGACCTCGCGCTCGGCGGAGTTGAATGTATCCCCAATAACCAGCTCGCCGAACGGTTTGCGGAAGGGATGTACGCCAGGATCGACTTGCCGCGCTCCTTTGACCCAGCGGCCGGTGATCGCGGCAATCACGTCCGGAGTTCCCTGGACCGCGGTGCGTTGCATGTAGTGCATGACACCTCGGATACCTCCCATCTCCTCGCCGCCACCTGCCCGCCCCGGCCCGCCATGCACGAGATGCGGCAACGGCGACCCATGACCCGTCGACTCCTTGGAGCAATGGCGGTTCACGACAACGATACGACCGTGAAAAGGAGCGAGCCCGACTACCAGCCCGGCCGCCACTCGGTCGTCGGCCGTAAAGACAGAGCCCACCAGACTCCCGCCCCCATGGCGGGACAACTGGACCGCCTCATCCAACCCGGAGTACGGCACAACCGTACAGACCGGCCCGAACGCCTCGATGGAGTGGATGGCTGTGGCGCTGCTGGTATCACGGCAGTAGAGGAGTGTTGGGGAAACGAACGCGCCCTTGGCGACGTCCGCGCCGACGACCTGGAACAGATCAGAGGCGCCGTGCACCAACTCCGCTTCCAACTTGAGTTTGTCCACCTGCTCCAGCACTTCGCGCCGCTGCTCGGCCGAGGCCAGCGGGCCCATCCTGACGTTCTCCAGGCGCGGGTCGCCCACGGGAATCTTGCTCAACGCCCCACGTAAGGCATCGATCACCTCAGCGGCACGCTCGGCGGGTACCATGGCCTTGCGGATTGCGGTGCATTTCTGGCCCGCCTTCGCGGTCATCTCGCGCACCACTTCTTTCACAAACCCATCGAATTCCGGGGAACCCGGGGCCGCGTCGGGCCCGAGAATCGAGGAATTCAGTGAGTCGGTCTCGGCCGTGAAACGCACCGAGTTGGCCATGATGACCGGATGCTGGCGCAGCTTGCGCGCAGTCGAGGCGGAGCCGGTGAAAGATACGATGTCCTGGCAAGTCAGGTGGTCGAACAGATCGCCGGTGCTGCCGCAGATCAGTTGGATGGCCCCGTCGGGTAGGATTCCGGAATCAATGATGCGGCGAAATACCTGCTCTGTCAGATAGGACGTGGCAGTGGCGGGCTTTACGATGGCGGGCACCCCCGCCAGCAATGTCGGGGCGAGCTTCTCCAGCATGCCCCACACAGGGAAGTTGAAGGCGTTGATATGGACCGCGGCGCCTTCGAGCGGCAGGCAGATATGTTGGCCGACGAAGCTGCCGCTCTTGGACAACGGCTCGAGGGCGCCGTCGACATAGACGCGGCTATTGGGCAACTCGCGCGTGCCCTTGCTCGCATAGACGAAGAGCGTGCTGATACCGCCATCGATATCTACCCAGGAGTCGCTCTTGGTCGCTCCGGTCGCATAGGAGAGCGAATAAAACTCTTCCTTGTATTCTGACAACATCTTCGCTACGGACTTGAGCAGGCCGGCCCGCTCGTGGAATGTCAACGCACGCAGGTTGGGGCCACCCACATGCCGCGCGTTCCAAAGCATGGCGCGATGATCGATACCCTCCGCGGAGGCGCTGGCGATGACCTCGCTGGTCGTCGCATCCCGCAAGGTGACGAAATTGTGGGTGCCTGCCTGCCATTTTCCCGCAACGAAGCTTTGGAGCTGCATAAAAGTGTCCTGCTATTCGCCAGTGGCCAGTACGTGCCCATCGATGCGCGCGGAGCGGCCGCGGAACAACGCGATGCGCGTGCCGTCCTGGTTGGTCACGGTGACTTCGTAGATACCATTGCGCTTGGAGCGCCAGACCTCATTGGCTGTCGCGGTCAACTCGTCGTCCTGGTGGGCGGGCGCCAGAAAGTCGATCGCCGCGGCCGCGGCGACTGTGTTTTCGTTGTAGGAGTTGCAAGCGAACGCGAAAGCGCTGTCCGCGAGAGCGAACACCATGCCACCGTGACAGATGCGATGGCCATTCGTCATGTCCGGCCGCACCACCAGCGAGGCTCGCGCGTAGCCTGGACGCACCTCGACGATCCGGATGCCCAGGGCACGGGAGGCTTGGTCGACCGCATAGAGTTTCTGCGTAACCTGCTCGGCCAGGTGTTGCGCCGGGTTGTCGCTCATGTTTGTTTTCTGATGACTCGCGTTATTGACCGCCACATCGCCGTTAGCGGCGCTGTGCCTATTTGCCACTGAATCGCGGCGCACGCTTCGCGGTGAAAGCTGCCACGCCTTCGGCATAATCCGCTGTGAAACCCAGCTCGCGTTGGTAATCGCGCTCCGTATCCAGCTGCTGCTCGAGCGATTGGCTCCAGCTCCCATAGATCGCCTGCTTGGTGCGCGCCAGGCCCCGCGTCGCTGCGGCCGCCAATTGGCCCGCCAGTGTATCGACCACGTTGGTCAATTCCGCATCCTCCACGCAGCGCCAGATCAGCCCCCATTCCGCTGCCTGCTCGGCGCCAAGCTTCTCGCCGAGCAAGGCCAGACCCAGCGCGCGAGCGTTGCCTACGAGCCGGGGCAGGAACCAGGTGCCGCCCGAGTCGGGCACGAGCCCAAGTTTGGCGAACGCCTGCAAAAAGCTAGCCGAACGTGCGGCGATCACGAGATCACACGCAAGCGCAATGTTTGCTCCGGCGCCGGCGGCGACGCCGTTCACGGCAGCGATTACCGGGAGCGGCAGTGTCCGCAGGGTCAAGATCAGCGGCTTGTAGTATTGCTCGATGGAATCGCCCAGATCGACCGTCGCGCCAGCCGGGGCGACCGCGCGATCGGCCAGATCCTGGCCCGCGCAAAATCCGCGTCCAGCGCCCGACAGGACCAACACACGCGCTGTGGGCGCGCCACTGGCATCGGTCAGGGTCGCCAGCGCGTCCCGCACTTCTGCGTGCATGACAGTGTTGAAACTGTTGAGGCGCTCCGGGCGATTGAGCGTCAAGCGCGCGATGCCGTCGGTTACTGCGAAGAGAATGGTCTGGTAGCTCACTGCGATAGCCCTTCTTCTGGTCTGTTTCCGGCCTGTTTCCGGGCCTATTTCTCGTCGTAATCCAGCTCGAGGGTCGGCGTGGTCACCCGCGACTGACAGGCCAACACGTAGCCTTGCTCGACTTCCCAATCCTCCAGCGCATAGTTCTGCGCCATCTCCACTGCACCCTGCGTGACCTTCGTCCTGCAGGTCGAGCAGACTCCCGCGCGGCAGGAAAAGGGCAGCTCCAGCCCGGCTCGAGCCGCCGCGTCGAGGATGACTTCATCGTTCATGCGCATGGTGAAGGTGCGGCGGCGGCCGTCCATCAGGATGGTGACTTCGGATTGGTCGGGTGTGGAGGTGCGCTCGCTGGCGGGTGGTAGACCGGGCGCGGCGCTGGCGGGTGGTCGAGCGGGCGCGCCGCTGGCGGATGGAGCGGCGATCACCTCGGCCTTGCTTTCGTCGGCGGTGGTGGTCGCTAGCGTGAAGTGCTCGCCGTGGATCCGCTCGGCCGCAACACCCAACTCCCGCACCGTGGCCGACACCTCCTCTATCATAGTCCCGGGTCCGCAAACGAAGCACTCGGTGACATCGGCCGGTTTGAACAGCGTACGGGCAAATTCACGCACCCGTTCCCCATCGATTCTGCCGTTGTAGAGCTCTACCTCCTGCGGCTCGCGGCTCATCACAAAGTGCAGCGACAACCGTCCCAGGTTGCGATCCTTCAATGCCAACAACTCCTCCACGCACATCGTTCGCCCAGTGCCGGTATTGCCATAGAAGAGAATCACACGGCTGGCCGGGTTCGCTGTCAAAAGCGCGCGCACGATCGCGAGCACCGGCGTAATGCCGCAGCCGGCGGCAAACGCGATATACACACCGCCCGGTTGCGAAAGCCGCCGCGGCGTGAAGCTGCCATTCGGCGGCAAAACGTCCAGATGATCGCCCACGTTGAGTTGTTCGGCGAGATAGCGCGACATGTGGCCCTGGCCATGCACCCGCGCCGCAATCCGCAGCGGCGACTCCCCGGGCGCGCTCACGACGGAATAGGTTCGCCGCCTTTCTTCGTCGTTGATCTCGGTCCTGATGACCACGTGTTGTCCGGGAAGACCGCGATATTGGGCCTGCAGGTCCGGGGGGACCTCCAGGGCAATGCCCACGGCATCGTCCGCTTCCGGGCGGATCTCCGCAACGCGCAGTGAATGGAATGTCAGCATGCTAAATGCACTTGAAGTAGTCGAAGGGCTCCAGGCAAGACACGCAGCGGTAGTGCGCCTTGCAAGGCGTGGATCCAAATTCGCTCACCCGTTCGGTGTCCTTGCTCCCGCAACGCGGACAGCAGATGACCGGCGCGCGTAGCAGGTGATGCGGGCTCGCTACCGGCTTGTCGGGTGGCGCGATGCCGAAAGATTCGAGTTTGTGCCTGCCGCTGTCCGTGAGCCAATCGCTCGTCCACGGCGGCGAGAGGACTTCCTCTAGAACCGCATCGTGGTACCCGCCTGCATCCAGAGCCTCCCGCACGGACCGCCGGATCACTTCCGTAGCCGGACAGCCGGAGTACGTTGGTGTGATACCGACGTGCAACCGGCGGTCGGGAGCCCAGTGAGCGTATCGCACGATTCCCAACTCAACCACGCTGAGAACGGGTATTTCCGGGTCCATGACGTCTTCGAGCAGGCGCCAGACCGCGTGCTCGTCTGCAGGGGCTTCCGGCTGCAACTTGGTTACCATTGGGCGGCTACCATTGCGCGCCTGGATAGGTGCGTTGCAAGTACTGCATTTCGGCCAACATGTGCCCGAGATGCTCGCTATGCACGCCGCGCTTGCCATGCCATTGATATTTGACGTTCGCAGGCCGTTGCAGTGTCGCCTCGCGCAACACTTGATCGACATGCGCCGACCAACGGGCATGCAGCTCGGAAAGCCGCGGCGCAATTCCCGCAGCCGCCATTTGTTCGTCGACCTCATCCGCCGCGAACAGCTCATCGGTAAGCCGCCAGAGGCTGTCAAGCGCGTCTTGCACGCGCCGATGGCTTTCGTCGGTGCCATCTCCGAGGCGGATCAACCAACCCGAGCTGAAGCGGTGGTGGTAGCGCGACTCCTTCAGGGCTTTCGCAGCTATCGCCCCCAGGCGCGTGTCGGTGGAGCTCACCAGTGCTGAGTAGATCTCGACCTGCCAGGCGTCCAACAGAAACTGACGTACGATGGTGTTCGCGAAGTCGCCGTTGGGTTGCTCTGCAAGGGTCAGGTTCAAGAACTCAGGGCTGTCCCGCAGGAACGCCAGCGCGTCCTCATCGCGTCCACGCCCCTCCAGCTCCCCCGCATAACCCAACAGCAGCCGCGCCTGGCCGACCAGGTCCAGCGCCAGATTGGCGAGCCCGAGATCCTCCTCGAGGGCCGGCGCGTGCCCGACCCATTCACCCAGACGTTGGCCGAGCACCAGACTCGTATCACCCAAGCGAAGAACATAACGCAACAGCGCCTCGGTCGAACGCTGCGCGTCAGAACCGGCGGGGCCTGCACTGCGATCTGCCGAGGCGGGCGCGCTCATAGGTTCTTCACCTCATCCGGGATCGCGTAAAACGTCGGGTGACGGTAAACCTTGTCCTTTGCGGGCTCGAACAGTGCATCAGCCTCAGCAGGATCGGACGCGGTGATGTCGCTCGATTTGACAACCCAGAGACTCACGCCTTCCTGGCGCCGCGTATAGACGTCTCGTGCATGGTCGATCGCCATGCGAGCGTCCGCCGCATGAACGCTACCCACATGTTTGTGCTCGAGACCCGCTCTGGAGCGGATGAAGACTTCGAACAAGGGCCAATCGTTGCTCACACTCAATACCTCATTTCGATCGCTGCGGCCGGTTGGAGCTAAGCAGCCTGCGTAGCGCGGGAGCGCTGTTTGTCGGCGTAGGCCGCCGCGGCCTCCCGAACCCAGGCGCCTTCATCGTGCGCTTTCCGTCGTGCTTCCAACCGCTCGCGGTTGCAGGGACCATTGCCTCTGAGCACGGCCTGGAACTCATCCCAATCGATCGCACCGAAACGATAGTGCTCGCTGCCCTCCTCCCGGCGCAGCTCGGGATCGGGAATGGTGATACCCAGGAATTGCGCCTGAGGCGCGGTGATGTCGACAAACTTCTGGCGCAGCTCGTCGTTGGTAAAGCGCTTGATCTTCCAACGCATCGATTGAGCGGTGTGCTTTGACTCCTTATCGCTGGGGCCAAACATCATCAGCGACGGCCACCACCAGCGGTTCAATGCGTCCTGCGCCATCTGGTGTTGCTCGGGCGTGCCGCGCGCGAGCGTCAGCATGATTTCGAAACCCTGCCGCTGGTGAAAGCTCTCCTCCTTGCAAATACGAACCATGGCCCGCGCATACGGCCCGTAGGAGCACCGGCAGATCGGAATCTGGTTCATGATGGCCGCGCCATCGACCAGCCAACCGATGGCACCGATATCCGCCCACGTGAGCGTTGGATAATTGAAGATGCTCGAATACTTGGCGGTGCCGGCAAGGAGTTGCTCGATCATCTGTTGCCGCGAGATGCCCAGAGTCTCGGCGGCGCTGTACAGATACATTCCGTGGCCACCCTCATCCTGCACCTTCGCGATGAGGACCGCCTTGCGTCTCAACGTCGGAGCCCGGGTGATCCAATTCCCCTCCGGCAACATGCCGACGATCTCGGAATGCGCGTGTTGGGAGATCTGTCGGATCAGAGTTTGACGGTAGGCGTCCGGCATCCAATCCTTGGGCTCGACTTTCTCATCGGCATCGACGCGAGCTTGAAAGCGGGCCTCCAGCCCTGCGGTCTCCACCCGCGTCTCCTGCAGGCAGTCTTTTCCAAGTGCATCGAGGGCCTGGGTGTACATGGCAGCTCCGTCGGAGGCCGGATGAAATGTGACACAAGAATACCATGTCGCTTATCTTTTTTGTGTCACAATTCACTCCATGATCGGCCCATCCCCAGAGCCCAGCCTCGTCGAGTCCCGCGGCGCCCCGGACCTCACAGCCGCGGTCGCGGCCCTGCTGCGCTATTTTCACCGCCAGAGTCCTATTCGGGGAGGTTCACTGCTGATCACGATTTTTGGCGACTCGATCGCGCCAAGAGCGGGCGCGATAAGTCTGCGCAGCCTGATAGACCTGGCTCGGCCGTTCGGGCTCGCTGAGCGTCTGGTGCGTACGTCCGTTGCACGATTGGCGAGCGACGGGTGGCTGGTTGCGCGCCGCGATGGACGTCGCAGCGAGTATCGCCTCGCCCCGGGCGGACAGCAGCGCTTCGCTGCAGCCACTCGGCGCATCTATGGCGAGATCCCCAGCTCCTGGGACGGCCAGTGGACCCTGCTCGTGTTGCCGCCGGCCGCCGGCGGCCGCAGCCAGATTGTGCGCGACGAGCTGCGTTGGCTCGGGTTCGGCCAGGTCAGTCCAGGGGTGTTCGCGCATCCGAGCTGGAGCGTGGCTGAGGCACGCACCGAGCTGAATGACGTAGACGGCGTCGCCCACGGGTTGTTATTCAAGAGCGCGAGCGAGGGCAGCGAAGCGGATCGCCGGCTCGTGGCGACGGGTTGGGATCTTGGGGAGTTGGCACGGCGTTATCGGAAGTTCATTGCAACGTTCACGCCTTTGGCGTCGGCTGCGATTCCCGGTGAAATCGGTTGCGAAGCCGCCTTCGTGATCCGTACGTTGTTGATTCACGAATATCGCAAGATCCACCTGCAGGATCCGCTGCTACCGCCTGCCCTGCTGCCGGCTGACTGGGTCGGCGCCACTGCCTATGATTTGAGCAAGCGGTTATATTCCGCGGTATTTACTGCCGCCGAAGACTATCTTTCGGCCATCGCAAGCACGATGTCAGCCCCTCTGCCACCGGTGAGTGCCGTAACCTATGAGCGCTTCGGAGGACTGACGCGGCGAGACACTCAACCGCCGCGCTAGTACGCGCGCCAAAGGCTTGGGAGCGCCCACCGCGCACCCGCGAAATGATCGCCCCGGGGCAGCACCAATCCTACTCGGCATCGCCCTACCGCACCGCCGACGCGGCATGCGGCGCGCGACATGGGGTCAGTTCGACGGGTCTTGCGACAAGTTCCGCTTATCGACTACCCGCTTCGCTTTCCCCGCGGAGCGCTCGAGCGTACCAGGTGTGCAAACTACAACGCGGGCCGAGATGCCAACAATATTCTTGATATCGCGTTGCAAATCTATGACCAAGCGATCGCGCACGTTGTTATCACCGGCGGCGTCCGCGGTGCACTCCACATGCACACTCAACGAATCCAGGTGCGCATCGCGAGTAACCTCCAGTAGATAGTGCGGCGCGAGCCCGCGCTGCTTCAACATCAACTCCTCGATCTGGCTCGGGAAGACGTTCACGCCGCGGATGATCAGCATGTCATCCGAGCGCCCGGTGATTTTGGCCATGCGACGCATGGAGCGCGCCGTAGGCGGCTGCAGACTCGTCAGATCGCGGGTGCGATAGCGGATGACCGGCAGAGCCTCCTTCGTCAACGTCGTGAGCACCAGCTCACCATGGGAGCCGTCCGGAAGCACCTGGCCCGTATGGGGATTGATGATCTCGGGATAGAAGTGATCTTCCCAGATCACCGGCCCGTCTTTTGTCTCGAGACACTCGCTCGCAACGCCCGGCCCCATGACTTCCGACAGACCATAGATATCGAGCGCATCGATCCCCATGCGTGTCTGGATCTCGTTCCGCATGGCCTCCGTCCAGGGCTCGGCCCCGAAGATGCCCAGACGCAGGGAGCTCAAGGTGGGATCCAAACCCTGACGCACGAACTCCTCCGCAATGGCGAGCATGTAGGATGGAGTTACCATAATGATGTCAGGCTCAAAGTCGCAGATGAGCTGAACCTGCCGCTGCGTTTGTCCGCCCGACATTGGAATCACGGTGCAACCGAGATGCTCGGCGCCATAATGAGCACCCAAACCACCTGTGAACAGGCCATAGCCATACGCAATATGCACGACATCGCCTGGCCGGCCGCCGGCGGCCCGGATGGATCGGGCTACCAGATGGGCCCAGGTTTGGATGTCGTGAGTCGTATAGCCGACGACCGTCGGTCTACCGGTGGTGCCGCTCGAAGCATGGATCCGGACGACCCTTTCGCGGGGTACCGCGAACAAACCGAAAGGGTAAGCGTCGCGGAGATCGGACTTCGTCGTGAAGGGGAAATACTGCAGGTCCGACAGGGACTTCAGATCGTCAGGATGTATGCCTGCCAGCTCGCACTTGCGTCGGTAGGCCACGACGTTCTTGTAGGTATGGCGTAGCGACCATTTCAGGCGCGTCAGCTGCAGCGCGCGCAGCTCATCCGCGCTAGCGCGCTCAATCTCCTCCAGCTCGGGAGCCTCGGTGCGTTGTACTTTGGCCATGCAACCATGATCGCACTACCTAGGCCCAATTGGTAAGGCGGTCGACCAATCTTTGCATGAAACGGTTGGCTTGATGACCATCCATGACCCGATGGTCAATGGTCAACGTGACATAGCATCGGGGCTGGATCACGACCCGATCCGCTCCCCCGTCCGCCACCACCACTGCCCGCTTCTCGAGCTTGCCGACCCCCAGGATCGCGGCCTGGGGTTGATTGATTACAATCGGGGTGGCCAGCAGGCTGCCGCTCACCCCATGATTGGAGATGGTGAAGGTACCGCCCCGAACATCCGCCGGTGTCAGGCGGCTCTCGCGAGCGCGCGTGACGAGGTCGTTCAACCCTTGCGCAGTCGAGAACAGATCGAGGGACTGCACATCGCGGAGCACCGGCACGACCAGCCCGCCATCCGCCAACGCCGTTCCAACTCCGATGTGTATGGAATCGAACACCTCCAACGCGGTGTCGGTCCAGCGGCTGTTGGCTTCGGGTACGACACCGATTGCAGCGACGATGGCTTGGAGAAAGTAAGCCGTGAGCGTGAGTGGCACTCCGCGCGCACCAAAATCCTCGCGGTGCTTCTCACGATGTGCCAACACGGCCGTCATATCGACCTCGAACACCGTCGTGACGTGCGGCGCCGTGTGAAGCAGGCTCTGCACCATGTGCTCGGCGATGCGCTTTCGGACCGCGGTATGCGGGATGCTGCGACTCCCGCCGCTGATTTCAGCCGAGGCCGCGGGCTTGGCCCGTTGCGCCACGTCCGAGCTCGCACGCGGCGCGCGGTCCGGAGTCGCGAGTTGCACATCTTCCACAGTCGCGCGAGCCGAACCACCGCGAGCAGCAACGGCCGCCAATACGTCCTCGACCGTTATGCGCCCGCCCAACCCCGTGCCCCGCATCGCCAATGGATCGAGCGCGTGCTCGGACAAGAGCCGACGCACGGCAGGACTCAACCGGGATGCCGCCGAGCGATCCCCAACAGAGCCGTCGAGCGCAGCACCGACGACGGCACCAGCAGCGCCAACGCGCCTGACCTCGGCAACATCGTGGGATCCAGCAGCGCTAGGTCCCGCGTTAGCCGCAGATCCAGCGGCAGCGCTCGTTCTACCAGTAGCGCTGGGTCCACCAGCAGCGCCAGGTCCACCAGCAGCGCTGGGTCCAGCGTTAGCGCCAGATCCAGGGGCAGCGCTCGCTTCAGCACCCGGGCCCACCGCGTCCCCCTCCACCTCCAGCCGACCCAACACCTCGCCAGGCGCGATCTCCTCCTGCTCGCCCTTGACGATCTCGCGCAGAATACCGGCCCCGGGCGAGGCGACCTCGACAGTCACCTTATCGGTCTCGATCTCGATGAGCGGCTCGTTCGTGGCGACCGGCTCGCCAATGCTCTTCAGCCAGCGCAGCACCTGGGATCGTGTACCTTCGGTCTGCTCGGCCGGAGCGCGTATTTCCACTGCAACGTCCTCAGATGCTCGCCACGTGTTGGATCGTGCGGGTGATCCGCTCGACGTTCGGCACCGCCGCCTCCAGCAGTACCGGGCTATGTGGGCTCGGGATGTCAGGCATGGCGAGCCGCTCGACGGGAGCATCCAGATTGAAGAAGGCCTCTTTGGCCAGCACCGCCGCGATCTCGGCGCCAAAACCGGCCGTCAGGTTGTCCTCGTGCACGATCAAACAGCGCCGGGTCTTTTCAACCGACGCCAACACCGCGTCCTTGTCCCACGGTGAAACCGTGCGCAGATCCAGGATCTCCACGTCGACAGCCGAAGCCGTCGCCGCCTGCTCGCAGCGCTCGACCATGGCGCCCCAGGTCACGATGGTCAGCTCCGCCCCGACCCGCACCGTTCGAGCCTTCCCAAACGGCACGACAAAATCGTCGCCCGGATAAGGCCGCCGCGCCCAGGCACCATCCAGCATGGCGCGATGCTCGAAAAATATAGTGGGGTCGTTACCGCGCAATGCGGAGCGCAGCAAGCCCACCGCATCCTCCGCATTCGAGGGCATTGCGACACGCCAGCCAATACCATGTACCCATGCCACCTCATTCGTCTGGCTGTGCCACGGATCGCCACACTTGAAAAAACCGCCGGGCATGCGCACCACCAGCGGCGCGGCGAATCGATTCCGCGTCCGCCAGCGCATGGTGCCGCAATCGTTCAGTTGCTCCGCCGCCGGATCCGCGTATTTCCGGAACTGGATTTCGGCAACCGGCAATAATCCGGCGAGTGCCATCCCCACCGCTCGTCCGATGATCCCCTCCTCCGACAGGCTGGTATCAAACACGCGGGCGATCCCGTACTTTTCCTGCAATCCAAGCGTCGCCCCGTGCACGCCCCCCTTCGGGCCGACATCCTCGCCAAACACAACCATCCGCGGGTTGGCAGCCAACTCCACATCGAGGGTCCGCCGGATCGCGGTCATCATGTTGACGCGAGCCGCTTCGGGCCGTGGCACAGTGGTTCCCGGCTTGGCCACGTAGCCTTCCGGCGCGAGGCCGCCCTGGCGTTGCAGCTCCGGCGTGGCGTCCGCCGTGAGCTCGGAGAATACATACCGGCTGACTTCGCGCGCATCTGGCAGCGGGCGCGCCAGCGCGCGCTCGATAGCAGCCTCTACATCGCGGCGCGCCTGCTGCGCAACTCGCGCCCATTCCGATTCGGCCATCGTGCGAGGCACGAGATGGCGCTGCAGCTTTCCCAGCGGATCGCGGGCACGCTCCAGCGCGACGACCTCCGGTTTCTTGTAGGCTTGCGTATCCTGCCCCGAGTGACCGGAAAGCCGCGGCACCGTCAGACGAAGCAACAGCGGACTGCGCTTCTCACGCACCACCGAAACGGCTCGCGCCGTCAGCTCAGCGGCCTCCTCCGGATCGGTCCCATCGCCTTCGAGGATGGTGAGACCGGCGAACGAGCGCAGGTTGGCCGCGATGTTTCCGCCTGGCGTTTGCAGTTGCGAAGACACCGAGATACCGAAGCCATTGTCCTCGATATAGAACAACATTGGCAGCTGCAAGGTCGTGGCCAGTGTCAATGAGGACCAGAACCCGTTGGTCGCCGCCGAAGCATCACCGCCGAGCACCACGGCGATACTGCGCGAGTAGCTCGCATCTCCCAAGGTCTCGCATCGATAGCGGATCGCCTGGGCCCAACCGGCGGCCGGAGTGTATTGCGCACCCACGCCTCCGCACGCCGGCAGCACAGTCGGCCCACCGCTGCTGGGCATGTTGAATACAACACCAATATCGCGCCCGTCGCTGAACGAGCCCGAGCGCGCCAGCGGCGCCGCGGCGGCCTCCTCGAGAGCCACGCCCAGCGCGAGCATCAAAGGCCGTGAGCGGTAGTAGACCGTAACGCCGTCGTGAGCGTCGGTAAGGCGCATTCCCAGCAGGATTTGCGCAAAATCATGTCCACGCGCGGAAAACTGATACAGGACCTTGCGCTCGGGAAGCAGCCGTGACTCCTCGATGTCATCGAGCGCCCGCGATGCGTGCAACAGGTAGGCGACGCGGCGCCAATCGGGCTGGCCCAGGGGTCTTTCGACCGAGCGGTTAGCGACGACCGAGCGATTAGCGAGGGAATCCCCAGTGGGGAGGGAATCCCCAGTGGGGAGGGGCCGCACAACCGTGTGCTGGTCCTCGCCACGAAATGGGGAAATCGATGCGGCAGGCGCGGCCATGGCTTCAGCTCCATCCAATGCACTCTGCCGCACAGCTTATGCCCATAGGGTCGCAATGGGCTTGCCTAGATTGCTCATCTTATGGTCCTCTTGGCAATATTCTTGCCAAGAAAGGACCCTCGCCATGCCCCGGAGCCTCGATCGGGTCGATCGGCGCATTCTCGACGCCCTGCAGGCCGACGCCCGTATCTCGAACCAGGAGCTCGCCAAGCAGATAGGGCTTTCTCCGGCGCCGTGTTGGCGCCGCCTCAGGCGCCTGGAGGAAGAAGGCTATATCGCCGGCTACGCAACCTTGTTGAACGGCTCAGCCATCGGACTGCCCATCCTTGCCTATGCACTGGTCACGCTGGAAAACCATCACCCCGAAAGCGTGCGTCAGTTCGACCGCCTCGTTCAGGAGCGCGCCGAGGTGTTGGAATGTCATTCGATGAGCGGCGCGCACGACTACCTGTTGCGCATCGTGGCCGCGAGTATGGAAGCGTACGAGCACTTCCTTTCCACACAGCTGTTGCAACTCACGGCGGTCCGATCAGTCAACACCAGCTTCGTACTGCGCACCAAGAAGTCGACGACCCGCCTGCCGGTGTTGACCGGTGGCTCGAGCTGAGTGCCACGCTGTCAAGCTAGCGTTTGGCAGACAATGTCCTACATGGCGGACAACTTTTCCTTGAGCCGCAGCCGACACTGATGTCACACTGGGCAGCCGCTCCCAGGAGACTTCCCGGACGTGCAACATGGGCAAGAAGAATTGACAAGCCCGCTGAGCTACGCAGCATTTCGCGGGCGTAGCCGCATGCCGGCTCTCGATGGCGTGCGGGCCTGTGCCATCCTCGGTGTATTGCTGCACCACACAAGACATGACCCGTTCGGCCGCCTGCATGGTTTCCGAGGCGTCTGGCTGTTTTTCGTCCTGTCCGGTTTTCTGATCACCACTTTGGCGCTGCGCGAAGAGGATAAAACCGGCGCACTCAACGTCCGCGCGTTCGCGATCCGCCGTGTCTTCCGGATCATGCCGCTGTTCTATCTGGCCCTGTTGGCATACGTGATCTGGGTCTGCCTCTTCGGCATGGAGCAGAACCAGGCACTCCTCCAACAGCACCTCCTGAGCTACCTCCTGTACTGCCCCGAGTTTCCCATCTTCCATCACCAGTTCAGGATGCCGTTCGCGCAGGCATGGAGTCTCGGCATCGAGGAAAAGTTCTATCTGCTCTGGCCGTTGCTCGCCTTTGTCTGCTTGGCACGCTCGAAGCATCGCATCGGGGTGACGCTCATCCTGCTGGCGTGCACAGCATATCTGACGGCCACCACCGGGCTCGCGCAGATGTGGGGCTCATACACGGACATTCTGATCGGCTGTCTGCTCGCTCTGGTCATGAACGAGCGCAAGGCTTATGAACAGCTGCGGATTCTGGGCCGCCCGGAGCTCACCTGGGCGGTGCTGGCGCTACTCGTGGCTGTCGCTCTCAACCGCTTGACCGGAACTCAGCTCGGGGAGAGATTGTTTTCCCTGGTGGGCGCCGCGGCGATCGCAGCGCTGGTCACCAACACCGGCGCGCCCATGAGGCTGGTCAGCCATCCCTGGCTCGTCCGCATCGGCGCATGGTCCTACGCCATCTACCTGACGCATCCGATCGTGTTCGATGTCTGGAACCGGTTGCTTCCCCCGGGACGTCCGTTCGACTATGTCAGCCTGCCGCTGAGCATAGCCACCGACTTCCCCCTGTGCTGGCTCCTGCATACCTGGTTCGAGAAGCCGTTGATCGCAGTGGGACGCCGGCTGGCAGGCCGGACCCAACAGTCTCAGCCACCCGTGCCGTACGAGCGAGATCCGGCGTAGGCGCTGCGGGTCAACTCAACTCGTTCAACTCTTCGGGCGTGAGGCGAACGGCGGCCGCCGCAACATTCTCCTCGAGGTGCTCGATCGACCCCGTGCCTGGAATCGGCAACGTCGCCTTCGAGTGATGCAGAAGCCACGCAATCGCAGCTGCACCGATCGCTACCCCATGGCGCTCGGCAATTCTCGCGAGCGCTCGTACGGCACCCGACTGTCGCGCATAGCGGCCCGAATCCAGCGGTGCCCAGGGAATGAACGCCATGGAGCGGCGCGCGCAATACTGCACGACACTGTCCGCGCGTCGGTCCTCGAGATTGAAACGATTCTGCACCGACACCAGCGGCGTGATGCGCTCGGCCTCCTTCAATATATCGAGGCTCACGTTGGAAATTCCGATGTGACGGATCTTGCCCTCGCGCTGCAGCCTCACGAGCTCCCCGAGGGAATCCGCGAGCGGCACGTGTGGATCTGGCGCGTGATACTGATAGACATCGATGCGATCACGTCGCAGCCGACGCAAACTGTCTTCGCACGCCGCGCGCAGATGCTCGGGACGGCCGTCTCTATTCCAGACATCCGGACCGGGGCGCACGAGGCCACCCTTGGTAGCGATCACGAGATTGGCCGGATAGGGATAGAGCGCCTGAGCGATTAGTGTCTCGCTGACCTCCGGACCGTACGAGTCTGCCGTGTCGATAAAGTTGATGCCAAGCTCCACCGCTCTCTTCAGAACGCGCAGAGCCGCGGGTGCATCGGCAGGTGGCCCCCAGATGCCGGGCCCGGTGATGCGCATCGCCCCGAAACCTATCCGGTTCACCGTGAGATCACCGCCGAGGGTGATTTGGCCAGCCGCGCTGGCGTTTGGAGCTGCGCTCATGTCGCGACACCATCAAGGAGGGGGAGCCGCATTATGCGCCCGACAAGGGCGACTCGCAGCTCGAGCACAGCTAAACTGTTCGCATGGATGACGTCGATGTGGTTGTCATAGGTGCGGGGGTAGTTGGACTCGCGATTGGCCGCGCCTTCGCTTTCGCAAGACGCGAGGTGCTGATCCTGGAAGCGGCGGATACCTTCGGCACCGGGACGAGCTCACGCAACAGTGAAGTTATCCACGCAGGAATCTACTACCCGCGTGGCTCGCTGAAGGCGCGCCTGTGCGTCGCCGGGCGCGGCTTGCTCTACGAGTTTTGTGAGCAGCACGCGGTACCCTATCGCCGCTGCGGCAAGCTGATTGTGGCCACTTCAGAGTCGCAGCTGTCCGAATTGGAGAAGATCCAGCAGGCGGCGCGCGCCAACGGAGTGTCACTGGAATTTTTCAGCCGCGCCCAAACGCTCACGCTAGAGCCCCAGCTCAATTGCGAAGGGGCTTTGCATTCGCCGCTGACCGGCATCATTGACTCGCACGCCTACATGCTCGCGCTCCTGGGCCAAGCCGAGAGCCGCGGCGCCACGTTGGTTACCGCAACGAGCGTCACTGGCATGCAGATCGAGACCGGAGGCGCAATTCGCATTGCCATCAACAATGAACAGCCGACACTGCGCGCCCGAACCGTGATCAACAGCGCGGGTCTGCACGCCCCGCGGGTGGCGCGACTGATCGAAGGCTTTCCGACGGTACACGTTCCAACAGCCTACTTCGCCAAGGGCAACTACTTCACCCTTTCCGGCCGCTCGCCCTTTGAGCGGCTGATATATCCCGTACCCGAGCCGGGTGGCTTGGGTGTGCATCTGACGTTGGATCTTGCCGGACGGGCCCGATTCGGACCCGACGTGCAATGGATCGATCAGTGCGACTACTCCGTCGATCCGCAACGCGCGGACCGCTTTTACGCGGCCATCCGCGCGTACTGGCCCGATCTCGCTGCCGGGGCACTGCAGCCGGGATATGCAGGAATTCGCCCGAAAATAACCGCCCCAACCGAAGCGGCGGCGGATTTTCGCGTGGCGGGACCGCAAACGCACGGCATCCCCGGTATCGTCAACTTGTTCGGCATCGAATCGCCTGGCCTCACGGCCTCACTTGCACTCGCCAACTACGTGGTCGGACTGGTCAGCTGATGATGCGCCGGTCCCGCAGGCTCGTCACGATCTGTTGCGCCACCTCTTCCGGTGAGCCGTCGCCCGCGCTCACCACGATTTCGGGGCTCTCCGGCACTTCGTAAGGAGAGTCGATGCCGGTGAAGTTCTTGATCTTGCCTTCCTTGGCGCGCGCGTAAAGGCCCTTCGGATCGCGACGCATGCATTCTTCGAGAGGCGTATCGACGTAGATCTCCACGAACTCCTCGGCCCCGACGAGCTCACGCACCATCTGCCGCTCAGCCCGGAACGGCGAGATGAAGGAGCACAACACGATGGCACCCGCATCGACAAACAGCTTGGCAACCTCGCCGACGCGGCGGATATTTTCCACGCGATCGGCGTCTGTGAACCCAAGGTCGCGATTCAGGCCATGACGCACATTGTCACCGTCGAGCATGTATGTATGCGCACCGAGGGCATGCAACTCGCGCTCCACGATGTTGGCGATCGTGCTCTTGCCCGAGCCTGACAAGCCGGTGAACCAGAGGATGGCCGGACGGTGGCCGTTCAACTGGATGCGCGCCCCCTTGTCCACCAGCACGCTCTGCCTGTGGATGTTGGTGGCACGCCGCAGCCCGAAGGCGATCATTCCGGCGCCGGCCGTCGCATTCGTAAACCGGTCGATCAGGATGAACGCACCCGTCTCGCGATTCTCCGCATAAGGATCGAATGCCACCGGCACTGCAGTGGCGACGTTGCACAAGCCGATCTCGTTCAAGGCCAACGTCTTGGCCGCCATGTGCTCCAGGGTGTTGACATCGACCTTGTGCTTGAGGCTGGTGATGCGTGCGGGCACATATTTCGTACCGATGCGCATGAGATAGGATCGCCCTGGCAGCATGGCATCCTCAGCCATCCACAACACGTGCGCGGCAAATTGATCGACCACTTCGGGGCGGCTATCCGCGCGCGCGATGATGTCACCGCGAGCGACATCGACCTCGTCGGCGAGAGTCAGTGTGATCGCATCTCCAGCGCGCGCCTCCGGTAGATCCCCGTCAGCCGTCACCAGGCGCGCGACGGTCGACTCCTTGCCAGAGGCCGCCACGACCACGCGATCGCCAGGCTTGATCACCCCTGAGGCGACGGAACCGGAGAAGCCGCGGAAATCCAGGTTGGGCCGATTAACCCATTGCACGGGGAAACGGAACGCCCGCTCCTCGGCGCCCCGCTCGACATCGATGCTCTCCAGATGCTCGAGCAGGCTCGGTCCGTCGTACCAACACATACGCTCCGAGCGTGAGGTTATGTTATCACCGTAACGCGCCGATACGGGAATGGTCGTGATGGAAGCGAATTCGAGGGACTGCGCAAAGCCCAGATAGTCGCCCACGATGTGATGGAATCGCTCGCCGGAGAAGTCGACGAGGTCGATCTTGTTCACGGCCACGATGATGTGGCGGATGCCGAGCAGCGAGCAGATGTAGCTGTGCCGGCGCGTCTGCGTCAGCAGACCCTTGCGCGCATCGATGAGGATCACCGCGGCATCCGAGTTGGATGCGCCGGTGGCCATGTTGCGCGTGTACTGCTCGTGCCCCGGAGTATCGGCGACAATGAACGAGCGCCGTGGAGTCGCGAAGAACCGGTAAGCCACGTCGATCGTGATGCCCTGTTCGCGCTCGGCCTCCAGCCCGTCCACCAACAAGGCGAAGTCGATATCGTCACCCGTGGTGCCGTGCTTGCGGCTGTCCCTCTCGAGAGCAACGAGTTGATCCTCCAGGATCAGCTTCGTGTCATAGAGCAGCCTGCCGATGAGCGTGGATTTGCCATCGTCGACCGAGCCGCAGGTGAGGAAGCGCAGCAATCCTTTGGCAGGGCCGCCCGGCCCTCCCGTGTCCACCGTGACATGTTGCGGGGCGTACGTGATCATCAGAAATAGCCCTCGCGCTTCTTTTTCTCCATGGAGGCGGCCTCATCGTTATCGATGAGCCGGCCGGAGCGCTCCGATGTTCGCGTCGCGAGCATCTCGGCGATGATGTCATCGAGTGTTTCCGCATTGCTTTCGATTGCCGCCGACAGCGGATAACAACCCAGCGACCTGAAACGCACCTTGCGGATTTCTTCGACTTCCCCGGGAAGAAGCGGCATGCGCTCGTCGTCGCGCATGATCAAGAGTCCGTCGCGCTTCACCACCGGGCGAGGAGCCGCGAAGTACAGCGGCACCACCGGAATGTCTTCCGCGCGTGTGTACTGCCAGATATCGAGCTCGGTCCAATTGGAGAGCGGAAACACCCGGATGGTCTCGCCCTTGGCGATGCGGGTGTTATAGAGATTCCACAGCTCCGGACGCTGATTGCGCGGATCCCACACGTGACCGGCCGAGCGGAACGAGAAAATCCGCTCCTTGGCCCGGCTTTTCTCCTCGTCGCGACGCGCGCCGCCGAAAGCCGCATCGAAGCCGTACTTGTCCAGCGCCTGCTTCAGCGCCTCGGTCTTCATGACCTGGGTATGCAGCTGCGAGCCGGAGGTAATGGGGTTTATGCCACGCGCGATCCCTTCCGGGTTGGTATGGACGAACAGCTGGAGGCCGTAACGCTGCGCGATACGATCGCGATGACGGATCATGTCGCGAAACTTCCACGTCGTATCGACATGCAAGAGCGGGAATGGCGGCTTCGACGGATAGAACGCCTTCATCGCCAGGTGCAACATGACACCCGAGTCCTTGCCGATGGAATACAACATCACGGGGTTGCGGAATTCCGCGGCGACCTCCCGGATGATGCCAATCGACTCGGCCTCGAGCCGCTTCAAGTGAACGGAGAGTGGACGTGTGACTAAGCTGCTCATGCGAGATCAAGCGGTCAGCGGCACGGTGTGTAACAGCCCAGCCGCGATAAAGAATGAATTACGCAATCCGGTCTTCCCGTACCTCAGCGGCGCACCGCCAGGCGCCGATACTGTGCCGCCCGCGGCGATCAGCACGGCTTGGCCTGCTGCCGTGTCCCATTCCATGGTGGGGCCGAGCCGTGGATATAGATCGGCTTCCCCCGCTGCCACCCGGCAGAATTTCAAGGACGAGCCCACCGATACCCGCTCGGCAACCTGATAGTGCGTCAGATAGGTTTCGGTCTCCGGCGTGGAATGTGACCTCGAGACTACGACCGTCAATCCGTGCGCAGGTGGCTGTCGTACCCGGATGGGATCACGCGGTGAAGGCGTGCTCGCACCAGGGCCATAGTACCCGCGCTGCGCCAGTCCGGCCCCTACGTCACCCAGGTAAAGCGCCGCGGTAACCGGAGCATACACAACGCCCAACACAGGATCACCAGCTCGGACGAGCGCGATGTTGACCGTAAAGTCGCCGTTACGTTGGACGAATTCCTTGGTGCCGTCCAGCGGGTCCACCAGGAAAAACTCATTTCCAATGACTGGCACCCGTCCGGCGGCAACCTCTTCTTCCGCGACCACCGGTACTCCCGGGGCGGCCACCCTCAGCCGCTCGAGAATAATGGCCTCGGCGGCATGATCAGCCGCCGTAACCGGCGACTGGTCTGCTTTCCGTTGCACCTCGAAATGGCCGAGGTAAATCTCATGGGCGACGCGGCCAGCCTCGAGGGCGGCCGCGGCCATGGCCTCCAGCAGTCCGGGCGTATTTTGAAGATCCGACATGGCGCGGCAGTCTACACAATCAGGGCGCGTCGACCTGCGCGGTCCAGCTGCTGACGCCAGAATTCCTGGGAATGTGCTTAGAAGGCGGAACGGCGGCCCGAGGCGTCGAGCCGCCGATTCGGCGGCAGGCGGCCCGATCAGGAACGCCCTGCCGGCGAGGTACGCCATCCGGGCTCCGCCATAGCGAGCCCAGCGACGGTCAGTCCTGGCGGACGGCCTCCACCTGAATAGCCAATTGCACCTCCATCTTGAACCCGTACGCCTCACCGAAGGCCATGCCGTAGTCCTTGCGGTTAAATGTTGCCGAGGCATCGGCCCCGCAGACCTCTTTCTTGGTCATGGGATTGGGCTTGCAGAGGAACTGGTTGATAGTGAGTGTCAGCGGCTTGGTCACCCCGTGCAGCGTGAATTCGCCCTTGACCTCAGTGGGCGCGCCTTTCTTGAAGTTCACCAGCGTGCCCTTGTAGGTCGCCGTCGGGAATTTCGAGACATCGAACATGTCCGGACCCTTGGCATGCTCGTTGAGCTTCTCGTGACCAAAGTCGATGGAGCTCGTGTCGACGGTGATGTCCACCGTCCCGGTCCCCTTGTCTTTATCCAGTACAATGGTGCCGGCGCTCTTCTCGAACTTACCGCGCCAGACCGACATCCCACCCATGTGGTCCGCGGCGAAGCTGGGGTAGGTGTGGCCGGGGTCGACCTGGTAGGTGATGGGCGTTGCCAACGCGGATCCTGCGAAGGCGGTCAACACTGCGGCCGACAGGGCGATCTTCATTCTTCAATCCTCCAGGTTGTTACGAGGGCGATGCGACGCCCGGGCGCGCGCAGCTCCCTGAGCCACAAGCGCAGCCTCGAGGAGTAGGGTAACGGGTGGAGGCTGGTAATCACCAGCCCCCCGATGGAAGAGCTAACAAATGTGACCGTCCAGCGAGCGGGACGGCACTTCAGCGCGATTAACGAACCCTATTAACGAACCGCGGCGATTGGTGAGGGACGCGTCTGAAAGCCAAGTGCGCGCGCGACCACATCGTGAGTGATCTCGCCCGCATGGACGTTCAGGCCGCCCGCGAGACCGGGATCCCGCTTCGAGGCTGCTTGCCAACCCAGGTCGGCCAATGCACGGACATACGGCAAAGTGGCGTTGGTCAGGGCAAAGGTCGACGTGCGCGGAACCGCTCCGGGCATGTTTGCTACACAGTAATGAATCACGCCGTCCACAACGAAAGTTGGGTCGGCATGGGTGGTCGGCTTGCTGGTCTCGAAGCAGCCACCCTGGTCGATCGAGATGTCGACGAGTACGGTGCCCGGCTTCATGGTCTTCAGCATCGCACGGGTGACGAGCTTCGGTGCGGCCGCGCCCGCGATCAACACGGCACCCACCACCAGGTCCGCATCGCGGACGAGACGCTCGATCGCCGCAGTCGTCGAGTAGGCCGTTTGCAGGGAAGACCCGAATTGCGCCGACAACTCGCGCAGGCGATTCACCGAACGGTCGACGATCGTGACATCGGCTCGCATGCCGACAGCGATCTCCGCCGCGTGGGTACCGGCCACACCACCGCCCAGAATCACCACTTTCGCCGGAGGTACGCCCGGCACACCGCCGAGCAGCACGCCGTATCCCCCGTTGGCCTTCTGCAGTGAGGCCGCTCCGACCTGGATCGACATACGACCCGCCACCTCACTCATCGGAGTCAGCAACGGCAACGACCCATTCGGCGCAGTGACCGTTTCGTAGGCGATGGCAGTCGCCCCGGACTTCATCAGCGCCTGTGCCTGCGCGGGGTCGGCGGCAAGATGGAGATACGTAAACAGAACTTGGCCCGGGCGGAGCATCTGGCACTCCGGCAGCTGGGGCTCTTTGACCTTTACGATGAGCTCGGACTTGGCGAATACGTCCGCGGCGTTCGCCGCGATCGATGCGCCGGCAGCGCGATACTGGGCGTCATCCACACCGATGCCAGATCCGGCGCCCGCCTCGACCAGAACCTCATGTCCTGCATCAACGAGCTCGCGGACTCCGGCGGGTACCAGACCCACCCGATACTCATGAACTTTGATCTCTTTCGGAACGCCGATGCGCATGCGGAAACCTCGATGGGAGTGACCTGATACGCCTCAAGGGTAGGCGGCCCGGGGCGACGAGGATTTGCGTAGTGGCTGCGCGTACACCGGTTACTGTGGCAGAATCCGCCGGCATTTAGTCCAACAACGAAGGAATCTTGCGCCTATGGAGCTAGACCGCTACGATCGCGCCATCCTGCGATTGCTGCAGCAGGATGCCCGCCTCACCAATACCGCGCTCGCCGAGAAGGTCAGCCTGTCCGAATCGGCCTGTCTGCGGCGGGTTCGTGCCCTCGAAGAGTCGGGCTTGATCCAGGGCTACACCGCCTTGCTGGACCAGCAAAAGGCCGGCTATCCGGTCAATGTCTTCGTCAGCATCACCCTGGACAGGCAAAGCCAGTCGGGACTCGAAGCCTTCGAGACGGGCGTGCGCAAGATCCCGGAGGTCATGGAGTGCTATCTCATGACCGGCGAGCATGACTACCTCCTACGTCTCGTCGTGGCGGATCTCGCTGACTTCGAGCGGATTCACAACCAGCACCTGACGAGATTGCCGAGCGTTGCGCGCATCCAGTCGAGCTTCGCGATGCGGACGGTCACACGCTCGACAAACTTGCCTCTGAGGTGACTAACGCCCACCGGCGTAGGCGGGCAGCGCCAGCGAAAAATCGCGCAGCGCCCGAATCCCACTCGCCTCGGCTTGCGCGCACCACTCCCGCAACTGGCCCACTGCCCGGGCCTGGTTCGCGGAAGTGTCATTCCAAAGGTGCTGCAAGCCATCGCGGAATTCGACTACCCGGCGCAATACCTCGTAACGCTCGAGCAGCTCGCAAAGTGCCCGCCGTGCCTCCTCGGCCAACAACGCGGGATGACGTACCAACAGTTGCGGGGCTCGCGGCGGAACCGAGCCCTTCGGCTCGCGACGAGCCAACTCTCGACATACGGGTAGCACGACGCGCCTGGTGTAATCGCGCAACACATGCATGCGGTTCTTGAATAATCCGCGCACCGTGGCAGCGTCGAGCTCACCCGGCCGGCGCTCCAGCCGGACCCGTGGCGCCACGTAGCGGATCCTGGCCAAGCCAACGGCCCGGAACACACAGATCCATAGCCAACCGATGTCCAATTCCCAGGGTTGCACGGCAAAGCGCGCCGAGCGGGGAAACGCATGATGGTTGTTATGCAACTCCTCGCCGCCCAACAGCAGACCCCAGGGCACGAGATTCGTAGCCGTCGACGGCATTTCGAAGCTTCTGTAGCCCACAGCATGGCCCAGACCGTTCACCACCCCGCCGGCGAACACCGGCTGCGCGCTCAAGTGGACGGCGATCATGACAATGGCCGGAACGCCGAACAGGACGAGCCAGGTGACGATAAACAGCACGATCCCGAGGTTGGGATGGCGGCTGTAGAGGTTGCGCTCGATCCAGTCGTCCGGCGTGCCCTTACCGAAATTCCTGACCGTGGCGGGATCCTTCGCGGCCGCACTGTAGAGCTCGTAACCCTCCAGCAAAACGCGCTTCAATCCGAACAGCAACGGACTGTGCGGATCGCCTTCCCGGTCGGCATAGACATGGTGACGCCGATGGACGGCAACCCACTCCCGCGTCACGACTCCGGAGCTGAACCAGAGCCAGAAGCGAAAAACGTGTCGTAGCAAAGGATGGAGGGTCAGCCCACCGTGCGACTGGTCCCTGTGCAAGTACAACGTCACGCCAAGGAACATCACCTGAATCGTAGCGAAACTCACCACGAAGTAGCCCCACCACGGGAGCTCCACCAGGCCGTAGGGGAACAAGGCGCTCATTGGACAAAACTCTCAACGAGATTCAAGCAGGCTGAAGATAGCTCGATTCGCATGTCGCAATGATGAATTTTTGCCGGAGCCGCCCAGCCCCGATCGCGCACACGAGGCCGCCTAGGCTGCGTCGGCGTCGAGCCGCACACCTGTCAAGGCAGCAGGACGATCTTCCCAACGTGCGCTCCCGATTCCATCAAAGCGTGCGCGGCTGCGGCTTGCGTCAACGGAAAGCGCGCATGGATATGCGGTCGCAATCGTTTGGTGGTGAATAGCGGCCAGACAGTCTTGCGAAGTGAGGCCGCGATCCGGCCTTTGCTTTCGACGGACTGCGCCCGCAATGTCGAGGCCGTCAAGCTCAACCGCTTTTGCATCACCGCGCGCAAATCAAGTTCGGCCTTGGCGCCACCTAACGTCGCGATCACGGCAAGCCGGCCTTCTACTGCCGCCGCGGCAACGTTACGGGCGAGATAACTCCCGCCTACCATGTCCAGGATGACGTCCGCGCCCCGCCCAGCCGTAAGCCCAAGCGTAGCGGCAACGAAATCATCTTGCTTGTAGTTGATGGCGTCATCGGCACCCAACGCTACACATGCGGCACATTTTTCAGGAGTACCGGCCGTCGCGATCACACGTGCGTCGAATGCCTTTCCTAACAGGATAGCGGTCGTACCAATGCCGGAAGAGCCGCCGTGAACCAGGAAGGTCTCTCCCGGTTGTAGGCCGGCACGCATGAAAGCATTGTAGTAGACCGTAAAGAAGGTCTCGGGAACTGCTCCCGCCTCTTCCAGACTGAGAGTCGGCGGCAAGGGTAAACACTGGGCGACCGGAACGGTGGCGTACTCGGCGTAACCACCGCCGGCCAGCAGTGCACAAACCTTGTCTCCCGGGGCGAACTCCTGCACGTCCGGGGGAACGCGGACCACCTCCCCGGCGACCTCCAGGCCAGGAATGTCGCTCGCGCCGGGTGGCGGTGCGTATTGCCCCAGCCGCTGGAACACATCCGGACGATTCACACCCGCGGCCACAACCCGGACCAACACCTCGCGCGGCCCTGCTGTCGGTACCGGGCGCTGCACCGGCCGCAACACGTCCGGCGCTCCTGGTGCGCGGATCTCGATCGCGGTCATTGTGGCTGGGACGTTCATATGGTTTATCTCACGCCAGCTTCAGCAGTCGGACCGCGTTGTCCTTGAGAACGCGCGGCCGCACCTCCGGCTTGATCTGCAGCTTCTCGAAATCCGCCAGCCACCGGTCCGGTGTGATCACCGGATAATCCGAGCCGAACAGAATCCGATCCTTCAGCAGGGTGTTGGTATATTGGATGAGGTTGGCCGGGAAGTACTTCGGCGACCAGCCTGACAGGTCGATATAGACGTTCGGCTTGTGCGTCGCCACCGCCAGCGCCTCATCCTGCCACGGAAACGAGGGATGGGCGAGGATGATGGGCATGTTGGGAAAGTCAGCGGCCACATCGTCGAGAAACATCGGGTTCGAATATTTCAAACGCACCCCCATTCCGCCGGGCGCACCCGCGCCCGCCCCAGTCTGGCCCGTGTGAAACAACGCCGGGAGTCCCGCCGCGGCGATTTCCTCGTAGAGCTGATAGGCCTTGCGATCGTTGGGATAAAACCCTTGTGTGGAAGGATGAAACTTGAAGCCTCTTACGCCATAGTCTTCGATGAGGCGGCGTGCCTCGCGCGCACCCATCTTGCCTTTCGCGGGATCGATGCTCGCGAACGGGATCAGCACATCGGCGTGCTCAGCGGAAACCTCCGCGACCTCTTCGTTGGCAATCCTCGTATGTCCCATTTCGGCTTCGCAATCCACCGTGAAGATCACGGCAGCGAGCTTGCGCTCGCGGTAATACTGCGCGACCTCCGGAATGGTCGGCGGGATGGCGGACTTGAAATACTTAGCCATGGCCTCGTCGAAAATGACACTGCAAGGATCGCGAGGCTGCCGCTGCGAGATGTTGGCATGAGTGTGGACGTCGATCGCAACCAACTGATCGACATTGAGCTTCGGCTGGTACTTCGCCATTGATGGATTCCGCGTTGATTTTCGTATTCGGTTAGCTAGTGGTCCGCGAGGGCGTCGGCAAGCCAACGCCAGGAGAAGACTTCGCCGTGAGGATACTTGATCCCTTGGGCGGCCATGACATCGATGAGCCAGTCCTGTCGGACCGCCGTCGCGCTGGCCATGATGGGTTCCAGGCCAACGTCTTGCAGAGTATGCGCGACCTCGCGCATCTCGCTCGCGCGCCGGCGACCGTGCTCGGCGACGCGGCTCACCAGGTAGTCAGGCAGTTTGTCCTGCCAGCCCATCTGCGGGAAAGTGGCCTGGAGAGAAGCCAGCACTTCGTTCTCCGCGCCGAAACGGCGCGCCGCCAACATACTTTCGACCGTCAGTGCTTCCAATCCCTTGATGATGATGCTCCGACACATTTTGACGGCGGAGGCCACTCCGATCTGGTCGGAAATGGGCGTGGCGTGTAAGCCGACCTCCCGCAGCACCGGAGCCAACTCGGCTGCGCGCCGGCCTCCTAACAGCATCGGCACCTTCAGGCGCTGTGGCGGCACGGGAGCCATCACAGCTGCCTCGACGTAGTCCGCTCCAGAGCTCTGCACCGAGATCGCGTTTGCGCGCTTCGTGGCTGGGGAGCACGAGTTGATATCGAGAAAAATCTGGCCCGGACGCAGAGCCTTGGAGGCACTACGCGCGACCTCCGCGGAGGATGCAGCGGTGACAGCCGAAATGACCAGATCGACACCGTTTACAGCGGCGGCAAAGGTGTCGGTCGGGCGCACATGCGCGCGGCGCGCCTTTTCCAACATCGCTTCGCGCGAGCCGCCCTCATCGAGAAGGATGTCATACATTGCGACCTGGCAGCCTGTGGCGGCGAGGTCCTCGCCAAGAATCGAGCCCGCCTCTCCGAACCCCACCAGGGCGATGCTGCGCAAGTGGATGTCAGTCATGATGTTCTCCTTTGCGCGAGCGATACTCGCTCATCGTCTATCCCGGGCAGCTCTCGCGAGCTACCCGCGCGAGGCATGGTCGCGCCCTTCGAGCCAGCTGCGCAATGCCTTGCTGACCTCCGCCGGCTGTTCCAGGGTCGACATGTGCCCGCAATAGGGAATCACCGACAATGTGCTTCCCGGAATCATGTTGCACATTCCCTCATGCCGCACCGGCGGTGACCACAGGTCCTCGCGTCCACACAGCACGAGTGTCGGGCAGCGGATTTTCGCAAGTAAGGGTGTCGCATCGGGGCGGCCGATGAGAGCCTGGGTCTGGGCCGCGTACAAATCCGGGGTTTTGCGAGCGATCATGTCGAGAATCGCGTTCACCAGCACCGCATCGGACAAACGGGAGGGATAGACCATGCCCTGGAGCCACTCCCAGCCCATGGCTCGCATGCCTTGCCGGCGCGCCTTTTCGACCAGGGCAAGTCTGGCGACCACTTCGAGGGATCCCGGCTCGCCAGGCGGCAGTGGCGCGTGGCCCGTGTCGAGAAGCGCTAACCCGGTAACCCGCTCTGGCACGCGCCTGATGATTTCCAGAGCCACCCGGCCGCCCATGGAATGCCCTGCAAGCGCAAACCGTGCGGGCGCCTGGGCGATAATCGCCTCGGCCATGGCAACGAGGGAGTCGCGCGCACCATTGGTGGCGATCCTGATGTCAGCCAGATCGGCCAGGGAATCGGCCTGGTGCGTCCAAACGACCTCGTCGCACAGCAGGCCCGGAATCAGAATCAGTGTGGGTTTCACGGCCCGGCATGGTGGGTTGCGGGTCGTGATTCGTCAAGGCTGGACCGACTCAGAGACCTCGCTTCGGCAAACGCGCCGGCGAGGCAACTACCGTCTCTGCCGCGAGCTCGCGGCTGCGTTCCAGGAATTCGAGCGCATCCAGTCCGCGGACCTTGGCGGCCAGCCAGTCACCCAGACCGGTCTCGGGACGCGGACCCAAAGCGAGGCGCGTCCGTGCTACGCGTTTGGCACCAGGGGGCTTGTCGGTGTTGGTTTGATGGCTTATGACCTTCATACGTGACCCTGTTATGTGATCCTATGGTTTTGGCTGCCCGTCGGCCGCCTCGCGCGGCTCCCAGCCGCATCCGTGTTTGAATCGGGCGCGCAAACGCTCGCGCTCCTCGGGAGTCATGCTCTCCCACCGGTGGCGCCACATCCCCCCACGCCCGTGCCAGCCATGCCGGCCGCGGAATCCGCCGAACAGGATGCGGCTCAGGACGAGCAGGCCCACGGCTTGCCAATACTGCAGTGTTGGCCCATGGAACAAGCTCGGAATGAGCGCATTCCACAAGCTCATCACCACCAGACTCAACACCGCGACGAATGCGAGCAGCAGCACCACGAACGCCGCTCCTCGCGCCACCCAACGACCTCGACCTCTCACGACCGTCTCCTCTTGCGCGGGCCATGCCCGCTTACTGTCGATCCGGGCGTACGCCCACTAGCCGACCGCGCGTCGCGCGGGGGCGCCCTCACATCCGGATGTGTTTGCCGTTCAGTCCGCAAGCCATTCCTCGTAAGCGGCCTGCAATCGCTTTCGCAGGTGCAAGATCGCGTAACGCTTGCGCGACAGCAATGTATTCACGCCGACATTCCAACGCTGCGACAGCTCCTTGAAACTCTCGCCCTCGAGCTCCTGCGCGATGAATACCTCGCGTTGCTCCGCCGGCAGCTCGGCGAGGGCCCGTTCGATGCGCTCGAGCATCAGCTCGCGCAACGCGAGCGCCTCGGGGCCTTCATCCGGTGAAGGAAGTAGATCCTCCAACGAGCTGAGCTCGTCCTCCTCAGCAAACTCGACACCCTGGTCCGCCAACAGCTCCGGCTTCTTTTTCCGAAACCGATCGATGATGCGGTTACGCGCCACCCGCATCAGCCACGCGCCCATCTGCTCCACCGGCTGCATCAGCCGGTGGGCCGCTACGAGCTCGTAAAGTGCCTCCTGCAGAACGTCCTCGGCTTCCGCGGCGTCCAACACCCGGCGGCGAATGAAGGCGAGCAACCGCCCGCGCTCACGCCGTACGGTGGCGGAGATCTCGCGGTCCTCGGCAGAGCCGGTCAAGCGACGATTGAGCGCAGCGTCCATCTATTGAGATAGACGCATGAGATGACCAGGATATTGTGGCTCGCGGCTACCGGGTAGCCACTGCAACGGCGGCCCCAGCCATTACCACGCCAGTGCCCCGCTGTACCCAGCGAACGGATTCAGGGCGGGACAGGTGTTTGCGGGCACGTCCGGCGAAAAACGCGTAGGACCCGAGGACCAGCGGCAATACCAAGCAGATCACCAGGGCGATCTCGAAGAATCCCCCAATCGTGAGGTGCTTCAGCTCGACCACGGTCGGCAGAACAGCCAGGAAGAACACCATCGTTTTCGGGTTCCCGAGCGTCAACGCCAAAGAGCCCATGAACAACTGTAGCGGCCGCTCGCGGCGCTCCACAGGAGCGACCCCGAGAGGAGCTGCCGGAGCAGTCCACAAGCGGTAGGCGAGGTAAAGCAGGTAGGCTGCGCCAGCGAATTTCACAACCACGAATACCGTGTAAGCCGCCTGGGCGAGCATCGCCAGTCCGGTCGCCGCAAATGTGAACCAGATGAGGTCGCCGACCAGAAAGCCCGCAATAAAGGCGTGTGTCCCGCGCGTGCCGCGTCCAAGCACGCGCGCCACGATAGCGGCCACGCCCGGCCCCGGAGATGCGACAGCCAACATGTAGACCAGAGCGAACACCGACAGACCGTAGAGCGACATGGGAAATTCCTCGTTACCGTGAGGAGCAAGTCAGGCTGGTCAGCCTCATCAGTTTAGCGCGTCTGGTGCACCTATCGCCGTGCGGGCGCGACAAGCCGACCGGCGGCAGCGCCGAAAGGCCCGAAGCGCCAGACCAGCACCGGCAGCACGAGCAAATTCATCAGCGTCGAGGTCACCAGCCCGCCCAGGATCACGATCGCCATGGGGCCCTCGACTTCGCGGCCCGTCTCCCCGCTCCCGATGGCTAGCGGCAGGAGACCCAAAGCGGTGGCCAAAGCCGTCATGAGGATGGGGACCAGCCGTTCCCGCGCGCCCCTCAGTACTGTCCCGACAGACCAGGGGGCGGCCTCGATGGCGATCAGATGCTCCACGTGCGCGACCATCAAGATGGCATTGCGAGCGACGATACCGAACAAGGTCACGAACCCGACCAGGGACCCGATCGACAGGGTCGCACCGGTCAACGCAACCGCTATCACTCCGCCGACGAGAGCGAACGGCGTGGTCGCCAGAATCAGAGTCACTGTGCGCGGGTCTTCGAACGCAATCAGGAGCAACAGGATGATGCCCACCGCCGCGATCCCGGCATGTAGGAAGACCTCGCGTCGCGCGGCGGCCTCTCCAGCCGCGACCCCGGCAAACTGCAGATAGACCGGATCGGGGAGCTTTACATGTCGATCGATCGCGGCACGCGCGGCGGCCACGAAACCGGAAATGTCGGCGGTTATCGGATTTGCCGTGACGACCTGACGCCTGCGCGCGCCCTCGTGCATGATGCTCGTGCGCCCTTCGGCTGCCGCGATAACGGCCAGCTCGCGTAAAGGCAGCGTCACTCCGGAGGCAGCGCGAACCAGGAGCATCCCGATCGCTTCCGGGTCGAGCCGTTGCGCTTCCGGCAGCTGCACGACCAGAGCATATACTTTGTTGGCATCGTATACCTGCGCCGCCGTTGCCCCATGATAGGCGGTTTCAACAGTGTCCAACACGTCAGCCGCGGTGAATCCATACTGCTGCAGGCGATCCGGACGCAGCTCGACGCGCAAGAATGGCGCGCCGGAGGGTGCCTTGACCTGCACATCCTTCGCCCCAGGCACGGTGCGCACGACGCTAGCGATCTCGTCCGCCACCCGGTCCAACTGGTCGAGATCGGGCCCGAAGACGTTGATCGCGACCAGGGCTGTCTCACCCGAGAGCGACTCGCTGAGCCGATCACCCAGGAAAGTCAGCACTTGTGACTGCAAGTTCGGGTAGCGTTCCATCACTGCGCGAATCTGGGCCTGGATGCGCGCCTCGCTGCGGCCCGATGTATGCGCGAGCTCGATGTGGAACTCGGTCCGATTCGGCTCCCACGTATCCTCGCCCGATTCGGCGCGGCCGATCGTGTGCTCCACGGACACGACACCGGGCACCGCCAGCAAATCCTGCGAAACCCGCATGCCGATGGCTTTCATGGCCTCGAGCGAGGCGCCAGGCGGTCCGACCGACTGCACCACGAAGTGACCCTCCCGAAAAGCGGGCATCAGTTGACCACCGAAAAAGGGCAACGCCGCCGCGGCCAGCACCATCGCCAGTACGGAGCCGGAGGTCACCCGGCGGGGCCGCGGAATCCAACACTCCAGAATGTGCCCGTGGAAAGTCTTCAGATGCGAGAGCCAGCCGGCTTCGGCCCGCGGCACGGAGCGCGCCAACAGGAGAAGCGAAGCCGCAGGGGTTACGGTCAACGCCACGAGCAGCGACGCGAGTGTGGCAAAGATGAACGAAGCCGCCAGCGGTGCGAAGAAGCTCCCCTGCAGACCCGATAGCATGAGCATGGGAGCCAATACCAGTACGACCACGAAGGTTGCGTAGACGACCGGCGCGCGCACTTCCAGGGAAGCTGCGTGGATAATGTCGCGCGCCGCAATGCCCGTGGCGGCACCATCGGGCACCGACGTACCACTGCCCGCGCCAGGGATCAACGCGGCGCCCTGCGCCGCCCGCAAGCGCCGCAAGATGTTCTCCACATCAATGATCGCATCGTCGACTACCACCCCCAGCGCGACCGCGAGACCGCCCAAGGTCATGGTGTTGATCGTCCATCCCAACGCATTCACGACAATGACAGCGGCGAGCAGTGCCAGCGGAATGGACGCAAATGCCACCGCCACACTGCGCCAATCGCGCAAGAAGACAAACAACAACAGCGCGATCAATCCCGCCCCGAGCACCACGTCCCGCCGTACGCCGGATAAGGCATTCTCAATGAAGTTCGCCGGCCGATGCAGTCCGGCATAGAGGATCACTCCGCGCGCCGCAAGACTCGGCCGAAGCGCGGCGATCTCCGCCTCCAAGGCACGGGTGACTTCCAACGTATTGGCGCCATACTGACTCGACAAACCCAGCATGACGCCCTGCTTGCCATTGATCAGGGTATCGCCATACTTTGGCGCCGCGCCTGCCCTGATCGTCGCGAAGTCGCCCAACTTCAAAGGGGGTCCGCCCGCCGCTGGCATGACGGCAGCACCCAAAGCCGCAGGTGTCAGCGTTTGTCCCTGGCTTTCAATGAGCACACGTTGGTTGGCGGTCTCGATGAACCCCCCGCCCCGCACTCCAGTAGCCGCGCGTACTGCCGCGACCACGTCACTGAATGCCAGATTGCGCGCATTCAACTCGCGCGGGTCGACCTCCACCTGCAGTTGGCGCTCATCGCCGCCGTAGATCACGGTGCGTGCAACCCCCGGAACAGCCAGCAATCGAGGCCGGATCGTCCACTGGACGAGCTCGCGGAGCTCCATCGGTGTGAGCTCGTCACTGACGAACCCGAGCTTCAGCAAATCCATGGTGGAGGACACCAAGGGTGTCAGCTTCGGTGTCCCGACGCCCGCCGGAAACCTCGCGGCCACCTGCCCCAGCGCCTCGGCGACGATCTGCCTGGAGCGGTACGGGTCCATATTCTCCTGAAAGACGACGGTGACGACCGAGAGACCGGAAATGGTCTCGGAGCGCACAGCTGCCACGCCGCTTGCACCGCTGATCGCCCGCTCTAGCGGCAAAGTGACCAACAGCTCCACCTGCTCGGCGACCAGTCCAGGCGCTTCGGTCTGCACACTGGCCTGCGGAGGTACGAACTCGGGAAAAACGTCGTACTTCGAGCGCGTGAGCACCACACTGCCGTACACCATCAGAATCACCGCCAGTGCGCAAACCACGACGGGAAAGCGCAAAGACCAGCGAATGATGGCGGCAAGCATCGTTCAGCCCGTATCGGTGCCCGCCGCCGGCGCCGGGCTCTCAACGCCGAGCAAAGCCGCCGCACCCAGCGTCACGATGCGCTCGCCGGGCATGAACCCCGAGGGGACGAACCAACCGGCTATGACAGGTCGGTAATTGCGCACCTCGCGACGCACGAACGTATTGGGTGCGGTCTCCACATAGACCCACACACGAGCCTCTCGCCGCACCAACGCCGATCGAGGCACTACTACGCCCGTGGCGCCGGGCGGATCTGTTGCGGTTGGAATCTCGGCTGTCAGCATTTGTCCGATCGGCAGCTTCGCCCCCGCTCCCTTGAGCTCCACGAGTATCCCACGGGTCTGCAAGCGCGGATCGGCCATAGGTAGCGTACCCAACACCTCGCCCCCGAAAACTTCCGACTCGGAGTTGCCGCGAATTGTGATGGTAGCGCGCGTAGCCGGAGTCGGAGCGCCCGCGGGAAGCTCGACCCGGACCAACTCAGCCTTCCCCGCCGCGAGCTCGTTCAACAGTTGCGCACGGATATGGGCCGGAAGATCCGCCATCCCCCCGCCCCACTCCACTGCAAGCTGCCGCCGTGCCGCGTTCACGCGTTGCAAGTCGGCCTGTGCCTGCGCGCTAGCAGCTTCCACGGCACGGGCCGAAGCGGTCCGATCCTCCGCGAAGAGCTTACGCGTGCGCGCTGCCTCCGCACGGGATGCCGCAAACGTCGCCGCAGCAGAGGCAAGCTCACTATCGAGCTGCAGCAGCGAAGTCGGGTCCACTACCCGCGCGCTCGTGGAGTCGCCGCTCGGGGCTGGCGCGCTTTGTAGGGTGCTGACAGCGACACCGAAGCGCATCTGAGCCTCCGGTTCAACGTTGATGGCCTTTGGCCCTCGGGCGGGGTCGGGCTCCTGAGTCCCGGCAACCGCAGCAGCTGCAGTCATCACGCACGCGACCAAAACGGCGGCCGGCGTCGCACATCTCATTTCTTTTTCTCCTCTTGCGCGCGCATTGCGCACTCATCGTCGACCCGGGGTAT
>Ga0105240_10001740_pt1 | contig 36782 bp, 27 predicted proteins | sample KBSC54metaG_FD_80426 | JGI IMG/M metagenome (GOLD analysis project Ga0105240, IMG submission 80426) | Corn rhizosphere microbial communities from Kellogg Biological Station, Michigan, USA - KBS C5-4 metaG | ecosystem: Host-associated > Plants > Roots > Rhizosphere > Soil | place: Michigan, USA... | reverse complement strand
GAAAGACGCCGGAAATCGAGCTCTCCCAGGGCGTGAATTGTGGCGGGGAGCAGACCGTTCGGGGGGTGGTCACGCGCGCGGTTTGGGAAAAGCTCGCCCCCAAAATCAGCCCCAAAGCGGATGTGAAGCCGGAGGCCATCTATGAAGCACTCAACGTGCTCGAGGTGGATCCCCGACGTGAATTTGATCTCAATTGCGAGACCCAGTTGATCACCGTCAAAGACGGCGTGTCTTTGCCCGCGATCACCGCGTTTCGTCTCCTGGCCTCCCGCCTGCAGCGGCTGGGGCGGAACAACCCCATCTTGCTCAAAGACTGTTTGGGTTTCGAGCCGACCCCCTTGGAGCCGAAGATAGCTCTCCTCCGGGCTTCGGCGGTCATCGGGGCCCTCTTGGCCGACGGCATTGGCGACGCCATCCTGATCCGCGGAGAGGCCGGCGCCGGCCAGGCGTTGCGGTTGGCCTATAACATCCTGCAGGCGGCCGGTTGTCGATCGTTCAAAACCGATTACGTGGCCTGCCCCTCGTGTGGACGCACCTTGTTCAACCTGCAGACCGTCACGGCTCGCATCAAAAGCCGGACCGAGCATCTCAAAGGCGTCAAAATCGCCATCATGGGTTGTATCGTCAACGGCCCCGGCGAAATGGCCGATGCCGATTTTGGCTATGTCGGAGGCGCCCCGGGCAAGATCAACCTCTACGTGGGCAAGACGCCCATCAAGTTCAACATCCCGGAGGCGGAGGCCGTCGACCGCCTCGTCGATTTGGTCAAAGAGCACGGAAAATGGGTGGAGCCGGAAAAGAAACCCTCCGCTGAGTTGGCGGCCCTTTAATCGAGCCTCGGCTCGGCTCCACCGCCGCCGAGTCAATTCCTCTTAACCCGCCGCCGCCAACGCTGTGTCTCGGCCGGACGGTATCCGGCCGAGGTGAAACACGAGGAATCCGTGCAGAAACTGCCGCACCTCGGTTGTTTGGGGAACGCTCAACCGCAGACGATTTACTTCAGCCCAATCGGTTTGCCCAAGCACCTCGACGAGCCGCCTCGTTCCAGGATTCAAGCGAGTCTGGTCCAGGTCGGGTTGGAGTCCTAACTCGTCCAAGAGCTTCAATTCAAACGCGAACACCGCATGTGCGCGTGGCTCTGCGTGGTGGACGTACGCCAGGAATCCCTCGAGCAAATCAAAAACCGCCGGCAACGGAGTCTCGGTTTCCGTGGTTTGTTCTATCAGGGTAGCGCAATACACCGCTTGCTGAAGCAGCCCGAGCTCGCGGCGAAATATCGGATGAGTTTCCCGCAGGCTGACTTCGCGCAAGGTGTGAAGTTCCGATCTCCGGCTCCGGGCAAAGCTGAAGTCGGCCCGGTAAAACACGTCCAACTTACCAAGAAAGGGCGATTTGGGCCGGCGCGCGCCTTTCGCCACGGTCGCCAGGCGGCCGAGGTCGCGGGTCAACCAGTGGACGATCAGGCTGGTTTCCGTCAGGGGTCGCGTGCGCAGCACCAGACCGGTGGTGGTCTCAACCATGGCCGGCCGAGGTGAGATCGACGCGCGGTGCGCGGAGCTCCCGAGCGGGGGTGGCCGGGTACTCGGGAGCGAGCGAGCCCAGGCTGATGATATATTTGATCCCGTCGGCGACCGACATCTCGAGCTTGGTGACTTTGTTCTCCGCGACGAGCACCAGGAATCCCGAAGTCGGGTTCGGCGTGGTTGGCACAAACACACAAACCACATTCTCCGACGTTTTGGCCCGCATTTCGTTCTCTTGTTCGCTCGTGATGAACCCGACCGAATACATGCCTTCCCGTGGAAATTCCACCAGGACGACGGTCCGAAAAGCGGTCTTGTTGGTGGAGGAAAAGGCATCGTTGACCTGCTTCGTAGCCCCGTAGATCTTGTTCAGCAACGGCACGTGCAATAATGCTGAATCCACCCATTCAATCATCCGTTTGCCAAAATAATACCGCGCCAGCAGCCCGACAAACCCGATGAGAAATACCGCCAAAACCAGGGCCACCAGGCTCCAATACCAATACATGGTCCCCGTCCCCTGGTCATGATGGGTCAGCTTCCGGGGAAGGAAAATCAGCAACGTGTCGGTGATGTTCGCCACCGTGCCAAAGACCCATCCCACCACCGCAACCGAAATCACGGCCGGCAGGACAATTGCCAGCCCGGCCCAAAAATTGGCCTGCCAGCGCGCAAGAAGGATTTTTGTCACGCCGCCAAGGTAGCCCAAACCTGCGCCGACGCAAAGCCGCTTACCACTTTCGTCGCTGGTAATCCTGCCAGGTCTCGTGGTCCTTGACGTAGTGCCCATCCGCCTGCTGCCGTGCGTAGGTCAGTTCGTCTTTGGAGGCGCCAATTTGTTCCATGACCGCCAGTTGGTGCCTCATGCACCGCTGCTCGGCGGTGATCCCCGTCCAAACCCCTTCCGGCACGGGTCCGGGCCGACCCTTCAGGTAATCATGATAAAGCTTCGAATGAAAAGAATCGTGAGCGATCGTCGCCGCACACCAGGTCAGCGAATAGAAGGCGGTCGTATCGCTCATCTCATAGGTCGGCGGCTCCTTGAACGCCCACATTCCACTGCGTTCCCCCTCCTGGATTCGCCCCACGTGGTTCGTAAGGATCTGATACGCCTCCAGGTCGTGTGATTGGAGCAGGCGCACCGCTCGATAGACCTGGTTGGAAAACCTCTCCGAGCCGAGGATCTCAATCTCGCCTGGAGAGGCGATTGAGAGCGGCGGAAGTTCCACGCTGACTAACGAGTAGTTCCCCGCCATGACCCCAAAACCAGGACCCGTCGCCTGAAGATGGGTAATGGCGTATTCGGCCTTCGCCAGTTGGAGCATCGGTCCCTTGACGTCCGTGCCGTACACGACGCGTAATCGCCAGCGCCCCTTCGCGACCGGCACTCCGTTCGTGAGGTCTTTGCTCTCGCCCAGGTCCAGTCGTTGCGGGTAAGTGGGCACCGAATGGCCAAAATCCTGCCACCCTCCAGCTGTTTTGGTCTCGAGAATCAGATCCGTCAGAAGAATCGCGCGTGGCCCGATGTTGCTGACACAGAAAGAAGTCTGGTTAGAGGATTGCGCTACGTAGTTCGTGACCACGACCAATACCACCGATTGACGGGCTGCGGGAGCAGGCCAAAGGCGGAAAATCAGCGCTAAACAGAGCACGAGGACCACCAGCACCAACACCCAAAAATGGCGCGCTTTCATCGGGATAATCCATTCACGCTGCGACGACGATAATAGGCTTATCGGAGTAATGAGTCTAGATGCGTCAGCATTTTTGGGAATTCTGGCGTTCGGCGACCGGTCGCTGCGAAGTGTACGTGGCCACACTCCAACTGCTCTCTTTGGCTAGCTGCTCCGATTAAATGACATTCGCAATGCCCGGACCCGCGGGCGTTTTCCACTGGATTTATTTCATTGGCGGCCCAGGTCTTTTTGCGTACATGATCGCCGTGACCCCGCGAACCTCGCTCCGCAATTTTCCAGATCCCGTTATGCCACCGCCCCGGTCTTTCCTACCCCGGTTGTTGCTCCTGGCTGCCCTGGTTGTTCCCCGGCTTTACGCCGCTGATCTCGTCATTACCGCCCAGGACCTGCCCCGGGTGCCGGCGGTTGAACCCAAGGACACGCTGCATACCTTTAAAATCAAACCAGGCTTCCACCTCGAGTTGGTTGCCTCCGAGCCGGACGTGCTCAGCCCCGTGGCGATGGCGTTTGATGAGCGGGGACGTCTGTTCGTGGTGGAAATGGTCGATTACTCCGAGCGCCGGGACCAGGTCCCGCATCTGGGGCGAATCCGTGTTTTAGAAGATACGAACGGGGATGGCATTTTTGACAAGAGCACCGTGTTTGCGGACAACCTGCCCTGGCCGACCGGAGTGTTCTGCTACCAGGGCGGTATCTTCGTCATTGCGACACCAGATATCCTCTACCTCAAGGATACCCGCGGGAGTGGCAAGGCCGATTTTCGGGAGGTGGTTTTCACCGGCCTGGCTGCTGGCGTCGACCGCATCAACGTGCAGGAATTGGCCAACAGTTTGATCTGGGGCCTGGATAACCGTATCCACGGCGCGACCAGCGGCAGTGGCGGCCTGATGCGGTCGCTCAAGCATCCCCAAGCCCCGCCCCTCGATTTGCGCGGGCACGACTTCGCCATCGAGCCGAGGACCATGACGATGAGCGTCGAAGCCGGAGGCGGTCAACACGGTCTGAGCTTTGATGACTACGGCCGCCGCTTTACCTGCAACAACAGCGACCATATCCGCTTGTTCATGTACGAAGAGCGGTACGCCGCTCGGAACCCCTATTATGATCCGCCTTCCGCGCTTGAAAGTATCGCCGAAGACGGGGCCGCCGCGGAAGTCTATCGAATCAGCCTGGAGGAGCCCTGGCGCGTGATTCGCACACGCTGGCGAGTGGCCGGAGTCATGCCCGGGCCGATCGAGGGCGGCGGTCGCTCGTCTGGATATTTTACCGGAGCGTCTGGCATAACCATTTACCGCGGCAACGCGTTTCCACCGGAATTCCTGGGTGATGCCTTCGTGGGCGAGGTCGCGTTCAACTTAGTGCACCGCAAAAAGCTCACGCCGGATGATGTCGGCTTCAAAGCGCGCCGTTTACCCGACGAAACAACCGTCGAGTTCTTGGCCTCCACGGACAATTGGTTTCGCCCCGTGCAATTTGCCAACGCGCCTGATGGCACGCTGTACGTCATGGATATGTACCGGGAGATCGTCGAGCACCCATGGTCACTGCCTGACAGCATCAAGAAGTTTCTGGACTTAAACAGCGGGAGCGACCGTGGGCGCATCTATCGGATCGTGCCGGACGGTTTTAAGCGGCCAACGCTACCGCGATTGGACCAGGCAACCGCGACGGAGTTGGTGGCGCTGCTGGAGCACCCCAATGCCTGGCACCGTGAGACCGCCGCGCGGCTGCTTTATGAAAGGCAGGACAGAACCGCCGTGGCGCCGCTGGTGAAGCTGCACCAGGATTCGAAGAATCCCCTGGGCCGGCTCCAGGCGCTCTATGCGCTGGCTGGCCTTGGCGAGTTGCAGGAAACTGAGGTGTTGGCTGCACTGAACGATCCGGATCCCCACCTCCGAGAGCATGCGATCAAGCTGTCCGAGCGGTTCATCACCAATGGACTGGCCGCCGATGCGCTGGTGACCCGGCTCCAATCCCTGGCCGCCGACCCCGCCCCCCAGGTGCGTTACCAACTTGCCTTCACACTCGGCGAACTCAAGGTTTCCGCCCGGTTACCGGCACTCGAAAAAATCGTGCGCCGTGATGCGGCCAGCCGTTGGGTTTCAGCCGCCGCTTTGAGCTCTTTGGGAGAGGGAGCGGGCGAGTTGTTTTCGCGATTGGCTCCAGATTCGGATTTCCGGCGCGCTCCCGCGGGCGACGAGTTCCTGCGCCAGTTGGTTAAAATCGTTGGCGCGAGGAATCGACCTGAGGAAGTCCGCAGCGTCCTGGCGCTTACGGATCGTATTCAGGAACCAGAGGTCGCGCTCACTTTCACCCGTGCCCTGGGTGATGGCCTCCAACGTGGCGGTGGTTCCTTGGCCAACGCGCTAGGCCCGTCTCAAACTCAAGCCATTATCGCCCGGGCAGCTCAGTGCAGTCAGGATACCCGGCTCGCTGAGCCGGCGCGGATCGAAGCTATCCGGCTCCTTGGGTTGGCAGGTTACCTCGAGGCGCGCCCTGCGCTCCTGCCAATGATCGGCGCTGAACAGCCGCCCGCGATACAATCGGCCGCTCTTTCTACCCTCACACATTTCACTGATCCCGAGGTCGGAACGGAACTCGTCAAGCTCTGGCCCGGCCTGGAGTCTCAGTTGCGAAGCGCGGCGCTTTCCGCCCTGCTGGCGCGTCCGGACCGCGCCACGCGGTTACTGGATGGTATCCAATCAGGCATCATCGACCGTGCCGCGTTGACGACGTCACAAGCCAAGTTCCTCCGCAACCACCGCGACCCGGAAATCAGTCAGCTCGCTGCCAAAGTCCTGGGGCCCCTCGGTCCGGCCGCTCGCCAGAAGGTCCTGGACTCATACCAGGAGGCGCTCCGGTTGGCAGGTGATCGTGCCCGCGGCAAAGAGATTTACCTTCAGCGGTGTTCTTCCTGCCATCGCCTCGAAGGTCAGGGTTTTGCTCTCGGCCCGGACCTCGTTACCGTCAAGAGCTCGGGGAAGGAAAAAATGCTGAGCAACATTCTGGATCCCAATCGGGAGGTGGCGCCGCAATATATTGCCTTCGATATTGAAACCAAGGACGGCGAGAGTTTGATTGGTCTCATTGGGAACGAAACCACCTCCACCATGACGGTCCTACAGGCCTTCGGCAAAAAGGACGTGGTCCGACGCTCAACGCTCCAGAGCATGCGCAGCCTTGGTCAGTCCCTCATGCCTGAAGGTCTCGAGCAGGGGTTAACTCCACAGGATTTCGCCAACCTGCTCGAATACATCTCCACCGCCGAAGCAAAGTAAAGGAGCGCGGGCGCCTCCGCCCGCGTGAGTCCTCGGCGCTCCAGTGTCATCTCAATTGACGATGGCGCCCTTGGAGCTCGGCCTGCTATAACCTTCGGATGATCGTTGCGAGATTGTTTCGGCGGGTTCCGTTTCTGATCGTGTCCGTGCTCCTGGCCAGGCTTCCAGCCCTTGCGGCGGGCGTCTATCCTCACTTCGAAACATCGTTTCTCATCCCGAACCTCGGCACCGATCCCTTCGACTACACCGTTTCTGACGTCCGGGTCCTGCTCGTTGCCCCGGACAACACCACGATTTCCCTGCCCGCTTTTTATGATGGCGGCCAAACCTGGCGCATGAGGCACAGTCCGAGTCTGCCCGGCCCTTACCGGGTGAGCGGGGTGAGCCTCAATGGTCAACCCCTCACCGTTACCGGACTCCAACCTGACCATTGGCTTGTGGCCGGCACTCCCGCCAGCGCGGGGTTTATCCGGATCGATCCCGCCAATCCAACCCGGTTCATCACCAGCGATGGCCGCCGTTTTTATCCCCTTGGCCACGACCTGGCCTGGGACGTTAATGCCACGACGAACGTGGTCTCGATTCTGCCCAAAATGGGGGCCGCTCACGAGAATTGGTCGCGCATTTGGATGGACCCGTGGGATGGTAAAAACCTGGACTGGCCGAAAGTGGGCGGAGCATTTGGCACACTGAGCCTGACCGTCGCGCAAAAGTGGGACGCGATCATATTCGCCGCCGAGCAAGCGGGCGTCTACTTCCAAATGACGCTCCATCACCATGGCCAATACTCCAGCACCGTCGATCCGAACTGGCCGCAAAACCCCTACAATCTCGTGAATGGCGGCTTTCTCTCTGACGCCACCCAGTTCTTTACCAATGCCACGGCCAAGGCTCTGACACGTCGCAAGCTGCGTTATGCCGTGGCCCGGTGGGGCTACTCACCTGCCGTGATGGCCTGGGAATTGTTCAACGAAGTCCAGTTTACCGACGCCGCTCAAAAGGGGCAGTGGACTAATGTGGCGGCCTGGCACAACGAGATGGCGCAGTTCCTCCGTTCACAGGACAATTACCACCACCTGGTTACCACCAGTTCCCAGCTCGACCAGCCGATCTGGGATCAATGCGATTACTACCAGCATCACGATTACCCGAGCGACCTGATCTCCGCGCTGCGTGACGCGCCCAGCATCCCGCCCGGACAACCCCTGAAACCGATCTTCGGTGGCGAATGTGGAATGGACAGCACTCCCCTCCTGGGATTCCAGGCGCCGCTCTGGGCGGGGCTGATGGCCGGCCAATCCGGCGCCGCCCAGCAATGGTACTGGGACCACGTGGATGCGGATAATGCCTACCGCCTGTTTGACTCGGCGCAGCATTTCGTCCGGCTTTCCGGAATCGCCAACCAGGACCTGTTGCTCAAGTCCGCACCGCACGTGAATTGTCCGGTGGGCAGCGCGCTGGTATTTGCTCCCGGCGGCGGCTGGGCCTCTGCGGTCCAAACGACCTTCACCGTTGGCGATTCCGCCCCGGATGGAATCGGGACTTTGCCCAGCTTTCTGCAAGGGAGTTACCACCGTACGCAGATGAACATGTCCAATGGCTACACCTTGCTGGTGGATTATGGCCAACCAGGCACGTTCTCGGTTCAGGTTCTTCAGATCGCGGCCTCGGGAGCGTCCCTCATGATCACGGTGGACAACTCGACGACCAACCGCGTCAATTGGCCAAGCACCGGGGTCGACCTCAGCACGAATTACGTTTTGACCGTCAATGTTTCGCCGGGGCCGCACACCATCAGGCTCATCAACCCGGGCCAGGATTGGCTCAACCTCGGTAACATTTCGCTAAACCCCTATACTGCGATTCTTGGCGCCTACCAGGTGGGAAACAGCAACTTCTCCGCGCTCTGGCTGTGGCATCGCACCAACATCTACAACTCCACCGCCACCGCGATGGTCGCTGGAAGCGTGCCCCTGGCCGGCCTCCAACCGGGAGAATACAGCGGCACCTGGTGGGACACATTCGCAGGGATCACGCTCACCAACTTCGCCTTCAATGTCGTGGGCACAAACCCGGTGAATATCGCCACGCCTTCGATTCTCCGTTCGACCGCATTCTTCGCGGGCGCACCACCACGGGCCGGGGTCACTGCCCCTTCACTCACCCGAATTCTTGGTTCGAATTCACCGGCCCTCATCCTGCCAATTGAACTTACGAACGGCGGCGGCTTGCCGCTCAGTTACTCGTTGATGGTGACGGGTGTTTCCCCGGTCATTTACCGGGCGTCCGATTCAACCCAAGTTGGCGGCCCTGTTTATGCCTGGAAGGACATATCGTCAGTCGGCCGCGAGATCACTCCCGCCTTCACGGCGCTGACTGCCAGGCCGGCTGCGGATGAGGGCATCGCCGGTCCCATTGACATCGGGTTCGCCTTTCCATTCTTTAGCGGAAGCCAGTCTCCCGATTCCTTTTCCCAGCTCTACGTCTCCCCGAACGGTTTCGTCACCTTCACCCCATTTGCCGGGGACACCTCCACCAACCAGATCCTCCCGGGTGTCGCCTCCCCTGCAAACTGCATCGCGTTGTTTTGGACTGACCTCGATTTAAGCAGCGCCGGCCATGTGTATTGCGAGAGCGACTCGCTCTCCGGCGCCTTCATCGTGCAGTTCCAGGACGCTCCGATCCGGGCCACGGGCACGACGGTGACTTGCCAGCTGATTTTAAAAACCACCGGCGAGATTTTGATGCTGTATCGCAGCGTGGGAAACCCTCGCGCCTTCACGGTTGGGTTGCAGGATGCGGGGCATCTGCACGGGCTCCAGGTGGCCTACAAGCAGCCGTACTTACAGAACGGGCTCGCCGTTCGGCTCAGCCCTTCGCCTTGGTTTTCCCTGGCTGCCAATGCCGGGTTGGTGCCGGGGCAGGGGAAACAAACAATTGAGGTCGCCTTGGATCCGGGGGTGGTCACACCCGGCACCTTTGGCGCCACCCTTCTGCTCGCCACCGCAGATCCGAGTTTGCCTCTGACCTCGTTGCCCGTGAGCTTAACGGTCGTTACCCCGATACAAAAGTGGCGCCTGGACAATTTTGGAACCATCAACGGCACCGGAGATGCCGCCGATGATGCTGACCCGGACCAGGACGGAATCGTGAACCTCGTGGAATACGCCCTGGGTCTTAATCCTGGTTCCGCGGACCAGGAGACCCTCGTGGCTTCCGTTGTCGCCGGGCGGTTGACCCTCGTTTACCGGCGGCCGCACCCTGCACCCCCGGACATCACCTACATTCCTGAGGTTACCGTCGAACCGGTCTCCGGCGAGTGGAGTTCCGGCCCTTCCTACACCACCCAGGTCGTATCGGACAACGGTGATGGCACGGAAACTGTGACGGTGACCGACCTCGCCGATTTGTCGTCCTCCCGGGCCCATTATCTGCGAATCCGCATTGATCCATAAGCGGGCCTGAACCGCAGCCGCCGGCCAGTCTGGGTCCGCGCTAATCACGCCTCGGCGGTCCGGAATCCTCATTGGACATGGGTGCGCAGGTGGGCGAGATTAAGTGGCCGTTTATGATCAACCCCTGCATCTTACAGGTCGAGGATGATGCGAATGACGTTTTCCTTCTGCAACGCGCGTTCCGCGAAGTGGCCCTCACCAACCCCGTCCGCGTCGTAACTGACGGTCAAATGGCCGTCGATTACCTCGCTGGTGCGGGCAAATTCGCCAACCGGACGGAGTTTCCTTTGCCTGGTCTCGTCCTCCTCGACCTGAAATTGCCTCACCGCTCCGGGCGCGAGGTCCTCGAATGGATGCGGGCGCAGCCTTCTTTCCGCCGGATCATAGTGATGGTCCTCACGGCCGGTCAATATGTCGGAGATGTCGGGCTGGCCTATGATTTAGGGGCCAACGCCTTCCTGCTCAAACCGCAGGACTTTTCCCAATACGTGGGTGTCGCGCGCCTGCTTAAGGATTGGCTCCGTTACAACCTGTTTGCGCCGGTGTTCGAGGCCAATTGGTTGGCCCCTCTCCAACCCTCCGACGCGCTCCGGCTCTGGCCCAACGTCGGTAATCCGAGCTGATTATTTTCCAGGATTTGCCACGCCGATAACGCCACAGGCGATCCGGGCGCCGGCGTTGCCCACAGGTTGACCCCCGTTGTCGGGCTTGGCGTGCACGATCACTCCGCGCCCCAGGATCGGGTTCTTTTGGCCCAGTATGGAGATATTCGTCACCGTGATTTCATAGTGTGCTTTCCCGTCGCTGTCCGCTTGGACGTTTCCGAGGTCACCGGCATGCCGGTTGGTTGAATCGGGCAACCCGTGTTGATGACCTTCCGGATTGTAGTGCCCCCCCGCGCTGGTGGCATCGGGCGCCGAACAGTCGCCGTACTGGTGAATGTGGAACGCGTGCTTTTCACCGGGATTTAATCCCTCCAGATCGGCAACCACTTTGACCGAGTCGCCTTGCTGGGTGAAGCGCACCACACCCCGGCCGTGTTGTCCGGCGGTGGGATGCAAAACCGCGATCGCTTGTTGCGGGGCAGAATCCTCGGCCGCACGCAGGGAAGCGCAGGCGAGCGAGATGAGGGCAGCACCTAGGAGTAATGTAGGGGTCTTCATATAACGCCCAATATACCCCAACCCGGGGAAAAGCTCAAAGCCGCTACCTTACCAACTGAAGCGTCAACGGATAATGATAACACTGACCGTCCGATGCCTTCACAGCCGCAACGATCGCCAGTATTAACGAACCGATACCAATGGTAATCGCGATCGGCACGCCAATCAGCACAAACATGAGCGGGATACAGCAGAGCACATAGATCACCACCGAGATGTGGAAGTTTAGGGCCTCGCGGGCGTTGCAGGCTACGTATTCCGATTCCTTCCGCATCGCGAGGTAAACGACTAAAGGTAGAATAATTCCCACGCCAAAGAGCGCTGACAGGTGGCTCAACATGCTCCAGATCTTGTCGTTGCCTCGCGGGGGCTCCGGTGTCGGTGTCAAAGCTTGATTTTCCATAGCTGCTTTCTCGCTCTACGCGTTTCCTTGAATCTTTCGCCTTAACCACCCCCGGGGTCCATTACAAATATGCCCCGCTTCTATACTCTTGGCCAGTGGGTTAAAAGCCTTTCCGCGCAGGCAGAATGATGGAGGCAGAATGATGGGGAAACCCCGGCTTCAAATAGGGGATACGCCCTTTTTTCCAATCCACAATCTGAGATTACCCTTGTGACAGCACCTCGACCAGGTAACGCAATTCCTCTTTGACTTCCTCGGGGCTTCCCACCGTCTGGGCAATCTCCGCTTTGACCAACCCCCGAAATCGTTTCCGAAAACGGTGAATCGCCACTTTCGTCGCACCTTCGGTCAAACCGAGTTGCTGTCCCGCCTGCGCTTGCTGCAGCGCTCCCGCATCTCCGACCAGCCACGGTTTCAGCACCTCGAAGTGTTCGCTCTTGCCCTCGGAAGCGAATTCCTGGGCGAGCCCCTCGAGCGTTCGCTCGATGATGCTCAAGGCCCATTGACGGTCAAAAAAAGTGTCGGGTATCTGGCTCGCGGGGTCGGGGATTTCCAGCGAGGTGGAAGTTTCGGTGGGCTCGGTGAGCGACATCGGGGGCCGTCCGCCGCCACGTTTAGCCGCGGACGCTCGGTCCTTTTGATCTGCGAGGAAGTGTTTTACCGCGCCCAGTAGGTAGGAGCGGAAGCGGCCTTTCGAGGGCTCGACCCCGTCCAAGCCATTTCGGGCCAGGAGCTGCGCAATGAACTCCTGGGTTTGGTCTCGCGCCGCCTCCTCGTCGTAACCGCACCGACGTATGAAGCGAAGGATCGGTGTCCAATAGGCCTCACATAATTCACCCAGGGCAACGCGTGCCTGCGGGGATTCTCCGCGCGCGCTCAGGACCTGGGTCCAGCGAGTGGTGACAAAGCTCGCGGAGCCGCTCGCGTCCGAACCGGTCGTGATCATGGGTTGGGCGGCTGCGCCCCTGGGCTGAAGGCCCCGGCTTGAGTGGAACCTTCAACGGTATCGAAGAGCGAAACCCAATTGGTGCCTAAACCCACGCGCGGCTTCCCCAACGCTTGCACCCAGCGCTCCGGGATCGGATCCAGGCGAGCCTCAATTCCCACAGCCCATTCAGCAGGCCCTCCCCCATCGGTGGGGCCGCTCGCCGCGTCGGGCGAGTCCGTCGCAGGCACAGCCGCTGCCAGCGGAATCGTCGGTCGCGCCGATTGGCCTTTCACGAGCAGGAATTTCGTATGGGCATTTTGCGGCGGCCAAAGCTGGGATGGTTCGCCCACCCAATCAAGCGCGACTTCCTGCGGTGAAACGACGTGGAAGGTCTTGGTCGCCGATTCCGGGGTGCCGTCCAGGTTCAGCGAAAACTCCAGGGGAGCGCCATCGGCCAGGGCCCCGTTGCCGAGCGACCTCCACATGACGTGGCCATGCGCCGGTTGGTTTTTGGAGGAAACCAGGAACACGGCATTGTTTGGCCCACCCAGTCTGATCGGCACCTGGTTGCTCCATAAGGTGGCGGTCAATGTCAAGGCGTAGCCCGCGGGAACCGATACGCCGGAATGATACGTCCAATCGTTACCCGGAAGCCCATCGGGCGGAATTTCATAACCCGGCGGAGGGTTAGGCTGCGCCGTGTTCACCGTGTTCATGGCTCCGGGGGGCATGGTGTCATTCTCCATCCTGAAACCGGTTCGGAACAGAATCAAAAACAGGCAGAACGTGCCCACACCGAGCCCCCACAACGCCAGGCGCGGCAGGCGCCTGATGGCCTGACATTGTTCGGCCAAGGGCAGTGCCAGCGGCTCGCGCCCCCATCGCTTCACCCATTCTTTGCCCAAGGACCAATTCAACGCCGCGATGCCGGCCACACCAAAAACAGCCGCCAGCGTCGTCAACGCCGCATTGTGCATGTGAAACAAATGAACTTCCAGGTTGCGAGCCGACAAGACCAGGGTCAAAAAGAGCGCCACGTCCCCGACCACGACCGGCCAGCCCAAGGCCGCCAGCCGAACCAGCCACAGGATCTTTGGTCCGGCCTGCTGGAGCGGGAAGGACCGTAACGCTGACCAACTCGCCCAGGTGCCGGCGGCTCCTGGCACGGCGACCAACATCAGCAACACGAACGCCGGTCCGGGGGGAACATGCCCGACGGTCATGATGAAGCACAAAAACAACAGGCCGAAAAGGCTGCAGCCGACAATCAAAATACCGGCTACCGCCTTTCGCCGCCACCGGTGAAGTGTCGTGGGCGGGCGATCTGGGCTTTTGGCAGCTGCAGGAGTCGGTGCGGGCGGGTTCCCTGAGAGCGACGGTTGCGGATTTTGAACCCCTGCGCGCGCGGCCTCCGCGACCAGAGGATTTGCCGTGATATTTTCCACCCGCGTTTTCACCTCCTCAGCGGTTTGAAAGCGTCGCTCGCGTTCCCTTTCCAAGGCGCGAAATACCACTTGGTCGACACGTGAATCGACGTGCGCCTTTTCCGATGGAGGCGCAAACCGGCCGATTGGCAACTCGCCCGTCAGCATTTCGTAAAAGACAACGCCCAGCGAGAAAATATCAGCCCGCTGATCCACCTCGTCGGGCCGTTCGAACTGTTCCGGCGCCATATAGTGCGGGGTGCCAATCGCCGCTCCGCTGGCAGTCAAGGCGAGGTCCTGGGTTTCCCCCAAGAGCTTGGCGATTCCAAAGTCGGCGATTTTGACCCGCCCGCGCGTATCCAGCAGGAGGTTCTCGGGCTTGATATCGCGATGCAGGATTCCCTCGTCGTGCGCGTATTGGAGCGCGTCACAGATTTTGGGAACCAGGGCCAGCGCCTGCTCGGGCGTGAACCGACCCGCGCGCATCGCCTGGCGCAGGTTAACCCCGTCCACATACTCCATCAGCAGGTAGAAAAAGCCGGGGACCTGGCCGAAATCATAGACGGCCACAATGTGCGGGTGGCTTAAGCGAGCGAGGACACGCGCCTCGCGATGGAATCGCTCGCTGAAGGTGGGATCGGCGCCGGCCTTTTCCGGTAGCAATTTCAGGGCCACCACTCTCTGCAGGTGCCGTTGCCTTGCTTTGTAGACCATTCCCATTCCGCCCTGGCCGACAAACTCGAGAACGTCCAGTTGTGGAAACACCGCCGCCACGCTGGCCAAGGGCGCCGCAGTCTCGGGCGGACCCGGTTGGCCCGCTTCCGTTCCCGTCGATACGCCGGCCAACAAACACTTGGGGCAGAGCCCTTGCGGCGCCTCCGCTGGAACCGGCGCTTGGCACTTGGGACAGGTCTTCATCTCTTCAGTGTGCATGGTATCTCTTCCTGAGGAAAATCCTTTGACGCGTTACAGGAAATATCGAGAAAGTTTGCGGGTCGCGGCTGCGCGTGTAGATTTGGGTGGAAAAGCAGCGGAACCCGATTCGAATGAGTTCTCCAAACGAAACACCCCGTAGCGGACCCGGCGACGTCGCGCTCTTGCGAATCATGGCCGCTTCCACCGCGATTGCTTTTGCCACCGTGCTGGGCGCAGTTGCCTGTGTGGATGGCGGGTCGAGCCAAGGGTTGGTCTTCCGTTGGCGTTGGCTGGCACTCCTCTGGATGGCCTTCGGGGCTCTCGCCGGCTGGTTTTTGTGGCAGGCGGTCTGGGCCGCCGACACGGTTGGAACCCCGCGCGTGCGCCGACGGCTCATGATCTACCTGGTGCTCCTCGGGATTGGCGGCGTGGCCGTGTTCGTCTTCCCGATTACCTTCGTGCCGCCGGGACAGTTCCGCGACGTATTGACAGGGCTCATTGCCGCCGTGGCGGTTTTGACGTTCGTCGGCTGGATGATCTTCCATCTGGGCAAGCTGTTCAGCGCGGACGGGGCAGACGATCGCGCTGGCAAACGAGCGGATCCCAAGTCCCCGGATCGGCCTTAAACTTCCTTCGTCTGTTCCTGTTCCACAATCGCCGGCGCTGCCGGCGCGCGTGACGCCATGCGGTCGGAGCGTTCATCCGCGAGCAGATCAAAACGCAGCGCCATCCACCGCCCACGACCAGTGAGCAGCCAGCCGGCCACGAGGAGCAAGAGACAGTTCTCAACAATTTTGCGGCACGCAAAAACTTCCCCGCCTCCGCAGCCGCAATCGAACTTCACCGCGCACAGAGCCAAACCTTTCGCGCCGGCGATGGCCAGGGCGCGCCGGAGCACGATTAAAGTGAAAGGCACCAGCATCAGGATCAGCATCAACGCTGAGCCGCGTACCGCTACCCCCACGAGCAGGAGCAATCCGCAGAACACCTCAAACCAGGGCAGGGTAGCCACAATGGAATTTAACAAAAGGGGGCTTCCGATGATCCCGTACAGATCGACTTGCTTCAGGAACACCTCGGGATGAAGCGCTTTGGTCAGCCCCATGTACAGGAAGAGCCCGCCCAACAGCCAGCGTCCTAAAACCCCCGCGTATTCCACCGCGCTCACGTTCCTCGACGAATCCCCTGTCATGGTGCCGCTTTCTGGTTAACGAGGAACTTGCCGCTGTTGCGTTCGCCCGTTTCCACCGGCATACGGTTGGCCGTCCATTCTTCCATGCCCCCGGCGTAGACCAACAGCTTGTTCGCCGGCACACCCGCGTCGCGCAGGAACATCGCGGTATGCTTGCTGTCCTCACAATCACCGCCGTTGCAATAAACCACAATTTCCTCCGCCGTGGAGCACACCGGCAGCACGGTGGGCAGATACGGGCCGGGCCGATAAAAATCCAATTGATACGATCCGGGGATGTGCCCGTTCTGAAAGTGTTCGTCGTCGCGCGCGTCGATGAAGAGGACCAAACCCTGCGCTGTACGCGGATCGTGAAACAGTTTTACAACCTGGTTGCTCTCGGCCAGCCCCAGCCCTTCCTGGTGGAGCTGTGCGGCCAGAGCGGCCATCACCGCTGCGCCTGAGCTCGCGCTGTTTGTAGAATGGGTCGCGATGCTCGAACCTGACGCGACCGGGACGTTGGGGTGGCCGGTGGGAAAGTAGTTCCGACTGAGCGACAATCCACGCGGTGAGAGGGTATTGGCCGCAAAGGCCAGGCTCACTCCCGCTACGGCGACCAACAGGCTTTCGATCCCAAGCCCAAGCAATCGGCGCCCGGGTTGTCTTGCCTTACAGCCAACATCTGGCTGCCTGTTAAACACGGCACCAGGCGGTTATTGACCGGACTTAGCTGGCGGCGCCGGGATCGCGGGGACGTGCGCCACTGGAAGGGTCGGCGGTGGTGTCGGCCGGGGCGTCTGCAAGATGGGCACCTTGATCAACGGCATCTGCGGATTGCTCGATTTGGCAGTAAATACCACCTGTTCCCCCTGGGGAACTTGAAAGCCTTCGGGGAAAGTCAGCGCCACGCTGAAAACCCGGCCGGCCTGCATTTCCTTAAGCTGGAAGTCCACGCCCGAGATGCTCACCGCGGCGTCCGAAAGACTCAGCTGGTTCGTGCTATTATTTTGAATCGTGACCGTCGGCGAGGCCTTGGCCGTCAGAGGCGCCGGCGGCAAAGTGATTTGAGGCGGGAAAACCATGATCGCCGGCTGGACGTTCGCCCAAAAGGGGATCGTCAAACCGGGGCCGTTCGTGGCCGCCGTTTTCAAAGTGATCTGACCCTGCACCGTGCCAGTGGCCATTGGGCGATGGGCCGAGATGGTCAGTTCATAACCTTTCCCCGGCACGTTGGTGGTCAACTCGGCGGTAAACGAAGGATTCGTGCTGTGCGGATCGAACAGGGCCAGCGCCTCCTCCACATTGTTCGTGATCCGCACCACCGTCGAGGCTCCGGGCGCATCGGGTGAAACGCTCAACACCGAATAGGCGGGAATAAACTCCACCGGCTTCCAGACGGTCCCCTGCAATTTCAGCACCGCCGTGCTCTGGTTGCGAGCGGTGGAAGTCACCGCGATGGTCTTGAAAACAGTGCCACTGAAATTGGCGGTGTTGAACTGGACGGGCAGGGTCCCCGTTTTTCCGGGCTCCACCCGTTTTGTATAGTCTCCGGCGGTGGTGCAACCGCAAGAGGGCTGCACATGGGTGATTTCCAGCACCTGGTCACCGGTATTGGTGAAGTAATAGGTATACTTAACCGGTTCTCCGGACTTGGCCTTGCCGAAATCAAAAACCGGCATGGCAAATTCAATCTTTGGACCGGGCACGTTCGGGGTCGAACTCTGAGGCTGAGGGGGAGCGGGAGGCGTCGACGCGGGAGGTTCCGGGAGCGCCTGGCTCACCGTCAAGCCCATGCCCAAGGTCAAAAACCCTAATACCATCTTTAAGCTACTCATATATCGATTCAGGTTCGTTTGGGATTTTAGTCTCGCAAAACCGCGCCCAAATGGAAAGCTTAATGTGCATGTTGCTCCGGCGTGGCTACGACATCGGTCGGACCGGGTTGGGGCAGATCGAGGTGCAACTCATTAGCCAACCAGGTCGCTTCCTTGCCCAACCCAGGCAGGCAGGGGAGGATCTGGGCGGCGTGGTCACGGATCCAAGGGTGGGTTTCAACGCGAGCTCGTAGTCCGCCCTTTAACCCAAGCATCTGCTGCCAAACGGCTTGCTGCTCCAGGCGATAGTTGTCCAGAATGTCCAAAGCAGCTTCGTGCCGCACGATTTGACCCACCAGCTGGGCCAAACGCGATGCCTCCAAAAAGCCCCCGTTCATGCTCTGGACGCCCGCCGGTCCGGTTTGATGCGCGGCGTCGCCTACCAACCAGGTGCGGCCACGGCCGATCCCAGACACGAGTCTCCGTTCAAAAGCGATCTCTGAGCACCAGTCAATTTTGTGGACGCTGGCGCGGAACCAGGGGGCGCGTTGGACCGCGATCCGTTGCACCTGCTGGCGGATGGCTTCGTCGATTTGCGGTTGATCCAGCCGCACGGCCCGCCGTTCTTTCTCCGGCAGCTCTCCTGGCCCGCCTGAGTGCCCCAGTTGAAAAGTCCAGCGAAGCCGCTGATTCGGCAGAGGCCAGAGCACGTTGGTCGTCGCCCCGTCGAGGACGACTCGCACTTCGTCCACACCCGCCGAGTCCGATTGGAACTCGTAGGCCGCAAAGATCTCCCGTTGTCCGGCTCGTTGCCACTCCAGGCCAAGCCGTTGGCGCACCAGTGAACCGTGCCCGTCCGCCCCAATCAGGAACTGGGCGCGCACGGCCGCGCGCCGCTTTACGACCGTTTCCCAATGCGGAACAACATAACCCGTGCTGGTCCCTCCCAATTCTTCCAACGTGGCCTCCACAGTTCCTTCTTCTTCCGTGCAGGTCTCGAACCGGTGATTCCAATGAACTTCCACGCCGGCCTGCCGCAAACGGAGCTCCAATTCCTGCTCCAGGACATTTTGCGGCACGATCAACAAATAGGGGAAATCGGCGCCCGACTTGGCAAGGTCGATCTTTGCGTGGCAATGGTCGCGTTCGTAAAAGGCCAAAGTGCTGATGCGTCGGCCGCGCTCGAACAGCGAATTGACGAGCCCGAACCGCTCCAGCAGCTTCAGGGTGCGCGGGTGCAGCGCACACGCATAACTTCGAGCCGCCGTTCGCGATTCGTGGTCGATGACCGCAACCTGAACCCCCGCGTCCGCCAGCAGCAACGCCGTCCACAAACCCACCGGGCCGGCTCCCACAACCAGAGCTTCCGTTTGTCCTTCACGCATAAACTTACCTTTCCAGCATTCCCACGACTGTCAGCTATCCTACTCCTCGGACCCGGAGAAGTCACTGAGTTTTTCACGAGACCCACGGCGGCCGAAGGCACCTGGAAATTAATTCCTAACAAGGATAGCCGAGCTCCCGGCAGTAAGGCATGAGCTGCGGGACGATGTGGGCCAGGTGTTTTTCGTAAGCCTGCCAACGCCCCACCGAGCGGGCGTACACCGGGCGGGTGACATCCTGATAAGTTGGCGAGTAGAGCTGCTTTTGGCGGCTCTTCTCGTAAAAGCGCGCCTGGCCCTCGTGCCACGTCAGACCCAGAAACTCGGTGACTCGCCGCGCCTCCTGCTCCAGATTCGCCACCAGGTCCTCATAGCGTGTTTCCACCCAGGCAAACCCCGGCCACCGGCGAACGCACAGCCAGATATCCATAAGATCGGCATAGTGCTTTGCCACCCGTTCCAGGCTCAAGAAGTTCACGTTGGTCGCATTCAGTGGGATATTCTGGAAGTAACAACTGAGCACCACATCCCGAGGGTCGCGCAACGCCACCAGGACCCGCAGCTCGGGAAAGACCCGCAGCCACAGAGGGAGGCGCGCGGTGGGTGAGGGATTTTTGTCCACCAGGAGCCTCCCCGCCGCTGGGGCGGGCAGCTCTTGCTGAAGCGCCTCAAAATAAAGGCGGCGCAACACATTGATGCGCGCGCAGCTGAGTTCTTTCGAGCGATGAAACTCCGGCTCGAGGACGCGCAGGAAAGCCGGGGATTCATCCAGGGCGGCCACCTCCGGATGCGCGTCCAGCACTTGCTCAAGCAGCGTCGTCCCGCTGCGGGGATGGCCACCCAGGAACGCCAGCCGGGGGCCAGCCCCGCGTTGTTCCTTTGGGAAAAGCTTCGCCCAGCTTTCCAGTACCTGGGCCGGCAAATTCTGAGTGAAGCGGCGCGCGCTCTCAGCCGTCTGATCGTACCCCTTTTGCAAAAGGTTTGTATCCGTTAGACCACGCACAATCTCTTTGGCCTCGACGAGATACTTCATGGCCTCGTCAAACCGCTCGGTTCGATCCAGAATTTGGGCCAATTCATAGCGCCCGGCATAACGCACGTACGGGTGCTTGGGTTGGCTCTGAATCAAATCGCGCAGCTTGGCCTCGGCCTTCTCCAGCAGGTTCTCGCGCCGGTCCAGCACGGCTGAAAAATAACGGGCCTGGTCGTCCTGCGAGTCAATGGCCAGGCATTGTTCCACGGCCTGGCGAGCCTCCTCCAGGCGATGGTTCTGTTCCGCCAACACCGCCAGGCTGATGCGCGGGTTGATTCCACGAGGATCGGCCACGGCCGCGCGTTCAAAACAGGCGCGCGCCTCCTCGGGTTTTCGCATCCCTTGATACTGGTGACCAATCAACCCAATGAGCTCCGCGTTCCGTGGCGCGAGCTCCAGCGCTTTTTGCCAGGCCGTCTGCGCCGCCTGCGGATCACGCAGGCCCAAGGCCGCATTCCCATATTCATACCAGACCACCGCCTGGCCGGGGAATTGGCGCACCAACGTTTCGTACCGGGTCCGCGCTTGTTGGAATCGTTGAGCCAGCAGCAGTTGGCGGGCTTCGTTGAGATGTTTCTGGAAATCGGATGGTCGCATGCGCCGACAGGCCTTCGCCCGCTCAACTTAGCATGTGGTTGGCTTATCGAAAGGACAACAAAAAACGTTTGACAAAAAGCCCGCCGGAGGGTTGAGTGCACGGTCTTCCCGAGTTCCGTGTCTGACGAACTTGTTGAGGCGGCCCTCAGCGGGGCAACGGCCGGGAAAAACGAAAGGCACCTATGAAAAGAAAACGAACGGGCCCGAGCAACGGCCTGAGTAAGAAAGTTAGCTGTACGGTTTCCGCAGCGGCCCTCATGCTTGGCGTCAGCCAGGCGGCCACTGTCGGATTTAATTTCCAAACGCACTATTGCGCTGCTGATTCATATTCCGGAGCGGTCGTTACCGCCCCGGCCTTCGGCATCGGCACTAACAGCTGGGAGAGCCTGGCCCAGATGGACACCGGCTACGGTTGCACCGCCGATTATTACACCCTGTCCAATATCGTCGACACGACCAGTTCGGGCGGCGGGTTGAACCCGCTGCCACAGGGTTCACTTTCCCTCACGTGGTCGGGTTACACCGCCAACGCGAGCGGGTTTGGCGGCTATAGCCGGTCCGGACCTCACTACACCTTCGGAGGCAACGGCCATAAGCCGGGCAAAGAAGAAGTGTACTGGGGCTTCATCCGCGACGGAGTCAACTTCGGTCCCGGTTCCAGCGGGGGCGACAACAATCAACCGGGATACCAAATCGATGTTACCGGTTTGAAAAGCGTGTTCCCCAATGGTCCGTTCGCGGTCCAATTGATCGCCTCGGCCGATTCGATGCAGTATTTGACGAACGCCTTCATCATCGACGCCACCGCCAACACCACTCAATCCGTTTCGTATCCGAGCACTCCGCCGGTGGCGAACTCGGGTGATACGGCCTGGGTTCGCGGCATCGGGGGTGGCCTCAGCACCGCCTCTGGAAGTGTCGACACCGATCATCTTCGGATCGTCGGCAATCGAGCCGCCCACGTCGGGGGGGCATCCGGCTATAACTTCGCCAGCACTATCTCCGGCTTTATCGTCACCGATAAGCCCGTCATCTCCATGGACCCGAATTCCATCCTGACCAGCGGCGGGGACAGCTTCCAGTTGAGCGCGTACGCCGTGGGAGTGCCGCCCATGTCTTATCAGTGGCGTCAAGGTGGCGTTCCGGTTCCGGGCGCGACCTCGTTAAACTATAGCGTCACGAATGTTCAGGTCGCCCAAGGCGGCTCCTATGACTTGGTCGTGGCCAACTCCTACGGCAGCGCTACCAGCGCTGTCGCCGTGGTGACTGTGGACCACCTCCAGACTACGGCGGGAAACAACTTCCTCATCGATTCCAACCCCACCGGGCCCGCCCACGACGGCCTGACGCTGGGCGCCAGTTGGCTCGCTTCGAGCGGCAACCGCAGTGGAGTGATGAGCTTTAACTCCGCTCACCCCGACCAGGTTGTGGTTTCGGGTGCGACCAACTTTGATTCGAGCACCGGAACGATCATGTTTTGGATGCGGTCCTCCGGGGCCACTGGCACCAACCCTGCCTGCCTTTTTGATCGGCGCAACCCTGGCGGTTGCGTGCTGGCTCTGAATACCAACGGTTCGATTCTGTTCCAGGCCTCGGTCGGCAACCTGAATGAGTTCTCTTCGGTGTCGACCAGTCTGGGCGATAACAACTGGCACTTGGTCTCCCTGGTCTACGATCAAGCAGCCAATGGAGAGTTGGACATTTACATCGACGGCACCCGCGACGCTATCGCTAACACCGGGGACGCCTGGTCTTGGGTGGCCGGCCAGGAGCTCGAGTTCGGACTCTCCCACGACACCACCCAATGGCAGCCCTATAACGGGTTGATGGATGATATCCGGTTCTACAACCGGGCGTTGACCGGGCCGGAAATCGCTTCGGTCTTCAGCAGCGGCGCCCTCGTGGATAACAGTGCCCTGGTGATGCGCCTCAACTTCGACGCCGCTCCTACCAGCGGCGTGACCTTGCGCTGGCAGACGACCGATGCCGTCCTCCAATCCGCGGATGCCGTCGGCGGTCCGTATACGGATCTTCCTTCCGCGAATTCCCCGTACTCCACTGCCGTGCGTGCAGCCCAGAAGTTTTATCGTTATCACGGACACATCCCGAGTACTGTCCTCAGTAACCCATTCCTGATGTAAACGGAACCAGGGCCGATCCTGCGCGGGACAGAGTTCCTCGATTGGGGAACTGCTGTCCCGCATTTTTTTTGGCAGCGCTGGGAAATGGCCTGGACTGAAAGGATGGCGCATTCGTGGCGCTGGGAAATAGGTCGTGCCGCGGGATGATTGGACGCATTTTTTTAGGGCCAAAGGCCCGCGGTCCCTCAGCCCAGCCCATCGGGCCGGGCCGATGGCCTGGGCTGAAGGATCACGCGCCGTTGGCGCTGAGGGGATGACGGTTTGCCCTGATCGGCCCCAAGAAGGTGTTCCGCTGCTTTACGCCTGAACCCCGCGACTGTATACCAAAAGCCGGAATGCAGTTCGAATTGCCGTTTATCTCGTTACGCCCGCGTCCCGCTGCGGAGGCGCAGCATTGGCTGCGCGTCGGGTCTCACCACCTCCAGCTGCGTTTGGTGCCTAACCGGCGCGCTCGCCGCTACGTCCTCCGGCTCAACCGGGACGGTACCGCGCGGGTAACGATTCCGCGAGGCGGCTCGGCTGTGGAGGCGCAGCGATTTGCCCAACGGCATGTGCCGTGGCTGGAGAAGCAGTTGTTGCGTCAGGCCACTCGGCCGGCCTTTCCAAGAAAATGGGAGATCGGCGCGACCATTCTGTTTCGCGGTGAACCGGTTCGGCTCGGCGTTGGCCCGGAGGGGAAGCTGAGCCTGGTTCAGGTCGGCACCGAAGTGGTGCGGGTGCGAGATGCGGGTGCCGACCTTCGCCCGGAGATTGAGAGTTTTTTGTGGGAGCTCGCGCGTCGAGAACTGACCGCGCGCACCTTCCAGCTGGCTTCCACCAACCGCATAGCGATACGACGGGTAAGCGTGAGGAACCAAAGCTCCCGGTGGGGCTCCTGTTCGCGACGGGGCACCATCTCGCTCAACTGGCGCCTGATCCAGGCGCCCCAGTTCGTGAGCGATTACATCGTCTACCACGAATTGGCGCACGTGAAAGAAATGAACCATTCCGCTCGATTTTGGCAGGAGGTGGCCCGCTTGTGCCCCACCTTTCAGCAGGCCGAACGTTGGCTCAAGCGTCATTCCGAGTTGTTGCTGTAGCGACGGCACCGGCCCCCGGACCGACCCCGCCCCGTGCCGCTTTTCCCAATCGGAGCTCCGCTCGAGCGGGCATTTTGATTGCGATTTACGGGCAAGCCGCCGACGATGGATAGCGCGTGAAGACGTTGCACCGATACCTGCTCCGCCAAATCCTCGCGTCACTGATCATGACCGTGATGGTGTTCACGTTCGTGCTTTTGCTCGGCAACGCTCTCAAGGAGCTGCTCCCCTTGCTGGTGACCGGCCAGGTCAGCGTGAGCATGGCCGCAAGCGCGGTCGGTCTTCTCATCCCCTTTGTCTGGGTCTTCGCCTTGCCCATGGGCATGCTCACGGCCACCCTGCTGATTTTTGGCCGGTTCAGCGCCGATCAGGAACTCACCGCCGTTCGCGCCAGCGGCATCAGCTTGCTCTGGCTGTCCAGCCCCATCCTCCTGTTGAGCGTGTTCCTCTGCGCCATCAGCGCCTACGTCAATCTGGAACTGGGCCCGCGGTGCCGAGTCGCCTACACCAACTTGCGTTTTAAGCTGCAAACGGGCTTCACCAGCGCCTTGCTCCCGGAAGGCCGCTTCATCAAGGATTTTCGCGGCTATATCTTTTATATCGGCAAGAACCACCGTGACGGCAATTTGGAGGATGTCATGGTCCTGGATCTGCAGAACGGATCCAACGTCCTCCATGCCGTCCGGGCGCCGCGCGCCAAGATGGAGACCGATATTCCCAATCGGAAGCTCAACTTGACCCTCTACGACGGCACGTTGCTCGACCTCACCGGGCGAGGCGCGGGCGGCTTCAGCGAGCTTCCAGTCCAACTGGACCTCGAGGCTCCGCGCAAAATGGAAGCCAAGATCGACGATATGACCTTCCTCCAGCTGTGGAGTGAACTGCACGAGATCCGGCGGCACATCGATTCTCCCGCCAGCGCTCCGGGTCCAAACCGCGGACCCGCGTCCGCAGCCAGCGTCGATTGGGAGAAGCATCGCCAGGAATGGCTGGGCCCGATCCTCTTTCAAATGCATCGCCAGGTGGCCTTTTCGTTCGCGTGCTTCGGATTCACGCTCGTGGGAATCCCGCTCGGAATTCGGGTGCATCGCCGAGAGACCAACATCGGTATCGCCATCGCCCTGCTGCTCGTGGCGGTGTATTACAGTTTCATTCTCGTTGGCCAATCGTTACAGACCCGGCCCGGCCATTGGCCTCATCTCCTCGTGTGGATTCCCAATCTCCTCTTCCAGGCGGTCGGCGCCTTCCTGCTCTGGCGGGCCAACCGGGGCGGATGATTCCCCGGGCCCGAGGCCCCTTGCGCAGCACGCCTCACGTCTTCCTCCGAAACACTTTGTAGATCGCCGCCTGGTCCACCGGCTTCACGATCACCTCATCGATATTTACGTGCGGCGGTCGGCTGGCCACCCACACCAGGATATCGGCGATGTCCTGCGCGACCAGCGGTTGCGTCCCCTCATATATTTTCTTGGCGCGGTCGGCGTCCCCTTTGAACCGCACCAGGGAGAATTCTGTCTCCGCCAGTCCAGGGTCCACCGTGCCGACCCGGATTCCGGTGCCATTGAGCTCCAGTCGTAGCGCCCGGGTAATCTGGAGTTCGCCGGCTTTCGCGGCGCAATACGCGGCGCCCCCTTCATACGCGGTATGGCCGGCGATCGATCCGATGTTGAGGATCGAACTTCCGGGGTTGCCGAGCATCAGCGGCAGGGCGGCGCGGGTTACCCGCAGCACCCCCAACACGTTGGTATCCATCATCGTCTCCCAGTCCTCGTCTTTGCCGCTGAGCACCGGGTCAGCCCCGTGGGCGCCCCCGGCATTATTGACGAGAATATCCAGCTGGGCCGACCCGGCAGGACCCGCTGCGTGGAGTTGTTTATCCTTGGCCTCGCCCTTTGGGCTTCCCGCTATTCTTTCCCGGGCCCACTTCACAAATCCTTCAACGCTTTCGGTTTTGGTGACGTCCAGCGCGTGAACATGAACCTCCGCCGCGCCCCGTTTGCGCGCTTCCGCCGCCACCCCTTCCAGCCGGTCCGTTCGCCTCGCTCCCAACAATAGCTTTGAGCCTTCCGCACCGAAGGCACAGGCCGCCGCCGCCCCAAAGCCACTCGATGACCCGGTAATCATCACCCACTTATCCCGCAGTTGAGTTCGCATGAACTTAGAAATAGCCCAGCGTCCACTCGATGCAATCCGAAAGGTGTTCCGATTCCACCCACCCGGTTGTTGGCCACTACCGGTCTCAGCGAGGAGTCACGATGATTTCAAGTTGCTCCGGAGTGCGGCGCGCAGTTTAATCCTGGACCTATGAAGTTGCCGCTGCTCCTCGCACCCCGAAGCACGCTCGTCCGATCCTCGATCTTCGGCCTGCTGCTCGGCTCGGCCTTCCTGCTTTCTTCAATCCCTGCGCGGGCCGCCGTTTCCGGCTTCTACCCTGAGAAACTCGCTGAAATCGACGCGGCTGTCGGGCAAGCAATTGCCGACCGGCAGTGTCCGGGCGGAGTGCTGTGGATCGAGCACGACAATTCAATTTACCATAAGGCGTATGGCCACCGCTCGCTCGTGCCGGTGGTCGAGCCGATGACGGAAGATACCGTTTTCGACCTGGCCTCCTTGACCAAGGTCGTCGCGTGCACCCCGGCGGTCATGCTGCTGCTCGAACGTGGTCGTCTCAGCCTTGAGGACCCGGTTCACAAATTCATCCCCGAGTTCACGGGCCAAGGCAAAGAGAACGTCACCCTTCACCAGCTTTTGGTCCATACCTCGGGGCTCCGTGGCGACATCGAAACCTCAAGCGATTGGCACGGGCAGGAGATGGCCATCCAAAAAGCGTGTCAGGAGCGGCTCCAAAGCACGCCGGGCGCGGCGTTCCGCTACAGCGACATTAACTTCTTCCTGTTAGGCGAGATCGTCCAACGGGTCACCAAAACGCCCCTCCAGGATTTTGTGGCGCAGGAGATTTATCAACCGCTCAAGATGGTGGACACCGCTTATCTGCCACCGGCCTCCCAACTCGACCGTATCGCGCCGACGGAAGTTTTGCACGGAAAACCGTTCCGCGGGGTGGTCCACGATCCGACGGCCCGTCACATGGGAGGCGTCGCCGGTCATGCCGGACTCTTTACCACCGCCGCCGACCTGGCCCGCTATGCGCGCATGCTCCTGAACCGCGGCGAACTCGATGGCGTGCGCATCTTTAAGCCGGAAACGGTCGACCTGATGACCCGTGTCCAGAGCCCCCCTTCGCTGCCGGTCCGCCGTGGCCTGGGCTGGGATATCGATTCCGGATACAGCGGCCCGCGCGGGCAGCACTTTCCCATCGGCTCCTATGGCCACACAGGCTGGACCGGCACCTCCGTGTGGGTGGATCCTTTCTCCCGCACGTTTGTGATTTTCCTGTCCAATCGCAACCATCCCGACGAAAGCGGAAGCGTCGGCGCTTTGCGCCGCCAACTCGGCACGCTGGCGGCCGAGGCCGTGCCCGATTTCAATTTCGCTTACGTTCCCGGCGCTTTGGCCCCTCGTCCCGATCCCGAAATCAGTCCGGCTCGCCCCCTTCCGAGCGCGCGGGCCCAGCTACAGACTCTTAACGGAATCGATGTGCTCGCCCGCCAGGGCTTCGCCCCCCTCAAAGGATTGCGAATTGGGTTAATCACCAACCACGCCGGCCACGACCGTCAGCGCAACCCCACGATTGACCTCTTGAGCCAGGCTCTCGGCGTCCAGTTGAAAGTATTGTTCAGCCCCGAGCACGGCCTGCGGGGAATGGCCGATGAGCCGGTCGAGGATAGCGTGGACCCGAAGACGGGACTTCGGATTTACAGCCTGTATGGCCAATCGCGAAAGCCCAGCGGTGAACAGCTTCAGGATCTGGATGCGCTGGTGTTCGACATCCAGGACGTAGGCTGCCGCTTTTACACTTATACCGCCAGTATGGCCCTGGCCATGGAAGCGGCGGCCGAACAGGCAAAGAAATTCTTCGTGCTCGACCGGGTGAATCCGATCAACGGCGTGACCGTCGATGGGCCGGTGCTTGCGGGGGAGCCGACCTTTGTCGCATACCACCGGGTGCCTTTGCGCTATGGCATGACTATCGGCGAATTGGCCAGGATGTTTAACGCCGAACATCATTGCGCGGCGGACCTCACGGTCATCCCGCTCGAGAATTGGCGCCGGGACGCTTGGCTGGACGAAACCGGGCTGCCTTGGAGTAATCCGTCCCCCAACCTGCGCACCCTTACCGCTGCTATTCTCTACCCGGGTGTGGGCCTGTTGGAAACCGCGCTTTCGGTCGGGCGCGGCACGGACACTCCGTTCGAGGTAGTTGGGGCTCCCTACATCGATGATGTGAAACTCGCTGCCGATCTGAACTCCGCCCACCTTCCCGGCGTTCGGTTTGTTCCGGTCCAGTTCACACCCGCTGCGAGCATTTTCAAAGGCCAACTCTGCCGGGGCGTATCCCTCCTGCTCACTGACCGCAACGCCTGCAACGTGGTGGATGTGGGGTTGGAAATCGCCAGGACCCTAGGCCGCTGCTACCCGGAGAAATTCGACCCCGACCAGCTCAGCCGTCTCTTGATGCATCCACCCACCCTCGAAGGCCTCAAGGCGGACAAGTCCCTCGCGGAAATCCACGCAACCTGGCAGAAGGATCTGGAGGAGTTCCGTGCCATCCGGTCGAAATACCTGATGTACTAACCCTCGCTACCGCTAGCGGATTACAACGCTTTAATGTGAGGAGGTAAACTGCGCCTCCTCGGTAGAGTCGTGGAGCGCCCCGGTTGAGCATTCCCCGCAGATCGACGTAATCTCATCAAAATAGCCGGCGCCGACGTAGGCTTGGTGTGTCACCGCGGCGTAACCGTCTCGTTCGGCGGCGAACTCCTTTTCCTGCAAGCTCGTGTAGGCCGCCATCTGCCAGTCTTTGTACCCACGGGCCAATTCCCACATGCTGTAGTTGAGCGCGTGAAAACCGGCGAGGGTAACAAACTGGAATTGGTAACCCATCGCCCCCAGTTCCTTTTGGAATCCCGCAATGGCCGACTCGTCCAGGTTCTTTCGCCAATTGAAGGAAGGCGAGCAATTGTAGGCCAGCAGTTTGTCGGGATACATTTCCTTGATTCTTTCTGCGAACTGGCGGGCGAAGTCCAGGTCGGGCTTGCTCGTCTCGCACCAGAGCATGTCGGCATAGGGCGCATACGCCAAGGCCCGAGCCACCGCCAGGTCAAGCCCGGCGCGAATCCGGAAAAAGCCTTCCTGGGTGCGTTCTCCCGTGCAAAACGGCCGGTCGCGCTCGTCAAAATCGCTGGTGAGCAGCTTCGCCGCTTCGGCATCCGTACGCGCAACGAGAATCGTGGGCACTCCGGCTACGTCCGCCGCCAACCTGGCCGCCGTTAGCTTATGGATAAACTCAAACGTCGGCACAAGTACTTTGCCGCCCATATGGCCACACTTCTTGGCCGAGGCGAGCTGGTCTTCAAAGTGAACGCCCGCCGCTCCTTCCTCGATCATCTGGAGCATCAGCTCGTAAGCGTTCAATACACCCCCGAATCCCGCTTCCGCATCCGCAACGATCGGCGCCCACATATCCGTGGTCGCCCCACCGTTTACCGACTGAATTTGATCCGCTCGCCGAAGCGCCCGGTTAATTCGCTTCACCACCGTCGGCACGCTGTTCGCCGGGTAGAGACTCTGGTCTGGATACGTGGCGCCCGCCAGGTTCGCGTCCGCCGCAACCTGCCATCCGCTCAGGTAAATCGCTTTTAGCCCGGCTTGCACCATCTGCACCGCCTGGTTGCCCGTCAAAGCGCCTAAAGCCGGAACGAACGTCTCCTCGTGCAGCAGATTCCAAAGTTTACGGGACATCTTGTCTGCTATCGTATATTCGACCCGCAAGCTGCCCCGCAGCCGCAGGACCTTTTCTGCGGAGTAGGGCCGCTTGATCCCTCGCCAGCGTTCCTCCTCATTCCAACTCTGCTCTAAATCCCGGGCTTCATCGTCAGTGCTTTTGGGCAGCGCTTCATGGAAGCCGTTCGTCCGGTCGAACCTTCCATTTTCTATCCGTGCCGTGCGGGACGCCCGGCGATCTTTCAGTGCCTGGTGGCGAGTCGCTTTGATGCTGTTTCCATTACTCTTCATCGGTCAATCCTTAGTGTTCAAATTCTTCGGTCGAGCGGCTCAGGCTACCTTTCTTAATAGCCCGCCAGCCGGCTCCGTCGGACGTTCGTTCGTCTCTGCGGGCTCAGGTTCAGCCGGCTCGTCGAGTTCTTCATAGGCTCTCAAGGTTAAAAACTCCTGCAGGTGCTCATCCGCGATGAGTTCATCAAACAGGCCGGTCGCCTCCCCAAAATGGCCACTGACAAAACGGTGCTCGCCGCGTTCGCGCCGAATACGCTCCAGTTCCTGGCGCATGATTTGCCGGACCAGGGGGAGGGTCACTTTCCGTCCATCCTGCAAAACTCCCCGCGGGTGATGCACCCATTGCCAGACCTGGGTGCGCGAGATCTCCGCGGTGGCCGCATCCTCCATCAGGTTGTACAGCGGCACGCAGCCCAACCCTCCGAGCCAAGCCTCCAGGTATTGCAGGCCGACCCGGATATTCGTGCGTAGGCCTTCCTCGGTAATGGTCCCCACAGGTGGTTCTAGCAACTGCGCCTCGGTGACGTGGACATCGTCCCGCTGCCGGTCGATCTGGTTCGGCTTGCTTCCGAGAACTTTGTCGAATTCCTGCCGTGCAATGTCCACCAGCCCTGGATGCGCCACCCACGTTCCATCGTGCCCGTCCGTCGCCTCGCGCCGCTTATCTTCGCGCACCTGCTGCAATGCCCGCTCGTTCGCCTCCGCATCCCCTTTGATCGGGATGAAAGCCGCCATGCCTCCCATGGCGAATGTCCCCCGCTTGTGGCAGGCCCGAATGCACGAAAGCGTGTACGCCCGCAGGAACGGCGTCGTCATCGTCACCTGCGCCCGATCGGGCACAATAAATCTCTCCTGCCGCGCAAATTTCTTGATGTAGCTGAAAATGTAATCCCAACGCCCGCAGTTCAGCCCCGCGCTATGATGCCGCAGTTCATACAGGATTTCCTCCATCTGGAAGGCTGCCAGTATGTGCTCGATCAGCACCGTCGCCTTGATGGTGCCTTGCGGAATGTCGAGCATCTCCTGCGCCCGCACAAAAACATCGTTCCAGAGACGGGCCTCCAGGTAGTGCTCCAGCTTCGGCAAATACAGGTAAACCCCTGAATCGTGCAACGCCCGACAGCGCGCGTTATGAAAGAAATACAGCCCAAAGTCAAAGAGGCTGGCCGACATGGGCTCGTCGTCTACGAGCAGGTGCTTCTCATATAAGTGCCACCCGCGTGGGCGCACCAGCAACGTGGCCACGCGCTGGTTCAAACGGTAAACTTTCCCCTCCGGACTCCGGTGCTCAATGGTCTTCCGCACCGCGTCCCGCACGTTGACCTGCCCATCCAGCGTTCCCACCCACGTCGGCGAATGCGCATCCTCGAAATCGGCCATGTAGCAATTCGCTCCCGAATTAAGCGCGTTGATCACCATCTTTCGATCGACCGGGCCGGTAATCTCCACGCGCCGGTTCTGCAAATCGTCCGGCACCGGCAGCACTCTCCAGGCGCCCTCTCGTACGCCCCGGGTTTCCTCCAGGAAATGCGGAAGCTCTCCCCGGTCAATGCTCTCCTGCCGCTCCTCTCGTTGGCGCAACAGTTCAAGGCGGCGGGAATTGAACTCCCGCTGCAATTCGGCCAGAAACTCCAAAGCTTCCGGGCATAAAATTTCGGCGTGGCCGTCGAGGGTGGGACCGAGCACACGGAGGCCTCGGCCTGGTAATAGTGTTTTCATATTTCGACAAGGTCGTGCGGCGAACCTGGGAATAGGGCGCTCGCGACGAATGGATCCGCGGTGGTCGGCTTGGTTGACCGGCAGTTGCGGTTCCTGGCGCTTGCGTCGGCTTTCGGGGTTCTTATCAAAACCATTCACTTTCTTGATTTAACATGACCCTTTTTTGTGCTAATGCAAAATTGGAACTTTCAATGCTTCCTATAAACCGCGCCTATATCCGCAGCACTACCCATTGCCGGGGCCGCCCCCCGCAGGTATGTTGTCCGACCAAAATATCAGTAGGTTGCCGTCCCGGTAGAAAGGCCCTTATGCATATGACCCCTTCGGGTTATCGGTACAAGCAGAACCGGTTCCAGCAGTTGCGGGGGTTTTGCTATGCGGCCTCCTCCGGCAGTGTGTCCAAAGCGGCCAAACGCATGAATCTTAGCCAACCTGCTGTATCGCAACAGATTCAGAGTCTGGAAAATGAACTGTCGGTCACCCTTTTCGTCCGGCGCGGTTCCCGGATCGAGCTCACTCACGAAGGCCAATTGCTCTTCGAGATGGCCAGTACCCTCATCGAACAACTTGAGAACCTCGATGAGCAATTTCGGTTTCGTTGCCTGGAGGTCGATGAAGGCCATATCGAGGTGGCGGCGGGGACATCGACGATCCTGTACTTCCTGCCGACCCATGTGGAGAAGTTCCACCGGGCGCATCCGAAGATTGAGGTGCGTTTGCACAACGTTACCGGCTTGGAAGGTTTGGAGCAGCTGCGGGCCGGTTTGGTGGATTTTGCGGTCGGCCCCCTGATGTCGGTGCCGGAGGACATAGAGTTTCATCCCATCGTTTCGTACGAGCCGGTCGTGATTACCTGCCTCGGACACCCGGTGGCTTACAAACGGCTTTCTTTAAAGGAGCTCAGCCGTTACCCATTGATCTTGCCGCCCCGTGGTTTGAGCACCTGGAACCTCGTGGACAGCACGTTCAAGAAGCACGGGCTTTCCTACCAGGTCGCAATGGAAGTCGGGGGGTGGGAAGTGATCAAGCGCTATGTGGAAATGGATTTGGGCATATCCCTCATCATCAGCATCGGCATTAGTGGCCACGAAAAGCTTGAAGTCATCCCCGCCGGCGAGTTCTTCCCCAAGCGGACCTACGGCCTGGTCTTGCGCAAGGGCCGTATTCTTACGCCCCAGGCGAGGCGGTTTGTCAGCCTGCTCCTGAACGCCGGCGAGCTGCCGAGCGAAGGGGGCTGGATTGGCAACGGCCAAAAGAGCACCGCGAAAGCCATCTAGGCAGGCAATCCGAAGCGTCGGCGTGCGCCATCCTGCCCGCTCGAAAGGATTCGGGTTCAACTATCCAGAAACTGAACCAGCTCGGTACGGATCTCCTTCAGTCGGATCTGATCATCCTCACGCTTTTCTTTCAGTAGCTTGGCGACCTCAGAATTCAGCTTTGCTTGCAGCGGGGGATAATGGCGGATCTTGATGTCCATCATCTCCTCCAATAACCCAATCAGATTCTCGGCAGTCATAAGTATCATACATCAGGCCGTGCGAAGACTGACGAGCGGCCCGCGTTCCTTCTCGACTGCCGCACAGCTTTTGGTTGTCGTTGACCTCCGAGTCTAGAGCAAGAGGCGATCCACTGAGCTCCGCCCGGGAAGGTCCGGGCGTCCGGGCGCCAGCTCAATCGGCGTGTCTAAAATCGAGGCACCTCGCCCACGGCTTTTCGCGGACCGCTGCCACGTCACCTGCGCCGTCGTTTGGGCTTCGCGGCTGGGCGTCGTTTCGAGACCGTCTTCTTCTTGAGTTTCACAGCGCGCGGCTTTGCTTTCAGCGCACGCTTGCTGCGCGCAGGTTTGCTCACCTTGCGAGGCTTCGTCATTTTCGGTTTCCGGGCGGTGCGGCGCGCCGCACGTTTTGGACTTTTGAGGTTGATCGACGCCGGGCGCGCCTCAGTTTTCGCGGCGGTCTTCTCAGTCCATCCGTGTGCGTCGCGCACCGCAATCATCGCTTTGAGAATATCGTTCCATGTTTTTGCCTCGGCCATGGTCGCATTGGGGAACATGCAGCCGTCCCAGCAAATGTGGCGAAACGCTTGCGTTGGCTCGCCCTCCTCGTCACGCAGCCAATAACCCGCATGGTGCGCGATGTCCAGTTTGCCATTGGGATCGGACGCCAGGCAATGGTGCCCCGTCTTATCATGGGTCCCGGAACCTTTAACCGTGCCGTCGTTCTGGGCCACGTGGAAATCGATGGTCCAGGGCCGGAGCGCGTCCGTAAGAGTCTTCAAAGCCTCGTCCAGTTGTTTGGGATCCGACCAGTCCCAACCCGGAGGTAAAATGGCATGTTCGGGCGCATTATACCCCAGGATGTATAAAAGTGTGTGGGCCATATCTGCCTGGAAACCCAGGGTGAGAGGCCGATTCACCCGCTCCAGCAAATCAAGCATCGTCTTCCAGCTGTGCATCCCGCCCCAGCAAATCTCCCCTTCGGCCGCAAGACGTTCCCCGAAATCCTCCGCCACGTCGCAGGCTTCGCTGAATGTCTGCGCGATCCGCTGCTGGTTGCCTTCCACGTCCTGGGTCCAGTCGGCCACGCCGGAGGCCGAATCGATGCGCACCACTCCGTAAGGTCGGGCGCCCAGCTCGCGCAGCTTGTGCGCGATGCGGCAGCCTTTGCGCACCTGCTCGACAAAACGCTTCCGATCCTCACCGCTGCCCATGGCGGGCCCGCCACCGGTCGGCCCCCAAATCGGCGCCACCACGGACCCGACCACGAAACCCTTGGCCTGGACCTTTTCGGCAATCCGCTTGATGCCGTCATCATCGATGTCGATGTTGATGTGGGGTTCGAAGAGGAAAATATCCACGCCATCGAACCGGGTGCCGTTAACCTCGGCCTTGGCCGTGAGATTCAGCATGGTGTCCAGGTCGATGCAGGGTTCCGCCCCGGGGCTGCCTTTCCCGACCAGGCCAGGCCACATGGCGTTGTGGAGTTTGGGGAATACATTGCTCTTTTGCGCGCTCATAGATTGTGCTCGGAAGTTATCCGTAGCTAAGCCTAGAACACCAACCCAGGCAAGTATTTCTGAGCCACCGTTTCTGCTCCTGATCTCCCCGGGGCAGCGTCCAGCCGGCGCGTGTGCCTCGGAAGTCGGTGAGCGCGCAAAACCACGCTGCTTGGCGCGGGTTACGGCCCCCTCCTTTTTGCTTCCGTTCCGGTTCACGAAAGAGCTATGGTCGCACCAGGAAACACAACATCGGCGGGATGGGGGAAGAAGTATGAGCGAGCGCAGGTCGCCTGGCGGGCAAGGCCAAGCGGTTGGGAAGGATAACTGGAGGGGCTTTACGCTCATCGAGTTGTTGGTGGTTATCGCGATCATCGCGATCCTCGCCGCCATGTTGCTGCCGGCCCTTTCGCGCGCCAAGCAAAAGGCCCTCGGCATCGCCTGCCTCAATAACCTCAAGCAGCTCGTCACCGCTTCCATTCTTTACTCCGGTGATTACCGCGAATTTTGGCCGCTCAATAATCCGGGTGACGATGCCGTGAACCTGGCCAATCCGCCGGCCAATTATACGCCGAAGGTTTGGGCGGAAGGTCGCGAGGGCTCCAACCTCATCGACGAGCAGACCGCCAACGGAATGGTTTCGGACCGAGTTTCGCTGGTCGCTCCCTATCTGAAGAGCAAGCTGGTCTTTCGCTGTCCGGGGGACCGGAAGCTGACGAGGGTCAACAACCAGCTGGTGACTCACCCCCGGAGCTTCGGGATGAACGCATATGTCGGGTGGAACAGCACGCCGTGGCATGACATGCCCAACGAGCAACGTTATGTCGTCTTCCGCCGGACCACCCAGGCCCGAGGAAGCGCCACCATATTCCTGTTTGGAGAAATCCACGACGAGAGCCTGTGTCGTCCAATGTTCGGCATCAACATGGATGCCTCAACCATTTACCATTTCCCGGGCAATTACCACGGACAAGTCTCTAATTTTGCCTTTCTGGATAGCCACACGGAAGTTCACAAATGGCGTGACGGCCTGTTTAATAACCCTCAACCGCCCCCGGCAAACTGGCACGATCACACCGGCTACGTCGCCAAACCGAGCAGTTTGACCGACCTGGCTTGGCTGAAAGAACATGCCACCATCCGCCAGTAGATGGGGTTGAACGGAGCGCGCGGATCGGGGCTTTTATGAACTTCGAGGCAAAACAGGTATCTGCGCCGGACACCTTGTCCTTCCGCACCCGCCAGCGCGAGGAATTGAACGGCCAGATCGTCCACGACTCGATCCACCGACGTCCGGGCTGGACTGTCTCTTATATCCTCGAAGCGGACAGCCAACCCGTAGGGTTCGGATCCGTCGCTATCGGCGGACCGTGGAAGGATAAACCCACTCTGTTCGAGTTCTACGTCCTGCCTCACTTTCGAAACCGATCCTTCGATTTGTTCGAGGCTCTGCTCGCGACCGGTAAGCCGCAGTATTTTGAGGCGCAGACCAATGACGCGTTGATCGCGGTCATGGTCCACACTTACGGTAGCGAGACGAAAAGCGAGAAGATCGTGTTCCGTGACGGTTTGATCACCGACCACGCTCTGCCAGGCGCCGTCCTGCGGCTGACCACAGCTGGAGACGAACTGCGCAGTTGCATTGAACAACGGCAGGGCGGCGGTGAGTGGTTGCTGCAGCTGGATGGCCGCGAAGTCGGCAAGGGGGGAATCCTCTTCCACTATAACCGGCCCTACGGGGATATTTACATGGAGGTCCAGGAGGGGTTTCGGCGGCGCGGACTCGGGTCGTTTCTGGTTCAGGAGCTAAAACGAGAGTGCTACGTCCTTGGCGCCGTGCCCGCCGCACGCTGCAGCCCCGATAACATCGCCTCACGCCGCACGCTGGTCCGCGCCGGTTTCGTGCCCTGCGCTCATATTCTGCAGGGCCG
>Ga0105240_10001735_pt1 | contig 36805 bp, 30 predicted proteins | sample KBSC54metaG_FD_80426 | JGI IMG/M metagenome (GOLD analysis project Ga0105240, IMG submission 80426) | Corn rhizosphere microbial communities from Kellogg Biological Station, Michigan, USA - KBS C5-4 metaG | ecosystem: Host-associated > Plants > Roots > Rhizosphere > Soil | place: Michigan, USA... | reverse complement strand
TCGTCATCTTCGGCAATTTATTCGAGACGGACGTGCCGTTCCTGGCGTTCTGGATGGCGTCGATTGCGCTGTTCGTGGCGGGGCGGACGTGGGCTGCGGCGTTGGCGATGGTGCTCGCATCGCTGACCGCTTATCAGGCGATCCTGCTGTGTCCGATCCTGGCGTTGTATTTGCTTTTGGTTCCAGCGCAGCGGCGTCGTTGGGCGGTGCTGTTGACGCCGCCGGCGACGATTGTCGCGTACCAGTTGTTCGAGCGATTCTCCACGGGTGCGCTGCCGGCGAGCGTGCTCACGGGCTATCTAACCGTGTATGAGACTCTGCAGGCAAAATTGCAGAATGGGCTGATGCTGTTCATCCACTCGTGGTTCATCGTGTTCCCCGCTCTCATACCGCCCGCTTTGGTGCTGGCGTGGCGGCGGCGGAAAGAGCCGGATACGCGGTTCCTGCTCGCATGGATCGTGATCTTCTTTCTGAGCGCGGTGGCGGTGGCGTTCGCCGGATCGGCGCGGTATCTACTGCCGATGGCCGCACCCATCGCGTTGCTGGCCTCGCGACTGGATCGGAAGTGGCTGGCTGCGGGGTTCGTACTGCAACTGGCGCTCAGCCTCGCGCTGGCATTTGAGAATCAGCAGCATTGGGACGCGTACCGCAACTTCGCCGCTTCTCTCCAGAGGGTGGCTGGCGGACATCGCGTGTGGACGGACGCCGAGTGGGGACTCCGGTTCTATGTGGAACGCGACGGCGGACTGCCACTGACTCGCAAGCAATCCGTGCGCGCCGGAGAGATCGTGGTGGACAGCGAACTGGGACACAACGTCGACATCCACGCACCAATGTCGCCGATCGTGAAGACGCTGGAGATCCGGCCGTCGATCCCGCTGCGTCTGATCGGGCTGGAGACGGACTCGGGCTACTCCACGGCATCGCGGGGCTTCTATCCCTTTGGGATTTCGACGGGCGTGGTGGATCGCGTAAAAGCGATGCAGGTAGGCGAGCGCCACCCGACGCTGGAGTACCTGACGATGGACGCGCCGAATGCCGCCGATCACATCGTGACCGGCGTTTTTCCGGACCACTGGACGGGCAGCGATGCCGTGGTCGTGCTGCGCAATCCGGCCGTGGCGATGCCGCTGCAAGCGACGGTTTACATCTCGGACAAGGCGCCCGCGCGCAGGGTGACGATCCTGCTGGATGGGCGGGAGGTCGCCGCGCAGACGTACGACAAAGCGGGGCTGCACACGCTGGCATCGGCGCCGGTGCGGGGGAACGGAGCGACGGCGACGGTGGAAGTCGAGGTCGACAAGACGTTCAGCGATCCGCCGGATACGCGGCGGTTGGGCGTGGTTTTGTCGGGGGTCGGATTCAAGCAGTAGTACCATGTAGACAGGAGAAAAGATAATGGGATGTGGAAGCGGCGGCTGCGGAAGCGGCGGGCTGAACAATATTGCCAATACGATCCGGCCCGGCGCGCACAAGGTTTTTTGCGTGAAGTTCCAGAAGGAGATGGAAGGCCTGGACGAAGTGCCGTTTGAAGGCCACCCGCTGGGACAGAAGATTTACGAAAGCGTGTCCAAGGAAGCCTGGAAGATGTGGGTCGAGCACATGAAGATGATCATGAACGAGTATCGTCTGAACCTCGGCACGGCGCAGGCACAGGAATTCCTGATCGAGCAGATGGACAAGTACTTCTTCGGTGAAGGCGCGGCACTGCCTCCCGATTTCGTCCCGCCTAGAGCGAAGGGCTGATGGTTTCGAGAGCGGTCGCGATGTGGAACTTCAGTTTCGCATGCGACCGCCGCAATGCCTCTTCCACGTCGTCCGCCGATTCGGCGCGGGCGAAAATAAATCCCAGATAACTCGACCCCTCCGGCAGGGGAATCAGATGCTCGCCGCGCTGTGCGGTGATGATGACGTCCTCGACGGCGGGGATTGCGGCCGCTTGTTCGACGCCATCGACGGACTCGTAAACACCGCCCCGGGGGATCGGGACCATCATCACGCCGGAGGCGGTTTGCTCGCGGTTCAGAGTGGAGATGTCCTCGCCGAGCGCGTGACGGAGGACCAGTTCTTCGAGAGGCACGCCGCCGTCGAATCGTAGGGCCTTGCCGCAGAGTCCGCCGATGGGCCGCGCGGCGGTTTCCAGAATCTGCGTGCCTCGGAGTTCGATGTGCACGGGACCGTGAGTGAGTCCGAGGGCTTTTACGGCTTGCGCGGCGGTTTCGGCGAGGGCGGCTTGGATGTGAGTGGGCTCGCGTGAGGGCGTGATGTAGATGGTCTCTTCGAAGAACGGGCCGGTCAGGGGATCGGGCTTGTCGAAGATCGCCAGGACTCGGAGGTGGCCGTCCGTGACGAGGCCTTCGAGCGCGTATTCGCGGCCGTCGATGTAGCCTTCGACCTGGACGTCATGCTCGCCCATACGGGCGATGCGGCGGAAGGCGGAGACGAACTCCGCGGGGTTGTCGGCGCGGATCACGCCGCGGCTGGCGGTCGATCGGATGGGCTTGAGCACGCAGGGGTACTCCGCGAGCGCTGCATTGTCCTCCGACACTGTGCGGAAATACCAGGGCACCTTCATACCGGCGGCTTCGTAGTACTGGCGGGCGAGGTTCTTGTCGTTGCACGCGCGCGCTGCGCTGGGCGGGTGAAAGGGCAACTGCAGCATTTCGGCGGCCTTGGCGGCGAGCACGGCGGGACGGTCGCCGACTGCGGCTACACCGTTGAAATGCATGCCGCGGAGTGAGGCGAGCGACTCGGTGACGCGGTCGAACTTCACGGCGATGGCGCGGTCGCCCCAGGGATCTTCCATGACGTGGCAGCGATCGGTAGCGAGGGTGAGGTCCACGCCGAGGCGGCGGGCAGCATCGGAGAAGACGCGGATCTGATAGCCGGTGGTCGCAGCGAAGAGGAGTAGACGCTTGGTCACAGTTTCATTGTGGCAGGAGATGAGCTTCACCACGGAGCCACGGAGGACACCGAGAAAGCACGGAGGAAGACAAGATCACCGCCGAGGCGCCGAGACGCCGAGAAGAAAATGCTTGAGAGCCGCAGAGCTTGGGAGAGTCGTGCTGCGGCGCGGTTTTGAGGGCGCGGAGAAAGGCCTTACAACGCGCTCTCGGAGCCGGAAGTATGAAATACGCTATGGTAGTTCTTGTGAAGGCACTAGTAAAAAGTAAGCGTCAACAGGGACTCTGGCTGGAAGACATTGAGATCCCGAAAATTGGAATCAACGACGTTCTGATTCAGGTGTTGCGGACCGGAATTTGCGGCACCGATGTTCATATTTACAAGTGGGACGCCTGGGCGCAAACCACGATTCCCGTGCCGATGGCGATCGGTCACGAGTTCGTCGGGAGGATCGTCGAGGTCGGGGCGAACGTCAACGACTTTTTCCCGGGCGATCTAGTGAGCGGTGAGGGTCACGTCACGTGCGGGCGCTGCCGGAACTGCCTGGCAGGGCGCCGCCATCTGTGCGCGCATACGCAAGGGGTGGGCGTGAACCGGCCCGGCGCTTTCGCCGAATTCATCTCGCTGCCGATGACCAACATCTGGCGGCATGACGAAGGCGTGCCGCTGGACGTTGCCGCCATTTTCGATCCCTTCGGCAACGCGGTCCACACCGCGCTGTCGTTTCCCGTGCTGGGCGAGGACGTGCTGATCACCGGGGCCGGCCCGATCGGGATTATGGCCGCCGCGGTGGCGGTTCACGCGGGGGCGCGGTACACCGTGATCACGGACGTGAATCCTTACCGGCTCGACCTGGCGCGTAAGATGGGCGTCACCCGGGCGGTGAATATCCGCGAGGCCAAACTGGCGGATGTGCAGAAGGAACTCGGGATGACCGAGGGCTTCGATGTGGGCCTTGAGATGTCCGGGAATCCGTCCGGCTTCCGCGACATGATCGCGAACATGAGCCACGGGGCGAGGATCGCGATGCTTGGGATTCCGGCCGATGAAATGACGATCGACTGGCGGACCGTGATCTTCAACATGCTCACGATCAAGGGCATCTATGGCCGCGAGATGTACGAGACGTGGTACAAGATGACGGTGATGCTGCAGTCGGGTCTGGACATCACACCGGTTATTACCCATCGGTTCCACTACACGGAATACGAGAAGGGGTTCGAGGCGATGACGTCCGGCAATTCGGGGAAAGTCATCCTCGCCTGGGACTAGAACAGTTCCTTCTTCTTCTTGGGAGGCGCGGCTTTCTTTTTGGGGGCGGCTGGCGCCTTCTTTGCGGCCGGGGCTTTCTTGGCGCCCGGCTTCTTGCGGGCGGTGCCGAGGCTGGTTTCAAGTAGCTGCTCGAGGAGTTTCTTCTCTTCGGGCATCATCCGTTTGTTGAAGTCGGCGGGGCGCTGGGCGGCGAGGTCGCGCATACGGCGGATCCACTCCAGGGATTCGCGCGCGGGATGATCCGGCACCTGTTCGAGGAGTTCGAGGGCCTTGTCGAAATCGGGGACGCGGCGGTAGCAGCGCAAGGCGTCGACAGGACTGCCGGCAGCGAGAAACTCGCTGGCGGCGAGTTCGAACTTACCCAAGCCTTCGTGGCACATGGCGACCATTCCCTGATCGGGGGTCTCGGTCTCTTCCAATAGCTTTAGCGCGGTGGCAAACTCTTTCAGCAGAATGTGCGCAGAGATGGCCTTGGCGCGGAGCTTGGCGGTGAGCTGATCGGCCTCGGCCGCACGGAAAATCCGATAGAGGGCCGGCAGGTCTTCGTACACCAGCATCGGCACGACCTCGGCGTCCTGTTCCAACTGCTCGATCCATTTCAGGGCGTAAGGCTGCAACTCGCGAACGAGCCAGTCCTGGAAATATTCCTCCTGCCTGGCGAAGATGTGGGCCAGCGGAGTGAAATCGAAGTCCTCCTGATCTCCCTTGCCGTCCATCCACTGACCGATACTTCGGATGATGTACTCCAGGATTCCGAAGCCTGCATGGCCGGCGGCTTTTGACGATTCGCTGAAGAGGTTCCGGCGTCCGAATTCGGGCGGCAGACTGGTCTTGGTCAGCGCCAACCGCAGCGCCACCCGACACAACGTCATGAAGGCCGACTTGCGCGCTTCCGGATCGGAGACGGAAAGTTTGCCGTCCTTATCGCCTAAGAGTGCAACGGCCTGCTGGGCTCGCGACCATGCCATGACGGGTCGAATTTCGAGCAATTGGCGCGCGTCGCTTTCGCAGAGACGGACGCGCTCCTCGGGGTCGAGCGACTCCTCTTCGAGGGCCTTGACCAGGGCGGCTGGCGGCACCGGATACGGGTGCTGGTCGAACGTCAACATGGCTTCGCAGGCATTGCGAGCGCGGTCGGTCGGATTCACTTCCAGCCAGTACAACCGCTCGGCCGGACGGCTGAAGGCGACGCGAAGCTGGTCGATGGCGAGTCGCTTGGTGAGGTCGTCGATTTCGATTCCGCGGCCGTGCTCACGCAAGTTCGCCACACGGTCGATGGCCTTGCCTGCGTCCAGCACGCAGACCGACTGGAAGTCGAGGCCCTTCGCATCGAAGGTGGTGAGGATGCGGTCGCGCAGATTCTCGGGGACGTAGGACGGAATATCGTCGCCGAGCGCGATGACGGCCAGACCTTCACGAGCAGTCAGGGTGGTGAGCAACTCGTCCAGTTCGGCGCCGGGACGGGCCATGCAGAGGACGATCTGGTCGCCGGCGTTCGCGTCTATATCGGCCTCGCCGCTGCCGCTCGGGCGCTCGTGCTTGGCGAGTGCGCCGTACAGACCCCAGACGCGGTGGACCAACTGGGCGATGCGTTGGGGACTGCGCAGATTGACCTGCAGTTTGGTCTCGATGGGCTGGCCGAGGCGATGGTGGATCAGGTCCTGAAACCAGCCCCATTCGAAATCGGTGGGCCGCACGGTCTGGGCCTCATCGCCGGCCACGAGCACCACGGGCCGGTTCAGCGCGGCCGCAAGTTCGACGATGACCAGGGCCTCGATGGGCGTGAGATCCTGGGCTTCGTCGAGGGCCAGGCAATCGAAGCCGGCGAAATCGCCCGGGCCGCTGGCGCGGATTTTCTGGATGGCCTGCCAGGCGAGATCCAACTCGGGAAAGAATAGCGGTTCGATGGGCGACGGAGTCCGCTTACGGAGAGTCTCGGTGACTTCGACGACGGACTCGGCGGCGGACCGGCCGAGCGACTTCTGGCGGTGGTCGCGGTAATCGCGAACCGACATGCGGCGATCGGATATGGCGGCAAACCGGCCGACCGGGAACGGCATGGCGGCGCCGAGGAGGTGGGCGTGGATCTCGTCATAGAGCGCGCCCTTCTCGTTCAGCCAGGCTCCGAGGATGGAGGTCGAGAAACCGGAGATCGCTTTGATGAAGGCGGCGCGGGTCCGCCAGACCGGTTGAAACGGCGCGCTGCTACCGGCCAGAGTACGGATGAACTGCGCAAAGGTTTCGACGCGAAACTTCTTGTGGCCGGGGACGAAGCGGTCGAAGTGCTCGCGGGCGAGCGAGGCCAGTTCGGGCGAGTAGGTCAGGTAGAGCACGCGTTCGCGAGCGGCGACGTCCGCGGCATGCCAGAGGGCGGTGGTCTTGCCGGAGCCGGGGAAGCCCTTGGCCAGGCGGATCTTCTGGCGGGCGTTGGCGAAGCGGGCCTGGTGCTGCGTCCAGGGGTCTGGGATGTAATCGGCGGCGCGGAGGTCCTTCACGGGGACCTGCAGATACTCGTCGAGGGACTGCGGATTCAGCGGGTCGTGATCGTCATGGTGACGGATGGCGCGAAGGAAGATGGAGCCCTCGGGCGCCGATTCGAAATCGGGGGAGCCTTTGAGCGGGGCGGCACCGCGGGGCGCCCACCAGGCATACCAGTGGCAGCCGTGTCCGCCGCCGAGGGGGGAACGGCGCCAACCGCGATTCTCGCCCTGCGTAGGCTTGTAATACTGGCGGCTGAGGTTGACCAGGAGGCGGTGCATGAGAAGCGCCGCGCGACGGCCGACGGTGTTGGCGCGATTCTCCTCCATGAGCTCCAGGAATTCCTGGTGGCAGAAGATCGGATTCCCCTCGCGCACCGGGGGTATCTCTTCGAAAAAACCGGTTTGCGCTGCAGGGCCGGGCATGGAACCTCTCAGGCGAGTTCGTAATGCTTCAGGATATCGCCCCAGGAGCCCTGCGATTTGAGCAGCAGTTCGACGACTTCGCGAACCGCGCCGTCGCCGCCGGCGGCCTGGGTGACATAGTGCGCTTCCTTCTTCACTTCGGGGCGAGCGTTGGCGGTGGCGATGGCGAGTCCGACGCGGTGCATGATGACGACGTCGGTGAAGTCGTCGCCGATGTAGGCCACGTGATCCTTATCGATGTGGCAATCGGCGAGGATCTCTTCGAGGATCGGGATCTTCTCGGTGTGGCCCTGATAGACATACGCCATTTTGCACTGGCGCGCGCGCTCCACGGTGGCCGGCGACTGGCGTCCGCTGATCACGCCGGTCTTGATGCCCTTCCAATTCAGCCATTGCAGGCCGATGCCGTCCTGGGAGTCGAACCCCTTGGTCTCGGCCATTTTGCCTTCGTCGCCGGGCACGTTGTAGAGCCTGCCGTTCGTGAGGACGCCATCGACGTCCATCAGCAGGAGCTTGATGCGGGAAGCGCGCGCTTGAATGTCCATCGGCGGTCCTAAACGGTGTACGTCCCGGCGGAGACGCTGCCGCCCTTGCCCGTCCAGTTGGTATGGAAGAACTTGCCGCGGGGCTGGTCGATGCGCTCGTAGGTGTGGGCGCCGAAGTAGTCGCGCTGGGCCTGGAGCAGGTTGGCGGGAAGGCGTTCGCTGCGGTATCCGTCGTAGAAGGCGAGCGCGGTGGTGAATGCGGGAACGGGGACGCCGGATTCGACGGCCTTCGAGACCACCTTGCGCCAGGACTGCTGGCAGCGCTCGATAACGGCGGTGAAGTAGGGATCGAGGAGCAGGTTGCTGAGGTTCGGATTGGAGTCGAAGGCTTCCTTGATCTTGCCGAGGAAAGCGGAACGGATGATGCAACCGGCGCGCCAGACGAGGGCGATGCCGCCGTAGTTCAGGTTCCACTTGTATTCCTTGGCGGCCTCGCGGAGGAGCATGAAGCCCTGCGCGTAGGAGACGATCTTGGAGGCAAGGAGGGCCTGGCGGATGTCCTCGACGAAGGCCTGCTTGTCGCCTGCGAACTGGAACTTGGGACCGGAGAGGAGCTTGGATGCGGCCACGCGCTCGTCCTTCATGGCGCTGAGGCAGCGGGCGTACACGGCTTCGCCGATGAGCGTGAGCGGCATGCCGAGGTCGAGCGAGCTGACGCTGGTCCACTTGCCAGTGCCCTTCTGGCCGGCGGTGTCGAGGATCTTGTCGACGACGTAATCGCCCTTCTCGTCCTTGTAACCGAGGATGTCGCGGGTGATTTCGATGAGGTAGCTGTCGAGCTCGCCCTTGTTCCACTCGGTGAGGACGGAGTTCATTTCCTGGTTGGAAAGACCGAGGCCTTCCTTCATGACCTGGTAGGCTTCGCAGATCAACTGCATGTCGCCGTACTCGATGCCGTTGTGGACCATCTTGACGTAGTGGCCGGCGCCATCCTCGCCCATCCAGTCGCAGCAGGGTTCGCCGTTGGGGGTTTTGGCGCAAATGGCCTGGAAGATGTCCTTGACGAGGGGCCACGCGGCGACGCTGCCGCCGGGCATCATGGAGGGGCCGAAACGCGCGCCTTCCTCGCCGCCGGAGACGCCGGTGCCGACGTAGAGCAGGCCCTTGCTTTCGAGGTATTTGGTGCGGCGGATGGTGTCGGGGAAGTGCGAGTTGCCGCCATCGATGATGCAATCGCCGGGTTCGAGGAAGGGGAGCAGGGTCTCGATGAAATCGTCCACGGCCTGACCGGCTTTGACCATCAGCATGACTTTGCGGGGGCGCTTCAGGAGTCCGGCGAGTTCCTCGATCGAGCGGGCGCCGATGATGGTTTTGCGGCCCTTGGCTGCGTCGTTCAGGAATTCGTCAACCTTGGACACCGTGCGGTTGTAGGCGACGACGGTGTAGCCGTGGTCGTTCATATTGAGGATCAGGTTTTGGCCCATGACGGCCAGCCCGATGAGAGCGATATCTGCTGTTTGTTCCATGTGGTTTAGCTCGCAGGGAGGAGATTCCAGACGAAACTCTCTTATAACATGGTGCGGCTGGCAGGTGGGAGAAGACGGGCTTGGGTTTGTTTAGCACGTTCCTCGCACCGCATAGTTATTTAAGTCGGGCGTTCACCCAGCTTTGTACGCCGTCCTGGAAAGCAATGGGCCCCCACGGCGTGGGATTTGTCGAGGAACACGGGTAGTCAGCGAGACACTGCCAGTCCGAGCCTGCCAACAACTGGCGGAGGCCCAGTTCGACTTGAGCGGAGTGTGTGCCAATGTGGATTCTCTTCACCTTGGCCGTTACGTCGGCGATGGCCGCGGAGATGACTTTCAACTCCTGCCCCTGAATGTCCATGTCGAGGAGATCCACTTTCGAGACGTTGTACAACACCTCCGAAAGCGAGACCGTCCTGACTCTGACGGACTTAAAGCCACTCTGGTGAGTGATCACCGGGAGACCCAGGTATTCATCTTCGTCCGTCTTCGCGGGGACTTCGTGTGAATTGATCAGCTGCTGACCATACCACTCCGCGGCCGTGTTATCGGGAATCGACGGTGTGCCGACATAGAAGTGGGCGTATCCCGACCGGTCACTCACCGCCGCGCGAAGGAATCTTTGACCGCCCGGGTCGATTCCATTATCCCGAAAATGCATAGGAATCCAATTGAAATGAAGGGGCTCGGCCTCAACTCCCACATAGTGACAAGGAAGGTTCGCCGACTGCCGCATGGCAACGCCGGCGCGCACCATCCAGCGGCCAAAACCCGCACCGAGTTCTATCATTGTGTACGTGTCGCGAGCCTGCACAACCGATTCGAGCACATCGATCCACTCAAAGTATTCTTCATCGAATGGCGGGTAATCTTTTTGCGGGATACCGGTGCGGAGGCACGAGGGCCAAAATTCGTGCCGAATTCTGCAGCCCAGAAAATCCACCTCATAGGCTCCTTCCGAGTTCCCCGCGAAGGGAGTGAACCTGCAAAAGATTTCGTGATGTTGACTCACGGCTCGATAAATGACCTTCCGGGTTGCTCGAATCTGTCTTGGCTCATCGAGCAGCTTATCGCGAGTTTACACTTAAGCGGCCTGGAAACGCGAAGACACAGGCCACCGCCTACGCTACGGGGCGGGTTCGACGTGGACTAGGACGTCGGCGACCCAGTCGAGTTTGTCCATGATGCGGAGGCGGACCTGGTGGGCGATGTCGTGGGACTGCCGGACGGTCATGTCGGGGTCGACCTCGAGGTGGAGGTCGACGTGATACTTGAGGCCGGTTTTGCGGGCGAAACATTTTTCGACGCCGCGCACGCCGGGCTCGGCGCGGGCGGCGTCGCGGAGTTGGGCCATGAGGTCGTCGCCGGGCATGGTGTCGATCAACTGCATGGCGGTGTCGTAGGCCACGCGGAGCCCGGTGGCGATGACGAGCAAGCCGACGAGAGCGCCGCCGTAGCGATCGGATTCGCCGAAACGGTTGGGATCGAACAGGGTGAGGCCGACAGCGATCAGGGCGACGGTGGCCGATACGCTGTCCATCATGTCGTTCCAGGCATCGGCCCTTAGGGCATCGCTCTTCAGGCGCTGGCCGTAGTGGAATTTATAGGCGGCGAGGCAGGCCTTGGCGAGTAGGGAGACCAGCAGGGGATAGATGACAAAGCTCGCTACGGCCTGGTGGGGGCGGCCCAACTTCTGGATGGAACTGAAGGAGATGAGAACGCCGCCGGCAGTCAGCACCATGCCGATCAACAGGCCGGTGAGGGTTTCGACACGGCCGTGACCGTAGGGGTGGTTCTCGTCGGGCGGAATCGCCGCCAGGGTGAGGCCGAGCAGGACGAAGCCCGAAGCGAAAACGTCGCTGGCCGACTCCAGGCCGTCGGCGACTACCGAGGTGGAATGGCCGGACAGGCCGGCTAGGATCTTGATTACAGCAAGCGCGCCGCTGACCACCATTCCGAGGACAGCGACGCGTTGGCCGGTTTGCATGCCGATGGGCCGGAGCTAGGCGATGGCCGGATCCCGGCGTTCGGAGTCGAGGCCCAGGTCGGCGAGCGCGGCGCGCGCTTTCTTGGCGTCGAATTTGCCATCGCGGGCCAGGCGGGACAACGCCGCCGCGGCGATGGATTCGGCATTGATCTCGAAGTGCTTGCGCAGATACTCGCGATTGTCGCTGCGGCCGAAACCATCGGTGCCGAGCGATTCCAGGCGGCCGGCGAGCCAGGGAGACAACTGGTCGGCGACCACTTTCATGTAGTCGGAGGCGGCGACGATGGGACCTTGCGCGCCCTTCAGCGCGTCGACGATGTAAGGAGTGCGCTCGGGCTCGTCAGGATGGAGGCGATTCCAGCGTTCGACTTCGAGCGCGTCACGGCGCAGTTCGTTGTAGCTGGTGACGCTCCACACGTCGCTGGCGATGCCATACTTGTCGGCCAGGATCTGCTGCGCGCGCAACGCCTCGTTGACGATGGGGCCGCTGCCGAACAACTGGACCTGCGCCTTGCCCTTTTCGGCCGCCTTGAAGCGGTAGATGCCCTTGAGCACCTGCTCCGGTTTGAGGTCCTTCGGCATGGCCGGCATGGCGTAATTCTCGTTGTACAAGGTGAGATAGTAGAAGCCCGGCTTGTTCTCCTCGTACATGTGCTTGATGCCAGCCTGCACGATGATGGCGATTTCGAAGGAGTAGGCCGGGTCGTACGTGATGCAATTGGGGACGGTGCTGGCGAGCACGATGCTGTGGCCGTCCTGGTGCTGGAGTCCTTCGCCCGAGAGAGTGGTGCGGCCGGCGGTTCCGCCGCAGAGGAAGCCCTTGCCGCGAGCGTCGCCGAAGAGCCAGATCATGTCGCCGATGCGCTGGAAGCCGAACATGGAGTAGTAGATGAAGAACGGAATCATCTCCACGCCGTAGTTGGTGTAGGCCGTGCCGGCGGCGGTGAATGACGCCATCGAGCCGGCCTCGGTAATACCCTCTTCGAGAATCTGACCATCCTTGGACTCGTGGTAGTAGAGGAACATCTCGGCATCGTGGGGCTTGTAGAGCTGACCCTTGCTGGCGTAGATGCCGAACTGGCGGAACAGCGACTCCATACCGAAGGTGCGGGCTTCGTCGGGAATGATGGGCACGACATGCTTGCCGAGCTGCGGATGCTTCATCAGCATGGTGAGCACGCGGACAAAGGCCATGGTGCTGGAGACTTCGCGCCCGCCGGAACCGTCGAGCGATTCCTTCATGTACTCGAGCGGCGGCGATTGCAACTGGTTGGGAGGCACGCTGCGGCTGGGCATGTATCCGCCCAACAGGCGGCGGCGTTCGTGCAAGTACGCCATCTCGGGACTGTCCGAGGGCGGGCGGTAGAACGAGGCATTGCGCGCGGCTTCATCGGGGATCGGAATTTCGAAGCGCGATTTGAAGTGGGCGATTTCCTGTTCGTTGAGTTTCTTTTGCTGGTGGGTGATATTGCGGCCTTCGCCCGCTTCACCAAGGCCGTAGCCCTTGATGGTGTGAGCGAGGACGAGCGTGGGCTGTCCGGTGGTCTCGACGGCCGCTTTGAAGGCGTTGTAGACCTTGCGGGGGTCGTGACCGCCGCGGTGCAGCCGCATCAGGTCGTCGTCGCTGAGGTGCGATACGAGTTCGAGCAGTTCGGGATACTTGCCGAAGAAATACTGGCGGATGTAGGCGCCGTCTTTGGTGACGTAGGTCTGGAATTCGCCATCGACGACTTCGCCCATGCGCTTCATGAGCAGGCCGGTGGTGTCGCGCGCCAGAAGGGAGTCCCAATCCTCGCCCCAGATCAGCTTGACCACGTTCCACCCAGCGCCGCGGAAGGCCGCTTCGAGTTCCTGAATGACCTTGCCGTTGCCGCGGACGGGTCCGTCGAGGCGCTGCAGGTTGCAGTTGATGACGAAGATCAGATTGTCGAGAGATTCGCGCGAGGCGAGGGTGAGGGAGCCCATGGATTCGGGCTCGTCCATTTCGCCATCGCCGAGGAAGGCCCAGACTTTGCGAGGGGTGGCCGGGATAATGCCGCGATTCTCCATGTAGCGCATGAAACGAGCCTGATAGATCGCGTTAATGGGTCCGAGGCCCATGGAGACGGTGGGGAAACTCCAGAAGTCGGGCATCAGCCAAGGATGCGGGTAGGAGGGGAGGCCGGGATGGTCGCGGAGTTCGTGGCGGAAATTCTTGAGGTGCTCCTCGGTGAGACGGCCTTCGAGAAAGGCGCGTGCGTAAACGCCCGGTGAGGCATGTCCTTGGAAATAGATCAGGTCGCCCGGCTGGTCGCCGTACTTGGCGTGGAAGAAGTGGTTGAAGCCCACTTCGAGTAAGGTGGCCAGGGAGGCGTAGGTGGAGATGTGGCCGCCGATTCCGGCATCGTATTTGTTCTGGCGGACGACCATGGCCATGGCGTTCCAGCGAATCAGGCTCTTAATTCGCCGCTCCATGGCGCGATCACCGGGGTACGGCACTTCGTCCTCAGGACGGATGGTGTTGACGTAAGGCGTGTTGAGGTGAATGGGCAGCTCGGCGCCATTGACGCGCGCGCGGTCGGTCAGCTTCTCCAGAAGATATGCTGCCCGGTCGGGTCCGGCTTCATCGATTACCTGATCCAGCGCCTCTACCCATTCGGACGTTTCCTGTGGATCCAGGTCCACAACCCTCTCATTCAGTTTCTGGTGCATGGATACTTTTATTGTGGCACATGGATCAATGCGAGTGCCCGTACCGCCGGAGCCCAAAGCGTGTGCCAAAATGGGGGCAGTGGGCGAGTGGATGGTCCGCTCCACAGTGCGCCAGCGGCTGGCAACCCAGCCGGCGAAGTAAAAATCCGGTTAGACTCGGTAACCCTAGTTGCGAAGACGGCGGTCTATCGTTTATCAGTAGAGTTTGGGAGGAATTGCCATGGTCGAATGTCCAGTTTGCGATGGAAAGATCGATGTGGATGAGGAAGACGTCGACGAAGGCGACACCATCAGTTGCGATGAGTGTGGAGCAGCTCTGAAGGTCGTTGGCACCGAGCCCTTAGAGTTGGAGTCGGCGGAAGAGGCTGACGCAGACGACGAAGACGAGGAAGGCTTCCTCGAAGACGAAGAGGAAGAAGAAGCCGACGAAGATTGGAAGTAGGTTGAGAATGAACAAACTTTGCACGGTTTTGCTGGTGGCTTTGATCCTGTGTTGCAGCGGCGGTTTCGCGCAGAATACTGCGAAGAAAAATAGCCAGGACCAGAGCCGCAGTGTGCAGGGCACGGTAAGCGCCGCGGACGACAGCGCGATCAAGGGCGCCCGTGTTTACCTGGAGAACACCAAGAGCCTGCAGGTGCGCACGTTTTATACCCAGCCGGACGGCGCGTACGTTTTCCACGATCTCAGTCCGGACGTGGATTACAAGCTGCGGGCCGAATTTGAAGGGGCGAGCAGTCCTACGAAGACACTGAGTTCCTTCGATTCGCGCAAGGAAGCTGTCCTGAATCTCAAATTAAATCCGAAGAAGTAGGATCGATACCCCGCTCCTCGCAGAAATAATCGACGAAGGCCGGGACGTTCTTCACGAGACTCTGTAGCAGGCGAGGCAGGTGCACGCCGATCGCTGCCGCCTGCTCGTGCAACTTGTGGACGAACAGTCCGGGGTCGAGGTCGTGGATTCGGCGATCAGCTTTCAGCAATCAGCGATCAGCTTTCAGCTCAACCGGCTGCTGAACGCTGAGGGCTTGAGAGCGGAATGCAGGATCCGGCGAGTCGCGGCGGTTGTCACCTCATCCATGATCGCCTGCGACCACTTTGGCAAGTAGAGCCGCGGCATTTCCGCCATGCGGAGGAGCGTGTCCGCCAATGGCATGGGAATCAGTACACAGGCGTCGAGGACGACCGTGTAGTCCGCTCTCATTCGTCTTGGCCACCTTCAGGTATGCCAGTGCGGTCATACAGACCCGACTCAAAGGCTTCCATGGCGATGCGATCGAGTGCGACTTTGCGTTCGATATCGCGGCGCTTCTGATACGCAAGCAGATCCTTGAGGTAGATTCGCCTATGGCTGCCGACCCTGTGGTACGGCTGTGCTCCGGTTTCCAGCAGCTTGATCAGGTGAGGCCGGGACACGCCCAGAAGGTCGGCCGCTCGCTGTGTCGTCAATTGCTGATTCTCGAGAATCAAGGCGATCGCCCTACCCAACTGCATATTGCGGACGATGTCTTTGAGCAGCCGGAAAACAGAGTCGGGGAGATCCAGCCGGGCTCCGTCGGCTGCGACTAAGGCAGGCGTCCCAAGCTGTAGCATGCGATTCAATTGGCGAATCTGAGATTCGTCGGACTCGGGCAGCGTGATTGGCTCATTTAGCATGGTTAGCGCCTCTGATTCGAGTGCATCACGCAATCGAAATATACGAAACGCATACGAATTATTCGAAACAACGGGCGAAGCTTGGAAATCGACCACAGATGAACACAGATAAGAACTCTTGTTTGGGTGGGTGCGGAGGTCGGTTACCGGCCTTTGAGCTTGCGGATTTCTTCCAGTCGCTCGGCGATGCGCTTTTCGAGGCCGCGGTCGGAGGGGTAGTAATAGCGGCGACCGGCGAGGGAGGGGGGCAGGCATTCCATGTCGGGGACGGCGTTTTCGACGTTGTGCGCGTGTTGGTACCCTTCGCCGTAGCCCCACTCTTTCATGTGGCGGGTGGGGGCGTTGCGCAGGTTCATGGGCACCGGTTCGGCGGCGGTCTTCTCGACGTCCTGGCGGACGCTGCCCATGGCGCGGTAGGCCGCATCGGATTTGGGCGCGACGCAGAGATAAATGGCGGCCTGCGCCAACGCGAGATCGCCTTCCGGGATGCCGAGGAAATGCACGGCCTGCATGGCTGCGACGGACTGTTCGAGAGCGCGGGGATCGGCGAGGCTGATGTCCTCGATGGACATGCGAATCAGGCGGCGCGCGATGTACATGCGGTCTTCGCCAGCCTCCAGCATGCGGGTCAACCAGTAGAGCGCCGCGTCGACGTCGCTGGAGCGGACCGATTTGTGGAGGGCCGAGATCAGATTGAAGTGCTCTTCGCCGCCCTTGTCGTAGAGCAGCACTTTGCGCTGCATGGCGTCCTGCACGGCGGCCTCGGTGAGCACTCCGTCGACAGCCGCGGCGGCGGCGGATTCGAGCGTGTTGTACGCCTGGCGGGCGTCGCCATTGGCGTAGATGGCGATCTGCTCGAGGAGTTCGTCGGGAGCGGAGATCTCGAGCACAGGCAGCGCGCGCCGGAGGAGTTCGATCAGTTCGGGCACAGTCAGGCCGCGCAGCGCGTAAACCCGCGACCGCGAGAGGAGCGCCGAGATCACCTCGAAGGACGGATTCTCGGTGGTGGCCCCGATCAGAATGATGTCGCCGCGTTCGACGTACGGCAGGAAGGCGTCCTGCTGGGCCTTGTTGAAGCGGTGGATTTCGTCGATGAAGAGAATGGTCCGCTTGCCGAGATTGCGGAGGCGCTCGGCATCCACCATGACGGCCTTGATTTCCTTGATGCCGCTGAGAACGGCGCTGAACGGGATGAACTCGCAGCGCGTGACGCGGGCGATGAGTTTGGCGAGCGTGGTCTTGCCGACGCCGGGCGGTCCCCAGAGAATGATCGACGTGAGCTGGTCGCGTTCGATCTGGCGGCGGAGGGGTTTGTCGGGACCGAGAATGTGTTCCTGGCCGACGTAGTCCTCCAGCCGCTCGGGGCGCATGCGCTCGGCCAGCGGGCGCTTGGCGGCGCCGGACGGTCGCCGCTCTTCCTCGGGCGGAGTGTTGTCGAACAGGCTCACCCGGGCAGGCTCCTTTGGCGGCGGGCCTCGTACAGAATGATGCCGGCGGCGACCGCGGCATTCAGGGATTCGACGCCGAGGGTGGGGATCGAGAGGTCCAGCGCGGCGTTGCGCAAAGCGCTGCTGACGCCGCGGGCTTCGTTACCGATGATCAGGCCGGCACTGACGGTCAGATCGGTTCGGGTCAGCGTATGCGCCGTCTGATTCGATCCGGCGGGAACGGCGGCGTAGAGGGTAATCTTGTTCTGCTGCAGCGCAGCCTTGGCCAGGGCGGCATCCATACCGAACAGGAACGGAACACGAAAAAGCGAGCCGGCGGACGCGCGCAGCGTCTTCGAGTTGAAAGGACTGACGGTGCCCTTCAGGAAAAGCGCGCCAGTGGCGCCGAACGCCTCGGCGGCGCGCAGAATGGCGCCGGCGTTGCCGGGATCCTGCAGTCCGTCCAGCACCACGACGAGCGCGCAGCCACGGAACAATTGTTCCAGTTTCCACTCGGGCGGCTGCACCAGGGCCATGATGCCCTGGCTATTCTCGGTACCCGAAACGCTTTGCATCAGGGCATCGGGCAGGATCACGATTTTGACGCCATTCAAGCGGCGGACGTGAGCCTCCGCGGCCGAGCGGACCGACTCGCCGGCGAGCACCATGCGCACGGCGCAATCGCTGCGCAGCGCCTCTTCGAGCAGGTGAAAGCTCTCGGCGACGCACCAGCCCTGCTCGGTCAGCCCTCCGCGCGCGATGGCGCGGCGTACGTCCTTGAGCAGGGGATTCGCGGCGCTGGTAATCGTCTCCGGCTTCGGCATCTGATTACAATAGGTTTTCGAGATCAGAATAGCGCAGATGAAAAGGGCCGTATGGAACGTATTGGTCATGGCGATGACCTTGTTGATTCTTTACATCGGCTATCTTTCCGTCCGCATCGAGCAGCAATCGACCCGCGATGAGGCGCACCCGGCGGACGTGATCATGGTGCTGGGGGCGGCCGAATATCGGGGGCGGCCGTCGCCCGTGTTGCGCGCGCGGCTGGATCATGCGCTGGAATTGTACCGGCGGCAACTGGCTCCGCACATCCTGACGACGGGCGGCGCGGGGGGAGACCCGGTGTTCACGGAAGGCGGCGTGGGCCGGTCGTACCTGATGAGCCACGGAGTTCCGTCGGAGGCGATCATCGTGGAAACGGAGGCGGAGAGCACGCTGGAATCCGCCGCCATGGCCAACGAGATCATGAGCCGTATGGGGCTGCATTCGGTGATCGTGGTGAGCGACGGATATCACATTTTTCGCGTCAAGCAGATGCTGGAAGCACGCGGGCTAAAAGTGTACGGCTCGCCGCGCAAGGAGCTGAAGAGCGGGATATTCCACGACCGCTGGAATTACGTAAAACAGTCGATCGGCTACATTCTGTGGAAGTTTGGCCTGGCAACTTGAACACGTTCAAATAACTCTTGACTGCGGGAATCGTCAACCTGGCGTCGCCGAATCCGCTGCCCAATGCGGATTTCATGCGAGGGCTGAGGCAGGCATTGGGTATCGGGGTCGGGCTGCCCGCTCCCTCGTGGCTGATCGAGATCGGGGCGTTCTTCTTGCGAACGGAATCGGAACTGGTGCTCAAGAGCCGGCGCGTGATCCCGGGTAGGCTGCAGGCCGCGGCGTTCGAGTTCCACTATCCCGAATGGCAGAGCGCGGCGAAGGATCTGGTGAAGCGGTGGCGGATGGCTCAGGTGGAGTCACGGTAAGGTTAAGCAGGAGGGACAGCGCCAATGAATCTCGAGGTCCAAAGGCCGCATGCCGTTGGAAAGAGTGACACCGGCACCTTGTCCGGACAGGCGGGAAAATCAGGCGACCAACGGAGTGGTGCCGATCCGATCGCGGCATTACAGGCCTCGCCTTACAGGGAACTGGACATCGCACCTGCTCGTACACGTGTCTCAATGCCCCTTCGTGACATTACGTTCTGAGGGTCAGGAACCTCGACACGCTGCCGCCGCGGGTGAAAGCACCGGCCTTCGCTTTCAGTCAATTCGAATGTAAGTGGGAGCATAGCCTTTCTCTAAATTTCCGAGACTCGGCATTTTTTACGCGGCCGATCTCAATGTCACGTTGCGGCCGTGTCCCAGACGGCTCTCACCGAATCTCCCGGGCGGGCGCTGCCCGCCTTCGCAGGCCACTGAGAAACGATGGCCCGTGCCACCGTAAGCACGATGCAGTCGTAAAGCGACTGGCGGAGTGCGGGTGTGCGGCGAACTAAGAGCTGTTCAAGCGGTGGGGAATGGCCTAAAATACGGCAAAGAGTTTTCATGCGCGCCGATCTGAGTTACGCCATTCGCCAGATGCGAAAGGCGCCGGGGTTTGCCTGCCTGGTCGTGATTACGATTGCGCTGGGAATTGGCGCGAACACGGCGATTTTCAGTTGCATCAACGGGTATCTGCGGCCGCTGCCGGCGCGGTCGCCGGAGCAACTGATGGTGCTGGCGGCGCAGACGAAAGGCGACGAAACGGGGATGGGGTATCGCCTCTCGTTTTCGGTGCTGCAAGATCTGCGGCGGCTGGCGAGCCGGTTCTCGGACGTCTTCGCCTTCAACACGATGGTCGGCGGCCTGAACGCCGATGGCAGGGTGACCAGCTTCACTTACCAGACATTCAGCGGGAATGCTTTTTCGGCGCTGGGGCTGCAACCCGCCGCCGGACGGTTACTCGCGCCGGGAGAGGGAGAATCGAGCGGCGCGCCTTCTACTCTGGTCCTCGGCTACTCCTGCTGGCAGCGGCGGTTTGGCGGCGATCCGCGGGTGATCGGGAAACAAGTCCGTCTGGACGGCCAGCCCGCGACGATCGTCGGGGTGGCGCCGCGCGGTTTCCTCGGCCTGTACGCCGGAGCGGAAATGGACGGCTATCTGCCGCTCAACGTGCTGACGCTTGCGGGCTTTACGAATGCGGCGGTGTTTTACCGCGATCGGACTTCGCGGCCGCTCACTATTCTCGGGCGAACGAAGCCCGGGGTGACGCTGGCACAAGCGCAGAGTTCCATCGACGTCCTATTCCGCCAATTCGAAGCGCAATACCCGGCGACGGACAAGGGCATCACGGTTCGTCTGGTGCCGGAGCGACTGGCGCGGCCGGTGCCGGTTACTTTTCTGGCCGAGCAGATTCCGCTGATCACTGCTTTCCTGCTGATTCTCGCGGGCCTGGTGCTGCTGCTGGCGTGCATGAATGTGGCCAACCTGCTGCTGGTGCGCGCGGCGATCCGGCAACGGGAAATGGCGATTCGCGCGGCGCTGGGGTCGGGCCGCGCGCGACTGGTGCGGCAGATGGTGACGGAAAGCGGCCTGCTGGCGTTGCTCGGCGCGGTAGCCGGGATCCTGCTGGGGAGGTGGGCCAGCGATGCCTTCCTGGGCTCGATCCACCGCGGCACGAGTTTTCCGATCAAGGTGGACTTCAGCTTCGACTGGCGCGTGTTCGCGTACGCGTTGGGGGCGGCGGCGTTTACGCTGGTGGTGATCGGCGTCTGGCCGGCCATGCGGGCGTCGCAGACCGACGCGGGGTCGGTGCTGCACGATGGGGCGCGCGGCACTGGTAGCGCTTCGCGGCAGAGAGTGCGCAGTCTGCTGGTGGTCGCACAGGTGGCCGGGAGTTTGACTCTGCTGATTGTGGCAGGGCTGTTCGTGCGCAGCCTGGAGCAGGCGCAGCGGATGAATCTCGGGTTCGATCCGCACAACGTTTTGAACGCGCGCATGAATCCACGGGATCTTGGATATAACGAGGCACGGTCGAAGGAGTTCTATCGCGAAGTCGAACGGCGTGTGCGTGAGATACCAGGCGTGCAGGCGGCCAGCATGGCGTTCAGCGCTCCCTTGGGATATATCACGGACGGCGAAAAGGTCTTTGTGGAAGGCAAGCCACTGGCCGTGGGAGAACAGCCGCCGTTCGCGGGGATGAATCCCGTGGACCGCGATTATTTCGACGTAATGCGGATTCCGATTGTGCGCGGGCGCGCCTTCCGCGACAGCGACAACGAAAGTTCCATGCGCGTGGCAATCGTGAATCAGACGATGGCGGCGCGCTTCTGGCCGGGAGAGGACGCGATCGGGAAGCGCTTCCGGATCGAGGCGGACGGTCCGCTGTGGCAGGTGGTGGGGATCGCGCGCGACAGCAAGTACCTGGTGGTATTCGAGCAGCCGCTGTCGTTTTTTTATCTGCCGCTGGAACAACGGTTCTTCTATTTGCGCGTACTGCAGGTGCGCACGGCCGTGCGGCCGGAACAGTTGCGCGGGCGCGTGGAGGCAGAGATTCACAGGCTCGACGGCGACATCCCGATATCGGACCTGCAGACGATGGACGAGTCCTTGCAAGGGTTCATGGGCTTTATGATGTTTCGAATGGGCGCGCAGCAGGCGGGCGCGATGGGGCTGCTGGGGCTCATACTGGCGGTGATCGGCGTGTACGGCGTGGTTTCTTATGGGGCCAGCCAGCGGACGCGTGAAATCGGGATCCGCATGGCGCTGGGAGCGGAGCCGCGCTCGATTGCGGGACTGGTGCTAGGACAGGGAGTACGGTTGGTGATCGCGGGCATCGCGGTGGGACTGGTGGGCGCGGTGGCGGTCAGCAGGCTGGCCGGGCGGGCGCTGTTTATGGTGTCGACGACGGACCCGCTGACCTTCGGAGTGGTGAGCGTGCTGCTGGCGGCGATCGCGCTGTATGCGTGCTATATTCCGGCGCGGCGGGCGATGAAGGTGGACCCGATGGTGGCGCTGCGGCACGAGTAGGCCGGCTAGCTTCGCATGACGCCGACGATGTCGCGGGCAACCTGTTCGAGGTCGCGCTCTTCGACGAGTTGGGCGAAGATCTCTACGAGCGACGGGAGATTCATGAGGTCGCGGAGGCGCTCGACGGAATCGGCGGCCTGGATCTTGCCGCGGTAAATGATCACCACCTGGGCGCAGACCTTTTCGACGACCTCGAGCACGTGCGAGATGTACAGGATCATCTTGCCTTGGTTCGACAGCTCGGTCAGCAAGTAGCGGAAGAGTTGCGCGGAGGTGACGTCGATACCGGAGAGCGGTTCGTCGAGGATCAGGACGTCGGGGTCGTGCAGCAGGGCAGCGGAGATCAGGACGCGCTGCTTCATGCCTTTCGAGTAGGACGAGATGGGGGAGTGGCGGTAGGAGTAGAGCGCGAACAGGTCGAGCAGTTCGTTGGCTTTCTTTTCGACCACGGCGGGCGGGAGGCAGCGCAGGCGTCCCATGAGTTCGAGGTACTCGAGGCCGGTGAGGTACGAATACAGGATGGGCTCTTCGGGAACGTAGCCGAGACGGCGCTTGAAGGCGACCGGGTCCTCGCGGATGTCACGGCCATCGAGCAGGACGCTGCCGCGGCTGGGTTCGAGGAGCGAGGTGATCATCTTGACGGTGGTCGATTTGCCCGAGCCGTTGGGACCGAGATAGCCGGTGACTTCGCAGGGGCGGACGGTGAAGCTGACGTTATCGACGGCCGCGGTGTTGCGGTAGTATTTCGTCAAACCTTTGATCTCAAGCATGGAGCTCCAGGGTGCGGACTTCGGGATCGCCCGCGTCTTCAAAGTCCAGAACGGTTTCACGGCCCAGCAACCGGACGCGCCATGTGCCGACGCCGAAGCAGGCGGCAGCGGAGCAGGCGAAGAAGAGCAGAGCTGCCCAGGGCCTCGCGGCCAGCCACTCGGCGAGATTCGACATGGTGCGGCTGTAGAGCGTGAAACCGAAGCAGTAGATCACGACCAGCAACACCAGGTTCACTTTGCCCGGTAGGTAGGCACAGGTGAACGGCACTTTGCGAAAGTCGAAAAACATGAGTTCCATCAGCAGCAGGGAGAGGGTGAAGGCGAAGCATAGGTAGAACAGCGCTTCGAGCCACGGATAGGAGGCGAATTCGAAGGGCGCGACGAGCGCGAATAGCGGCGCGATGGCGCACAGGACGATCCACTTTCGCATGGCCGACAAGCATGCGCTCCCATGGTTGGTGTCGCTGATCCGGAAGGCCCAGTTGGCGCCCAGTTCCGAAGGGAAGTTGAAGGCGGCGCGCAGAGCCGAAACCAGAATGAACGAGAGGGTCAGCGAGAGCCGCAGGGGTCCGGAGCGGCCCCCGGCCAGGGACAGCACGGCGATGGCGCCGCCCACTCCGGCATACGTGGCCAGGAAGAGCCGGTGCTTAGTGCTGCGCGTGATGGTCTGGTTGATGAAGTGGAAGACGGCCTGTTGGACAGGGTGCTTGAGAACGTGTGTGTCAATCAGGCGGGACACGGCGCGGTGGGCGCTGCCCGGTCCTGACGGGCTGGGCAGCGGCGCTTCCAACATCTTGCGAGCGTGGCGGCGATAGCCTGGCAGGTAGGTCAGCACGAAGACGGCGGCAGATGCAGCGAGTCCGCGCAAGGCCAGATGCCCAAGTTCGAGCAACTGGGTACTCTTGACCGCCGGGCGGAGCAGTTCGTAGAGTCCGGCGAACCAGAACCCAGGCCAACAGTAGACCAGACGACTATGGTTCTGCAATAGTCCGCGCAAGCGATCCGCTAGAAGGGGCGACACGAAAAGCAGCATGACGAGCGCGCCCATGAACAGCGTCTGAATGGCCACGGAAACACGCCGAAACAGGTTGGGCGGGAGGAGGGTGATCATGATGCCCTGCACCGCCGCCATAGCCAACGCGGCGAAGAGTCCGCTCAAAGTGACGGTGATCATGTGCGCGACGAGTATGCCGAACAGGTCCTTGCCGCTATCGATTCCGGCCCAGAGTAGCGTGGAGAGGAAATTGATGTCGAGCAGGAACATCGCCAGAAAAATTCCGAGCGCCCAGGCCTTGCCCAGGAACAGAGTCGAGAGGCGAATGGGGAGAGGGGTGAGTACCTGATAATCGCGGCGGTCCGGGAACAGCGCGTCCCATTCGAAGACGACAATGAAACCCATGACGATCATGGAAAAGGAGATGAACCAGCAGCGGATCAGTACGAGGCTCCAGCCGCGAATGGTGAGTAGTTGAAGCAGGAGTGCGAGAAAGCCGCCGGGAGCAGCCAGAAGTCCCAGCGTCTGGACGATGTTGGCCTCGGGCTCACCTTGCGGCGAGAGCGATTCAGTGTCGAAGAACCGCTGAAAAAAGTGCCGTATCAGGGCGCGCCAAATGCTATTAGAAGGCTGCATTGCAGCTTTCCCGTCACATTGTAGACAATCCAGCGTACGGAAAAGTTCCAGGGTCAGTACAGCTTCACGTTATCGAGTTCCAGCCAGGCGGCGGCGCCGGCGGGGGCGGCGAGTTCGAACAGGAGCGAACGGGCATCGTTGCGCGCCCAGGGTCCGGCGTCGGGCGCGCGGCGCTGCAGGCTGGCGAAAGGAATGCGAATGGTCTGCCAGCCGGCGGTGACGGCGAAGGGAGCGTTGTACGGGTCGGGAACACGCAGGCCGTAGGTATTTACGATCAGGCGATAGGCGCCTTCGCCACGGGCGTCGAAAGACAGCCCGCTGTACTGGGTCAAGTCGGCCAGATCGATAGCGCCGGGGGTCAAAGGAAATTCCATGCGTACAAAGGGCCGCTCACGGACGGCCATCTGCGCCTGGACCATGAGCGCGTGATCGGCGGCGGCGCGCAGGATTGGCTGGAACATCATGGTGGAATGATCGACGCCGGCATCGGTGGAGTTGATGCGCAGGGTGCCGATTTGGGTGCGGCCGTCGGAGCGCTCCATGTCGTCGATGAGGGCCGGAACGCGACGGAGCGGCAGGCTGGTTTGGGCCGGGTCCTGAATGGCGGCTTCGAGCTTGCTGGGATCGAACTCGACGCCGTTGAGGAAGACTCGGCGGGTCTTTTCGATGTCGGCGATCTTCTCGTCGGGGCGGCCGTCGATGAGGACGAGGTCGGCGATCTTGCCCGGCGCGATGGCGCCGCGCTGGTCATTGACGCCGAGCGCGCGAGCGCTCACGGTGGTGCCGGCGGCGATGGCCTGCAGCGGCGTCATGCCGGCTTCGACCAGCAGTTCCAACTCGTGGAGCGCAGCGAAGCCGTGGAAGGTGCCGGCCATACCCGCGTCGGTACCGGCCGCGACGGGGACTCCGGCGTCGTTGAGGCGATGCACGTTGGAGAGGAGATTCTGCCAGCGAATCTGGCGGGCTTCGCTGGGTGCCGCCGGAGTTGCGCGGGCGGTGGCGGAGCGAGCGGTGGCTTCGCGGGACGGCGGGTCGAGCAGGCCGAGGACGCGCCCAGAGAGGCCGGCCAGATTGTGCGATTCGTAGACGGCCAGGGTGGAGACGTAGAACGTGCCCTTTGCTTTGAGCAGGCCGATGAGTTCCGCGTCCACGGGCGCATCGCCGATGCCGTGCACGAGGACGTCGACACCGGCGCGAGCGGCGATCTTCGCACCGGCGAGAGTGACGGTGTGGGTGAAGACCTTGATCTTCACGGCGTGGGCGTCGGCGACGATGGCGGCGAGAGTTTCCTGGTTCATGCTGCTGAGGTCGGGAGCCGAGCCGTAACGCCATCCATCGGTGAAAACCTTGATTACATCGGGATGGTAGGAAAGGACGGTCTTCATTCTGGCGTGGGCCTGCTCGGGGGTGGAGGCTTCGTACGTCATGAAGTCGCCCCAGCCGCCCTCGGTACCGTGTCCGCCAGGCGTGCTGAGTCGCACGGCCATGTTGACGCGGGGGCCGACGACGGTGCCGTTGTCGAGCAGGCGATGCATGGGGGCGATCATCTCGCCGCTGGTGGAGTAGTCGTTGACAGTGGTGATGCCGCAGGCGAGGTAGGCTTTCAGGTTCTTGCCCCAGTCGCCCGAGACGCCGGTGGCGGCCGACGCGGTGAGGTGCGTGTGTAAGTCGAAGAGTCCGGGGATGAGGGTCTGTCCGGCGGCGTCGATGAGGCGGGCGCCGGGCGGGATGGCGGCGTCGGGCGCGACGGCGTCTATGCGCGATCCGCGGATGATGACCGTGGCGTTGCGGGCAGGCGCGCCGCTGCCGTCCACCACGCGCGCGCCGCGGATCGCGATGACGTCCTGCGCGAAGGCGGAGAAGGAGAGGGCAAGGAGGAGAAGGAGGCGGTGCATTATTGTCATGGTAGTACTTGGACACCCGGAAAGCGGGGTTGGGGGTTGGGGATTGGGGGTTGGGGAAAAGCCGGGGCCGGGGCCAGGGTTTAGTCCTACTCAAATCCTGTGGAAGGCCTTCAGCACTTCGCGGGTGGAATAGTGCAGGGCGATGGGGCGTCCATGGGGGCAGCTCATGGGGCAATCGGTGGCGGAGAGCGCCTTGAGGAGCCACTCCATCTTGGCGGCGTCGAGTCGGGTGTTGATCTTGATGGCGGCCCGGCAGGCGATGGAAGCGCAGATATTGCGGCGAAGGTCGTCGAGGGAGGCGCCGCGCAGTTCGCCTTCGGCGACTTCCAGAATTTCGAAGATGATTTTTTCGAGGTCGCCGGGGCTGATGGTGGCCGGGGCGGCTTTTACGGCGATGGTGCGGTTGCCGAAAGGCTCGGTCTCGAAACCGGAAGCGTGGAGTTCGTCGGCGATGCGGGCGTAGTCGATCTGCTGCTCGGGCGTGAGTTGGAGGATCAGCGGCATGAGCAGTCGCTGGGTCTCGACGCGTCCGGCGGCTCGCTGCTTCATCACCTGCTCGAAGAGGATGCGCTCGTGCGCGACGTGCTGATCGATGATCCAGAGTCCGTCGCGTCCGGCGGCGATGATGAAGCTCTCGTGAATCTGGCCGAGCGGACGCAATTCGGAGAGGCCCGAGAGCGAGACCTCGGTGGGCGGCAGGGCGTCGGGGGGAAACTCGCCGTGCGCGTCCATGTGGCGCGACAGTTTTCCCGATGGCGGGGGACCGGGCGTAACCTCGATGGGAGGCGCGCTGAAATCGAGGCGCGGGACAGGGCCGGCGGCGGGACGCAGTTCGAATTGCGGCAGCGCGGGCTCGGCACCGTTGTCGGGTCCGGGCTGCGGATCGACCAGGCTGACTGCGGCGGGCTGCTCGTTCTGGAGCATCTGGCTGAATTCGGAATAGGGCAGGCGGGCGGCGGTCTGCTCGATCGGCGCGCTGCGCGGGGCCGGAGAAAACGACGGCGCGGGCCGGCTCTCCATCAGGCGCTCGCGGATAGTGTCGCGGACGAAATCGTGAACGAAGGATCCGTGGCGGAAGCGGACCTCGGTCTTGGAGGGGTGCACGTTGACGTCGACCTCTTCGGCGTCGCACTCCAGGAACAGCAGCACGAACGGGTACGACGAGGCCGGCATCAGGTTGTGGTACGAGGACGACAACGCGTGCAGCAGCAGACGATCGCGGATGAGGCGGCCGTTCACGAAGATGTAGATGGAATTGCGATTGGCCTTCTGGATCTGCGGGCGGGAGAAGAATCCGGAGATGCGGAAGGCGTGGACCGGTTCGATGTCGCCGGCCTCTTCGCGTCGATATTCGGCAATGGCTTCCGACGGAGGCACGCTGGGCGCGGGGATGAACAGGGTCTTCTCACGCGCGCCGATCTCGACCAACTCGTCGAGCACCTGGCTGCCGAAGACCTGGTAGACACGCTCCTTCATACTGCCGACGGGGGTGACGTGCAGCAGTTCGGCGGCCCCGCTGGTCAGCAGGAAAGTCTTATCGGGATGCGCCAGGCTGTAGTGCGTCACCAGGGATGCGATGTGCGCCAACTCGGTGGGTTCGGTGCGCAGGAACTTGCGGCGCGCGGGCACGTTGTAGAAAAGATCGCGGACGGTGATGGCGGTGCCGCCACCGAGCGCGGCCTCTTCGCAGCGCAGCATTTTGCCGCCGGCGATTTCGATGCGGGTGCCGGTGATCTCTTCGGCCGAGCGGGTTTCGAGCAGCAGGCGGGACACGCTGGCGATGGAGGGCAGCGCTTCGCCGCGGAAGCCGAGGGTGGCAATGGAGAGGAGATCCTTTACGTCGCGGAGCTTGCTGGTGGCGTGGCGTTCGAAGGCCAGTAGGGCGTCGTCGCGGAGCATGCCGCAGCCATCGTCGACGATGCGGATGAGGCGGCGGCCTCCGGCTTCGACCTCGACGCGAATTTCGGTGGACCCGGCGTCGAGCGAATTCTCGAGGAGTTCTTTGACTACGGACGCAGGCCGCTCCACCACCTCTCCGGCGGCGATTTTGTTGGCGACCTGGTCTGGAAGGATGCGGATCCGGCCCATGAGTACCAGATTACAGGATGGGACAAGAGAAAGGTCCTGTTGACGTTCTAAAGGAAAGGCGTCATACTCCTTTTGGATGTCTAAACGAGCGGAGATTCTGCAGGGCACGCTGGACCTGATGGTGCTGCGAACGCTGGAAACCATGGGGCCGCAGCACGGGTTCGGACTGGCCAAACGCATCCAGCAGATTTCGGAGGGGGCGCTGGATTTGAATCAGGGGACACTGTATCCCGCACTGCTTCGGTTGGAACATCGCGGCTGGATCCGCTCCAAATGGGGCGCTTCCGACAACAATCGCAAGGCCAAGTTCTATGAGATCACGCGTTCCGGCCGCAAGCAGGTCGCGCAGGAGTCGGACGAATGGGCGCGGACCGTGGCGCTGATGGAGCGCTTCGTGCGGTTGACCGAATAGGAGCGTTTATGGCTGCGTGGCAACGCATCGTCGAGCTGTTTCGCCGCTCGCGGCTGGACCGGGAATTGGACGATGAGATGAACTTCCATCTGGCGATGATGGAGTCGGAATTCCGAGCCAAGGGTATGAGCGAAGAGGACGCGCGAGCCGCCGCCCGCCGGGAATTCGGCGGCGTGGCGCAGGCCAAAGAATCGTATCGGGATGAGCGCGGCATTGCGCGGCTTGAGAATCCGGCTCGCGACGCACGCTACGCCCTGCGCGGACTGCGGCGCAATCCGGGTTTCGCGGCAGCGGCGGTGATCTCGCTCGCACTGGGAATCGGCGCCAATACCGCGGTCTTCAGCCTGTTCCACGCAGTCATGCTGCGCGCGCTGCCGGTCTCGCATCCGGAACAACTGGTCATGTTGTACCGCACCGGCGGCTGGGGCTTCTACGGTGTCACTTCTTACCCGCTCTACAAAGATCTGCGCGGTCACAGCGAGTTGTTCCGCGGCTTGGTGGCCACCACCGGCGCGCGCAACGTGCGCTTCAGCGCCTCGCACACGGACCGCATGCAGTTCGTGCAACAGGAATTCGTCTCCGGCGAATACTTCCGTGTACTGGGCGTGCAGGCCACACTGGGCCGCGTGTTCGCGGACGAAGACAACCAGACGCCGCATGCGCATCCGGTGACGGTCCTCAGTTACGATTTCTGGCACAGCCGGATGGGCGGCGATCCGCAGGTGCTCGGCCGCACGCTGATGGTTGACGAGCAGCCGCTCACGGTTATCGGCGTGGCCGCGCCCGCCTTTCGCGGCGTGCAGGTGGAAACGCATGCCGACCTCTGGACGCCGATCATGATGTCGCGCGACAACGTCATGCAAGTGGGAATGAACTGGCTGTATCTGCTGGCCCGGCCGGTGCCGGATATGTCGCGCGCACGCCTGCAATCGGCGGTGGATGCCTCGATGCGGCAATACCTGGAGGCGCATTACGGAAATAATCCCAACGCCGCATTCCGCCGCATGAGTATGGAGCAGCGTCTAGGTGCGGCCCGCCGGCGTGGGCGTGTCGATGCTGCGGGAGATGTTCGGCAAGCCGCTGACCATCCTGATGGCCGCGGTGGGCTTGGTGTTGCTGGCGGCGTGTGCGAACGTGGCCAACCTGCTGCTAGCGCGCGGGGCATCGCGGCGGCGGGAAGTTGCGATGCGGTTCTCGTTGGGAGCCACACGGGCGCGGCTGATCGGACAGGCGGTGACGGAATGCCTGTGGCTCGCGACGGGCGGCTGCGTGCTCGGCATCGGACTGGCATATTGGGGCACGGAAGAAATCCTGCGATTTCTGCCGGGGATCCCTGCGCAGCGGCTGGAGGCGGGGCCCGATGGCGCGGTCCTGGCGTTCACGCTGGCGATTTCGGTGATTTCGGTGCTGCTCTTCGGACTCGCCCCTGCGTGGCGATCGACGGCGATCCACCCGGCAATGGCGCTGCGCTCCGGCGCGGACGCGGGTTGGGTGGCGGGGCGGCAGCGATTCCGGCGCGCGCTGGTGATCGCGCAGGTAGCATTCTCGGTTGTACTGGCGGTGCTCGCAGGTTTATTCGCACGCAGTCTGGCGCAGTTGCGCGGCGTCGACCTTGGGTTTCGCGATCGGAACGTGGTGGCGTTCACGCTGAATTTTCCGGCATCGTGGAAGCCGGCGGACCGCTCGGCCGCCCAGCGGCGCATGGTGTCGCAGGTGGAATCGCTGCCTGGGGTGCAGTCGGTAAGCTACGAGTTTCCGGGCCCGTTCCAGATGGGCATGAGTTCGTGGACCGTGCGCGTTCCCGGGTCGCCGCGCGCGTCGCAGGAACCCGCCACGGTCGCGGTACACACAGTGGCGCCGCGTTATCTAGAGACGATCGGCAGCGTGCCGCTACTCGGCCGCGATATCGACCGCAACGATACGGCGAATTCGCGGCCGGTCGCGGTGGTCAATCAGGCGTTCGTTCGTGAGTTTCTGTCGAACGACCCGCAACCGCTGGGGCGCGTACTCAGCTTCGAGGACGAGACCACGCAGATCGTGGGCGTGGTGCGCGACATTCCGCACCAGGGGTTGCGCGAGAAGATCGAACCGACGGTGTACGTTCCGGCCGAGCAGCGGAAGTCGATGGGCGGGAATCCTACCATTCTGGTGCGTTCGCAACTGCCCACCTCGGCGCTGCTGCCGGCCCTGCGCAGGGAGATGGAGAAACTCGGGCAGCAAGTAGCGATGGACGAACCGAAGACGCTGGCCGGCGCGGTCGACGAATCGATTTTCCAGGATCGGATTCTGGCGACCTTGGGCGGATGCTTCGGCGGACTGGCGCTGCTGCTGGCGGCTATCGGACTGTATGGCGTGATCGCGTTTGGGACGGCGCAGCGGGCCGGCGAATTCGGCGTGCGGTTGGCGTTGGGCGCGCAACGGAGCGAGGTGCTGTGGATGGTGCTGCGAGATGCGCTCCTGCTGGTTGCCGCGGGGTTGGCGTTGGGTTTGCCTGCCTCGCTGGCGGCATCGCGCTATGTAGGTTCGGTGCTGTTCGACGTGAAGCCCGGCGACGCCGAGTCGTTCGTGGGTACCGCCGTGGTGCTGGTCGTGGTCGGACTAGCGGCGGCGTTCGTACCGGCACGCCGGTCGGCGGGCATGGACCCTATGCGCGCTCTGCGTCACGAGTGAGCGGGCCTACTGTCGCACTATCAGCCCAGGTTACTAATGCCGAAACTGCCGCGAAATGCGCGTCCCTGGTTACCAATGGGAGACCGGACTGCCGCGCCATAGCGGCAATCCAGATGTCGTTCTCTGGGATTAGCTTTCCAATGCCCGCCAGTTCCGCTTTCACCTGGCCATCACGCTCGCAGGTGTTCTGATCAGGCAGCAAGAGTGTGGCGGTTTGCATAAAGTCGCGGATGAGAATCAGTTGTGCTTCGCGCCGCTGCGCACGCAAAGCGGCGTAGTGCTGTGAGTTCCGGATCTCTTCGGAGGTGCGCGACGACCACGTTGGTGTCCAGCAGGACACTACCAGCCGTGTTCATCAATTTTCTCGCAGCCTTCCTCGATAACTCGCTCCAACTCGTCGGCTTCTTGCTGCGAGAGGGCTCCGGCCGTGCGAGTGAGAATCGGCTGACGCTCTTCCTCACTGATCCGCTTCAGACGGTGCACGAAGTCAGCGGCAACCTCCAGCCTTGCCGGCGGCAGCGACTTCAGATCTTCAACGATGTTTTCTAGCGGGCTCACAACTTCAACGCACACCGGCGGAACGAAAAACACATCTGCTAACTTGGTGGTTCGATGATTTCTTTTTCCGGCATTAACAAGCAGTACGGCAGGCAACTGGTTTTTGTGGACGCTTCGTTTCAGTTGAACCCGGGCGAGAAGGTGGGCCTGGTGGGTCCCAACGGGTCGGGGAAGACCACGCTTTTTCGCATGGTGATGGGCGAGGAAGACCCCGACGAAGGCGACGTTTCGGTACCGAAGAAGCTCACGATCGGCTATTTTCGCCAAGACGTCGAGGAGATGACGGGACGCAGTGTGCTCGACGAGGCGATCGCCGGGAGCGGCCGCGCGGGCGACCTGCACCACGAGTTGGAAGCACTGCACCACTCCATGGAACATTGCGATCCCGACGAAATGGATCGCATTCTGGCGCGCTTCGGCGAAGTGCAGGAAGAATACGAGCACCTGGGAGGGTACACCCTGGAGGCGCAGGCGCGCGAGGTGTTGCACGGCCTGGGATTTCAGGACGACCAGATCGAGGGTGACGTGGGCGCTCTCTCGGGCGGCTGGAAAATGCGCGTGGCGCTGGCGCGCGTGCTACTGGGCCGTCCCGACGTGCTGCTGATGGACGAGCCGACGAACCACCTGGACATCGAGTCGATCATCTGGCTGGAGCAATTTCTGAAGGGATTTCCCGGCGCGCTGCTGATGACCTCGCACGATCGCGAGTTCATGAATCGCATCGTGGGAAAGATCGCGGAAATCGATGGCGGCGAGATCATCGTCTACTCGGGCAATTACGATTTCTACGAGCGCGAACGGGCGATCCGCGAGAGCAATCTGCAGGCCGCCTTCGCGCGTCAGCAGGCCATGCTCGCCAAAGAGCAGCGATTCATCGACCGCTTCCGCACGCACGCGGCCAAGGCGGCGCAGGTGCAGAGCCGGATTAAGGCGCTGGACAAGATCGAGAAGATTGAACTGCCCAAGCGGCGGCAAGTGGTGAAATTCGAGTTCCGCGTCCCGCCGCGATCCGGCGACCAGGTGGCAGTGATCGAAGACCTACACAAGAGTTACGGCCGGCGGGTGATCTACGACGGTTTCAACTTCACCATTCGACGCGGCGAGCGCTGGGCGGTGATGGGTCGGAATGGCGCGGGCAAGACGACGCTGCTGAAGATGATCGCGGGAGCGGCCGAGCCCGATAGCGGCTCCGTGCGGCTGGGGGCGAGCCTGCTGATGGGATACTTCGCGCAGCAATCGCTGGACGTGCTGGATGCCGAACTGACGGTCATTGAGCAGTTGCAGAAGGATTTCTCGCAGGAAGGGCTGGGCTCGCTGCGCACGCTGGCGGGAGCGTTCCAGTTTTCGGGCGACGACGTCGATAAGCCGATCCGCGCGCTATCCGGGGGTGAGAAGTCGCGGCTGGCGATGGCGCGGATGCTTTACAATCCACCGAATTTCCTGGTGCTGGACGAGCCGACCAACCATCTCGACCTCGCGACCAAGGAGATGCTAGTCGATTCGCTGAAGGACTTCGAGGGCACGATGATCTTCGTCTCGCACGATCGTACGTTCTTGCGAGGGCTGGCGTCGCGAGTACTCGAACTCGGCGGCGAAAGCGGCACTGACCGTGCGCCGGTTGTCTATCCCGGCAGCTACGTGGAATACGTGCAGAGATTAGGCCACGAAGCGCCGGGGATTGTGGTGTAGCTGGCGGCTACGCGAAGCGATCCGCCGCGGCGACCAGGGCGCGAGCATTGGGCGGATCGAAGGCGCTGTGGCCGCTATCCGGGGTGATGATGAGTTCGGCTTCCGGCCAGGCGCGATGCAGCGCCCACGCGCTTTCCATGGGGCACACGACGTCGTAGCGGCCCTGCACGATCATCCCCGGAATGTGCCGGATGCGGGAGGCGTTGCGCAGGAGTTGGTCGTCGTGTTCGAAGAAGCCCTTGTGATAAAAGTAGTGGGCCTCGATGCGCGCAAAGGCCAGCGCGAACTCATCCTCTTCATAATGGCTGGTGAAGGCGGCGTCGGGCAGTAGCTTGGAAGTGGCGCCTTCCCATCCGCTCCAGACCTTGGCAGCGGCGAGCCGGACGGCCGGATCTTCGCTGGTGAGGCGCTTGTAGTATGCGGAGAGCAGATCGTCGCGCTCAGCTTCCGGGATGTGGTTGAGATACGGCTCCCAGGCATCCGGATAGAGCACGGAAGCGCCGCGCTGGTAGAACCAGTCGATCTCCTGTTTCCGGAGGAGGAAGATTCCGCGGAGGATCAACTCGGTCACGCGATCGGCATGCGTCTCGGCATACGCCAGCGCCAGCGTCGATCCCCAGGATCCGCCGAATACCTGCCATCGGTCGATGGCCAGATGTTCGCGCAGCTTCTCGATATCGAGGACCAGATCCCAGGTGGTATTCGACTCCAGCGAGGCGTAGGGCGTGCTCTTGCCCGACCCGCGCTGATCGAAATTGATGATGCGGTACTTCTCGGGATGGAAGAAGCGGCGCTGCTTCGGGTCGGATCCGCCGCCGGGACCGCCATGGAGGAAGATCACCGGCTTGCCGGCAGGATTGCCGCTCTCTTCGAAGTACAACTCGTGGACGGAGGACACCAGGATACGTCCGGTGTTGTACGGTTCGATGGGCGGATACAGCCAAGTGACGGGATCTTTCATCGGGTGGTGAGCCATTGCGAGCAGTATAACGCGCGTCAGTGGAACAGGCTGAGATCGATGGACATTGCCATGGCCAGATAGCCGGCGCGATTGGGATGGAGCTTGTCGCCGGGACCGCCTGTGGTGCTGTCGGGGACGAACTCGGGGCGCAGACCTCCGGTTTTAGGGTCGAGAGTGGCTTTGTCGAAATCGGCGACCGTGTCGAAGAGTTTCGACGTGCGGATGAAGTCGTTGAGTTGGCGCCGCTTGGCGTCCTCTTCAGGCGTGCCGTGCGCGGCGTTGCTGCTGCCGAGAGCGGACACCAGCGTCGCCCCGACGACTTTGACGCCGGGCACGCGAGCGCGGATCCGCTCGACGACATCCTTCATCCCCGATTCGACCGCGTCTACCGGGGCATTGGCGTTCCTGCTGAAATCGTTGATGCCCTCGAGCCAGATCACCGCCGCGACTCCGGATAGGCTGAGGACATCGTGGTCCAGCCGCTGCCGTGCCGAAGGGCCGCCGGAGAACGGTTTGGTGGCGGAGTATTCGGCGGGGCCAGTGACCTGATTGCCGCCGATCCCGGCGTTCACCACGACCCAGCGATCGCCGAACGCCGCATGAAGCCGCCGTGACAGAGCATTCGGCCAGCGATCGTCGCCGTTCAGGGTGGAGGCAGTGCCGTCGGTGATGGAATCGCCGAGTGCCACGACCACGCGCGTAGTCGCGGGCACCATCGCGTCCACTGCATCCAGGAAATACCAGGACGTGGTGGTGAACGGGAAGGCCGCTTCGTCCTCCGCCTGCCCGTGCGAGCCGGCGCCGGGAGCGGTCAGATAAGAGGTGGTCAGCGCCTTGGCATGCCAGGTCATCGGCCCGCTGTCGCCCACTACGTGGAAGCTGACGGCCAGTTTTCGACCGGGGAAGTCGACGGTCGGCATGGTCAATTCGTCGCTCCAGACGAGTTCGCCCGGCGGGATCGTGACCGCGGGTTTGCCGCCGAATCGGACCGGCCGGTTGGCGCCTTTCACGATCGCCGCAGCGCTCCACTGCAGGCCGGCGTAGATGCCGTCGAGAGTCACGGGCTGGGTGCCGAACGCGTTCGAGAAGCGCAGACGCATGCGCGTGCTCCACAGGTCGGGCAGGACGATGAGGCGGAAGGTCTGGTCGTGGGCTTGCGGGGTGGGGAAGGCGAAACGAAGATCGGGCTGCGCCGAGGCATTGCCGCTCGGATATGGACCATGCGCCGAGGCGGTCCACACTGTCGCCCATTTCCGCGGCTGGGCGGAGGCGGTGGCGCATGCCAAGGCGAGAGCGATCAGAATTCGAAGCATCGCAGCGATTGTATGGTACGGATCGCGCGAGCGGCAACAGTGGCGACGTTATCTGTCGACGTTATCGAACGATATATCCTCTAATCAGGCCTGATTATGGCAAACCTGCTAAACTGAGTCAGGCTGTTCATCGGATCGCCTAGCCCTCCTTCGGACCTGCCTCGTTCAAGTCAATGAGCACAACTCATCCCAAAGGTGTACGAGCACGCGTCCTGCTATCGTCCGTGTTCGGCCCCTACGCGCGCGACGATGAATTCGGCAGCCGCGCCATGAATCCAATGGAGCTCTATCACAATCAGGTGACCCGCGCGCAGGGTTCATTCTCGGTGCGGCGGTTTCACCGGTCGTGGGGCATCCTCATGATTCAGGAGAACATTTCCGCGCCGTGCACCGTCCTGGACTTCCCCACTCGCGAGGCATTTGAGCGCGAGTTGACGTCGCACCACTACGACGTCGTGGGGGTCTCGTCGATTATCGTGAACGTCGGCAAGGCGCGCGAAATGTGCCGCATGATTCGCAAGCTCTCGCCGCACTCGACCATCGTGGTGGGCGGGCATGTGGCGGCGATCCCGGGGATCGAGCACATCCTGGACGCCGACCATATCGTCAAGGGCGACGGGATCGCGTGGATGCGCCAGTATCTGGGTGAGGACGCGACGGCGCCCATCCGGCATCCGGCGCTCTCCTCGGGTTTCGACCTGCGCGTGATGGGAGTGAATATCCCCGACAAGGCCGATTCGTCCGCGACGATTATTGCGTCGATGGGCTGTCCCATGGGGTGCAACTTCTGCACCACATCGGCGTTCTTCGGCGGCAAGGGCAAGATCCTGAACCTCTACTCCACGGGCGAAGAACTGTTCCGCCTGATGGAGGAAGCCGAACTCACTCGCAAGGTGAAATCGTTCTTCATTATGGACGAGAATTTCCTGCTGCAGAAGCAGCGCGCCATGGACCTGCTGGAGCGGATGAAGGCGGCCGGGAAGAGCTGGGCGTTCCACATTTTTTCGTCGGCGAATGCAATCCGCAAGTACAGCTACGAACAACTGGTGGAGTTGGGGATTTCGTCCATCTGGCTGGGGCTGGAATCGCCCAAGTCGGGATATGCCAAGCTGGAAGGCGCCGACACCCTGAAGTTGACGCGCGAGTTGCGGGAGCACGGTATCGTGCTGCTGGGGTCGAC
>Ga0105240_10001734_pt1 | contig 36806 bp, 36 predicted proteins | sample KBSC54metaG_FD_80426 | JGI IMG/M metagenome (GOLD analysis project Ga0105240, IMG submission 80426) | Corn rhizosphere microbial communities from Kellogg Biological Station, Michigan, USA - KBS C5-4 metaG | ecosystem: Host-associated > Plants > Roots > Rhizosphere > Soil | place: Michigan, USA... | reverse complement strand
CGCGCCCGGACCCGGGTCCTCCAGGCCGCCGGACAGCAGGCGCGACTGCAGGATGCCCCGCATCGGCCGGCGCGTGCTCATCGGCGGCGCGGGGGTCGCGTCTGGATCGGGCGGGGGCGAGGCGCCGCCGAAAGCCGGCGTCTCCGTGTGTCGCAGCCTCACCAGGCTGGCGCGGGCCACGACATCGCCGCCGGACAGCAGCGCCGCCTCCGTCGCCTGCAACCTGCGCCCGTCCCGCAGCATCGACCTCTGGACGCCGAGCGGCTGATCCATCGGGGCAGGCCTCAGGATGTCGAGCTGGTAGCGGGCGATGTCCATCCCCTCGGGCGCCGGCCCCGTCTCGAGGATGTGCGCGAGCAGGCCCGACAGGGCCACACCGTTCTGGAACCGCTTGTCCCAGGGGCCGGTCGCTGGCGTCAAAGCCTGGTAGTCGTCGCCGCGCCGTTCGAAGAACGCTTCCGTATCCGTCACGCGTATCAGGTCCCGCCAGGCAGGGTGTTGAAGGGGCCGCGGTCCATCCGCGGCTCGCTCGGCATCTCCAGCACCCGCTCGGCCAGCTGGTTGCGCAGGATCTCGTCCGTGCCGCCGGCGATGCGCTGCGCCGCCGCCCAGAGATACTGGTCGAAGATCGCCTCGCGCTCGGGGTGCCCGGCGTCCGGGAACAGGCCCTCGTACTCGTCGACATCCATCAGGAAGGCATTGCTCTGCTGCTTCTTGGCGGCCGCCACCAGCTTCAGCATGGCCACCGCCGCCGGCGGCCGCTCCCCGCGCGCCGCCGCGGCCCGGACCCGCTGGGCGAAGTGGCGCAGGCCCTGCTCCTCCACCCACCACTGGGCCAGCCGGGCGCGCACCGCGGTGCTGTCGAGCGCCACCCCGCCGCCCCGCCGCGCCGAGCGCGCCCGGTCGATCATGTTGCGCACCCGGTCGTACGCCACGGGCTGGCGCTGGCCCGAGCCGTTGCGCTCGTTCATCAGCACCGTCAGGGCGCAGGTCCACCCCTCCCCCGCCTCGCCGATCCGGTTGGCGTCGGGCACGACGACGTCGGTGAGGAAGGTGGCGTTGAACTCGGACTTGCCATTGATCTGGCGGATCGGCCGCACCTCGACGCCGGGGCTCTTCATGTCCACCACGAAGTAGGTCAGCCCCTGGTGCTTGGGCGCGGCGGGATCGGTGCGGGCCAGCAGGATGCCGTAGTCGGCCCGGTGGGCGAAGGTCGACCAGACCTTCTGGCCGTTCACCACCCAGTGGTCGCCCTCCCGCACGGCCCGGGTCCGCAGGCCCGCCAGGTCGGAGCCCGCCGACGGCTCGGAGAACAGCTGGCACCAGGTCGCCCGGCCGCCGATGGTGGGCTTGGCGAAGCGCCGGTATTGCTCGGGCGTGCCATGCCGCTTGATGCTCGGGAGCGCCATGTTGAAGGCGATGTTCAGTCCCAGGAAGGTCGGCGGCGCGAAGCGCGCCTCTTCCTGGGCGAAGATCGCCGCCATCCGCCCCGAGCCGTTGCGGCCGCCCAGCTCCGGCGGCGCCGTGACCAGGCCGTAGCCGGCCTCCGCCTTGCGCGCCTGCCAGGCCAGGCTGCGCGCGATCAGCTCATCCTCCGAGAGGTTGTCCTCGAAGCGGAAGTCCGGCGCATTGGCCTTCAGCCACGCGCGCGCCTCGGCGCGGAAGGCGTCGTCCGACGCGCTCATGGGGCACTCCCGACAGGATCGCCCTTGCTAGTAGCGGCATCCGCCCGCCGACGCTGCATGTTTTGCACAGAGCGCCGGCGGGCGGACCGCCAGTTGACGGCTCAGCGGCCTTTGGGCGGCTTGCTCGGGGGCATCGCGTCGAGGTCGACCGTCAGCTCCCTCTGCCAGTATCGCAACTGGCCGCAGGCCTTGATGAACGCCGCTGCATCCTGGGCCGTCTTGAGCTGGATGCAGGCTTCGTCGAGGTCCGAGGTGAGACCGGCGCGCTCGAACAGCACCGCGGCCGTGCCGGCGTACCCGATGAACTTGCAGTGGGCGAAGGCGTCCGTGACGAAGTCCTTCGCAGCCGCATCGCCTGCCAGCAGGCGAGCCCCATCGGCGGAGGTGAGCACGACAACAGCGTCGTAGAGCACCGAAGGACCGCCATCGATCTTCTGCTTCGCAGGGAGCAGGGCGCCGTCGGACAGCGTCGCGCCGCCGATCTTGGGGGCGATCACCTCAAGCACGGCGCCGGCCTTGGCGACGGCGTCGGCCAGGGCCTTGAACAGGTCGGCGTCCGCCCCGTCGGTGACCAGTACGCCGAGCTTGCGCCCCTCGAACCGCTGAGGACCGCGCTTGACGATGCTGAGCGCCTCCGAGGGCGGCAGGTCATCGCGCGTCGGCCGGGCCGCCTTGGCGGTATTCGGGAGAGCGAGGCCCAGGCCGTCGGCGACCTTCCCGGCCAGGTCGGGGTGGACGTTGCGCAGGTGCGAGACCACCCGCGCCCGGATGTCCGGCCGCTCGACCTTGCTGAGCTCGAAGGTCAGGGCGTCGGCGATGTGCTTCTGTTCGATCGGGGTCTGGCTGACGAAGAACTGCCGGGCCTGGCTGTAGTGGTCGGCGAAGCTCTCCGGCCGCAGCCGGCCCTTGGTCTCGGAAATCTCCTCGGCGAAGGTTCGCAGACCGCGCACGGGGTCTTCCCGCGGTCCGCCGGCGTCACCCCAGCTGTTGGGTTCGTAGTTCACCCGGCCGACAGGGTTGCGCATCGCCATGTGGCCGTCCTGCTGGAAATTCGCGAACGGGCACTTCGGCGCATTGATCGGGATGTGGGTGAAGTTCGGGCCGCCCAGCCGCTTCAACTGGGTGTCCAGGTAGGAGAAGTTCCGCCCCTGCAGCAGCGGATCGTTGGAGAAGTCGATGCCGGGCGGCACGTTCTGGGTGCAGAAGGCCACCTGCTCGGTCTCGGCGAAGAAGTTGTCGACCACCCGGTCCAGCACCAGCCGCCCGACGATCCGGACCGGCAGCAGTTCCTCCGGGATCAGCTTGGTCGGGTCGAGGACATCGAAGTCGAACTTGTCGGCGAAGGCCTGGTCGAACAGCTGCAGGCCCAGTTCCCACTCCGGGAAGGCGCCCGTCTGCACCGCCTCCCACAGATCGCGCCGGTGGAAGTCCGGGTCGGCGCCGTTGATCTTGACCGCCTCGTTCCAGGCCACCGACTGCAGGCCGAGCTTCGGCTTCCAGTGGAACTTGACGAAGGTCGACCGGCCCTTGGCGTCGAGCAGCCGGAAGGTGTGGACGCCGAACCCCTCCATGAAGCGCAACGAGCGGGGAATCGCCCGATTCGACATGGTCCACATGACCATGTGAAAGCTCTCGGGCGTGAGCGAGATGAAATCCCAGAAGTTGTCGTGCGCGGTCTGGGCCTGCGGGAAATCCCGGTCCGGCTCCGGCTTGGCGGCATGGATCAGGTCGGGAAACTTGATGGCGTCCTGGATGAAGAACACCGGGATGTTGTTGCCGACGAGGTCCCAGTTCCCCTCCTTTGTGTAGAGCTTGACCGCGAACCCGCGCACGTCGCGCGCCAGGTCAGCCGACCCCTTGTTGCCGGCCACGGTCGAGAACCGCACGAAGGCCGGCGTCTTTTCGCCGACCCGCTGGAAGATGTCGGCGCGGGTGATGTCGGCCAGAGACTCGGTGAGCTCGAAGAAGCCGTGCGCGCCGTAGCCGCGCGCATGCACTACCCGCTCGGGAATCCGCTCGTGGTCGAAGTGGAAGATCTTCTCGCGGAAATGCTGGTCTTCCAGCAGCGCCGGGCCGCGGGCGCCCACGCGCAGGGTGTTCTGGTCGTCCGCGACCGGGGCGCCCTGGGCGGTGGTCAACGTCGGCGCGCCATCCTCCGTGGTCTGGTGGGTTTCCCCGCCCTGGCCCTGTCGTTCCGCATATGCGGACGCCGTCAGATCTTGGAGTGTGCTGGCGCTTCCCGCGGACTTGGCCACGGGTCGGGTGGCTGGCTTCTTGGACATTGGGTGCTCCGGCGGGCGATTGCCCAGGACGCCCTAACGACGCTGAGCCAGACGCGTTCCCGCCGTCGCCCTTTGCCCGGGCTTCCTACCGCTCGACCGCCCCGCCGAGGTTCTGGGCGTAGCGCTCGCGGCGGCGATGCGTGGCGCCGGCGCTGGCCGGATGGTCAGGATCGAACACCACCCCATCGCCGAACAGCGCCTCGATCGCGTCGTCCGAACGGCCGAGTTCGCCCAGGATTTCCCGGCCGTGCTCGCCGACGTCCGGCGGGCCGCGTCGGATGTCGCTGCGCGTGCCGCCGACGGTGACCGGCCCCGCCACCGCCATGAACGCGCCCACCTTGCCGTGCGGCGCGGGAATGATGGCGTCGAGCGCCTGCACCTGCGGATGGGCCGCCACCTCGTCGTAGCGCAGCGCCGGGTCGGCGCGGATCACGCCGGTGTCGGCGAACAGTTTGGACCATTCCGCCCGGGTCTTCGTCGCGAACGCCTTGTCCAGCAGCGGATAGAGTTCGTGCCGCTTGCCGACCCGCTGCTCGTGGGTGGCCAGGTCAGCCCGCCCCTTCAGCTCGTCCAGGCCGAGCACGGTCAGGAACGTCTCCCACTGCTCGTCGGTCACCAGCATGGTCACGATCTCGCCGTCGGCGCAGGGATAGGCCCCCATCGGGAAGCCACTCGACCAGCCGCGCCCGCCCTTGGTGACCAGCGGCTCGCCGTTCAGGAAGTCGGTGAAGCTCGACGACGACTGCATGTAGAGCGTGGTCTCCAGCAGGCTGGTCTTCACCACCGTTCCCTTGCCGGTGCGCTCGCGCTGGAACAGGGCCGAGCTGATGCCGAACGCCAGGGCCAGCGGGGCGCCATGGTCGACGAAGGCGGTCGCGCCCAGGATCGGCGGCCCGCCCGGGCTGCCCTGCACCGCCACGGTGCCGCCGGTCGCCTGCGCCCAGATGTCCGCCCCGCGCCGCCGCGCCCACGGCCCCGTGTCGCCATAGCCGGTGAGCTGGGCGTAGATCAGGCGCGGATTGATCTCCAGCGCCCGCTTGGATCCGATCCCCAGCCGGTCCGCCACGCCAGGCCGGAAGTTGATCACCAGCACGTCGGCCCAGCGGATCAGGTCCTCCATCACCGGCAGGGCCGCTGGGTTGCGCAGGTCGATGGCCAGGCTGCGCTTGTTGCGGTTGGCGCAGTCGAAGCGCGGGTTGTTCGGCGGGGCCTCCCCGGTCGGATAGAGCCGGCCGCGATACCCGTCGCCCGTGGGCGGCTCGACCTTGATCACCTCCGCGCCCAGATCGCCGAGCAGTTGGGTGACCAGCGGGGCGGCCAGGGCGCTGGAGATGTCGAGCGCCTTGACGCCGGAAAGCGGGCTCATGCGGGACTCCTGGTCACTTCGGGAGGCTACTGGGGCGGGACGACGGTGGCGATGCCGGCGATGGTCTCCTCTCCGCGCTGGTTGCGCCCGCTCAGCGAGATGTCGACCACCCGATCGCCGTCCTCGTCGACCCGCTTCCCGGTGACCGTCCCGGTGATCCAGGTGGCGTCGCCGATGATGTTCAGGCGCAGCAGCCGGAAGCTGAAGCCCTTGAGGTGGGCGTTGTCGCCCATCCAGTTGGTCACGGCGTTGACCATCCAGGAGGCGCGCTGGGCGCCGATGTCGTAGGCGTCCGGGAAGCCGCACTCGCGGGCGAACTCGGGGTCGACGTGGGCGCGGCCGGGGAAGTCCGGGAACCGCCCCACCCGGTCGGGCACGTTCGCCTTCGGATGCTTGCGCATGTACCGGTGGGTGATCTCGGAGGCGGCCCGGTAGACCCCGCCCCAGCCCTGCAGGAAGGTGATCATCTCGCTGACCGACAGCGGCCCCTTGACCACGTGTGGGATCGCCTCCCCGACCTGCACATCGTCCCAGCGCAGGTCGTCGGCGCCGCGCACCCGCTCCAGGTCGACGTCCGCCAGCAGCCCCGCCAGCGCCTCGTCGCTCCAGACCTGCCGCGTGGTGGTGTTGTACTTGCCCTTGTCGGCCGCCGACTTGCGGCCGTGGTGCATGAAGGAGATGCGCTTGCTGGCCAGGAGGTCGCCGGCGCCGTCGAAGAACCGGTGCTCCGTCACCACCTCCGCCACCAGCCCGCCGAACCGGCTCTCGTGCGGGATCACGTCGGCGGTCTTGCCCTGCGAGGCGATGGTCGTGGTTCCCGAGACGATCGGCTTGAACCAGCGCCATTCCTCCTTGGCCCACACCGCATGGATGCCGGCCAGCGGCCCGCCCTTCCCGCCCCTGCGCGCCCCGGTCGAGTTCTCGTGCGCCGGTCCGGAGGCGGCGCTGTAGAGGAAGGTCGGAGGCGCGACGTTGGCCCCGAACCTGGTCCTGCGCCCATAGTCGAAGTCGCACCACAGCGGGTTGTCGTCGCCGATGCCCCAGGCCCAGTGGCGGATGCTGTCGCGGTTGGCCTCGTAGTGCCACTGCCGCTTCGACGGAATCCAGTCCGGCGGCTGGCCCGCCATGTCCTCGCGCAGCTGGGCGATCGTCTCGTCGGTGACGACGGCGCCGGTGTTCAGGTCGACCGACATGGGGCCTCCTCCCTGGAGGATCTTATCGGCGCCAGCATAAGTGGCGATTGAGGCTCGTGGCCACCCGTCGCGATCGTCACGGTCGCGCTTCGATCACCGCCGTACGAGTAACCCTCTCCCGCTGCGCGGGTGCTCATGAGGCGACGCCAGGCCTCAAGCCGCTCAGTATTCCCAGGGGAACAACGCCTTGGAGAGGCCGCCCTTGCGCGGATCCTCGAACGGCAAACAGCTGTCGGCGGCCAGGATCGCGTCGATCTGCGGGCCGATCGGCAGGTCGCGGTCGACCAGGGCGATGCGGGGCCGGAAGCTGTCGCGCAGATCCTCGAACGCCATCGGGAAGCGCAGCTTCTCCAGCAGGACCGGGATGCCGAGCCAGGCCATCAGGTCGGTCCAGCCGCTGTCCGGTCCCAGCATCAGCCGGCAGCTCTTCAGGTAGCCGAGCTCCCGCGCCAGATGCCCCTCTCCACCCGTCTCCGGCCGCCAGGTGGCCTGGAAGCCCGGCGGGATCACGCACCCGTCGGCGTGGCCATAGGCCACCACCGGCAGCCCGAGATAGCCGCCGATGGCCGTGGCGATCTCGCACATCCAGGCCACGTCGCTGTTGCGCTCCCGGCTGAGCTGCTTCGTCGCCCGGATCTGGAAACCGACGTGCGGCGCCATCGGCTCGGACGGCGTCTCGAACGCCGCCGGCAGATAGGTGGGGCGCAGCGCCTCGGACCGCCGCAACTCGGACTCGGCGACGCAGGTCTCGCTGAAGGCGAAGGTGTTGCGGTCGTAGTCGGTCAGCGGCCGCCCGTCGTGATCGAGCCAGTCCAGGAACAGCTGCCGCAGCCGGATCTCCGTCACCGCCTCGCGGGTCACCTTGTTGATCTCGGCCAGCTTCAGATAGGCGCCGATGCTCGTGCCGTCGAAGGTGGGCTCGATGGCCAGGTCGACCAGCGGCGACGGCGGGGCGAAGATGCCGGCCCCGGCGCCGACCACCACCTGCTCTTCCAGGACGGCGTCGAGGGCCTCGAAGAACTCGGGCGACTCCACGGCCGCGCCGGGCGGATAGAATTCCGGACGCCGCGCGACGATCTTCCAGCCGTTGCGAAGCCAGGGCTCGATGCGGGCCAGGTGGTATTTCACCTCGTAACCCATCTCGCCGAGGTAGGGCGGAAGCACCCGCCGCACGCCGATCCGCGGCTCGGGCGGCGACGGCGACAGTGCGACGTCGCTCTGGTTGAGGAGCACGGTCTTGACGATCAGCCGCAACACCTGCTGGGCGGGCGTCCGGATGCTCGCGGTCAGCGGCGATTTCATGGAGGCATCCACGCGGCCAGCGCCCCGGCGGAGCCGCGCGCCTAACTACGGCGATTCCACGCCCCTCCACACCCGCCGATTGGACCAGGTCTTGTCCACGGACCACGCCGACCACGCGGACCTGTCGGTGTGGTCCGCGTGGTCCGTGGACCCATTTGCCTCGTCCGATTGGCCGCGGCTTCGCCAGGATGAGCAAGGCGGGGAATCTAGAGGCCCGGATCGATCTCCACCGCCAAGCCCCCCATCCCCTCGTCGCGCGCCACATTCACCGCCAGCGCCGTCACCAGCCCGCTCGGCTTGGCGTCGTTGATCAGCACCCGCTCGCCCGTTGGCAGGCCGAACAGCGCCCGGTCCACCCGCATGCCGGCGGCCGCCATCTGCGCCAGCGCCGCGGCCTGGTGTTCCGGCCCCCGCGCGCTCAGCACCACGATGCAGTCCCCCGGCGGGATCGACGTCCACAGTTCGCGCACGCCCGGCAGGAAGCTCTCGTCGCCGCGCAGGTGGCCGTTATGCGGGCAGATCACCCCGTCGAGGTCGATCAGCCAGGTGTGCGGCAGCGGGCTGAGGCGCAGCGTCGTCATGGCGGGGTCAAAGCCGCGCCGCGCCCGCCTCCAGCCAGTAGAGGCCGAGGTAGAAGGCGCCGATCACGGAATCGATGTCGTCGCGGGCGTAGCCGCTGAGGGCGAGCCAGATCAGGCCGTGGATCGCCTCGATCCGCCCCTGCTCGGCGCCGAAGTATTCGCCGAAGATCGCCCGCGCCTCGCCCGCGAAGGCCGGCTCCTCCATCAGCACCTCGACCGTTTCGTGGTCGACGTGCAGCTTGAACTTGCGCCGGTTGAACGCGTCGTAGCCGCCCACCGCCGAGTAGTAGACCTTGGCGAAGTCGTACCATTCGTCGCCCATGATCCCCGGCTTGGCGAAGTAGCCGCGCGGGTCGATGAACCAGACCCGCAGCTTGTCGTCGACCAGGCTGTTGGAGAAGGTCGGGTCGCCGTGGATGGGCGTGAAGCGCGCCGGCTGCAGCCCCGCCAGCAGCGCCTCCAGCGCCTCGCGACCGTCGGTGGCGAACGGGTTGCGGCACTTCAGCCCGTTCACGCTCACATGGCAGCGATCGATCCCCGGCAGCAGCGCCGCGACGCTCTCGATGCGGGCCAGGGTCTTGTCGACATAGACCTCGCGCACATCCTCCGTCGACGCCGGCCCCTCGTCCAGGTCATGCAGCGCGGTCAGGGCGTCGAGATAGTCGGCCAGCACGGCGCGCCGCTCGCGCGGGGTCAGGTCGGTCATCTGCCAGGCGTGCCGGCCCTGGATGCGCTCCAGCACCAGCGGGTCGTAGCCGTGCACCTTCGGGATCCGCCGGAAGCCCAGCCGCTGCGCCTCGCCGTACCAGGCCTTCTCCTTGCCGTGCACGTCGTCATAGCGGCAGTCGACCACGGTCTTGGTGACCAGGGTCTCGCCCATGTCGACCCGGTTGAAGAACCGCGAGAAGCCGGCCCGGTCGTTGCTGGTCTCGATCGCCGCGAAGTCGCCGAGCTCGCGCAGATCCGGGCAGTCCAGGGTCGCGAACGCCGGGATCGTCTCGGCGAACCAGCGCACGAATTCGCCCGACGGCGGCGGCGCTGGCAGGCGCCCGGCCTCGCCGACGTAGAACAGGCCGGGAATGCCGTCGGTGGCGCCCGGCTTTTCGTGCAGCCCGCCGTCCGGCGCCACGGTCCAGCGGCAGGCGAACGCCGAGGTGGTGCAGACCACCGGCAGGTCGGTGTCCGGCCAGGGCGGCAGCTCGCCGACGATCAGGTCGCTCCAGGCCAGGGCCAGCGGCGCCTCCGGCGGCACGCGCCCCAGCGCCTCGGCAATGCCCGCGGCCGTGCCGGCCTCGCTCGCCCGCACCAGTTCGCACGCGACCCCCGGCGGGTTCACAGCCAGGTACTTTTCCAGCTGATCGAACAGGTAGTCGCCGATCACCACGAACCGGGCCGGCGCGAACCGGTCGAACAGGTGGTAGAGGATCGGCTTGCCCTCCACCGACACCAGGCACTTGGGCTTGTTCCAGGTGTGGTGGCGCAGCCGGCTGCCGCGCCCGCCCGCCTGGACGATGACGTGGAGTGGCGCGGCCATCGCGAATCAACCTGTGCAGGTCAGCATGGCGGACTATCGCGCGACTCGCGCGTCCCCCCAACGCGCACAGATGCCGCGGCACACGCCAGGGCGGATGTCTCAGGCCCGGGTGAGCAGCCGCACCAGCTGCTCGGCCCTCCCCGCCCACCGCGAGTCGCGGCTGACCCTGGCGAACCCGCGCTCGGCCACGGCCTCGCCGCGATCGCTCTCGATCAGGTCGCCGAGCGCCTCGGCGACGGCGCCGCGACGGGCGCGGTTGAAGAACGTCACCTCCGTTCCGCCGTCGAGCGCCGCCGCCAGCTGGGCGCTGTCATCGGACACCACCGCCGCGCCGGCGAACGCCGCGTAGAGCGCCCGCTCGCAGGCGCCGTTGCCGGAGTTCCAGTTCAGGACGATCCTGGCCTCGTTGTAGAGGCGCGGCAGATCGGCGAAGTCGACCGTCTGTTCGATGAAGATCACATTGCTTCGGTCGCCGATCAGCTCCTTCCAGCCCGGCCCGCAGAGGGCCAGCGGCAGGCCCGCGTCGGCGACGTCCGTGATGATGTCGACGCGATCCTTCTGGCGAACGTAGGTGAGAGGGTCGCGCAGGAAGGCGATCATCTGGTCGTCGAAAGCCGGGTTCTTCCCCAATTGCGCGCCCAGTCCCAGGTCGGTCGAGGCGCCGTTGAAGGCGGCCAGCAGGGACACCTCGGGATCGGCGAGCAGCCGGTCGATGACGCCCACCAGCAGCCGCTTGGCCGGGGTGTCCGGAAGTGACGTCCAGGGCGCCTGCGGACGTCCGTTGCAGGTCGCGGCGATGAAAATGGGGAGCCGCCGCGCCTTGTAGTCCGTCAACGGAACCGGCAGCGGTTCGCCGCCCGGCAACATCACCGCGGCCCGCCCCGGAAGGCGGATCGCGTCCGCGAACGCCTGATGGCTACGGTTGGCGTAGACGCCCAGCCGCCTCTGGAGCTTACGGGTCAGGCTGGCGGGCGCGTAGATCGGGTGATCGAGCTGCCAGCCGACGAACGTGACGTCCAGCGCGTCATAGAGGGAGGGCCCGCCGTCCTCCAGGGCGACGTTGCCGAAGAACGAACTGAACGAGACCACGGCGTCGTACCGGCCGCGCTGCAGCTCCAGCGCGAACAGTCGAACGTCCGCGACGCGGCCGGCGATCTGCCCCGACTGGTCGGACACCACCGCCTCGTGACCGATCTCGACCAGCGCGCGCTGCAGCGAATTGGCGAACTGGCTGTAGCAATGCAGCTCTGCCAACGCCTTGACCAACAGGAACCGCACGTCACCGCCTCACGTCCGCATGCCGGGAGGTTCTGTCGAGTGGCGCGATTCCTCAACCTGGAATCGAATTTCTGGCTAGATCAATTCGTTCGGCGTCGGTCCACCGGCCGCGGCCGCCCGATCTGCCCTTCCCCGCACTCCAGGGCGTCGCGGTCCCAGCCGGCGAGGTCAGCGGCGGCGGCGTACGTGCTCTGCAGGAAGGCCAGCAGGGCCGCGTCCGGGTCGCTGGCGGACCGCACGGCCTCGTAGGGCAGCAGGAACTCGCCTAGCGCCGGGTCGAACCGGGCGGCGGCCGGCGCAACGGGCGCGTCGCCGAAGCCGGCGGGCGTCGGATAGGCATAGGAATAGAAGCTGGGCGCTGGCTCCCGCGCGTCGCCGGCCCAGAACCCGGCGCTGGAGACCTCGTGCGAATAGGCCTCGCGGGTGACGGCGTCCGGCAGGTGGGGAATGCCGCCCGGGTGCAGCGGCGCCCGGCGCCCCGAGAACCGGGTGACCGCCAGGTCGGCGCCGCCCCAGAAGAAGTGGATCGGGCTGGTCTTGCCCAGGAAGCCCGAGCGGAAACGGGTGAACACCCGATGGATCTGCACCAGGGCGCGCCAGAAATCCCTGGCCACGGCGGGATCGTACGGCCGCGGCGCGCGATCCTGCGCAAACGGGACCGCCTCGGCGAGTTCGTTCGGCGTCGCGACGATGCGGGTGGCGGCCCCGAGGTTCGCCAGGGCCTGCATCGTCTCGGCATAGAAGTCGGCCACGGTTCCCGCCGTCAGCGCGACGCGCTGCTCGCCGCCGCTGGTGCTGCGCACCACCAGCGCCTGGTCGAGGAAGTCGAACTCCAGCTGCAGCCCGCCGTCGCCGGTGGGGATCATCGGTGTCGCCAGCCCGCGCGCCGAGACCCGCAGCGTCACGTGCCACGAGTGGTTCACCCAGGGCGTCCGCGCCAGCCGGATCTTGCCGGCGATCTGCGACCAGAGCTGCAGCGTCTGCGCCGTCGGCGCCAGGGTCGCATAGTCCAGGACCGGCCAGACCACGCTCACAGGAACCGCCTCACCCAGGCCGCGAACGCTGCCAGCCAGCCCGCCAGGTGTTCGCGTGTGCTCTCGTCGGTCAGCCGGCCGTCGGCGTCGAACTTCTCATGCGCCCGGAACACCAGCAGTTCGGGCTGCGGCATGGCGTAGGAGTTGGTGAACTCGAACGCCTGGCGCAGCTGGCTCTGGCCGCGCGCGCTGCCGGTGATGCCGGGAGAGGCCCCGATGATCCCCACCGGCTTGCGGTCCAGCACGGCGTCCCGCGGCGGGCGCGAGGCCCAGTCGACCGCGTTCTTCATCACGCCCGGGACCCCGTGGTTGTACTCGGGTGACACCATCAGCACCCCGTCGGCGGCGCGGATCGCCATCTTGAAGGCCCGTACGCCGTCCGGGTCCCCCGCCGCCTCGACGTCCGCATTGTAGAGCGGGACCGCGGCCAGATCGAACGTCTCGATCTTCACCAGCTCAGGCGCGGCTTCCACCGCCGCCAGCAGCAGCGACCGGTTGTAGGAGGCCGTCCGGAGGCTCCCTGCGAACCCCAGGATGTTGATCGGCCGTTCGCTGCTCATCGCCCGGGTCCCTTCCAACCCGTCGATCATATCCTGCCCCGCCCCGCCGTCGCCATCGCGCCGTTCCGGATTGACGCCGCAGCCGTTCGCGCCGACTCTGCCAGGCAATCAGGCCGGAGGATGCGCCCATGGCTTCGGTAATCGCACGGACGGAAGACAGCACGCTGGGGCCGACCCCGCCGGAAGCGGGCGTCACGGTGACCGGCGAGGTGGAGACGGGCGCGGTCATTGCGGGCGGCGAGCGGCCGCTGTGGCTGTGGCTGCACCGGCTTCAGCCGGGCGCCAGCCTCGCCTGGAGCCAGCCGAAGCAGGACCATCTGATCTATGTCTGGGAAGGCGTCGTCGAGGTCGGCCGCATGAAGCTGGCGGCGGACGAGGCCTATGTGATCGAGCACGGCGGCCGCGGCGAGGTGCGTGCGGGCGCCGAGCCCGCCGCCGTGCTGCACTTCCACCGGCCGGAAGACTATCCGGAAGCGGCGGCCCGGCCGGGCGGCCACACCCACCTGCTGGCCGGCGGCGCGATCCGGCGCGGGGTCGACGTCCGCGCCTCGGTCGGCCGGTCGCTCTTCGCCGACGCCTCCTGCCCCACCTGCGCGGTATGGCTGCACGGCAACCAGCTGCCGGCCGGCCTGAAGACCGACCGCCACTACCACACCGAGGACGAGATCATCGTGGTCACCGGCGGCGCCATGCGGCTGGGCCGGCTCGACTACGGCCGCGGTTCGGTGCTCGCGATCGACGCCGAGACCCGCTACGCGTTCATGTGCGGCGACGACGGCCTGGCGTTCGTCAACTTCCGCCCTGCGCCGCCGACCTATGTGGTGGCCGACCACTCCAAGCCGCCGCAGGACGAACGCGCGCTGCTCCTGAACGGCCTGGCGCGCTCGAAGGCGACCACCAGCGCCTTGGCGACGCCAATCCGCCCGGCGGCCTAGGCCCCCCGCCCCCACTGCTTCAGCGCCGCGGCCAGGTCGAGGGGCATCGCGCCGGCCTTGCTCTCGTATTCGCCCCACGCCTCGCGCGGGGTTTCCCACATCACCTCGAAGGTGTGGCCGTCGGGGTCGCGGCCGTAGACGGACTTCGTCGCGCCGGTGTCGAACTCGGCGGTCAGGGCGCCGCACTCCGCCAGCCGCGCCCGCACCGCCGCCAGCTGCTCGATGGTCTCCACCTCCAGGGCGAAGTGGTAGAGTCCCACCGCCCCGCGCGGCGGGGCCGGCGCATCCGGGGCCACCCGCTGGAAGCTGAGGTCGTGGTGGTTGTCGGAGCCCTCGGCCCGCAGGAACGCCTGCGCCCCGTCGCCGAACCGCTCCATGGCCTCGCGGTAGGCGAAGATCGCGCAGTAGAAGGCGACCGAGCGGTCCAGGTCCCGCACCCGGAGCACGATGTGGTTGATCTTGGGCAGAACCCGGACCGGACCGTCCGCCATCGCGCTGGCTCCCTCGCATGACAGCGGCCACAACCTAGACCGCCCGAAGGCGACTTGCCATGCGGCGCCCAGGGGCCTGTCCTTAATTCGGGTGTCATCCCGGAAAGCCGCGACAGCGGCTTGTCCGGGATCTCAGCGCCAGCATCTGGAGTGGATCCCGGACAGCGGCTTCGCGGCTTCCCGGGATGACACCCGCATTGAGGACAGACCCTAGCCGAACAGCTTGCCTGCCGTGCGGGCGACGATTTCGCCCTGGTGGCGGGCGCCCTCGAGTTCGATCTCGCTCGGCTGGCGGCTGCCGTCGCCGCCGGCGATGGTGGTGGCGCCGTAGGGCGCGCCGCCGACGATCTCCTCCAGGGTCATCTGGCCCTGGTGGCTGTAGGGCAACCCGACCACGACGAATCCGAAGTGCAGCAGGTTGGCGATGATCGAGAACAGCGTCATCTCGTTGCCGCCATGCTGGGTGGCCGACGAGGTGAAGGCCGCGCCGACCTTGCCGTTCAGGACCCCGCGCGCCCACAGCCCGCCGGCCTGGTCGAGGAAGTTGGCCATCTGCGAGGCCATCCGCCCGAACCGCGTGCCGACGCCAATGACGATCGCGTCGTAGTTGGCGAGATCGTCGATCACGGCGACCGGCGCGGGCTGGTCGAGCTTGTAGTGCGCGGCCTTGGCGACCTCGGGCGGCACGAGCTCCGGCACGCGCTTGACATCGACCTCGGCGCCCCCGCGGCGCGCGCCCTCGGCGACCGCGTAGGCCATGGCTTCGATGTGGCCATAGGCCGAATAATAGAGAACGAGCACCTTGGGCATTGACGCCTCCTGATCAGGGCTTCTGGGAAACTAGGTTGGGCCGGCCGGGGTTCAGGCCGCGTCGACCAGCACGAGTTCGGCGTCGTCCAGCGCGGTCACGGACAGGATGTCTTCGTCCTGGATCGCCGCGCCGTCGCGGGCCTCGATCCGCACGCCATTGACCTCGACCGCACCCTTCGCCGGGACGAGGTAGGCCTTGCGGCCCTCGCCAAGGGCGTAGTCGGCCCGCTCGCCGGCCTTCAGCGTCGCGCCCAGCACCCGGGCGTCGGCGCGGATCGGCAGCGCCTCGCCGTCGTCGGCGAAGCCGCTGGCCAGCGCCACGAACCGCCCGGAGCGGTCGGACTTCGGGAACGGCCGCGCGCCCCACGCCGGCGGCTCGCCGTGGCGGGTCGGCATGATCCAGATCTGGAAGATCCGCGTCGCCACCGGCTCGAGATTGAACTCGGCGTGACGGATGCCCGTGCCGGCGCTCATCACCTGCACGTCGCCCGCCTCTGTGCGCCCGCGGTTGCCCAGGCTGTCCTGGTGCGTGATCGCCCCTTCGCGGACGTAGGTGACGATCTCCATGTCGCTGTGCGGATGCGGCGGGAACCCGCTGTCCGGCGCGATCTCGTCGTCGTTCCACACCCGCAGGCCGCCCCAGTGGACCCGGCTGGGGTCGTGGTAGTCGGCGAATGCGAAGTGGTGACGGGCCTTGAGCCAGCCGTGGTCGGCGTGGCCCAGGCTGTCGAAGGATCTGCGTTCGATCATCTGTGCCTCCTCTGGCCCCGTGGGGCCTCTTTCGGAGGCAAAGATGGACACGGCCGAGGCGATCAGGAATAGAAACGATGGAAAACCATTCTTTCTGTTTCTGTGGTCATGCCGCTACCGGATTTCGAAGCCTGGGCGATCTTCGCCAAGGTCGCCGAGCTGGGCTCGTTCAATCGCGCCGCCGCCGATCTCGGCCTGTCGGCCGCGACCGTGTCGAAAGCCGTCGCCCGGCTGGAAGCGCAATTGGCCGCCCCGCTGTTCCACCGCACCTCGCGCCGCGTCACCCTGACCGACACCGGCCGCGCCTCACTGGAGGCCGCCAGCCGGCTGCTGGCGGACGCCGAACAACTCGAGACCCTCGCCGCCGACCGGACGGCCACGCCGCGCGGACTGGTCCGGATGGCCGCGCCCATCTCGTTCAGCCTCGCGCACCTGGGCGGGCTCCTCCCCGAGTTCTTCGCCCTCCACCCCGACATCACCATCGAGCTCAGCCTGTCGGACGCCCAAGTGGACCTGGTGGAAGGCGGCTTCGACCTGGCCCTGCGCATCGCGACGCTGTCGGACTCGAGCCTGCTGGCCCGGCGGCTCTGCCCCGTCAGCCTGCTGCTGGTGGGCTCGCCCGCCTATTTCGAGCGCCACGGCTGGCCGGCCCATCCGCGCGATCTCGCCCACCACCGCGCCCTGGTCTACACCAACACCCCCCAGCCCGCCGTCTGGCGCTTCCACCACCCGACCGAAGGCGAAGCCGCGGTCAGCGTTCCGGCGCTGATGCGGGTGAACAACGCCGACATCCTCCAGCCCCTGCTCGCGGCCGGCGTCGGCCTGGCGATGCAGCCCGACTTCCTGGCCTGGCGGGACCTAGCCGACGGGCGGCTGGTGACCGCCCTCCCCGGATGGCGCGGACCGGAGATCGCCCTGCACCTGGTGACTCCGCCCAGCGCCCTGAGGCCGAGGCGTGTGCAGGCGCTGATCGACTTCCTCGTCGCCCGCCTCGTCCGCCCGCCGTGGCGGACGGACGCCGGCTGAAGGGCGGCCGACTACTTCACGACCACCACGGCCCTCATCTGCGGGTGGATGGAGCAGAGGTAGGCGTAGGTCCCCGGCCGGGTGAACCTGAACGTATAGCTCTCCCCCTGGTCGATGCCGCCGGACCGGAACACGCCGTCCGTGCTGGTCACCGTATGCGGCTCGGGATCGAGGTTCCTCCAGGTCACCGAGCCGCCGACCAGCACTGTCACCGACATCGGCGCGAAATCGAAGTTGCGGATCGTTATCACCGGCCCGGCGGGCGTCCCGGGCTGCGGGTGGGCGGCCAGCGGCGCGAGGGCGGCCAGGCAGATGGCCGCAAGGATGGGCAGGCGCGAGCGAAGGCACATGGGCAGGTTCCTTCTATATTCAGAATACGGAGTAACTCTCGGTGTCATCCCGGAAGCGGCGCAGCCGCTGTCCGGAATCTCCTTCCCGACCGGTTGCGCTGGGATCCCGGACAGCCGCTGACGCGGCTTTCCGGGATGACAAGCGTTTGAGACCGCTTCGGGCGTCGATTCTCCTTTGGGGATGGATCAGGCCAGGGTCGTGTCGACGATGGCGGGGGCGGCCGGAGCCGGCGCGAGGGTTACGCTGGTCAGGCCGAGCCGACCCGGCAGCTCGGCGGCGGGCACGGTCAACGGCCCGGGCGCGGCGCCCTCCCCCGGCGCCGGCTGTGGATAGGCGGTGGAGCGGGCGGTGTGGAACACCACATGGCCTTCGGTCTTCTGCACGATCTGGTGGATGTGGCCGTTCAGCACGGTCACCGACCCGAACCGGCGGACCAGCGCCATCACCTGGTCGGCGTCGCCCGCGCCCCAGCCCCAGGGCTGGTAGATGGTCCACATCGGCATGTGGGCGAACAGCACCAGCGGCTGGCTCGCCGACCGACCCCGCAGGTCGTCCGCCAGCCAGGCCAGTTGCGCGTCGCCCAGCCCGCCAAGGCCGCCAGGCTTGAAGTTCATCACGTTCACCAGCGCCACGAAGTGCGCGCCCTGGTGGTCGAAGCTGTAGTAGCCGCGCCCGCCCGACGGCCGGCCATAGCGGGCGAAGAACTCCGTCCCCACACCGTCGGTGACGTCGTGCTCGCCCGGGATCGCATGCAGTTCGGTCACCTTCAGGCGGGACAGCAACCCGGCGGCCTGCTCGAACTCGGCCGGCTTGCTCAGATGCGTCATGTCGCCGGTGTGCAGGATCAGGCCCGGCTGGACCGGCAGGGCGTTCACCCGATCGATCGCCTGCGTCAGAGTGCCCGCGACGTCAGGGTTGGCCTCCTTGCTGAAGCCGATATGCGTGTCGCTGATCTGGACGAACAGCGGCCTGCCCACCGCGCGCCCGGAGGCCTCGGCCAGCGGGATCGCCAACGGAACGCCCCCCGACAGCGTGAACAGGGTTCCCGCGCCGAGGCCGAGACAGGCCAGGGCGCCGCGGCGCGTGACGGGATCGGGCATGGCGGACTTCCTTGCGTGGCGTTCAAGGGGTCCTACCGGCCAGGGCCTCGGTTTATTCCCGCTCACTCCGCACAAGCCCCGCAAACCGCTTCAACTCGTCCGGCGCCACGTCGGAAACCGCCGCGAACGCGAGGTCGCCCGACCGCCAGGCGAGAAGATGGTACCCGAGCCGATCGCCGCCGGCCGGCTGGGCGCGGTCGGCGGCCGGCCAGACATAGAGGTCGATCTCGTGCGCCCCGTGCCGGTAGGCGATCACCGCCGTCCGCTCGCCCTGCACGGTGTCGACCCGGCCCCCGGCCAGCGCGAAGCCCTGGGCCGCAAAGTCCGCGACCGGCGGCGAGAAGGGCGTGCGGCCGGCGAACCAGGGTTTCACCGTATGGTGGCTGGTCGACACCACCTGCATCACCCGCCCGTCCATCAGCGCATGCACGTGCGCGTCGGTGATTGCGTTGGCGAAGCTCGCCGCGCTCGGCGGCGCGAGCAGCAGCAACGCCACCCCCGCCGCCATCGCACTCGCGCCGATGCCGCTGAAGGCGCCCCACACGAACCCGCCCGGCGCCCAGCGCCGCCGGCGCTTCCCCGCGCCCCCTGCGGCGGGCTCGACGGCCAGGCCGCGTTGGACGGCGCTGCGCAGGACCGCCGGTGCGGCGACCCGCACGCCCGGCGCCCTCAGCCGCTCGCTGACGTCGGCCGCAGCGGCCACGAACGCCTGGCAGTCGGCGCAGCCGGCGATGTGTCGTTCCGCCTCCCGGCTGGCATGCTCGTCCAACTCGCCGTCGATGAAAGCCGAGGTCTGAACCTGCCTAGGGCAGTCCATGGCCGCCTCCGCTGTTCCAGTGTTCCTTGAGCAGGGTGCGGGCCCGGGCCAGTCGCGACATCACCGTGCCGATTGGCGCGCCGGTCACCTCGGCGATCTCGCGGTAGCTCATGTCCTCCATCTCCCGAAGCACCAGCACCTCGCGGAACTCCGCCGGCAGCCGGCCCAGCATCCCGTCCAGACGCGCGCGCTCCGCCCGCCAGGCCGCCTCGTCCTCCGGAGAGGGCGCGTCAGAGGGCAGCGCCTGGGCCTGGGCGTCATCCAGCGGCTGCCACTGCGCACGCCGCCCCAGATGGTCGCGGCAGCAGTTGCGCACGATGGCCAGCAGCCAGGGCTTGATGGTCTCGGTCCGGACGTTCCCGAACGCCCGCCAGGCGCGCAGCATCGCCTCCTGGACGATGTCGTCCGCGTCGGCTGGCGAGCGCGACAGCCACCGCGCCAGATTGTAGGCCGCGTCGAGATGCGCGAGCGCCAGCGTCTCGAAGCGAACGCGTCGATCGTCCATCCCAGGCGTCGGCTCCTGCCGCGGCGAATACCATAGGACCGCGCGGGCTCACGTTTTATTCCCGGAAATCGGCGCTACGGTGCGGACGGAACGCGAGGAGATGTCGATGCCACGCTGGGTAAACCGACCGGAGGGGTCCAACTGGGGCGATTTCGGCGAGGACGACCAGATCGGGCGGATGAACCTCTTGACCCCCGAACGCCGCCGCGCCGCCGTCGCCGAGGTCAGGGAAGGCCTCTGCTTCACCCTCAGCCTGCCGCTCGACTATCCCGGCTGGGAGGGCCAGTCGATCGGCCGCATGCCACCCCGCCTGTTCACCGCCGAGCTGCCCGGCGGTCCCGCCTACAACTACCACTTCTCCAACATGGCGCCGGGCTCGCAGGACCTGGTCTGCGACGACGCCGTCACCCTGTTCACCCAGTATTCGACCCAGTGGGACTCGCTGGCCCACTGGGGCCGGCTGTTCGACGCCGACGGCGACGGCGCGCCCGAGCCGGTCTACTACAACGGCTTCCGGGCCGGAGAGCACCTGCGCGCCCCCAGCGGCGACGAAGGTCCGTACGCGGATCGCCTCGGGATCGAGAACATGGCCATGGCCGGCGTTCAGGGACGCGGCGTCCTGGTCGACCTGCACCGCGTCCACGGCGACCGGCCGGCCTCGGTGGACTACGACGGCCTGATGCAGGCGTTCGAGGCCCAGGGCGTCGAGGTGCGCCCCGGCGACTTCCTGCTGATCCGCACCGGCTTCGACGACCAGCTGCTGGGCGCCGAGCGCCACCCCGACCCGTCCAGGCTGCCCGGCTGCGCGTCGCTGAACGGCGGCGACCCCAGGCTGCTGCAGTGGATCACCGACAGCGGCGTCGTGGCGCTCTGCTCCGACAACGGCGCGGTGGAGACCGTCGACTTCGCCGCCGGCGCCCACGCCCACGGCGCCTCGCTGCTGCCCCTGCACGAACACTGCCTGTTCAAGCTCGGCATCCACCTCGGCGAGATGTGGCGCCTGAGCGAACTGGCTGCCTGGCTGCGCGCCAACCGCCGCAGCGCCTTCCTGCTCACCGCCCCGCCCCTGCGCCTCCCCGGCAGCGTCGGCTCCCCCGTCACCCCGATCGCGACGGTTTGATCACCCCTCCGTCACCCAGGACGGCCTGCAAGGCCGATCCGGGGCCGGACCTTCCGGTTCCAGGACGAACATCCAGCTGGGCGGCGGACCGCCCGGCCCCGGCTCTTCGCTGCGCTCCTGCCGGGGTGAGGGCAGGATTGTGATTTCGCTTGCCCCTACCCCGCCGCCTTCAGCGAGCGCGAGACCATGATGTAGGCCGCGCCCGTGCTGGCGAAGTTCACCCCGAACAGGGTTCCCAGCACGACCAGGGAGATGCTTGGCCAGCCGACCAGGATCAGGCCCGCCACAACCGCAGCGGCGACGCCGGAGATCAGCATAGCGGCCCATCCGGGATGCGGGCGCATCTCGAAGGCGAAGTAGATCTCGAACGCGGCCTGCACCGCGAAGATCGCCCCGACCATCAGCGTCAGGGCCACCGCTCCGGCGAGCGGGTTGGCGATCAGGAACACCCCCAGCCCCAGCGACAGCAGCCCCAGCAGCAGGGCCCCGAAAAACGGCCCCGTCCCCCGGATCGAGAAGGCGCCGACGAAGGTCACCGCCCCCGAGATGGCCATCATCCAGCCCACGAACACGGTCACCGCGAAGGTCGAGAACATCGGAAACAGCAGGGCCAGCACCCCCACCGCCACCATGGCGATCCCCAGCCACAGCAACCGCCCCGACGCCGGCCGCAGCCGTGTATGGAACAGGTCGTCGACGAACGCTTGCCTCATGACGACTGCCTCCCTTGCTTTGCGAGCATTGCGTCTCGCCGCGCCGCGCAAGATGTTGCAAATATGCGCACAGGTAAAGGCGCTTGGAGCCGACCTCGTTACTTGCGGGAAACGCCGGCGGCCCAGGCGCCCGGATCAGGGTCTTGCGGCCCGCCCGGCCTCGACCCACCGCTCCGGCCGGTCCAGCAACGCCAGCAGCGCCGCCTTGATCGCCCGCCCGCTCTGGGCCCAGATATCCGGCTCCAGCGTGCCGGGCCGCAGGAAGTCCATCACCGCATTGGCCTCGAAGACCAGCATCGACCCGTCCGCCGCCATGGCGAAGTCGATCCCGAAATAGTCCAGGCCCAGGCGGCGATGGATCTCCTCCAGTCGAGGGCCGAGCCGCGCGCCGAGCCCCGCGGCGAATCCGTCCACCGCGGTCCGCTCCTCGGCGATGGTGGCGTCGTTCCAGATGCGGCTGGAGGCGTGGACGTTCCAGTGCGCGCCCGTGACCAGACTGTTCAGGAAGGGCTCGCCGCCGATCATCGCCACCCGGTGTTTCCGGTACAGCCCGTCGGCGCCGGCAAAGTCGACGAACGGGCAGATGTAGAGCTCGGCGCCGGTGGCGAGGCAGGCCATGAACGCGCGCGCGTCGTCCGGGCGGTCGATGCGCGCCAGGGTCCGCCCCCTCTGCGATCCGACGGCTCGCACCAGGACGGGATAGTCGACGCCGGCGTCGGTAATGGCCGCCTGGATGTCGTCGATGCGGTCGGGCCGGCAGCGGACGATCCTGGGGGCGGCAACCCCAGGAATGCCCTGCAGGGCCGCGCTGACCTGGTCGCGGCTGGTCGCGGCGATCCGGTCCGGGTGATTGAAACACGGCCGGGGAACCTGGCGGACCAGGTCGCTGGCGGCGCTCAAGGCGCCCACGCACAGGTCGGGGTCGGCGATGTAGTTGACGATCGGGCCGGGCTTCAGCGTGACCGAGGCCGGCGCCGCCGGCCCCACCCAGACCGGAAAGCAGGGCCGCTCGAGATCGATCTGCGACAGGAAGCAGGCCGTGCCGTCCGACTGGAACAGGGTGACCGGCTGCAGCTGGACGATCCAGGCCTGACCGCCGTCGGGCAGCCCGCGGATGACGTTGAGACAGTCGGGCATCTCGGAGTCGATCACCGGGCCTGAGGGTGGCGCTGTATGAAATAGATCGTCCTGCTGCGCCATCTCCCCGGCTCGCGGCCCGGGTCGCCTGGGGCGACCAGCACCGCCGTGGCCTCTGACCGGGTCAACGATGCACCGCTTCCCGCGGCCGGTTCCCTGCCGCTTGGGGAACAAATCGGGGAGCGCGGGCTTTCTCCCCCGCCACTCGCCTGCGCGGGTCAGGAGATGAGATCGTATGACCCCGCTTCTTGTAGCATCGGCGCTGAGCGTGCTTGGCGCGTTGGTCCTGCCGCCAGTGTACGCCCTGTTCAAGCCGGCAAGGCGCGCCTGAGGGCGGCCGGCCTGCACGCGCGATAGGTGGAGCGCCGCTAGGGGCTCGCCTCGGGCCTCATTCACGCCCTCAGGTGTCAGTTCCTCCTCGCTGTCCGTAGCTGGTGGCGCTCCGCCCGGGATGATGAATTGGGCTGGATCTCAACGCCCGTGGAAATCCCCCAGAGCCGCCAGTACGCGCTCGCGCACCGGCGGCGCGGGCCCAGGCGGCTCGAACGGGCGCCCGGTGATCCGCTCGTGGGCCTCGACGTAGGTCAGCGCGGTCTTCCAGATCAGCTCCGGGGGGATTTCCGGGACATCATCCTTGTACGGATCGCATCGCGCGGCGACCCAGGCGCGGATCACGTCCTTGTCGAAGCTGTCCGGGCGCTCGCCGGCGGCGAGGCGCTGCGGATAGGTGTCAGCCCGCCAGTAGCGGCTGGAGTCGGGGGTGTGGATCTCGTCGGCGAGGCGGATGGTTCCCCCGGCATCGACGCCGAACTCATACTTTGTGTCGGCGAGGATCAGGCCGCGCTCGGCGGCCAGCGCCTGGCCCCGGGCGAACAGGGCCAGGGCGGTTTCGCTCACCTGCCGCCACTGGGCTTCGCTGAGCAGGCCGCGCTCCAGGATCTCGTCTGCGGTCAGCGGCTCGTCATGAGCGCCGTCGGCGGCTTTGCTGGTGGGGGTGATGATCGGCGTCTCGAGCGCCTGGTTGTCGGCGAGGCCGTCGGGCAGCTGCTGTCCGTAGATCCGCCGGCGACCGGCCCGGTACATGGTCAGGATCGAGGTGCTGGTCGTGCCCGCCAGGTAGCCGCGCACGACGATCTCCACCGGCAGGATCTCGAGGCGCCGGCCGACGACGATGTTCGGGTCTGGGTAGTCCAGCACGTGGTTGGGGCAGAGGTCGGCGGTCTGCTCGAAGGCCCAGCGGGCGACGCCATTCAGCACCTGGCCCTTGAACGGAATGCAGCACAGCACCCGGTCGAAGGCCGACAGGCGGTCGGAGGTGACCAGGATGCGCCGCCCGTCCGGCAGGTCGTAATTGTCGCGCACCTTGCCGCGGTAGAGGCCGGGCAGGCGCGGGTCGATCGCCTCCTGCAGCACCTGGTGGGCGCTGGCCGCCAGCCTGGTTTCGTCCATGATGGACATGGTGGTCTCCCTAACTAGGTCGATGAGGTCGTCCAGGGAGAGCCGCCCGTCACGCGAGACCTTCGTGCGGGCTGCTTGAACCGACCTGCGAGCTCGCTGCAAGTCGTTGATGCGAGCGGTGAGCACATCCTCCTGCAGGGCCAGGAGGGCTGGCAGGTCCGCCACTCGCCCGCCAAGAAGTTGTGTGATGCGGGCCAACGACAGCCCGAGCGACTTCAGCGTCAGCACTTGGTGCAGGCGCTCTACCTCGTTTGGGCCGTATAGGCGCCAACCTGCATGCGTCCGCCCAGGGCATACCAGACCTCTCCGCTCGTACAGGCGCAACGCCCGCACGCCGACGCCGAGGCGGCGCGCGGTCTCGCTGGGACTCAAGAAGCGTTCGCTCATCCTGCTCGGCGCCTCCATTGGACGCGCCCACCTATGAGGCCGGACCCAGGTTCCGGCTCAAGCCCTTTTTCCAGCGTATCGCATCTGCGCCGGGCTGATCAGGCGCACGTCTTGCCGTCGAACCCCGCCGTCACGACCGCTCACGCCGCTCTCATCGCGTCGGCGGCCTCGAAAAGAGCAAGCTGGTCGGCCCAGGCCTTCTTGAAGGCGGGGCGCTCCGTTGCACGGGCCACGTAGGCATCGCTCGCCGGACGATCACCGAAAGCGCGGACGGTCGGAACTCGCAGCACATCCGCCATCAGCAGGTCGGCGACGGTGAAGCGGCCGGCCGCGAGCCACTCTCGCGCGCTCAGGATGGCTTCGAGCTGGGCGAGGCGTTTGTCAACCCATCCGGTGAGCTCGTTGTCCTCGTCGCCCGTCATCTTCAGAAACCACCAGGGTACGGTGACCATCTCGATCGAGTTGAGCGCGGCGATTGTCCACTGAAGCGTTTGCGCCGCTCCAACCGGATCGCGGGGCATCAGCTTGTCGTCTTTCCCCGCCAGGTGCAGCAGCCCCGCGCCGCTTTCGAACATCTCCAGCCCTCCGTCGTCCAGATACGGAACCTGGCCGAATGGCTGGCGTGCGAGATGATTGGTCTCTCGATCGTCAAACGGGATCGTTCGGACTGCGTAGGCGAGCCCAGCTTCCTCGCACGCCCATCTCAATCTTAGATCACGTACGAAACCCCGAGGGCCTTCAGGGACCCAGTCGTAGGTCCAAATGGTCACGTCGCTCATCGCAGCAAGCCCTCCGCTTCGTTCGGACACCGATCCCGTTGCGATGACCGCGCCCTACAGAATGCGGGTCCGAGGCCGTGGAAATACATGGCGGACCGTTCGGTTCGCCGCTGGCGGGCCAAGATGGCGCCATCCTTGGCTGGGATGAGCGGGCTCTCGGGAGGACTCAGCTCCTGGCGCCCCTCATTTCCACGCGAACACCGGCTGTTCGAACCCATCCACCCGGGTGACGCGCCCCGCCATCAGTTCGCGCAGCTGGTAGACCAGCGCCGCGGTCGGGGCGTGGACCTGGCTGTCGCCGATGTAGAGGCGCAGCACCGGGCGGTCGCTCTCCGGAATGGTCAGGAGTTCGACCGCCTCGTCGCGGGCCAGTTCGTCGAACCGGAAGCGGTGCACCGAGGCGACCTCGTCCGGGTTCGGCTGCAGTACCTTCGCGTCGTCCAGCCAGGCCACCACCGGGGCGATCGCGTAGCCGGAGCGGGTCACGTAGTCGTCCAGCACTCCCAGCACATGGACCGGGTCGAGCGGCAGGCCCAGCTCCTCGTGGAGCTCGCGCAGCGCCGCCTGCTGCAGCGTCTCGCCGGGGTCGCAGCGGCCGCCGGGCAGCGCCCACTGGCCGGCGTGGGAGCGCAGCGTCGGCGTGCGGCGGGTCAGCAGGAAGGCGGTCTCGCCGGAGCCGTCCTCGGCGTCGACAAGGCAGATGGTCACCGCCGAGTGCTTCATGTCGGCGCCGCCATAGGTGACGCGGGGAAAGGCGGCGCAGCGGGCGCCGATCTCGGCGCGGAAGGCAGGGTCGAACGGGTATGTCATGGCGCCACCTCTAACGCGGCGGCCGGCTGACGCAAACGGCGGCGGAGCTTTCCAGGCATGACGAAACTTGCACATACTCTGGGCGTTCGCTGCTCAAAGCTTCATCGTGGTGGCGTCGGTGGTTGCCGCGCGTCGGACGCGGGCTGAAACACGATCCAGGCGGGGTATCGCGTACGCAATGAGTTCCAACGACACCGTGGCCAGAGACACCGCCGCCGAGGAGGCGCCGCCGCTGACGCAGCCCGCCTACCTGCCGGGCGTCGCGTTCGACGAGATGATCGACCGCGACGGCGCGGTGCGGCCGCACTACGAAGTGCTGCAGGATCGCATCGCCAGCCTTGGGGCCGAGGAGCTGGAGGAGCGCCAGAGCACCCTGGAGCGCTCGTTCCTGCTGCAGGGCATCACCTTCACCGTCTACGGGGCCGAGAGCGCCACCGAGCGGATCATCCCCACCGACCTCTTCCCGCGCATCATACCGGCCCGCGAGTGGGCCAAGATCGAGGCCGGCCTCAGCCAGCGGCTGCGGGCGCTGAACATGTTCCTGGCCGACATCTACGGCGACCAGAAGATCCTGATGGACGGGGTGCTGCCCCGCGCCCTGGTGCTGGGCGCCCCTTCGTATCGGCGCGAGATGCATCACCTCTACGTGCCGCACAACACCTACGCCAACGTCTGCGGCAGCGACCTGATCCGGGGCGAGGACGGCGAGTTCTTCGTGCTGGAGGACAATCTGCGGGTCCCGTCCGGTGTCTCCTACATGCTGGCCAACCGCGACGCCTCGCGGCGCACCTTCCCCGGCACCTTCCGCCAAGCCGGCGTGCGGCCGGTGGAACGCTACCCCGACCTGCTGCTCTCGACCCTGAAGAGCATGACCAGCGAGTGGCGGGCCGACCCTCAGGTCGTCGTTCTGACGCCCGGCGTCTACAACTCGGCCTACTATGAGCACGCCTACCTGGCGCGGCTGATGGGCGTGCCGCTGGTGGAGGGGCGCGACCTGGTGGTGCACGACAACCGGGTGTTCATGCGCACCACCTCGGGCCTGCGGCGCGTCGACGTGATCTACCGGCGGGTGGACGACGACTTCATCGACCCCCTGACCTTCCGCCGCGACTCCGCGCTCGGCGTGGCGGGCCTGTTCAACGCCTACCGCGCCGGCAACGTGGTGATCTGCAACGCGCCGGGCACCGGGGTTGCCGACGACAAGGCGGTCTACGCCTACGTGCCGGACATCATCCGCTACTACCTGGCCGAGGACGCCATCCTGCCGAACGTGGACACCTTCCTCTGCCGCGAGCCGGCGCAGCTGAGCCACGTGCTGGCCAACCTGGACAAGCTGGTGGTGAAGGCCGTGGGCGCGTCCGGCGGCTACGGCATGCTGGTCGGGCCGCACGCGAGCCAGGCCGAGCGCGAGGCCTTCGCCGAGCAGCTGAGGGCCGACCCGGACAACTTCATCGCCCAGCCGACCATCCAGCTCTCCACCGCCCCCTGTCTGGTCGACGGGCGCATCGAGCCCCGTCACGTGGACCTGCGGCCGTTCATCCTCTCGGGCGAGAAGGTGGTGGTGACCCCCGGCGCGCTCACCCGCGTGGCGCTGAAACGCGGCTCACTGGTGGTGAACTCCAGCCAGGGCGGCGGCTCGAAGGACACCTGGGTGCTGGCCGAGGAACCCCGCGCATGATGCTCGCCCGCGTCGCCGACAGCCTCTACTGGATCGGCCGCTACATCGAGCGCGCCGAGCACGTCAGCCGCCTGGCGGCGGTGATGCTCAACGCCACCCTCGACCGCACCCTGGAGGCCGCCCAGACCGGGCGGATCGCGCTGGCCGCCGTCGGCGAGGTCGACACCGACCGCGGCGACCAGACCTACGAGGCGGCCCGCGACCTGGCGCTGGACCGCGAGGACTCCGGCTCGGTGGTGGTCTGCCTGGCCCGGGCCCGCGAGAACGCCCGCCAGGTCCGCGACCAGATCACCAGCGAGACCTGGGAACGGCTCAACATGCTCTACCTGCGCGTGGTCAGCCATTCGCCGGACGAGGCGTTCGAGGAGGACCCGGCCGGGTTCCTCAACGAAATCATCGCCGACCTGCACCTGTTCAAGGGCGCGGTGGACGCCACCCTCAGCCACGGCGAGGGCTGGCGGTTCCTGGCCCTTGGCGTCCACCTGGAGCGCGCGCAGCTGATCGCGCGGCTGCTCGAGGCGTGCTTCAGCGACCGGAAGACGCCGACGGTGACCGAACCGATGGCGCTGATGAGCCTGCTGCGGATGGCCTGCGCGCTGGAGCCCTACCTGCGGGTCTATACCGCCGACATCGACCCCAAGTACATCCTCGAATTCCTGCTGTTCGACGAGGACTTCCCGCGCTCGATCCGGTTCTGCACGGCCCGCATCCAGGATCTGCTCGACCAGCTCGCCCGCCGCACCGGCGGCGAGCGCTCGGACGCCCTGCGCCTCGCCGGCCGCCTCGACGCCCGCCTGAAGTACGCCGACGTCGAGGAGGTCGAATCCACCGGCGCCGGCGCCCTGCTGGCCGCCGTCTCGGCCGAATGCGCGGCGATCCACGAGGCCATCTACGAGACCTTCGTCGCCTACCCCCTCGAACTGAGCCTGCCGGCATGAGGCTGAAGACGGTTCACCGCCAAGGACGCCAAGAACGCCACGGGGCCGCGACGCGGCCCTCGAGACTCGTCCATGACTTGCGCCCGGGGTGTCGTGCGGAGCGCGCCTTGGCGTCCTTGGCGGTAAGTTCAGACCAGCCCCGCCCGCTCTCTGCCTAGCGTTAGGAAACGAACGTGCTGCTCGAAGTTCGCCACGTCACCCAGTACCACTACGACGAGCCGGTGCGCGAAAGCGTCATGGAGCTGTGGATGCAGCCGCAGAAGTCGGCCACCCAGCGCCTGGTCCGGTTCGAGCTGGAGCTGGACCCGCCGGCGCAGCCGTTTTCCTACGCCGACAGCTTCAGCAACGCCGTCTACCACTTCGACGTCCCCCAGCCGCACGACAAGCTGACCATCGTCGCCCACTCGGCGGTCGAGACGCAGGCCCCTCCGCCCCTGCCCGACGCGCTGGATCGCGGCGAGTGGGACCGGTTGCGCAGCGACTTCGTGCAGGGCGAGTGCTTCGACTTCCTGCGCCCGCACGGCCATGCGCACATGACCGAGGCCCTGGCCGCCTTCATCGAGCGCAAGCGGCTGGATGCGCTGCGCCACAACGACCCGCTGTCCGTCGCGCGGGATCTCAGCGAGGCGATCTACAACGCCTTCGACTACGAGCCTGGGATCACCGAGGCCGACAGCCCCATCGATCACGCGCTGGAGGCCGGCCGCGGCGTCTGCCAGGACTTCGCCCACATCATGATCGCCATCTGCCGGCACTGGGGCCTGCCGGCCCGCTACGTGTCCGGCTACCTGCACGGCAATCGAAGCCAGGGCGGCGACCGCTCCGACCCCGACGCCACCCACGCCTGGGTAGAGGTGTTCCTGCCGTCGCTGCGCTGGGTCGGCTTCGACCCCACCAACAACACCATGGCCGGCGAGCGCCACATCGCCGTGGCGGTCGGGCGCGACTACGACGACGTGCCGCCCTCCCGCGGGGTGTTCAAGGGCGAGGCAGAGAGCCAGTTGGCGGTCGGCGTCTCGGTGCGCCGGGCCCGCGCGGCGGTGGCCGAGCCGGAATTCATGCGCATGGCCCAGCCCAACTTCGCCGGCGGCCGCCGCCGCCCGCCCGGCGCCGGCCTGATCGAACAGCACCACCAGCAGCAGCAACAGCAACAGCAGTAGCGCCGGCTCGGACCGCGGCTCAGCGATCGAGGATCAGCAGCGTCGAGGTCGCGCTGGCGTAGAGCCGTCCTGCTTCGTCCTTCAGCGTCGCCTCGGCGAATCCGGCGCGCCGGCCCAGGCTGACCACGCGCGCCTCGGCGAGCACGCGGCCGGTGCGATCTGTCATGCCCCGGTGATAGGCGACCTTCAGTTCCAGGGTGGTGAAGCCCTGCGTCGGCGAGAGCTTCGAGTGGATCGCGCAGCCACAGGCCGAGTCCAGCAGCGCCGCGGCGTAGCCGCCATGCACTCCGCCCATCGGGTTGAAGGCGTGTGGGCCGGGCGTCCCGGCGAACACCGCCCGTCCCTCCTCGACCTCGACCAGGTCGAAATCGAGCGACTCGGCGATGCCCGGGCGGCGACCGGAAGCGATCAGCGCGCGCAGCTGTTCAAGCCCGGACATGCCGGACGCGACGTCGTCGAACAGGCTCATGAGGACCTCGTGGGAGACCGGTCTCGTCCCGCGATGTGTCCACGCCGCGGGCGCAGATCAATGGCTGCGCCCGGCTTTCACCCGATTGGCATCGCGCCAAACAAGCTTAGGCTGGCGCCAATGTCGGACAACCGACTCCAACCCCTCAGGGAGGGCGCATCGTGAAGAAAATGCTGGCCGAGTTCGTGGGAACGCTGATCCTGGTGCTGTTCGGCTGTGGTGCGGCGGTGCTGGGCGGCGCTGACCATGTGGGACAACTCGGCATCGCCCTGGCGTTCGGCTTCGCCATCGTCGCGGCGGCCTACGGCATCGGCCCGATCTCCGGGGCGCACGTCAACCCGGCGGTCAGCCTGGCGGTGTTCGTCGCCGGCCGCATGGGACTGCGCGAGATGATGATGTACTGGGTGGCGCAGTTCCTCGGCGCCCTTGCTGGCGCGGCGATCCTGATGGTGATCGCCGGCGGCGTGACCCACGGCCTGGGCCAGAACGGCTGGGGCCCCGGCTATCTCGGCGGCTACTCGCTGCAGGCTGCGGCGGTGTTCGAGGTGGTGATGACCGCCATCTTCACCGCGGTGATCCTGGGCGCCACCAGCGCCAAGTCGGTCCCGGGCCTCGGCGGCCTTGCGATCGGCATCACCCTGGCGGTGATCCACATCGTCGGCATCCAGGTCACCGGCGTCTCGGTGAACCCCGCCCGCAGCTTCGGCCCCGCCCTGCTCGTGGGCGGCCAGGCGATGTCGCAGCTGTGGCTGTTCTTCGTCGCCCCCGCGGTCGGCGGCCTGATCGGCGGCCTGCTGTTCCGGCTGAAGCTGCTGGAGCCTCAGTAGTCCGCCTTAAGCGCCAGGTAGAAGGCGTAGCGCCCGCCGCTGGCGGCCCCCTGCAACCCGGGGCCGCCGGAGGCCAGCACCGAGCAGTGCTCGGTCATCCTGTAGCTGAGGCCGAGGTTCACGCCGGTGAAGTCCACGCCGTCGTCGGCGTCGGGAGTGCGGTGATAGACCTCGACGCCCAGAGATGTCCGTTCGCCGACCTGCCGGCTCACCACCAGCCCGCCGGTCCAGAAGTTGCGGTTCCCCGGCCCCGGATTGATCTGGTAGCCGCCGCCTCCGAACACCGACCACCTGCCGAAGTCCTTCTGCGCCCAGACCGGCAGCAGCACCCCGAGACGGCCGGTCCCGAATCCCCGGCTCTCGGTGGGCAGGAATAGGCGCGGGAAGACGGCGACGTCCGGCATCGCCGAGCCGGTCGCCTGATGCAGCAGCTTGTACTTCGCGGCCACCTCGACGCCGCCGAAGCCGACCCGCGTCCGGTCCGACGCCTCGAACGCCGCCGGCAGCACCAGCGTCAGCTGAAGGTCGGGGGCGGCCCCGTAGTTGATGTCCAGCCCGCCTTCCCCGCTGGTCTCGCCGTCCACATGGGCGCCGGTCGCGAACAGATAGGTTTCCCAGTGGCGAAGGTCGGTGGGCTGAGGATCGTCGGTCGCGAACGGCGGGCCGGCGCGCGCCGCCGGCGCCGACAACGCCAGCACGGCGGCGCCCAGCGCCGCGGCGCCCGTCAGCACGGGCCGCGCCTCGGACGCGGTCATCGCGCGGGGCTCTGAGGATGAAAGGGCTTGAACACAGCGCGGACCGCCAGGCCCGGCCTCACGTCGCGCAGTTCGAGGGTCGCATCATGCAAGCGGGCGATGGCGGCCACCAGGGCGAGGCCCAGTCCGGCGCCGGGCGTCGAGCGGCTCCGCTCCGGCCGATAGAAGCGGTCGAACAGGCGAGTCCGGTCCGCTTCGCTGACCCCCGGTCCGTCGTCGCTGACCTCGAGCGCCGAACCGGTCACCCGCACCCGGATGCGGGTTCCGCGCGGCGTGTGGACGATGCCGTTCTCCACCAGGTTGGCGACCAGCTGGGTCAGCAGCTCGGCGTCGCCCTGGATGGCGACGGGGGCGACCGTCTCCAGGTCCAGCTGGCGCCCGCTGTCCTGCGCCGAGGCTGCGAAGGCGTCGACGATGTTGCGGGCGATGGTGTCCAGGCCGACCTCGCGGAAGCCGGCGCGGCGCAGGCCGCTCTCCACCTGGGCGATGCGCAGCAGGGCCGCGAACGTCTCCAGCGCCGAGTCCAGGTCTGCAATCGCCGCTTCCAGGGGGCCCGCCGAAGCAGCGTCGGCCCGCGACAGCAGCGCCTCCAGCCGCTGCCGCAGCCTTGTCAGCGGCGTCCGCAGATCATGTGCGATATCGCTGGAGACCTGCCGCAGGCTCTCCATCAGGTAGGCGATCCGATCCAGCATCCGGTTCAGGACGCCGGCCAGCCGGTCCATGTCGTCGCCGGCGCCGTGGATGGGCGCCCGGCGCGACATATCCCCGTCGATGATCGCCTCGGCAGTGTCGGTGATCGCGCCCACGCGGCGCGCGGCCTGCCGGCTCATCAGCAGGCCCCCTAGCGCGCCCAGCAGCACGACGAGCGCCAGCGCCACGGAGAACCGCCACAGCAGCACCGCGCTCAGGTCCTCCACCGGGTCGAAATCGTCGCCCACCAGCAGCCGACCGCCGCCCGGCAGTGGCTGGGCATGCACCCGGAACAGGTCCGGCAGGCCGTCGCGGTCCGGGATCGACGGGGTCGACCAGCCATCCGGCACATGAAGTCCCGCAAGCACGCCGGCCGCTGGCTGGCCCGTGCGGGTCTGCAGACCGTAGGCCAGCGCCCCAGGCTCCAGCTGCCGCGCGTTGATGGCCTGCGCCAGGTCCGCCAGGCTGGAGCTCTTGGCGTTCTCTTCCAGCGCCTCGGCGTCGGCCGAGATGCGGGCGTCGAACTGCTGCACCAGCGCCGCCTGCGCCGTGGCCATCACAACCCAGCCCAGCACCACCACCGCCAGGGCGAAACCGGCGGTGTAGAGCGCGGCAAGGCGCGCGCTGGCGGACCTCAGCATCTCAGCCAGGCTCGCGGACGGTGTAGCCGGCCCCGCGGACGGTGTGGATCAGCTGCACGGCGCGGTCGCGGTCGACCTTGGCGCGCAGGCGGCTGACGTGGGTCTCGACGATGTTGGTCTTCGGGTCGAAGTGGAAGTCCCAGACCCCTTCCAGCAGCATGGTGCGGGTGACCACGCGGCCGGCGTTGCGCATCAGGTATTCCAGCAGCTGGAACTCGCGCGGTTGCAGGTCGATGCGTTCTCCGCTCCGGGTGACGGTGCGCTTGAGCCGGTCGAGGGTCAGATCGGCCACTGTCAGCACCACGTCCGGCGCCTGGGAGGGCGGGCGGCGCGCCAACGCGTGCACCCGCGCCAGCAATTCGGCGAAGGCGAACGGTTTGACCAGGTAGTCATCGGCGCCGGCGTCCAGCCCCGCCACCCGATCATCGATCCCGCCCAGCGCCGTCAGGACCAGCACCGGCGTATCGACCCCGCTGGCGCGGATGGTCCGCAGGATCGCCAGTCCGTCGACGCGCGGCAGCATGCGATCGAGGATGATCACGTCGTAGGCTTCCCCGGCCGCCAACAGCAGGCCCGCGCGGCCGTCGTCGGCGTGGTCGAGCGCGTGTCCGGCCTCACCCAGCGAGCGCGCCAGATAGGCCGCCGTTTCCTTGTCGTCCTCGACCAGCAGCAGTTTCATCGATCGGACCTGAACAGCGCTCTTGCAGTGCGGCGAACATGACCAGCGTATCCGCTTCGCGCCAGCGGCGACGCCGCGACGGATTGCCTGCGCCACGCCGCCGGACTGTCGCACGGCTGCTTTACTGCTGCGTGGATCGAACATTACCAAATCCCAAACTTACAATTCGAAGGAAATCAGTAGAGTCGGGCGCACCTGATCTAAGCTCGGTTCGCATATTCATGCGCCTCAGAATCAAACCACCCTTCGGTGACATGGCTGTCGGCGTGGTGTTGATCCTGACGCTGGCGCCCCTAGCGCTGGCGGCGCCCGGCCCGTCGGGGCTTCGCATCACCCAGCGAATCGCCGGCCCGGACGGCGGCTGGGACCTGGTCAGCTTCGATCCGGCGCGCCGACGGCTCTATGTCGCCCACGGCGCCCGGGTGACCACCCTCGACGTCGACTCCGGCAAGCTGACCCCGGCCTTCGCCCCGGGCGACCACCTGCACGCTGTCACGCCGGCGCCGGGAACAGACCGGCTGGTGACCACCAACAGCGGCGACAACACCGCGCGACTGCTGAACGCCGACACCGGCGCGCTGATCGCGTCGATCCCCACGGCGCCCGATCCGGACTCCGCTGCGTTCGACCCTGCCAACGGCGAGGTGCTGGTGATGGGCGGCCATAGCGGAACAGTCACCCTGATCGATCCCAAGGCCGCCAAGGCCGCCGGCACGATCGCGGTGGGCGGGTCGCTGGAGTTCCCTGTGGTCGACCCCGCAGGCCGCCTGTTGGTCAACAACGAGGACCTGAACGAGATCGACGTAGTGGACGTCGCCGCCCGCAAGGTGACCGCGCGCTACCCCCTGGCCGGATGCCGCGGCCCTACGGGCCTGGCCTACGTGGCCGGCAACCGGCTGGTGTCCGCCTGCGCCAACGGGGTCGCCAAGATCCTCGACGCGCGCACCGGCCATGAGATCGTCAGCCTGACGATCGGCGAACGGCCCGATGCGGTGATCTATGACGCCGACCGAGCGGTGGCGCTGATCCCCTGCGGCGCCACCGGCACGCTCAGCGTCATCGCCCTCGCCGGCGACCGCAACAACCAGGTGATCGACGAGGTGCCCACCCAGGTCGGCGCCCGCACCGGCGCGGTCGACCCAAAGACCGGGCGCATCTATCTTCCGACCGCCGAGTACCTGCCCCCCGCCGCGCCCGGCCAGCGCCCGCAGCCCAAGCCCGGGACCTTCCAGATCCTGGTGCTCGACCGCTAGCTGGTCGCGGACTTCCTCGTCGCAACCTTATAGGCTGGCCTCAGCAGATCAGGAGGAAGCCCATGACCCGTCCCATCGCCCTCGTCACCGGCGCCAGCCGCGGCATCGGCAAGGCCATCGCCATCTCCCTGGCCCAGGCCGGCTACGATGTGGCCATCTCGGCCCGGACCGTGAAGCCCGGGGAGTCGCGGGAAAACACGCTGACCGTCCACCGCTCCGACACCCGCGTTCTGCCGGGCAGCCTGGAGGAGACCGCTGCGGCGATCGAGTCCGCGGGCGCCAAGCCGTTGATGCTCGCCGCCGACCTGACCGACCGGGCGTCGGTGCAGGCCATGGCCGATACGCTGCTCAACCGCTGGGGCCGCGCCGACCTGCTGGTCCACAACGGCCGCTACCTGGGCCCCGGCCTGATGGACGTCTTCCTTGAGACTCCCCCAGACGCCTTCGCCAAGTTCGTCGAGGCCCACCTGACCGCGCCCGTCGTGCTGACCCAGGCCCTGCTGCCCGGCATGCTGGAGCGGGGCCGCGGCGACGTGGTCACGATCACCTCCAACGCCGCCTACGACGCGCCGGCGGCGCCCGCTGGCCAGGGGGGCTGGGGCCTGGCCTACGCCGTCGGCAAGGCCGCGGGCCACACCCTGGTCCCGGTGCTCCACTGCGAGTTCAAGGACAAGGGCATCCGGGCCTTCAACGTCCAGCCCGGCTTCGTCGGCACCGAGCGCAACGAGATCTCAGTCCGCGACTATGGCCGCGAACTGGTCGGCGCCGCCCCGCCGGCGGCCATCGCCGCGGTGGTCAACTGGCTCGTGTCCACCGAAGAAGGCGCCGCCCTGGCGGGAACCACCATCCAGGCCCAGAGCCTTTGCCTGGAGAAGGGACTCCACCCTTCCTGGAAGTAGATCTTCTTGCGCCAGGCCGCCGACACCCTGCGCTTCCACACCCCGGGCCGCGGCCTGGTCGAGATCACCCGTGAGGTATCGGCCTGGTCGGCCTCGGCCGGAATTCGGACCGGGCTGCTCACCCTGTTCTGCCGGCACACCTCCGCCTCGCTGCTGATCCAGGAGAACGCCGCCCCGGCCGTGCGGCGCGACCTGGAGGCCTGGTTCGATGCGATCGCCCCCGAGGACCCGCGCCGCTACGAGCACGACGACGAAGGCCCCGACGACATGCCGGCGCACATCCGCGCCGCCCTCAGCGGCGTCAGCCTGTCGATCCCCGTCGCGGGCGGAGGGCTCGCGCTCGGGACCTGGCAGGGCGTCTACCTCTTCGAGCACCGCCGACGCCCGCACGAGCGGGAGATCGCGGTCCATCTCCTCGGTGAGTGAGGCCACGGCGCGGGCCCTGGCCGGGCCGTCGGACGACGCGACCCGGGCCGCGCGCCTGCGGGCCATGCGGCTGGCTGCGACCGGGCTGCTGGCGGCCATGGCCGTCGTCTACGTGCTGGCCAGCCTCTACGTCGGCAAGGCCCCGTGGCTCGGCTGGGTGCGCGCGTTCGCCGAGGCGGCGATGGTCGGGGCCTGCGCCGACTGGTTCGCCGTCACGGCCCTGTTCCGCCGTCCGTTCGGCCTGCCGATCCCGCACACCGGCATCATCCCGCGCAACAAGGACCGCATCGGCGAGGCCCTGGGCGACTTCATCGCCAACAACTTCCTGACCGCCGAGATCCTCGAGGGCAAGCTGCGTCAGCTCGAGGTCGCCCGCTGGGGCGCCGG
>Ga0105240_10001733_pt1 | contig 36808 bp, 31 predicted proteins | sample KBSC54metaG_FD_80426 | JGI IMG/M metagenome (GOLD analysis project Ga0105240, IMG submission 80426) | Corn rhizosphere microbial communities from Kellogg Biological Station, Michigan, USA - KBS C5-4 metaG | ecosystem: Host-associated > Plants > Roots > Rhizosphere > Soil | place: Michigan, USA... | reverse complement strand
GTATTGGCAATTGACCCCAGCGGACGGCCATTCAGCGTTGGACTATACAATGCATAGCTCAACAACGTCTGGTAAGGATCCGTGGCCTGACCGACAACAGCATACCCCGCCCTCAGCTTTCCAAAGCTCAGCCAGCCCGGATGCCATAATTGAGAGAAGACGAACGATCCGCTGACAGAAGGATATATGACATTCAACTTATTATTCTTACCCGGTGTAGCCAGTGAAGAGAACCAGTCATTCCGCAGCGACCCATTCAGATAGAGCGCTCCTCCATAAGCCAGCTCCACATTGCCATAGACAGACTGAACTTCCAGATCCGAAGGCGTAAGACCAACAGATTTGTCGATGGCATTGCTGATATTGTAGACGTAAGGGACAGCAAAGGTCGTACCGCTGTTGGTAATCTGGTCGGTCTTGGTCCGCCGGTAGCTGGCTCCCACCGTCGGTGTAATGGTAAGATCATCATTCGCTTTCAGCGTGATACCTGCAAGACCATCTACATTCATATCCGTAAACTTCGTGCTCTGTACATTGATAGAGCCATTCACACGATAGGCTGTCCCGTTAGGAACGACGCCCGTATACGTGTCCGTATAGGCATCCCGGCCTACGCGCCCCTGCAGGAACAAACCATTGTCAAAAGTATAACGCACATTCACCGAAGTGATCAGACGGTCCCGGTCCGTATTGTTGATAAATTTCTCCGCTGCAAACCAGGGATTGGTGGCATAGACATTGTTCGAATAGCCAAACTCGCTGCCGTCGGGGTTGACCGCTTTCTTCAACGTGTTTACATCCACACTGGTGGGCAGGAACATAACATTGAAGTTGGAATTCCCCGGCCCGTCGGACAGGAACGGGCGGTTCTTCGCCTGCTCCAATATATAATTAGCCCTCGCATCGACGGTCAGTCGCTTATACGGGCTGAAATTGACAGCAAGGTTGAAGGATTGTCGGTTGACGCCTGAATTGGGCACGATAGACCGGTTCGTAAGATCACTGGCCGCAAATCTGATAGCACCGCCTTCAAACAACCTGTTAAAAGCCACCGTATTGGTAAAGGTCCCGCCTGTACGGTAAAACCTGCTCAGGTTGTCTTTTTGCGCGACATAAGGACGGGCAACACCATCGAATTGAGCGACAGGTTGGCCATCCAGTTTGGCGCCGTAGCTGTATTGACCGGCATTAAAAGCCACCAACGCGCTGTCGGGTTTATGGGTATTTCCTCCCTGGCCATATACATATTGCCAATCGGTGGGATTCATCACGCGTTCCGCTACGTAGTTGGAGTTGACCTCGATGCTGTTGCTCTTTGCGCTTTTGGTAGTGATAAGGATGACGCCCGCCTTGCCGCGATAACCATACAGGGCAGTAGCCGCGGCGCCTTTCAACACCGATACGGTTTCTATATCGTCGGGGTTAAGATTGCTGATCGCATCACCCAGGTCCGGGAGATTGTCGTACTGCATACCCGGGCTGCCTTTCGGCTGGCTTTCCATCGGGACGCCGTTGATGACATAAAGGGGCTGGTTCGTCTGTGAAAGACTGGAAACGCCCCGGATGATCACGTTCGAGCTGGCAGCCGGTCCGCCGGCAATCGAATTCACATTCAGACCTGCCACCTTCCCTTCCAGGGCATTCATGACATTTACCTCCCTGGCCTTCGTCAGCTCCTCTCCTTTTACTTCCGTCACGGAATATCCCACCGCCTTTCTCTCCTTCTTAATGCCCAGCGCAGTGACCACCACCTCATTGATCACCTGGTCCGCTATTTTGAGACTAATCGAAAGGTTACTGTTATTCTCACTCACCACCACCTCACGAGTGCCGTAGCCGACAAAGGATATCACCAGCACCTGCCCCTTCTCGGCCTGGATAGAGAACTCCCCGTTGTCAGCCGTAACCACCGCTTTTCTCGTGCCTTTTATCCCAACGGTAGCGCCAACCACAGGCTCACCTTTCTCATTGAGCACCCGTCCGTGTACATCTATAGCAGCAGGAGGAGGCAGAGGCTGCTCCTGGACGGCTGCCTCTTTTTCCCGGATAGCTACCGTTTTACCGATGATCTCATAGGTAAGCGTCTGATCCCTGAACAGCATACCCAACACCTGCTCCAGCGGAGCATGCTGAACATGGATGCTGACCAGCTTCGCCTTTTGTATGAGCTTATCTTCATACCAGAATTCGTATCCGCTTTGCTTTTTGATCTGGTTGAACACCTTTATCAGGGATGTATTCGTCTCGCTCAGGGAGATCGTCTGCCCATACCCCGTGGCATTTGCCTGCAGACAGGCGGCTAACAGAAAGATGGCTGTGAGTCTCATTATCAACAGCGTTTTGGTTAAATGTCCGGCAAGCCCCCGCTTGGCAAGCAGGAGTTTGAAAAGAACTTTCAAAAACATAACTTTGCTTTAGTTTAGGTTAAACAATATATGCCCGCCGAAAGGCGGGAGAAACAGTCCCAACTGTATATAAAAGTTTGCCAAGCTATCCGCCGGGAGTGGTGCAAACACTTCCGGCTTTCGTTTGGAAAACCCTACTACATTACTACGGTGTAACGGTCAATTTTCTTCCATCCATCTTAAAATGGATCTTGCTGACTTCTAAGAGCCTGATGAGTTCTGAAAGATTGGCATCCCTGGATATGCCGCCGCTAAACGTCCGTCCCGAAACATCGCCCTCATACACGACATCTATATCATACCATCTTTCCACCTGTCGCATGATGCTCCTGATATCGGCGCTCTTGAATGAAATAAACCCGTTCTTCCAGGCCATGGCCAGCTCCACATCCGCATGCTCATCCAGCTTGACTCCCCCCCGCTTATCCAGCTTCACCTGCTGTCCCGGCGCCAGCACAGAGCTCTTATCTCCTCTGAATACCTTCACCGCCCCCTCCAGTAAGGTGGTTTTTATCTCCGCTTCATTATCATACGCCATTACATTGAAATGCGTTCCCAGCACACGTACATCCATCCCTTTATCGCCCGGAGCATTGACATGCACCCTGAAAGGCATCCGCTCATTTTTTTCAATTTCAAAATAAGCTTCACCCGTCAGCTCCACGATTCTTTCTTCACCCGTAAATGCCGTGGGAAACCGCAGCGAAGACACCGTATTGAGCCACACCTTGCTCCCATCCGGTAAAACGATCTGGTATTGTCCACCCCGGCGGGTAGACACCGTATTAAAAAATATTTCAGAGGGAGCCGGCTCCCGGCCCATTACATTATAGACAAGCTTCCCTGCATTCGTCTTCGATACCTGCGCATCCCCCTGCCGGGTCAGCATTCCGTTCTGCGCACTATCCAATACAACAGTAGATCCGTCCGCCAACGTGAGAATAGCATTGTTCCCATTGGGAGCAGGCACATCGATCCGCTGATTTTTTTTTACGGCCACCGGCGCAGCGACCTTAGGTGTATCCGTCTTCCTGAAAAATTGGAAATACGCTCCCACTCCCACCACCAGTAACAGTACCGCGGCTGCCGCCATCCTTCGTATCATGATCAGCCGTCGCCTTCTCTCCCGTCCAGTCGTTCCTTCCATTCCTATTGTTCCCTCCATCCTCGCTGTCACTTCCTTCCTCACCTTTCCTTCCATCCCTGCAGCCCCTTCCTTCCCTGAAGTCATTCCTTCCATCCCTGTAGCCACTTCCTTCCCTGAAGTCCCTCCTTCCCTCACTGCAGCCGTCCCTAATACCTTCCGCAACATCTCCTCGCTCTGCATCTCGCTAAAAACCTTCTCCCCCTCTTCCAACCGCTGCCAGGCATCCTTTAACAGAGCCTGAAGCTCTTCGTCATTTTCCGGGTTTCCCAATAAAGCCATCAGCTCGGCCCGCTCTTCATCAGAAGCCGTTTTGTCAAACCAGCGATGGAACAGGTAGCGTAATCTTTGATCAGGCATGTGTATAGTCTCCCACCATATGACAACACGATCCCCCAAAAGGAGTAATGTCCTGAAAACTTTTTTTTGTCAATGCAGAAAAGAATGTAACAGAAGAAGAAGGATAATGCTCACCGGGTCCATATGGGAATGGACATATTCACGGATATTCCGGAGAGCAAGGCTCATATGTTTTTTTACAGTGGTCGCTGATAAACCCAGTTGGAGTGCGATGGCCTGATACCCCATACCCTCCTGGTTATGCAGCAGATATACCTTTTTTTGTTGAGGTGGCAGCTTGTCTATCGCTTTATCTATCAGCCTGTACCGGACATCGGGGCTTACATGCATTTGGTAACCTCCGGTCCTTTCCGGGGCATCCGCCATTTCCAGCTGTGCGAGACTCGCCCATTCTCTCCGCCGTGTATTCTCCCTGGCCATCTGCTTGAGACAATTGAAGGCCCGGTTACGGGCAATTACAAAAAGATAAGGTTCGAATCGGTTGATATTTCCCAAACAGGCACGGTTTTGCCAGATGGTAAGAAAAACATCCTGTACGATCTCTTCTGTTAATGGGAAAGACGCCGTAAGCCGTAGAATATAAGCGCCCAGCTTATTATGATAGGAGTAGAACAAGATACTGAACGCCGCTTCATCACCCTGCGCGACTCGTGACAGCAGGATTTTTTCATCATATGAAGGATAGGCGTTCAAGACAGTGAGCAGTTAGGTTTGAATGTAATTTCTTCTCTAAGATAATACAATTCTGCCGTGATTCACAAAACTGACTGCAAACAACTCAATATCTCACCGATACATTGAACCGTCCATCCCCTTCTCCCAGCTCGCCGGCCGCTGCATTGCTGATACGGATCGTCAACCCCGCACTTTCCTTCATATCCGGCAGTTGTCCAAGGACTTTTGCATATATACTTTTACCGGATGAACTAACGGTGACCCGTACGATCGTACCCACCGGAACATTATTCATCAGCGCATAATATTTTCCATCCTGCCAGCCGCTGGAACTTTTAAAGATGCCTGCAGCTCCCTCAGCAGATTTTCCCCCATCCGTAAAGTCAGTCTTGAAAAAGCCGCCATTAAAAGATTTTCCGCTGGGAGAAACAGGCTTCTCCACTGGTTTCACAGTACTCTCCGCCGGCTTATCAGCAGGCTTTTCCATCGGCTTAACCACCGTTTCCACCGGCTTAACCATAGGTTTCTCCGTCTGCTTCACAGAGCTCTCCGTGGACTTGACCGTACCCTCCGTTGGCTTTACCGCACCCTCGGTTGACTTCGTAACCCCTTCCGTTGGTTTTACCACACTCCCCACCGGCTTTGCCCCGCTAGCCGCAGGCTTGTCTCCCGCATTGCCCGCCGGGGATACGCTGGACGCAGTAGTCTTCCCCGCCGGCGCTACCCCCGCAGGTACCCCTGCATCCGCATTCGCCACCGGTTTTACACTCCCCGGCGTTCCGGTCACCACCGGAGCCCCACCCGTCTTGTTAGCTAACGCAGAAAGGGCCGTCTTTACTTTCAGATACCCCACGATGATATGCATACCCGCACGCACCTGATCCTTATTGATATTGTTCCATTTCTCCAGGTTTGTTATAGGCACCCTATTATGGTTTACACTTATCCGGTACATCCATTCTTTTTCCTGGATCACATGGTAAAGAGGCACCAGCGATTCCCCCGTAGCTTTCTGCCCATTTTGGGAAAAGTTGATGGCCGTCAGCGGTATCTGCAGCTGCTGTCCTATCGACAACGGCTGCGTCATCGCAAGCTTGTTGTAAGGCGCCAGCACAGTAGGTGATAGATTATATAGCCGGCCGATGCTGTACCAGTTTTCCTTTGCTACGACAGTATGTTCCAAATATAAATGCCCGGTCTGACCTTGTACGATAAGTTCATCGGATTGTGACCGGACCGTTTTCATAAAAAACAAACTAACCAGGAAAGCTGCAATAACCTTTGATCGCATAGCATAATCTTTTTTAAAACCGGGTTCGGGACCCGGGCAAATATACACTTTTCATATCCTCCCGGGCATTTTCACGGCCGCTTAAGTATCCTCCACTCCTTCGGGTAATAATTATTGATACGATTAGGTAAAACCTTTATCCAGCCCAGGTTTTGCCCCTGGTATCTCACCAGCGTCCAGCCTCGCGCCCCTTGCAGCTTATCGCCTGTCATCCGTAGTTCATCCTTACGCAGATACCCGATAGCCTCCTCCCTGGATAATTCTACTGCAGACAGCTGCTCGCCGATCATAGTGCTCATCGCCAGTTCATGCTCAGGAATGAACTCTTTCACCGATGGCTTCCCCAATAATACGCCCGCCTTTTTCAGATAACAAAAAGATTGCAGGTAAGACAGGTCCTCCATCAATGCCGCCGGTAATGCACGGATCATATCCTCATGCCGGAAGAACGACAAAGCCTCCACCTCTTTCACCCATCCCTTCAACTCCTCTACATCTTTCCTGGATAGCTTCTCTATCCCCTGCCGTTTGCTCTTTGGATAAGTGAACGTGTCACCCTCCTCCTTTCGTACGGCAGCTATAAAAAAACCTTCTCCCTCCAGCTTATCGGGATAAAACCGGTATCCATAGCCCCCCTTTTCACTTTGGGACTCCACAATATGCCAGGCAGGGTCAACTTGCAGCTGACAACTGGTAGCCCCCAATGCCGTTATCATCCAATCAAGGATCTCTTCATCCTCCTCTTTTGAGTAGGAGCAGGTGGAATAGATCAACACACCATCCTTACGCAGGGCAGGCCAGATGTCCGACAATATCCGCTGTTGACGTTGATGACACAGCTGCACATTATCGGGACTCCACTCTTCGATGGCTTCCGGCTCACGGCGGAAAAGACCGCTGCCGCTGCAAGGCGCATCTACCACGATGACATCGAAGTAGTTCTCCAGGCGCCCCAGATCAGCGGGATCATTGTTCGTCACCACCACACCCGCAGCCCCCCATTTGATCATGTTTTCCTGCAATACCCCTGCCCGGCTGCGGATCACCTCATTGCTCACTAAAAGACTGTCTTCCGGTAATATCGATTGGATCAAAGTAGATTTTCCTCCTGGCGCAGCACAAAGATCCAGGACCTTCAGTGGACGCGAAAGCTCCACTGTCTGCCGCAGCGCCTGCTCCAGGTACATGCTGGAAGCCTCCTGCACATAGTAAGCGCCCGCATGGAACAAGGGATCAAAAGTAAACGAAGGCCGCTCGCTTAAATAATATCCCCAGGACGACCAGGGAATTTTCTTCATCTGCACTTGCATTCCTGCATCTCCCCGCCAGATACCGGAATTATCTTCATCTCCACGCCAGACACCAGATACATCTCCTCCTCCCCGCCATTTCGCAGGGTTCAGCCTTACAGAGGTCACCTGCCGCCCCGATGCATGTACAGCTTCGAAGGATGCAGCATCGAACCCTGCCACCCCTTCCAGGGATGATAGAAATACTTTAGGAAGTGAAGGATACAACAATTACTTTTTTAAAATGACAGCCGCAAATTTACATTTTCTATCATAAAGCTTAAAACAAATTGCTTATCAATCATTTAACAGATTATTTCAAAAAATAAAAGAGGTTGAATTCAATCTTTTTAAAGGTAATAAATTTATTACCTTTGCTTAATGAAATCCAGCGAGCTTGTCAGATTGCTTAAAAGAGATGGTTGGTATGTGGTAAGACAATCTGGTAGTCACATGATCATGGAACATCCTACAAAGAAAGGACAAATTGTATGTCCATCCCATGGTAGCCAGGAAGTTGGTAAAGGCTTAGAAAAGAAAATCAAAAAAGACGCAGGATTAAAATAATTATTTGAATTATGAAAATTACAATGATCGTTGAAAAAACTAAAACTGGATATTCGGCCTATGCTGAAAAATATCCTGTATATACTGTAGGTAAATCTCTGGAAGAATTAAAATCCAATATTCTCGAAGCAGTAAATCTTCTTCTTGAAAAATCTGGTAGATCTGTCACAGAAAATGATTTAAAAATAGTTTTAGATCTTCCTCAATTTTTTACATTTTATAAAATTATTAATGCCAAGGCCCTTTCTGAGAGAATAGGTATGAATCAAAGTTTACTGGCACAATATATCAAAGGTGTCAAAAAACCTTCGCCAACTCAAACCCATAGAATCCTAAAAGGCGTTCAACAAGTTGGTAGAGAACTGGCAGGGGTACAATTCCTGTCTTAGTCGACAGCCTACATTTTTCCGTCAAAACCTTATGACAAAATGTTGCTTCACTTTAAATTCATTGCGAAAGACCACCAGCCCGATAAAAAAAAGATCGATGGTCATATATACCCGTGGATCCTGTTGGATGGCCTCCCAGGCTTCCTCCATTTCCCCGCTCCAGTGAATATCGTCGAAGATAAGGATAGATGCAGGAGCAAGCCTGTTCATCAATAAATGAAAATAACGCAGCGTAGGTTCCAGCCGGTGGTTGCCATCTATAAATGCCAGGTCGACATGCCCCATCCGATCCAACACACCGTTCAGCTGTTCGTCAAAACTACCTGTTATCAGCTCCACATTTTTCAATCCCAGCTCCCGGAAATTATTCGCCGCCACTGCCGCCACCGACGAGGCTCCTTCTATCGTCCAAACCCGTACGCCGTTTGTCTGTTCCTTCCCTGGTGCCGCCCCCTCCATGCCGTCGGCATCCTTCTCCCCACCATCTCCCCGCACAGCCCTCGCATCTTTCCCCCCACTATTTCCAGTCACTGCCCCTTCCCCCGCACCGCTCGCCAGATAAGCCGTAGAAAGCCCCAGCGAAGTCCCCAGCTCCACTATCCGTTCACACTGGTAATATCGCACGATCCTGTATAACAATCGCCCCAACCTGGCCGGCTTGGCCGCATGCCGGGCTATCTCACCTACACTGCGCCGCCGTCCCGTCGCCACAGTTGAACCAGCCCCCATATCCTCCACATCCAGCATCGTTCCATCCTTCACCAATCGCCCACGCAAGACCTCTATCCTCTCCCAACCCGGATAGCGTCGCCCATCATTCAATACATTTCTGATAAGGTCATATACAAAAGGAGAATGTACGCCATGTCCCTTGCCGTTACTGGCAGTGAGATAGTAACGAATATATTTCCGGGCAAGCTGCAGACGGGAATACATCAGATGGGTTTTTTCCGCTCCCATAGCTGGAAGCTGTATGCATATGCGTGCTTTTCGTCGACAGGAAAATCCAGGTTGCTGGTCAGCTGCCACAGCGTTTCATCGATGACAGGAAAATAAGCATCCCCTTCCAGCACCGCATGTACCCGTGTAATATAGATCCTGTCGGCAATGGCCATGGACTGTTGATATATTTCACCACCACCGATGACAAACACTTCCCTGGCATCCGTCTCGCCGGCAGCCTCTACCGCGCTCGCCAGGCTGTTCACCACCTTTACCTTCTCATTGTGCGGATCCCAGCTCCCATTGCGGGTAATGACAAAATTAAACCGGCCCGGCAATGGCTCTCCTGCCAGGGCATCATAGGTTTTCCTGCCCATGATCACCGGCATGCCCCAGGTGGTATTCCGAAAGAACTTCATGTCATTGGGTAAATGCCAGAGCAGCTTGTTATCTTTTCCGATAACATTATTAGTGCTGGCCGCAACGATTAAGCTAATGATCATATGCAGGTGTTTACACCGCCACCGGAGCTTTGATGGCAGGATGGCTCTGGTAATTTTCCAGGGTAAAATCCTCAAAACGGAATTGGAAGATATCTTTTACAGCAGGGTTGAGCTTCATCACAGGCAAGGGATAAGGCGTCCTGCTCAATTGCAGCTTAGCCTGCTCCAGGTGATTATTGTAGAGATGCACGTCCCCGAAAGTATGGATGAACTCACCCGGTTCCAGGTCGCACACCTGCGCCACCATGAGGGTTAATAAAGCATAGGATGCTACGTTGAAAGGCACGCCAAGAAAAACGTCCGCACTGCGCTGATACAGTTGACAGCTCAGCTTGCCATCCGCCACATAGAATTGGAAGATCGTATGACAGGGCATCAGCGCCATCTTCGGCAGATCGGCCACATTCCAGGCGCTTACGATAAGACGACGGCTATCCGGCGTTTTTTTGATCTGCTGTATCAGTTGGCTGATCTGATCCACCACCTGTCCATCTGCCCCTTCCCAGCTACGCCATTGCTTACCGTACACTGGACCCAGATCCCCATTCGCATCCGCCCATTCATCCCAGATGCTGACACCATGCTCCTTCAGATACTCGATGTTGGTATCCCCCCGCAAAAACCAGAGCAACTCGTATATAATGCTTTTCAGATGCAGCTTTTTCGTGGTTACAAGCGGGAAACCCTTGGAAAGGTCAAAACGCATCTGGTAGCCAAAACAACTCAGCGTACCCGTACCCGTCCTGTCCGTCTTGGACGCCCCCGTATCTAAAATATGCTGCAATAGGTCGAGATATTGTTGCATGGGTGCAATTTACAGAAACTCTTATTACCTTTAATCATCTACTTCTAACAGACTAAACGAAACACTGATATCCTTTCCGGAATCATTATACTGACCGGCTGGACACAGATCCCAGCCGGTCTTTTTATTATCTTTACTGTCATAAAACCTTATCATATGCCAGGCCTGTTCGGCAAAAATGCCCCTCATAAATGCCCCATTCCCGAAGCTAGCCAAAAATGGATAGAAACAGCCTTCCCTTTCCTGGCAAAACTTTTCGGAGAAGAAAAAATAATGAACGGGAAGGTCCTTATCCCTCACCATTCCGACTTTCCCATCCGGTATGACGGCGGGACAAAGCCCGCCTGGGACACGCTACACATCATAGCCACGCGGATGGAAGTCGATCCCGGTGACATCATGCTGGATATATATACCGATGAAACGACAGCTGTCTCCACCGGTTCTCCCATGGGAGTCAAATTCTTTCTTGGCAGTTATGATAATACAGACAGCGTCAATGCCGGGCCTTCCTACCAGGGCCGGCAAAAAGATGGGAAATTACATATCTGGCTGGAAGAGCAGAGACTGACAGATCCTGAAAGAATGGTGGCCTATCTCGCTCATGAGATCGCTCGCATGCGGCTGATGGAAAGTCCTCAGCCTGAGGATGATCACAGGCTTGCCGACATGACCACGATGATGTTTGGCCTCGGCGTATTCAATGCCAACGCCTCTTTTCATTCTCCCCGGAAAGGATATGTTTTACAACGCGAATGGGGCTACGCCCTCGCCTTATTTGCACAGCTTAGAAAGGAAAAGAACCCGGAGTGGACAAAATATCTCACCCCCAATATCCGCCCTGATTTTACAAAAAGCCAGGCTTACCTGGAAGACAGGCGCTGACCTTTCAACAGCTCATCCACCGTCTGGTAGATCTCTTTCTTCTGCTCTTCATAATGCGCACCCGTTCCCGGACCATTAAATCCCGTGTGGATCCTCGCTATCCTCCCCGTCTTATCCAGGAAAATAGTTGTGGGAAAACCAACGATCTTCTCCAGCTGTGGCAAGGTCTTCTCCGCCCGTTGAGGGTCACCCACCGCCACACCCGTGATCAGTATAGGATACTTCACCTGGAAACGCTGCTGAAAGCTGCGAAGGCTCTTCTGACTACGCACAAAATCCGTCGAACGCTCATACGCCAGCCCGATGATCTCTACCCCCTTTGAACGGTATTCATTATAGAAAGGACTTAAAAATGCCGTCTCATCCATGCAATTTGGACACCACGATCCCATGATCTGTATCAGCACCACCTTCCCCTTGAATCGTTTGTCCGACAGGGAGACATTATGACCATCGATATCCTTGAAGGTAAAGGCCATTGGCCCCGCATCCTTATTCCATTTCGTCAGGGTGAACTCATCCGGTAATGCTGCCGCCTCATCCTTTACAGCCGTCCACGTCTCATAACCCACAGCACCGGAAAAATACTGTCCCCCCGATAACCTTCCATCTTCTTCCAGCCGGGCAGTAAAAGAATAAGCATGCCCGCCGTCAAAACAGGACAGCCGCAGCGAATCCCCATCCATCACTCCTTCCAGGTAACGGTAGTCCCCCGTAGGGTCCAGAAAAGTACCCGTCACCCGGTCACCCACCTGCGTAAATTCACCCACCCGCACCGAACTATCGCCATTACGGGCATCATGAAACACAGCCCTCCACCGGCCCGCTACTCCTCCCGGCGCCCTCTTCCCCGAAGGGAACCGCACCGCATTGTTATAGTATGCCACAAAAGGTACCACCTGGTAACTGTCGGCGCCCCGCTTGAGCCATACACCCCGCAAATTCCCCTCAGCCGTGATCACCGCTCGCAGCTGCGACTCGAAAAAAGGCAGACGGATCACCACAGAATCTCCCTTGTAGCTGATATCATCTACCAACAACCGCTCCGCCGCATTACGGATGTACAAAACCTTTTTTCCTGCACTGTCCTTCGATTCGAAATTGAACACGATGGAATGACCATCCTTGCGCTCCAATACCGCGCGCCACTGCCCGTTGGGAAGACCCGGACCGGCAGCCCACCCCGTTCGAACTATAAAGAATGAAAGTAAAAGAAAGGTCAAAATAGAATAAACACGTATCATAGCAATGCCGTCTTAAATACTTGAAATAAGACGGCAATTTACTGAAAATTGCCGTTCCGGCTATAAAGTCTACTTATTTAGTAGACCAAACGCATTTATTTTAACATTCACGTGACATGGATCGCCTTCTTCTATTTTACATCTTTTTTAAGAACCAATAGCCGCCCGTCTTTCGGCTTCCCTGCCGCTCTATAAGCTCTTGTCTCACCAATACTTTTATTTGGCGTTCAATTGTCTTTAAAGGCCTGTTTTCCAATAAAGCAGGTAAGTCCTTAGCCTGTATCCCGGGATTCTTGATTATTATTGCCAATAACGATCTTAATCCCTCATTTAATCCCTCATTTAATCCCTCATTTAATCCCTCATTTAATCCCTCACTCAACTCTCCATTCAAAGCCCTATTAGCAACAGCCATACTGATTTTTTGCTGTGTATAAGTGAGCTCAGTGATAAAGCCATTACCCTGCTCCCGGTAGTTGAATGCCATAGTAGGATACTCTTTGATCGCTTCACGTATCCTAAAGAAACCAGTACCGTATTTCTCAATATCCTTGGTCAGATAAAAAGCTTCGGCAAGTAGTTTATTCCGAAGCTCGGACGTATAGTTATTTTCTTTAAGATCAGCGATACTGATATTCCCATATAATTTACCAGGATTAAAGAAAGAAATTTTCTTGTCAAAAATTTTAACCTGCACGTCTGATGAACTGGAATAATCCCTATGGATGATAGCATTTAATATTAATTCTCTTAAGGCTGCAACTGGATACTCTACGATCTCAGTCCGCTGTGTAGTAATCCCGGTAATTTCAAAAGCTATCTTTAAATGGCTATTGATAAAGCGAGTAGTTTCATCCACCACATCGAAAAGATTCCCACTGATCATTCGTTCGTCTATAACCAGCGAAGGAGTCTTAAATCGGCCTACATGAACATTATAGAACAGATTGCTCTTTGAAAATAAGATCATGGCCGCATTTGTCACCGTATCCCTTTTAATCAATTTCAACAGCAACAAAGCATCATAAGCATCTTCCGGCAATAGGAACCGACCGCCGTCATTAACCTTTTTTATGAAGCGGCTTATCTTATCTATATTTAGATCTTTAAACTGCGCATCCTGATAAGAATATGAATCCCAGGAAAGTTGTAACGATTGCAAATGCAGATCGCTGATCTCAGTAGGAGTTAATTGATGATTCGAATTTTTTACTCGCCTGAAATATCGTCCTCTGAATGCAACTGGCTTTACCGGGAATTCTTTGACGGAAAGCTCTCCTACCTTATTCCCTTTTATTTGCACCACCTCCACAGCCGGTATAATGCTGGGCTGCGTTTTGTTTTTCACCTCATTAGCCCACTTTTGCAAACTTTCCTGGCCTAAAGTAAAACCGTGAACCGGCTTACCCGTATCATCTACTCCAATCAGAACCCTTCCGCCTTTGGTATTCGCAAAGGCTGTCAATGTTTCAATAACAGCATCTGAAAAACTGCTTTTAAACTCCGTATGATTATCCTCCTGCATTGACTGAGCCGATTGAAGAATGCAGATCGCCGACCTGCTAATATCATTACCTGCCGCATTAGGTATACTTCAAAATTACTGACAATAAAATATCTTTTTTTCTAAACTTTCTATCCTACTTGAGGTTCTCCAACATATCCTTCGTCATCAGCGAAAGATCATACTCCGGCTTCCAACCCCAATCCGCCCCGGCGACACTGTCATCGATGCTCTCCGGCCAGCTGTTCGCAATCTGCTGACGGTAATCAGGCTTATAATCTATAGTAAATGAGGGAATATGTCGTTTGATCTCGGCAGCGATCTCCTTCGGCGAAAAGCTCATCCCCGCCACATTGTAGCTCGTACGTACAGTCAGCTTGTCCGACGGCGCCTCCATCAGTTCAATAGTAGCACGAATGGCATCCGGCATATACATCATGGGCAGATAAGTGTCCTCCCGCAGAAAACAGCTGTACTTCCCTTCCTCCAGCGCTTCGTGAAAGATCTCCACCGCATAGTCCGTAGTACCCCCGCCCGGCGCCGACTTATAGCTGATAAGACCAGGATACCGGATGCTGCGCACATCCACACCGTAACGCCCGAAGAAATAATTACACCAGAACTCGCCCGCATACTTGCTGATGCCATAGACAGTACTGGGTTCGATAATGGTACGCTGCGGACAATCTTTTTTCGGAGAAGTAGGTCCGAACACCGCAATGCTGCTGGGCCAGTACACTTTGTGCAGTTTTTCTTCCCGGGCGATATCCAGCACGTTCAGCAAACCCTGCATGTTCAGATGCCACGCCAGGTTAGGGTTCTTCTCCCCCGTGGCCGAAAGGATAGCCGCCAGCAGGTATATCTGCGTAATATTTTGCCGGATCACCTGAACGTGCAGCATCTCTTTGTTCATTACATCCAGGGATACATAAGGACCGGAACCCCTCAACAACTCGTTCTCTTCCCGGAGATCGGAAGCCACCACATTGGAATTTCCATATATTTTACGCAAGGCCAGTGTGAGCTCCACGCCTATTTGACCGCTGGCTCCGATGACCAGGACTTTTTCTTTCGTCATTGCTGAGATTTAGGGCGCAAAAGTACACTTCAGCCCGCATGCCACCATCAGTGGACCGGCTTTTTTTGACAAACCCCTTCACCCCCTGGACGAACCGGCGGCAAGCCCCCCTCACTGACCAAACCACTCTCCCCCACTGGACGCCCCCCTGGCAAGATCACTATCTGGCAATCACGACCCGCCGGGTCTTCGTTCCCACTGCCGTCTGCAGCCGGACGATATACACACCCGCAGCCAGCGTCGCCCCATCAAAGGATACCAGCTGTTTTCCCGCGTACATCATCCCGTTAGCCAGCTCTTTCACACGCCGTCCTTTCAGGTCCAGGATGCTCAGCTCCACCCTGGAAGCCACCGGCAACCCGAATACCACCTGGGAAGTTCCCTGCACCGGATCAGGATAGACAGACAAAGACAACGGCACAGCATCCATCGACAGTTCCGCAGGCGCCCTCTCTGAAACTACAGCCTGTGCGGCAGCAGGATAAGTGGAAGTATTCACCGACATAGGCGACGTATAGGTCACTTTTACATAGGCCGTCTGTGACGGATTGGTGCTGTTGGTGTTCTTTACCTTCACCGTATAAAATCCGTCCGAACCAGGGATATACGACAGCGTAAGATTGCCCGTTCCATTGGTGGTGGCCACGGAAGTCCCCGCATGATTATAGACGCTCACCGTCAGGTTAGGTGTAGTGTTGTTGGGATAGACGTTGACCGTAATGGTCTTCCCGCTCTGGTCGAACACTTCCCCCGCCATTCGCCAGGCCGTAGAGCTGGCAGGCAAAGCCCCTCCTTGCTTCAGACTGCTGTCATGAGAATCGCCCAGGTCATCGGCCATCTCCCACTCCTGCGTAGTGCTGCGTTGTGAAGGATTGAAGCTGCCCGTCACGCCGGCTGGTCCCCAGACACAATAGCCCCGGCGGACGTTACTGCCATCACAGGGCGGCACATAAATAGTTGCCTTGCCGGACCCATCCGTCCAGATATCCCCGCTATTGGCGCCCGAATAATCGTGCAGTTGTACATTGGCGCCAAAATCCGTTTGTATGGTCGCACTCTGCCAGGTATTCCAGTTATCGTTCACACCAATAATAGCATAGCTGTTCTCCGGCCCCGCATTATATCCCCTTTCGATGATCAGCAGGTCCTGCGCCTGCCAGCGTACCTTATACGCTCCCTTTTTAAAGTTCAGCTTCTGATGACACCAGATGATATTCGCAATGGCATCCCGGACAGGCAGATCGGTAGTGCTGGTAGGTAAATGCGTATACCGTTTACCCGTATTCTCCAGGTCGAAGAGATCTTCAAAGAATACCTGGGGCGAACCGTCCACGGCAAAAGCCACCGCATAAGCCACAGCTATGCGACCATCGTTAGGGTCTATATGACCTCCTCCCAGCTCATTACCACTATCCCACCCCGTAATATATCCATTGGCGTCCTTGATAGGCCGGTAAGTATCATGGTTATTGACAAAAGGTACCGTACGGTAACGGTTGCTTTGCTGCTTGCCGGGAAGACTGCCCAGATCATACGATCCACCCGCGCTGATCATATTCTTCAATTCACTCCGGAACCCAAAATCAAAAGTCCCTGCCAGGTCCTCCGTCCCGCCATTGCTCGTCTTCACATTATTGATCCAGGTATCCTCGTCCGAAGTGCTGCCTACTACTTCTCCCACCGCAAACATATTCGCTCCGCCGTTCGCCCAGCTGGCATTGTATTTTACGTTCCATAAAAAATCCTGCGCCGCCCAATAAGGATAGTTCTTTGCAGCATCCAGCCGGAATCCATCCGCCCCCGTCTGTTTTTTGAACCAGATCATCCAGTTACGGGCGCCTGTACGCATATAATCCGAAGACTGGGAAGGATTATAAGTAGCATTGGTGCTCGTCCCATATGCCGTGGACTCGTAGCTGATGTCCGGGCCAAATAGAATGGCATCCCAATCATTGGTGTTGTAGTGATTGTTAGATTGGTTGGGATAAAAATTCTCCCAGTTTTTCGGCCAACGCCCCGTCCGCCCCAGGTAGTCCGTGGAAGACTCATTACCCGCCGGATGTCCATAGCATACATATCGGAAATTCTTGTACCCGCTGTTCGTCATCATGGAATAGCTGTTGCCATCCTGCCCGCCCGCACCAGTAACCGACCCTGCATCGCTCATATGGTTCAGCACCGCATCCTGGATCACATCGACCCCATTGGCATGCATCACCCCCACCATACGCAACAATTCATCCTTGGTGCCCATCCGGGTCCGGAGACTGCCCTTCTGGTACTTATCCCCCAGGTCATACTGGTCAAAAGGAGCATAGCCCACACTGTTAGTACCCGCATTCTTGATACAGGGCGGTACCCACAAAGCGTCGATACCCAATCCCCGAAGACGTGGCCCCAGCTCCGTCAGATAATTGCTCCACCCGTTGGGGTAATTGTTGTTGGTATAATCCCACCAGAAACCCTCCAGCACGACCTTACCGTTCCAGGGATTCTGCGACCTCAGCGGCGAAGGGCCACAGCAAACAATAAAGAAAATAACAAAGGAAAAAAGGCCGGAGAGGCCATTGCGTAGCGTTCTTCTCATATAGCAGGCGGTTTAATGGTTAAAAGATCAATTAATGTGTACAAATTACACAACAATATCAATCCGCCAAAATCCCAGGTCTAAATAAAACCTGTAGTCCGTCCAATCCACCCAATTCCTTTACTTCGATCCCTCAGGCCCAAGGGCCGCACTTAACATGTTCGTCAGCTTTTTAAACCCACTGTCTCCCGTTATCTTCCCCTTCTCATCCGCTTCCTGCAAATAATCATATACGATCCTCCCCTGCGGATCGATCAGGAACATAGCGGGAATAGCCGATACATTATAAGCTTTAACAATCTCTTTGCCCCCAAACACCTGCGTCCAGGTCATCTCATATTTTTTAAGGGCGGCTTCAAAATCCTCACGGTGACTGTCCAGGCTGATGGAAATGATCTCCAGCTTATCCCTGCCATAGGCAGCCCTTATCTTTTTTATGGCAGGCATGCTCGCCACGCAAGGTCCGCACCAGCTCGCCCAAAAATCCAGCAGCACAAACTTGCCCCTATTGACAGCAGGAGACATCACCTTCCCCGAAATGTCTTTCGTGGCATAGTCCGGCGCCTTCATCCCCTTTCGCGCATTGATCCTTGCTTCGAGACGTTTCAACGCCTCCTTCCCGTCAAAACAGTCCCGCAACGAGTCCGGGAACACCGTTCGATAAAAAGCCAATAACGTATCTGCATCGACAAAGGGATCCTTGCTTACCCAACTGCGGAACAACCATATGGAAAAATATTCATGGGGATGCTGACTTATAAACTGCAATTTTTTGGAACATACTTTCTTTCCCAATACATTCACAACGCTGTCCACACTGTCGGTAAATGGTCCATTCCTTACAAGAGCATCGAGAGCGGTCCACTCCTCATGATAAAAAGAGTCCAGCTTGCCCACCCCCATATCCGTCAGCAGACAGGCATTTTTTAATATAACATGTTGCAAGGGGTCTTTCCGGTCACTGTCGGCGACGATGAATATTTCCGCCGGCTCCTCCCCCACACAAAAGTTATTATTAAAAAAATAGTTCGCCCGGCTGGCGTCCGGATAAGCGACATTAACAGTCACCCAGCGGGCATACAGATTGCCTTTTAATACGACAGTATAGTTACTGTCAGGAGTGCCTGCAGACTCATCTTTCCCGTCTTCATAAGATACCAGGATCTTCTTGGATACAAGCTGAGCAGGAAAGTGGAGCCTGACGGAAAAAGACTTTTGACAACTACCATGGTCTGTTAAAACGACCGTGGAGAAAAACAGGATAAAGCACCGGATTGACAGAGAAAATATTTTCTTCATTTTTCTAAGGAATGTTAGGTTCCCATAAAAATAGGGGTTCTTCTTTTTATTCGCCCGTCAATTTACATTCTCCTACCTTTGCCCCCTATGGAATTCCTACATCAACTATTTCAGCATCAATCCTACGACAAGAAAAACTTCTTCCTCATCGCCGGCCCCTGTGTAGTGGAAAGCGAAGAGCTCGTTATGGAGGTCGCCGACAAGGTTTCTACCATCTGCCGTAACCTGGGCATCCCATACATCTTTAAAGCCTCCTACCGGAAAGCCAACCGCACCAGCTCCGGCTCCTTCACCGGCATCGGCGATGACAACGGCATGTCCCTTATCCAAAAGGCAGGAGCAACCTATAAGGTTCCTACAACCTCCGATATCCATGCCCATGATGAAGCCGCCATCGCAGCAAAATACATCGATATACTACAAATACCCGCCTTTCTCTGCCGGCAGACAGACCTCCTGGTAGCAGCCGCAGAAACAGGGAAAGTGGTCAACGTAAAAAAAGGCCAGTTCCTTAGCGGACCGGCCATGAAGTTTGCCGTGGAAAAGATACGCAGGGCGGGCAACGAAAAGATTATCCTCACAGAGAGAGGCACCACCTTCGGCTACCAGGATCTGGTAGTGGATTATCGCAATATCCCCTGGATGAAAGAACACAATACACCCGTAGTCATGGATTGCACACATGCACTTCAACAGCCCAATCAGACAAGCGGGGTTACCGGCGGCAATCCACAACTGATCGCTACGATCGCAAAAGCTGCAATTGCCACCGGCGCTGACGGCCTGTTTATAGAAACACACCCCAACCCCTCCATCGCAAAAAGCGACGGAGCGAACATGCTCAGGTTGGATCTTCTTCAGGGATTACTGGAACAATTGGTTGCTATCCGCCAAGTGATTTCAGCATTCTGAGGTGACTTCGAAAGGGTACTGAATAGAGGATGGTCTTTCTGGAAACGAGGAATTAAAAACGGGACATCAAGTTGCTTCAAAGAAGCCATTTGCGCAGACTCGTACACAAACTTTATGCAAAGTTACTCCGCACCTGGCCTATTCAACACCCAAAGAAGTGATAAAAGTAGCTGCAAATGTTTTTCTGACACTTCCAATATAAATTGCGGACATTAATACTCCTGGAGGGATCGCAAATCATTCAGGAACAAAGCGTTCCTGATCAAACATCGCTCAATAGCTTGCTGGGCAGGAGCCCGAACTCCTTCTTGAAAGCGATAGTAAAATTGCTGAGATTGGAATAGCCCAGCTCCATGGCCACTTCTTTCACAGAATGACCACCGGACAAAAGCTTATCTTTTGCAGTCTGCATCCTGATCTTTTGAAAATACTCATATACAGGGAGTCCATATATGAGCTTGAAATCCTTTTTGAGCTTCGACTCACTGATAGATACCATTTTCGCCAGCTGGCTGATGGTAGGGGCCGGTTCAAAAATATCCCGCGTCAACGCCGACTCCACCTGCATCATCCGGTCGATATCCGTCTTCGACAAAGGGATGTCAAAATGAGAGTTCTTCCTCCGTTCATATACACGGGTAAAAAACCGCTCTATAAGGAACATCACCCGGTTTTGAATAATAGCCAGGCGCATAGGATTGTGATCATCCACTTCCATGATCTCCTGGATAAGTCGCCGGTATTCGCTGTCCAACGGCTCCGTATGCACGTTCTCCACCTGCAGGGAAAGATAAGTGGAAAGCACATCGTCGATGTTTTTAACACCCAGATACCCACCCAGCCATTTCGCATCAAAAAGAACATCGATCCCCTTGTACACTGTACCTCGCGCCCCCAGATAAGCCCACTCCGACAACGTATTCGTAAGATAAGCGATTGAGCGGGTCGTATTGGACTCCTTCAGCCGCTCTTTCCCTATCCGTATCTCCAATGTATCCGGAATGATCAGCTCGTGAAAACGGAGGGTATAAAATTCTTCTTTTATCTTTCTTCTGAGAAGGAACCAGTCCTGGTTAAACCTGCAGTTGATGACATTTACATTGATCCCATTGGGTAGCCGGACAAACGTAAGGCTGCCGGTCGCAACAGCCTCGGGGAAGATCAGCTTGTGATTCACCACCCGCGCATTCAGCCGTTGAGCCAGGTCATTCTGCAACAGCTCATAATCCGTGTATGAGAAGTCAAATTGAAACATGGGCGTTTTACAACACTTAGAGGCCGAAGCCCTCTCAGTAAGTTACGAACAATTAAGGCAGCAGCTAAAGATATTTCACGGGGTTTCTGCGCGCAGAAAGAATATATCGCTTAATGTTCATCCAGAATGCCAGGATGAAATAAATGATCAATGGTGAACCCATGGTCAAAAATGAGATATAGATAAACCAGGTCCGGATCCGGGAAGTGGCAATACCCATCCTTTCCCCGATGGCCGAGCACACCCCGAATACCTGCCATTCGATGAAATGCTTCAGTCTGTTCATACCGCTAATTTAAAAAAAAACGATAATCCTCATAGTATCGTATTGCCACATTAACGCCATTTTTTGGTAAATTTGCCGGCCAGCCAGCGCCCAGGGCCGGGCCACAGGCCCGACGCCCCAGCCAGCGCTGGCGCAGGAGGAAGCTCAGCGACCCTTCACAGCGCACCTAACTAGTTCTCAAGACTTAACACATATAAACAAAATCACCATGGTTTTTGATCTGGATCTAATTAAAAAGTTATACGGAAGCATGCCTGCCAAGGTAGACGCCGCCCGTAAGCTGGTAGGCACACCTTTGACCCTCGCTGAAAAAATATTGTACTCCCATCTCTTCGAGCCCCCCACCCGAGCCTATGAAAGAGGAAAAGACTATGTAGACTTCGCACCCGACCGCGTAGCCATGCAGGACGCCACCGCCCAGATGGCCCTTCTGCAGTTCATGACCTGCGGACGTGATAAAGTAGCCGTACCCTCTACCGTACATTGCGACCACCTGATCCAGGCAAAGACTGGCGCCGTTGCCGACCTGGCCACCGCCAAGGATGTCAACAAAGAAGTATACGACTTTCTCGCTTCCATTTCCAATAAATACGGCATCGGCTTCTGGAAGCCCGGCGCCGGCATCATCCACCAGGTCGTACTGGAAAATTATGCATTCCCCGGCGGCATGATGATAGGCACCGACTCACACACTCCCAACGCAGGCGGCCTCGGTATGGTAGCCATCGGCGTAGGTGGTGCAGATGCCGTAGACGTAATGGCCGGCCTCGCCTGGGAATTGAAAATGCCAAAGCTCATCGGTGTTAAGCTCACAGGCAAAATGAGCGGCTGGACCTCCGCCAAGGACATCATCTTATGGGTAGCCGGCCAGCTCACCGTTAAAGGCGGCACCGGCGCTATCGTGGAATATTTCGGCGAAGGCGCCGACAGCCTCAGCGCCACAGGTAAAGGCACCATCTGTAATATGGGTGCGGAAATAGGAGCTACCTGCTCTCTTTTTGCATACGATACAAAGATGTCAGACTACCTGAAAGCCACAGATCGTGAAGAAGTAGCTGCCCTGGCCGACGGTATCAAAGACTATCTGCGCCCCGATAAAGAAGTATACAGCAATCCCGAAAAATATTACGACCAGGTCATCGAGCTCAACCTCAGCGAGCTGGAGCCCCACGTCAACGGCCCCTTCACACCCGACCTGGCCTGGCCCATCAGCAAGTTTGCCGAAGCCGTCAAAGCCAACAACTGGCCCGAACGCCTGGAAGTAGCCCTCATCGGCTCCTGTACCAACTCCTCCTATGAGGACATCAGCCGCAGCGCCTCACTTGCTCAGCAAGCTATTGATAAGAACCTGAAAACCAAGGCAGAATTTACTATCACACCCGGTTCCGAACAGGTTCGCTACACCATCGAAAAAGACGGGTTCCTGAAGACCTTCGATAAAATTGGAGGTGTCGTGCTCGCCAACGCATGCGGTCCCTGTATTGGACAATGGGCCCGTCATATCGACGACCCCAACCGCAAGAACTCCATCATCACTTCCTTCAACCGCAACTTTGCAAAGCGTAACGACGGACTGGCCAGCACCCACGCCTTTGTCGCTTCTCCGGAGATCGTCACCGCCTTTGCCATCGCAGGCGACCTGACCTTCAATCCCCTGAAGGACAAGCTGAAAAATGAGAAGGGTGAAGAGGTCATGCTGGATGAGCCCACGGGCATAGAGCTGCCTCCCAAAGGCTTCTCCGTGGATGATGCCGGCTACCAGGCCCCTGCCAAAGACGGTAAGGATGTACAGGTAGTGGTCAAGTCCGACTCCCAGCGCCTCCAGCTCCTGGCGCCCTTTGCCGCCTGGGAAGGTACAGACCTGAAAGGTCTGAAACTCCTCATCAAGGCCAAAGGCAAATGTACCACCGACCATATCTCCATGGCCGGCCCCTGGCTGAAATTCCGCGGACACCTGGATAATATCTCCAACAATATGCTGATCGGCGCCGTCAATTTCTTTAATGAAAAGACCGACTCCGTTAAGAACGAGCTTACCGGTGAGTATGGTCCTGTGCCGGCAACCGCACGGGCGTACAAGGCTGCCGGCATCGGCTCCGTCGTCGTAGGCGACGAAAACTACGGAGAAGGATCTTCCCGCGAACATGCCGCCATGGAACCCCGCCACCTGGGCGTCCGCGCCATCGTGGTAAGAAGCTTCGCCCGTATCCACGAGACGAACCTGAAAAAACAAGGTATGCTGGCCCTCACTTTTGCAAACAAGGAAGACTACGACAAGGTACAGGAAGATGATACCCTCGATATCAATGGTCTTACCAGCTTTGCGCCCGGTAAACCCCTCACCATGGTGCTCAACCACAAGGACGGCACCAAAGATGAGATAACCCTGAACCACACTTACAATCAACAACAGATTGGATGGTTCAAGGCCGGAGGAGCCCTGAATGTCATCCGCGCTGAATTCGCTAAATAAACTATTCGCCAAATAACCCAAAAGCCCCGGCCTTAAAAACCGGGGCTTTTTATATCATACCCAAATAAACAGGTCTCTCTTTTTTACACCCACATAAACGGATCCCCCGATGGGATATGCTTCACCGGCACACCCTTTAACCGCGCCTCCAGCCAGGGCACCAATGCCTGCATCCCCGGCTCCTCGCTGACACAATGCCCCAGCACGATCAGGGAGACCTGCCGCCCCTGATGCCTGGCATCACGGACGTACTCACTCGTCTCCCATTCATTCAGCTCCCCGCAGATCAGTAAGTCCGGCTCATATTTACGCAACAGATCTATCTGGCGCCGTCCTCCCGCCGCCCCCGGCGACAACACAATACGCTGGCAGGAGGCCGACAGATCTCCGATAACTTTTATCTTATCTATCCCCATCTGCTTTTTCGCAATACGTACAATATCCCTCAATGAAATGGCAGGCACCGTAATAATCTCCGGAGCGCCGGCATTATAATATTTATCCCATCCCATGACCGCCAGTACACCCATCAAAATACCATCAGGACGGAATGAATGCCAGTAATCGTGAAATCTCCATACGACAATATTGTTCTTTTCCAGCAGGTCCTTCTTAAAAACAAAGATCTTGTCCCCTTCCAGCCAGCCCGTCTCATCCAGGTGATTATAAAAGGTCGGCTCATGGGCAATGATAAAGTTTGCTCCCTGTTGAACCGTCTTTTCGATGACCTCATCCGTGGCGAACATGGTAGTCACGATCCCTTTCAGCGGCTGCTCCGGATCACCCGACTTTACCGTATCCACAGTAGTACCAAAAGGCGCACCGGGGATATCGGCCACAATACGGTCGATGGCCCGGCGGATCGTCATATTCTCACTCACATTCACCGCACCCTCCTCCGCCCCCGCACCGGCAGTGTGCCCCTCTGCCCGCACTTGCACAGACGTTATCAGGGAAGCACCCCCCACCACAGCCAGCGCACTTGTAAGAAAATCTCTCCTTGAAGACATTAGCTATAATTTAACGCGTATAAAAATAGCCTTTATCTCCATTAACAGGTGAATAAATTATATTACAAAGTGAAATTCCCGGCCGTCATACGACTACTGCTGACATTTTATAAAAGCTTTTTCTTCTTCAGCTTCCTGATAACCCTCGCATGCGCGTTACTGTTCTGGGAATATGGTCCACACATATTTAAGGTCCTTTTATGGCTCAAAACGGCCACCCTGTATCTGACCTTCTATTTCATACGATCTTACAGACAGAAAGAATTTTATTACTATCGCAACCTGGGTATCCGCGATTTCATGTTATGGAGCCTGACCCTCGGTTTCGACGGCTGTCTTTTTATCTTTTTCATCATTCTGACACACTGGTGGCGATCATGACCCATACATTGACAGCAGATAGCATTCAACTGGAATTTGGCATGTCATCGATCCTGTCGGATATTTATATCCAGTGCCGGACAGGAAAGATCACCGGTCTGCTGGGAAGGAATGGGCAGGGCAAGACATGCCTGATGCGGATCGTGTATGGCGATCTGCCGTGCAGCAGCCGGTCAATAAGGTTCGATGATACCGTCGTATCCCAACCCTACAGAAGACCAGACCTGGTACGATACTTACCGCAATTCAACTTCATACCCCCATCACTGACGCTGAAAAGGGTCTTCACCGATTTCAACCTGGAATTCAATGAGCTGGAAAATATTTTTCCCGAATTCCGCCCTTCCTGGAGATCCCGGATAAAAGACCTTTCCGGGGGAGAAAGACGTCTGATAAATATTTATATCATCGCTCGCAGTCCCTCGCGATTCATCCTGCTGGATGAACCCTTCTCGCATTTAAGCCCGCTGCAGATAGAAAAAATAAAAGCGCTGTTGACGGAAGAAAAACAAAATAAAGGTATTTTGATAACAGACCATCTGTACCAGGATATTCTCGATATCTCAGACAAATTGTATGTCCTTTCCAATGGCGGGACCCGGCCCGCCAAAGGGACAGAAGACCTCGAAACATTCGGCTACATCCGCGCTTCCTGATCTACGGATACCTCATTAACTACAAACACCTCACTACCTTACGGATACCTCACTGATCTACGGATGTTTCAAATAGCTATAAGGAATATTTTTAAAGACGCCGTTCGTAACAGTCACAGAATCCTTCGTAATTCCCACAGAATCGATGACAAGCAGCCTGGCCGTAAAACTGAAAGTACCCGAGATCCTTTTTTTCACCCCATCGCTGGCAGTGACATCAGCCGTTCCTGCGACACCCGTACCCTGTTGCTGCCACGTAACATTGGAACCATAATATATCCTGTTGTATCCATATCCAAATGCAGACGCGTTCCCCCAGCTATCCAGAGGATATTGCTGTACAGTCATCGTACTGTCATTGGAGCCCGAAGAAGTATCCCTTAGACTGATCTCGATCACCCGTTGAGATGTATAACCCGCAATGGTTATAATTTTAGTGTGGGTGCGATGATCCCCCACCAGGAAAGCAGAGACTGAATCCGTCTGCCAGGCCACTCCATTGATAGAAGCGGAAAAAACCACCGTGGAATCACTCAACGTGCTGCTGCCATTCAGATTTTCTTTACGGCAGGACATGAGCCCATATAATGAGCATACCAGCAAAAGGCCGGGTAGCCAGATCTTTTTTGTTGTCATAACCTACGATACGCACGATCCTCCGGATCAGTTGCTTCAGGGGGTCCCTGGCCAAAACCGACCTCCGGCCCGTTGCCCCGGAACGAACTTACCGCCGGACGTCAATAATTCCTCTTGGCCATCCGTTACAACCATCTTATTTTCGACACTGGATCAGGTGGCCATCGTCCCCATCCATGCTTGCCAATCATCCATTTCAAGTCAATTTATTATGCTCATTCATTTTCACAGATCCTTCATTTTCACGGCCCTGCTCGCCCTTTTCACCGGCAGTAGCGTCATCGCTCAATCAGCCTCTTCCCCCGAAGCGCCCAACTCGCCATCCACAGCTCCCTCCCAGCCCGCCGTCATCGGCTATTATGCCGGCAGAAGCACCGCCCTGGACAGTTTCGCCACCGGCAAGCTCACCCATATCCTGTTCAGCTTCTGTCATCTCGATGGCAATCGCCTTTTTGTTAATACCGCCAAAGACACGGCCACTATCCGGCATATGGTCGAGCTGAAAAATAAGAACCCCCGGCTGAAAGTAATTCTTTCCCTGGGCGGCTGGGGCGGCTGCCGCACCTGCCCTCTCGTTTTCTCCACCCGTAAAGGCCGCAACGAATTTGTAAGCTCCGTAAAAGAGCTGACCGACTACTTTCACACCGACGGTATCGACCTCGATTGGGAATACCCGGCGCTTACTAACGTTCCCGGATATCCGTATTCACCGGAAGACAAAGACCACTTCACTCTCCTTATCAAACGGCTGCGCAAAAAGCTGGATAAGACCAGTGAGATCAGCTTTGCCGCCGGCGGATTTACCAAATATCTCACCACCTCCATCGACTGGAAAAAAGTTACTCCACGGGTGAATTACATCAATCTGATGACCTATGACCTGGTCAGCGGCTATGACACCATCTCCGGGCATCATACCCCGCTCTATTCCACTCCGCAGCAGGTGGAGTCCACCGATCATGCCGTCCGGTATCTGGAGTCCATTGGCGTCCCTGCCTCCAAACTGGCCATCGGCGTCGCCTTTTACGCCCGCATCTTCGAGAACGTAGACAGCGTCAACGACGGACTTTATCGTCCCTGCCGTTTTAAACGCGGCGTATCCTATCGCGATCAGGCCACCGTCCTTTCAAAAGACAGCGGTTATGTATTCCATTGGGACCCCGTCGCACAAGCCCCCTATATGTACAATGCCCGGCAAAAACTCTTCGTTACCTTTGACGATACCATGTCCGTCCGGCTTAAGACCCGGTATGCCATGGATCAACACCTGGGGGGTATCATGTTCTGGCAACTGCCCGAAGATAAATTCACAGATGGATTATTGGACGTCATCGATAATACAAAAAAAGAATGGTTAACAACATCCGCCAAAGGGCAATAACCCTGCTCGTACCCATACTGGCCATCACCCTTTATTCCTGTCACTCTTCCAAAAAGATTACCGCTTCCCCCGCATCCGCCCAGGCCGCCCTGGTCCCGGATTCACTGCCCCCCCTCCCTGCCTCCGAGATCGACATACCTTTGAAGGTCGCCGGACGCCCTATGATGCTGATAGCCGATACCGTTGTCCCAAAGGAATTCACTTCCGAAGGATGGCCCTCCTATCTGCAAACCTCCTGTGAGTTCAGGTATAAATATCGTTTCGTACGCAGCGGCTTCAATCTCAGCTGTACGAACAATAAAATATCCCTTCAGATGGGAGGCAGCTACCAGGTAGCAGGAGGCCGGTGCCTCTGCGCACTCGGCAAGCCCGTGTCACCCTGGATCTCCGGTAATTGTGGTTTTGGTTCCGAGCCGATGCGGAAAGTAGATATAAACCTTAGCTCCCAGCTGACCCTCCTGCCGAATTATAAGATCAGGACAGCCACCCGGCTCGATCAGCTGAAAGCACAGGATAAATGCGTCATGTCCATGTTCTCCATGGATATGACCCAGATGATACTCGACAGCATCCGCTCATCCATCAACAGCTTCTGTCTTACCCTCGATCAGACCCTGGCCGGCCTGGACTTCACCGGCTACCTCCATCATTCCGCTATCAAGGCCTGGCAACGCATGCCCCTGGGACCCTACGGCTACCTCGTGACAAACCCGCAGGCCATACGGATAGGCCCCCTCAATTATATACAGGATACTTTCCGTATTAACGTAGGCCTCACCTGCAAACCCCAGCTGACCTCCGAATCAAACGTCTCTTCCGTCATTCCCTCGCTGCCTCCTCTCTCCAGCAACATAAAGGACAATGGTCTTTCCCTCTACCTGGGCGCCGATTACGACTACGCATTCATCAGTAAACTGCTGAACGACAGCCTAAAGGGAAGGTCCTTCCAGGTCAAAGGCCGCACCGTCATCATCAAAAATCTGACACTCAAAGGAATAGGCCACCATCAGGTGGAGCTGACCGTAGACTTCGGCGGCAGCCGCAGAGGAGAAGTACGGCTTTGGGGTACCCCCGTGCTGGACCCCGTAAAACAAGCCCTCACCATCCCCGATATCCGGTATACCCTGGACGGAGATATGATGATCGTCATAGCCCGCACATTTTTTAAAAGAAAGATCCGGAAAAACCTGCAAGGCGGCTCATATGTCGATCTCGCAGCTCTCCTGAAAGCCAACCTGCCCATGCTGGATGCCCAGTTAAACCGGAATCTCGCTCCCAATCTTTATACAAGAGGGAATATCAAGGAATTAAGAATGGTCGGTCTCCTGGCGGGCGATAAGTCCCTGCAAGCTCAGCTCTTTGTCAGGGCCGACCTTTCCGTCACCAGCACAGGTTTGCCCAAATAAGTTCAAAAGCAAAGCAACCATTAACATTTCATTATCGTAATTTTTTAATGGCTGAAGGTAGTTTGCGCGTTTTTAATATATAAGCGCTTACCATTTAACGCTACACAATTTGATCGAATCAAACACGCAAATACTCGCTTTGATTGAGGGCTGCAGGGCCAATGACCGGACTAGCCAAAAAGAGCTGTTCACCATGCTCAAGGACTATGCTATGAAAATATGTTATCGTTACCAAAACAACCTTGAACAAGTAGAAGAGATCATGAATGAAGGCTTTATCAAGCTTTTCAGGAATATCCATCAATTCGAGGAAGCGCGGCATACCGATATCACGGCATCACTTAAAGGCTGGTTTAAACGCATTCTCGTCAATACCTGCATCGACCACTACCGGAAGAACGCCTCCTACATCAATGGACAAATGCTGTCCGAAGACACCGAGAATATTGCAGACAAACAGGAGACGGGTCTTGACGTACTCTCTTATAAAGAGATCATCGAAGCCATCCGGCTGTTGTCCCCGGCCTATCGCACCGTTTTTAACTTATTCGTCATAGAAGGCCTGACACACGAAGAAATAGCCAGCCAACTGGGTATTTCCGTCGGGTCTTCCAAATCCAATCTGTCGAAAGCCAGAGAAAACCTAAGAAAAATCCTTACAAAAAAAACCGATCATAAAGCTTATGTTGAACCTATCCGATAATGAATTGGACCGCCTAAGCCGGGAAGCTGCCAGTCAGCATGACCCTGGCGACCCCCTGGGTCCCCAGGCATGGGAAAGGCTGGAAGTTCGCCTGGATAAGGAACTGGGCAGGGCCGGCCCGGATGCCTCCCGCGGTTTACGCGGCTTCCGGCGTCTGCCTTTCCAATACGCCCCGGTGATCCTCCTGATCGTGGGGGTCTCCTATTATTTTGTCAAACAAGCCGTCAGGGAACGGAAGGCTGAAAACTCAGGCAGCCCTCCACTTACAGTAGTAAAAACCCCGCAGCAACAGCCGGGGACAACGGCATCCGATTCATCACTCAAAAACCCTGTGTATAGCGATAAATCTACTTCTACACCCTACCATCAGGATCAAAGTCAGGACATCGATCAGGCAACCACTGCCTCCGGCACACTATCCGGGGCCAAAACTGCACCATCCGGAGTCACAACGGCGCCATCCGGGACCGGATCCAATATTAATCCATCCGGATCGGTAAGCACCCCCTCCGGATCCAAAACCTCATTGCCAGGGTCCAACACCGCACCTGGCGCCAACGCCCTGGCCGGAATAGCCACCCGTAACACGCATAATAACCGCACCCGCAACCGCAGCCACCATAACCCGGCCAACCAGGGCCTACCCAACAACAAACCCGCCGGACAAGACCAAACAGTCACCGGCCTGGAAGCTGGCACCGGCCTGGCAACTGGCAGCAACCTGGCAACTGGCACCGACCTGGCCACAGGCAGTAACCGGCAACCCAATCGGCAAACCAACCTGCCATCCGAACCCGCCGGTCCCGAAAAAGCCTTTATCCAACACGCCCACAGCCTGCGCAGTCACCCCACCATCAGTGATTCCACCTTGAGAGCATTCACCGTCCAGACCCCTACCAATCCAGGTAAGAAGAACAGCCCTTCCCTTAACGTGAACAGGTCTCTCTCCTTCGGATTCCAGGTGGCCCCCGACTTCTCTTCCGTCAATGCCCTCGCAGGTGATAAAGCCGGCAGCAGCATAGGCCTCACGGTAGACTACCAGTTTGCCAACAGGCTGCACATAGGCACAGGTCTGCTCTTCTCCAAAAAGAACTACTCCGCCCGGGCCGCTGACTACCATGTACCCGAGCCATTCGGACCTGGCAGCTATTACTGGTCCATCGGCATTCCCAAACCTGTAGACTTTGTAAAGGGTTCCATGATAATGCTGGAAATACCTCTCAGCCTTCGCTATGATTTCAGCATCACCGGCAATACCATTTTCTTTGCCAGCGGCGGCCTCTCTACCTACCTCTTTGGGAAAGAAGACGCCAAATATTTTTACGAGATGTTTAGACAGGAAGTATGCAGGGAGATCCAATACAACAACAAGAGCAGCTTCTTCTCTACCGCCAATCTATCCCTTGGCGTAGAGACAGGCATCAGCAACAGCCTCTCCATCCAGGTGGCGCCCTATATAAAACTGCCGGTCAGCGACCTGGGTTTCGGAAGGATCCGGATGAACAGCGTGGGAATAAATGTAGCGCTGCGGTATTCGCCCGTCATCAGCAGGAAAAGACAACATTGACCATATCCGGTCGTAGATCATATCCTCACCGATCGGCTGGACACATGCTCCGGCCGATCTTATTATGACCGGACGTCAAACCAGACAGGCCTCTCATTGTTCCAGTCCCCATTGTAATTGATGGACAGCTCTTCCCCCGCTTTTATAAAACGCACCGTTTTAACGGATATCAACGCTTCGTCATAATCCATCTCATATTCGCAATTACTGCGATAGGAATGATTGTATATAGGAATATAACCCAGGGCCATACAGCAGCTCCCGCGATCCGGGCCCCACTCAAAGATATAGTCGTGCAGCAAGGTCTGATCCAGCAGTTTCCGGTCCTCCCGGCTCATGACGATCACAGGAGCTATCTCGATAACAGTTCCTTTCTCGATATCCTCAGTAGTAAATACCCCCCTGCCCTTCCCGCCCGTAGGCGCTATCATAAGCGTCGGTAATATCATCCGTTATTCTCGATTTTTAGCGGGACAAGTTACCGTTTTTTATCCACCCCGCCGTCCGCCTGAACTTTATCCCTGAACCCATCGTCCGGTTTTGTCTATTAGCCATTTTAACGTAGGTTTGACACCATGTCTTTAGACCATGAAAATACTGCCACCAGAGACCAGTTCGAGGAATTGATCCAGTCGGAAGACGTATTGCAGATACGGGAATTCCTCAACAACCAGAACATCAGCGATATCGCCGACCTGATATACGAATTCCCCGATTATGAGACGCAGATCATCGGTAATATGAGCACCCACCGGGCCGCCAGCGCTTTTAAGATCCTGGACTTCCCCACGCAAAAAAGGATCATACAAGAGCTCCCCGCTTTCAAAACAGCCGAGCTGCTGAACGACCTTTCCGCGGACGACCGCACATCCTTCCTCGAAGAGCTTCCCAGCGAAGTGGTAAAAGAGCTCATCAAGACATTGGACCCCGAGGAAAGAAAGATCACCCTCTCCCTGCTGGGCTACCCCGAAAGCAGCGTAGGCCGGTTGATGACCCCTGATTATATCGCGGTACAAAGGGACTGGACCGTCAAAGAGGTCATCGAACACATCAGGGAAGTAGGCCGCGACAGCGAAACCATCGACGTCATTTATGTGGTGGATGAAAAGGGCGTCTTCATCGACGACATCCGTATCAGGGAGATCATCCTGGCCAACCCCGATAAAAAGATCGAAGATGTCATAGACAATCGATACATCGCCCTGCATGTCGACGACGATCAGGAAAAGGCCTCCGAAGCATTTAAAATGAACAATCGCGTGGCCCTTCCCGTCCTGGATAACAACAATATCCTGCTGGGCATCGTCACCATCGACGACGTCCTATGGGTGGCACAGGAAGAATTTACGGAAGACATCCAAAAGATCGGTGGTACCGAAGCCCTGGATGAACCTTACCTGGAGATCCCCCTCATGAAGCTTTTTAAAAAACGTATCGTATGGCTCGTGGTCCTTTTCCTCAGCGAAATGCTCACCGCCACCGCCATGGGTTACTTCGAGGATGAAATAGCAAAAGCCGTCGTACTGGCCCTCTTCGTTCCCCTTATCATTTCCAGCGGCGGCAACAGCGGCTCCCAGGCTTCTACCCTCATCATCCAGGCCATGGCCCTGGGCGAGATCACCATTGCCGATTGGTGGCAGGTCATCCGGAGAGAGCTCGTTTCAGGCCTGCTGCTGGGCGCCGTCCTGGGCGTCATCGGTTTTACACGGGTAATGCTCTGGAACCAGATCTTCCATACCTATGGAGACCACTCCCTGCTGATAGCAGGCACCGTCGGATTTTCCCTGGTCGGAGTGGTGCTTTGGGGAACCATCGCCGGCAGCATGCTCCCCATCTTATTGAAGAAGTTCGGGGCAGACCCCGCTACATCTTCCGCCCCTTTTGTCGCCACCCTTGTTGACGTAACAGGACTGGTCATCTATTTTTCAGTGGCCTTTCTTATCATGCGTGGAAGTCTTTTATAATACCTTATATGCAACAACTCTACTACACCCTTCTTTGTGTGTTATTATTGTTCCTGTCCCAACCCATCCACAGCCAGACACCCGCAGAAAAACTCACCGTCGAAAAGATCATGCAGGATCCGAAATGGATCGGCGCCAGCCCCTCGGACCCTTACTGGAGCGCCGATGGAAAATATCTTTTCTTCAAGTGGAATCCCGGCAGATCACCGGACGACTCCATCTATTACATCACCCGGGAAGACCATCACCCTCAGAAAGCTGCCTACACCTTACAGCAGGCCGCAACACCCGCCAATTCTCCTGGCTATAATACATCCCATTCCGCTTATACCTTCTCCCGGGAAGGCGACATCTTCTGGGTGGACATAAAGTCGAATAAAGAAAAAAGGATTACCCTGACCGCCGATAAGGAAAGCAATCCCGTCTTTTCTTTCCACGATACCAGGATCGTTTACACCCGCAACGACAATCTTTATTCCTGGGAGATTGCCACCGGCGTCACCGAACAGCTGACGAATTTCCAACGTACATCCTCACCCGACGAGAAAAAAGATACCCTTACGCAACAGGAAAAATGGCTGCAGACCGATCAGCTCCAACAGTTCGACGTCCTGAAAAGCCGCAAAAAGAAAAAGGATCTCGCCGACTCCATCAACAAAACCCGCGAACCACGCCCACTAAAGCTTATCTATATCGATGATAGATCATTGACAAACCTCGTCATCAGCCCCGACGGCAGATTTATCACCTATCGCTTATCCAAAAGACCATCCGACGGAAAGAGCACCATCGTCCCCAGCTATGTCACCGGGAGCGGCTTTACCAGGGACATCCCCGGCAGAACAAAAGTAGGCGCGCCCCAGCCGGCATACAGCTCTTACATCTTCGATACCCAAAAAGACACTGTCATTGCCATTGCCACCCATGATATTCCCGGCATCACCGACCGGCCGGACTATACAAAAGACTACCCTGATACCACCCATAAAAACCCCACTCCCCGGCAGGTAATCATCAACGGCCCTTATTGGTCCGAAAAAGGTACACATGCCGTCGTGGACATCCGATCCCAGGACAACAAAGACCGCTGGCTGATGCTCCTCGGGGCATCCACCGGCAAGCTCACCCCCCTGGACAGGCAAAGAGATGAAGCCTGGGTCGCAGGGCCCGGCATCGGGAGCATATTTGGCGGAGGTAATTGCGGATGGACAGACGAAAACACTTTCTGGTTCCAGAGTGAATCCAGCGGCTATTCCCATATTTATAAGGTCGACGTAACCACAGATGTAAAGACTCCCCTGACCAGCGGTCATTATGAAGTATTGCAGGCCACCCTCTCCAGAGATAAAAAGCTTTTTTATATCACGACCAATGAGGTCCACCCCGGCGAACAGCAGTTCTACCGGTTGCCTGTCGCCGGCGGGAAAGCCGAACGCATCACCACGCTCACCGGGGCTAACCAGGTTACCCTGTCCCCCGATGAAAAACAGCTGGCCATCCTCTACTCTTATACCAACAAACCCTGGGAACTCTACCTCCAGGACAATAAACCCGGCAGCCAGCCCCGGCAGATCACCGGCATGGCCATGAGCGAAGCCTTCAAAGCCTACTCCTGGCGCGACCCGCAGGTGATCACCTTCCAGGCAAGGGACGGCGCCACCGTTTACGCCCGTCTTTACCAGTCCGGAACCTCCTCCCCCTCATCCAGCAACACATCCCCTGTCACCGCATCCAACCTTCACCCCGCCGTCATCTTCGTCCATGGCGCCGGCTACCTCCAAAACGCCCACAAATGGTGGAGCAGCTACTTCCGGGAGTATATGTTTAACAATCTCCTGGCAGACAACGGTTACACCGTCCTCGACATCGACTACAGGGGCAGCGCCGGCTATGGCAGGGACTGGCGCACAGGTATCTATAGACATATGGGCGGGAAAGACCTCAGCGACCAGGTGGACGGTGTCAAATACCTGGTAGAGCACGAAGGTGTAGACCCCAAAAGGATTGGCATTTACGGAGGCTCCTATGGAGGCTTTATCACCCTGATGGCCCTTTTCACCGAGCCGGATGTGTTCACAGCCGGGGCCGGTCTCCGCTCCGTCACCGACTGGGCCCATTATAACCATGGCTATACCTCCGCCATCCTCAACGAACCATTCGACGACAGCCTCGCCTATCACAGAAGCTCCCCTATCTACTTTGCGGAAGGCTTGAAAGGCCACTTGCTGATGTGCCACGGTATGGTGGACGAGAACGTTCATTTCCAGGATATTGTACGGCTTACCCAACGCCTGATCGAGCTTCATAAGGATAATTGGGAGCTGGCCGTCTACCCTCTGGAAGATCATGGATTCGTAGAGCCCAGCAGCTGGACAGATGAATATAAAAGGATCTTCCGGCTGTTCGAGACCTGGCTGAAATAAACAAAAATCTTAATTTGTTAATCCCCGCACACGATTAAACCCACCCGGGCAACCTTAGTCTAAATAGCGTAAATTTTAGATTTATGAGCCCTAAAAGACTATCCACAGCAATTTTCATCCTCATACTGACAATATTCGTAACCACACACGCATCTGCGCAGCGTGGCGTGCATTACAGTGGCGGTGGCCGCAGTCTTCCTCACAACTATGGCGGAAGCTTTGGCGGAGCACGCTATGGCGGCGGATACGGTGGATACCACGGTGGCGGAGCATATTATGGCGGCAGAGGCTACTATGGAGGCAGGGGATACTATGGCGGTTGGGGCGGCGGCTATCGCGGCTGGGGCTGGGGTGGCCTGAGCTTCGGATTAGGTCTGGGCCTTGGCTACTATGGCGGCTTCGGTCTCGGTTACGGTTATCCCTACGGCTATGGCTATCCTTACTCTCCTTATTATTACCCTTATGGCTACCCGCCCGTTTATGCACAGCCGCCCGTAGTGATACAACGCAGGAACGATGATTATTACGACGACCAGGATCAGAATACACCCGATGATCCTTACCGCTCCGCTCCTCCTCCGAAGGAGGAAGAGCAAGATCTCAATGACAATCGCCCCGTCAACCCTGACTCTCTTACGTACAAACCTGGAACAAATCTATCTTCTCCGAACAGAAGCTATTCCACACGTGATAAGGTCTGGGTAAAGGCCCACTGGAAACACACCGGCGACGGCTGGATATGGATCGACGGATACTGGAAATAACGCTATTATAATTGAGGCCCCGGT
>Ga0105240_10001730_pt1 | contig 36844 bp, 30 predicted proteins | sample KBSC54metaG_FD_80426 | JGI IMG/M metagenome (GOLD analysis project Ga0105240, IMG submission 80426) | Corn rhizosphere microbial communities from Kellogg Biological Station, Michigan, USA - KBS C5-4 metaG | ecosystem: Host-associated > Plants > Roots > Rhizosphere > Soil | place: Michigan, USA... | reverse complement strand
CCCCCGCCGCCCGAGCAGCCGGCGTTCACGGCCGCGTAGGGCGAACCGGTCGACGAATTGGTGGACAGCGACATGGGTGCACTTTCTCCGAATGTGTCAGCCATGCTACGGAAGGCCCGGGTGCGGCAAGCGACGAACAGACCCTGAAACACGCCCGAAATCCCCGCCCGCCCCGCCGCCTGCCGCCGCAGCCCGCCCGCCCACGTCCGTACAATCGCCCGCTCACGGGCCGTTAGCTCAGTTGGTCAGAGCAGAGGACTCATAATCCTTTGGTCGTTGGTTCAAGTCCAACACGGCCTACCACCTAAGTGTGAAGAGTCGAGAGGTTCTTTCGTGATCTCTTGATTCGGGACATTGGAGGCTGGCAGCCGATGCCGCGGTGCGGCCGGTGCCAGTTGTAGAAATGGTTCCAGGCCGGCAGGGCTGCACGACGGGCGTCTGATGACGGGTAAGGCGGACCGTAGCGGTAAAGGCGACCCGGGCGTGATCGTCGATGGCGACGAACAGGTACTCGTAGCCCAGACCCCGCATTCGCTTGGTGTAGTCGCCGGTGATGCGATGCCCGACATTGGAAAACTTCCCAGCTTCTTGATGTCGATGTGCAACAAGTCGCCCGGTGCTTCGCGCTCGTATCTTTGAACTTCGTCGACTGGCGCCAAGGCGCTGAACCTTGACAGGCCAGCTCGGCGCAGAACGCGACTGACCGTGCGCAATGGCTGCCGCCTTCTCTTGCCGCGGATCCTTGCCTGCGTCGATCGACGCCAATAGACGACGTGCTTCAGAACGAGCACCTTGCTGCCCGGCAACCTTGTTGTCGCCTTTACCTTCCTTTGCCCCGCCTGCACTTTCTGCGCGCCTCGACAGCAATTCGGCGCACGAGCGGCCTATTCGGCCTGGAGTGTGGTTGCCCAGACCCCCTGGGCGTCACAAGTGTCTTGCGCGTTGCCCTGCTCGATGATCGACCTCGCGTGAACGAGGCCGCCTTCGTGTCCATCAATCGATAGGCGATCGCGGCGACGGCCTCCTGAGCTAGATGCGCGCTAACTCGCCATGCTCGCAAGAGCCTCCGTGGCGTCCTTTTCCTTGTCAGTCAGGAGGCTCAGTCGCGCCGTCTGCGCCGACACGATTCCGCGCGGCAACTGATCCGCGACGTTGGCCATGACGCAGGAAACGGACTTGTCGCTCCCTTCGCGGCCATAGCCTGATTTCACGTGCTGCTGCCGCCGCACGCCGCTGGCTTGCGCGTCGTTGTTCTGGATCAGAGCCAAGCCTTCATCTGATTTCACCCAGTTCGCGTAGCTGTTGCCGCCCGTATTCACGGCATTGATGTTGAATCGGATTCCGTCGGTGCGTTCATCCTGGCCCTTCGTCAACAACTCGGCAGCTTGAGGATATGTGAAGCCTTGGTGCGCGATCAGGTATGCAATTAGCGAGAAGCTGGTGCGGCTCTTGCCGTTCTTGCAGTGGACCGCAACCTGATCATGGGATAAGAGCTTCTCATGGAGAAGATCGGCAGCAGCCTTGAAGCCCGTCACGGTAACCTCGAAAGAATCATTGCCGTCGTGCTGCTGGCCTCGCAGGTCTATCACCTGCTTCGAATGGAACCTCCTGAAATAGAGCTCGTGACCAAATTCAATGGTCTTATGGCCGTTAGTAAGGGTGCCGTGGTGGTGCCCTCCTGTAATCTTCCATCCGTTGACGGTGTGGGGCATAAGCAGTACTCCGATTGATGGGCTTTGGGCACGTCACCGGCGGTTCGCCGGTGAAGGTGGATCTCGAAGACAGCTCGGCCGCGCGTGGCCTCGCCTTCCCCATACAACGGAACCCGACATGAAATCCCGACATCCGGGATCTGGAGACTGACCATCTCGCATTTGCCATCTCCGGCTCAGGCCGTCGCGAAGCAAGCAGAAGCTGAGTAGTGGGGTTCGGACGTCGCGAGTCGTTTGAGGCGCGCTTCATGAGCCTGCTGCTTGCCACGATGCGGCCATGTCGACCGATCTCCTCGCGCGTGCTGGCGCTGCGCCCACTGGGGCGGATTCGGCCACGAGGGTGCGAATCACTCGAGCTGCTCGCGCCTCAACGCCAGTCCGGTTCAGGCATCGCCTGCCACGGGCCGCGCGTACTGGACGCCTGGGCCCGGCGACAGCCTGCCGGCGGTCCGGATGCCTGTCGGCTTCAAGCCGTGGGACGGTCCGCGAATCGACGGCAAGCCGGCCGCGGAAGATGCGCCGCCGCCGGCGCCGCGCGATGAGCGGCCCTGCCTGCCGTGCGACCATTTCGAATACGACCAGAAGACCGAGGCGGCGGCCTGGCGCCTGACTGGCCAGTTGCTGAATCGCGCCCGGGCGCGCGCCAGCCGAAGACCGCCGCGGCCGCGAACCCCGCAAGAGGACAGGTCCGCCGCGGGCGAGAACCATGACGACTCCACCAACCGGAGTCCGCTCTATGTCGCCAAGCCTCTCCAGCGCGTGGAGAAAGCGCACGCACTGGCCATCGTCGGCGACGCCATTCTCAACCGCATGCTCGAGGTCGCAAGGCCCACCTCCGTCCTCCGTTCGGTGGCACCGGCATGAGCCAGTGCAGCGGAGGACCGCCTTCGTCTGCGATACCTCCGTGCGCCCAACGCCCTCCATGCACCATTAGCGCCTTGTCCCACGCGTAGCGAAAAGGCAGTTTTTGTGCACTATCGCACCTTTTCCGGGCCTTCGCGAAACGTGTGCTCCCCGCGGTCGAGCCACATCTGCCATGCCCCTGGCCCCCACGGCCATCCTTGGCGCCGCCCGCCACCCGATGGGCTAGGCGACCCGTGCAGCCGGGGTCGCAGGAGCGCTTTCGGAATCCGGTGCTCGGCGCCTGGACCGAAGACCTGGCGCCCTCCAGATGGCGATTGTTCTGGCTCACATATTGCTAGCTGATCTTGCATGACGTTTTCGCAGGTGCTGCTCATCCTCCGCGTCCGTTGGCAGTCGGCCCTCCTCGTCTTCCTGGCGGTGCTGGCGCTGGCTCTCGCCGCCAATTCCGTGCAGCCCAAGCGGTACACCGCCACGTCGACGGTTGTCCTCGACGTGAAGTCCCCCGATCCGATCGCCGGCGTCGTGCTGCCGGGCATGACGGTGACCGGCTACATGGGCACGCAGACGGAGGTCATGCAGAGCGAACGCGTCCTGCTCAAGGCCACGCAGGCGCTGGGGACTGCCAAGGATCCGCTGGTGCGGGCCGAGTGGCAGGCCAAAACCGATGGCCGGGGCAGCTTCGAGTCCTGGATCGCCGAAGGCATGTCCAAGAGGCTCAACGTGCAGCCGGGCCGGGACTCGAACGTCTTGCTGGTCTCCTACACTGCCGCCGATCCGGACACGGCCTCCAAGGTCGCGAACGCGATCGTGAACAGCTACATCGAGACGACGCTGGAACTGCGCACCGAGCCGGCCAAGCAGTACAGCCACCTGTTCGACGAGAGCACCAAGGGCTTGCGCGACGCGCTCGAGGCGGCGCAGACCAGGCTGTCGGAGTTCCAGAAGAGCAGCGGAATCGTCGCCACCGACGAAAAGCTGGACATCGAGAACACGCAACTGGCCGAGCTGTCCAGCCAAGTGGTGGTCGCGCAGGCGCGTGTCGAAGATTCCAGGGGGCGTCAGCAGCAGGCCGACGTCAAGGGCGACCAGATGCAGGAAGTCGTCACGAACCAGACGATCTCCAAGCTCAGCACCGACCTGGCGGCGCAGGAGTCGCGCTTGAAGGAGCTGGGCGAGCGCTACGGCGACGCCAATCCGCAGATTCAGGAATTGCGCGCCAACATCGGCGAGTTGCGCAGCCGGCTGAGCGCCGAGCGGACGCGCGTTGCCGGCAGCCTGACCATCAACAACTCGGTGAACCAGGCCAATCTCGACCAGCTGCGCAGCGCTCTCGAGAAGCAGCGCGCCAAGGTGGTCACCATCAAGATGCTGCGCGACAACGCGCTGGTGCTGCAACGCGATATCGACAACGCCCAGCGGGCCTACGACGCCGCATTCGCCCGCAAGAGCCAGAGCGCCCTCGAGAGTCAGGCGACCCAGACCAACGTGTCGGTCATCCGGGTGGCGACGCCGCCGCCATTCCCTTCGTCGCCGCGAACCTCGCTCAACATCGCCGTCGGCTTACTGGTCGGTACCGTCCTGGGCATCGTGACCGCGGTGATCCGCGAACGCCGCGACTGGCGTGTCCGAGTGGAAGACGATGTGATCGAAGTCCTGCGTTACCCCCTCCTGGGCGTGATGCCGGATTCACCGCGCGACCGTCCCGGTCAGCGCTCGGCGGCCTGGCGCCTGGCCGTCGATCGCGTCCTGGGTCGACCCACGCCATTGATCGGCGGATAGAGACATGCGCGCCCCGTTGACTTTGGAACTCAATCATGTCGCCGATCGCGTGATCGATCGGAGCATCGGCGACTTGATCCGGGAACTCAGGAAGCTCAGCGACGCGCAGATAGAGCGCATCCTCGCCTATCAGAGCGAGCACGGCGTGCGCTTCGGCGAGGCCGCCGTCGCACTGGAACTGGCTTCGCGCGATGACATCATGTGGGCGCTCGCCCGGCAGTTCCACTACCCGTACGCCTCAGAAGACGGCTCGAACCTGAATCCCGAGCTCGTCGCAGCGATCGACCCGTTCAACACGCAGACCGAGGCCTTCCGCAGCATCCGCAGCCAGCTGATGCTGGGCCCGATGGCATCCGAAGGGCCGAAGCGCGCACTGGCGATGCTCAGTCCCAACGTGGGCGACGGCAAGAGCTTCTTCGCCGCGAACCTGGCCATCGTCTTCAGCCAGCTGGGCGCCAAGACGCTGTTGATTGATGGCGACATGCGCAAGCCGCGCCAGCACCAGTTGTTCCGCGTATCGAACGGGACCGGGCTCAGCAGCGTGCTGTCCGGCCGTGCGGGATCGAACGTCATCCGCGCGGCGCCAGAGCTGCCCAGCCTGTTCGTGATGCCCGTCGGCGCGGTTCCGCCGAATCCGCTGGAACTCCTGCAGCGGCCCGCGTTCAGCCTGCTCATGCAGGAATTGCTGACGAAGTTCGATCACATCATCGTCGACACGCCTTCGGGCACCTACGGTGCGGACGCCCGTGTGCTGGCCGCCAAGTGCGGCGTCGCCATGGTGGTCGCCCGCCGCCACGTCAGCGGGATGAAGGCGGTCCACAGGCTCGTCTCGCAGCTGCCGCAGGCTTCCATCCAGTTTGCGGGACTCGTCATCAATGACCACTGACGCCACCGGCAATGCAGAGGCTTGCGCTCGCGGCCGCGCCGTGCTGGTGGTCATTCCCACGCTGAACGAGGTTGGCACCATCGCGTCGGTCGTAGACGCGCTGCTGCAGGATCTGCCCGCGCATGCCGACGTCAGGATCGTGGTTTCGGACGGCGGCAGCACGGACGGCACCGTCGCCCTGGTGCTGCGGCTCGCGGCCGCCGACTCCCGCTTGATCTATCTCGACAATCCGCGCCGGACGCAGAGCGCGGCGATGAACCTGGCCGTCCAGCGCTTCGGCTCCAAGGCCGAGGTGCTGGTGCGCTGCGACGCGCACTCGACCTACCCGCCGGGCTTTGTCCGGCGTCTCCTGGAAACGCTGGAGCGAACGCAGGCGGACTCGGTCGTCGTACCGATGGACTCCAGCGGCGAGACCCGCTTCCAGCGCGCGGTGGCCTGGGTCTCGAATACGTGGGCGGGTACCGGCGGATCGGCGCATCGCGGCGGGCGCAAGAGCGGGTTCGTCGATCACGGCCACCACGCCGCGTTTCGCATGGCCTCGTACCTCAAGGCCGGCGGCTATGACGAGAGCTTCACGCACAACGAGGACGCGGAGCTTGATTGCCGCCAGCGCAGCCTGGGCGGCAAGGTCTATCTCGACGCCGACATCCGCCTGGGCTATCAGCCGCGCGCTACGCTCGCCGGCCTGTCGCGCCAGTACTATCTCTACGGTCGCGGGCGATCGCGCACCGTGCGGCGGCACCCCGGATCCATGCGCGCGCGCCAACTCGCGCTGCCGCTGAACCTGGTCGGCCTGACGCTGTCGCTCTTGCTGGCGTTCTGGTTGCCGGTGCTGGCCCTCTGGCCGTTGGCCTATCTGGCGGCGCTGGTGCTGACGTCGCTCTCGATCGCGACGCGGCAGCGCTCGGCCTGCGGCCTCCTCGCGGGCGTCGCGGCTGCGGCAATGCATCTGTCGTGGGCCGCGGGCTTCTTCGCCGGGCTCATTCAGATTCGCGAAACACCATGGCAGCCCCATCTGCACCAGCCGACAGTGTCGCGGTGAAGCAGGCCCTGACGCGTCGCCTGCAGGTGCTGCTGGTCGATCCGTCGCTGTTCACCGCGCCCTACGACGCGGCGCTCACGCAAGGCCTGCTCGCGGCGGACGTGGATCCGATGTGGGCGACGCGGCCCAAGCGTGCCAGGGACCGGCAGGAGTTGCCGCTGGAGCGCACCGATCCTTTCTTCTATCGCCGCGTCGACGAAGCGCGCTGGATTCCAGCGCGCCTCAAATCCCCAGCCAAGGGGCTCGCGCATTTCACCGGCTTGCTGACCCTGCTGTGGCGCGTCTACCGCACGAAGCCGGACGTGGTGCACTTCCAGTGGATCGTCGTTCCTCCGCTGGACGTCCTGGCCATGGCCGTCATCCGGCGCTGGTGCCCGCTTGTGCTCACCGTGCACGACACCGTGCCGTTCAACGGCCAGAAGATGACGGCGCTGCAGCGTTTCGGCCACGACGGTCCGACCCGCCAGGCGCATCGCCTGATCGTGCACACGCGCAGCGGACGCCAGGCCTTGATCGATCGCGGAATCCCGGCCGCGAAGATTGTCGTCGTCGCGCACGGCGCGCTGGCACTGGCGGTCCCGCTGCCGACCGCGCCGGCGCCGCGCGATCCGCGCTGGACTTTCCTGATGTTCGGCGAGATCAAGCCGTACAAGGGGCTTGACGTGCTGGTCGAGGCGGTTCGATTGCTTCCCGAGCCCGTGCGGCAAGGCCTGCGCATCGTCCTGGCCGGGCGACCGCGGATGGACATGGATCCGGTGCTGGGTCGGATCCGCGAACTCGGCCTCGATGCGCAGTTCGACCTGCGGCTGCATCGGCAGTCCGAGGAGGAGATGGCGAGCCTGTTCGACGAAGCGGACTGCTTCCTGTTTCCTTACCTGCAGATCGACGCCAGCGGCGTGTATTTCCTCGTCAAGTCGCTCGGCAAGTGGATGATCGCCAGCCGCATCGGCATCTTTGCGGAGGACCTCGTTGAAGGGATCCAGGGCGAACTCGTTCCCGCCGCCGACGCGAAGGCGCTCGCGCTCGCCATGCAGTCGGCGTGCCTTCGCCGCCCCGCTTGCGAGGCGGTCAGTTCATCCGATGCCTGGGCCGACATTGGTCGCTCGACGCGCGCGCTCTACGAGCAGGTGGTGGCGGAGTCCGGTTCCTCGACCCTCGCCAACGTGCCGCTTCAGGCTGACTGATGCCGATGTACAACCTCCTCGTCGCGACCTTGCAGCGGAGCGCATCGCCGGGCGTTGGACCCGCGCGGCGAACGCGCAGGCCGACGCGCGGCAGGGTTCGCGTGCACTGGCGGCGGATGCTGGAGCGCCAGAGCGCCCGCCTGCCACTGGTGGCCGGCACGTACCTCTCCAAACTGTCGGTGCCGCCCTTCGGCGCCCTGGGCCTGGCGCTGGCAACCCCGCTCATGGCGGCGGTCGCGGTCGGCGGCTTCGCAACCGGTCGGATGGTTCTCCACGCGCGTCGCGCGTTCGCCTTCGCGCTCGTGGTCTCGGTACTCCTGACCCTGCAGATCGTGGCGGCGGATCACTTCTCGCTTGGCTCTCTGGCCCTGCTGCTGGTGGTTCACCTGCCTTACGTCGTCCAACTGCGTCGGGTCGAGCGTACTCACGACGACGTCCTTCGTTATTTTCAGCGCGTGGCCCTGGTGATCGGCATCCTTGGCATCGTCCAGTACGCCGCGCAGTTCGCGATCGGCGCCACCTATGCTTTCCCGATCGAGAACCTGGCCCCCGCCGTGCTGAAGGTCGGGCAATTCAACTCCACGGGCCTGCTGCAATATGGCTCGGACGTCATGCGGGCGAACGGCGTGTTCATGATCGAGCCTTCCGTCTTCAGCCAGTTGATGGCGGTGGGCATCATCATCGAGTTCGTCACGAGCAAGCGACTGCTCTACATGGCCGTCATGGCGCTGGCCGCACTGGTGTCCTATTCCGGTACCGGGCTGATGCTGCTGGCGGTCGGTCTCGTCTGTGAATGCGTGGTGCGCCAGCGCTGGGACATCCTGCTGGGCATCTTCAGCCTGGGCGGGCTCGTGGCCGCGGTGGGCATCGCGGCCGATGTGCCGATGATCAACAACATCGTCGGTCGCGCAGGCGAATTCGGCACCGCGGGTTCCAGTGCCTCCATGCGGTTCGTGGGCGGGTTCCAGCTGTTCGAACAGTTCCTCTGGCCGGACACTCTTCGCGCGTTGTTCGGCTTCGGCGCTGGCTCGCTGGTGGAGTTCGGCGCGAAGTCCAGCATGCCGTTCGCGGAGACGATGCTGTTCAAGCCAATCTTCGAGTACGGCATCGTCGGCGCTCTCGCGTACTTCGGCTTTCTGGGCTACTGCGTGTTCACGGCGTCCGCGCCGACGGCCGTGCGGGTCGCCGTCTGGATGGCGATCATGCTCGGCGGCATGTACACGCCGTTCGGGCATTGCCTCGCGTGCGGGCTGCTGCTGTGGCGCAATGTGCGCAGCCCCGATGCGGGAAAGCCGGCCGAACCGCTCGGACCGGTCAGGCCAGACGACGCACTGGCCTGGGGACGCCATGGCTGAGCGTCTGCCCGCAAACCCGGCCCTGCCGGGACGCACGCGCCTGCCCTTCATCGACGCGGCCAAAGGCATCGGGATCCTGCTCGTCGTGCTCGGTCACTCGCCCGGCCTGCCGCTGTTCGGCGTGGTGCTGATCTACAGCTTCCACATGCCGCTGTTCTTCTTCATCTCGGGCTTCGTCCAGACGGCAACGCGCTCGGCAACGTCGCCGGTCGAAGTCGTTCGCCGCAACGTGCGAAGCCTGCTCGTTCCCTACCTGTTCTTCTTCGCGGTCTCGCTGACCTACTGGATGGCCACACGACGCATGGGCGCTCGCGCCAGCAAGTTCGTCGGGATCGGCGTCGTCGACGCGCTGAGGGGGTTGGTCACAGGATTGTCGAGCGACCTGTTCGTCAACCCGGCGCTCTGGTTTCTGCCGTGCCTATTCGCCTGCGCGAGTGTGAATGTCCTCCTGCGCCAACGCGTTGGCGCACTGGCCGTGATGGCGGGCGCGGTCGCCATCGTCGCGATCTGGACACTCGCGGGCGGGTGGCAGACGCGCCTGCCGTGGAGCCTGGACATCGCGTGGATGGCGCTGATCTTCTACTCCGCCGGGGATGCCTTGCGCGACTCGCGCTGGTCCATCGCGTCCTGGACGACGCGAACGCTGCTGATCGCATTCCCGTTCGTCCTCTTTGCATGGGTATTGGCGGCCTGCCAACTGGGGCGCGTCGACATGGCGCGCGCACAGTTCGGCAGCTCGCTCTGGCTCTACCTGGCCAGCGGCTTCCTCGGCACCGCCGTCGTGCTGCTGATCAGCCGCTTCGTGCCGGCAAACGCCTTCGTGCGCTGGCTGGCCGACCAGAGCCTGACCATCTTCGGCCTGCACGCGCTGCTCATCAACTTGGCGCGTGGCGCGCTGAAGTTCATGCAGGTCGGCGGCGATCACGGCGACGCGGCCTTCTGGTCGCTCGCAATGTCCGCCTGGGCGATCACCGCCAGTCTGGCCGCCTCCATGCTGCTGACCCGGCACTTCCCCTTCCTGCTCGGGCGCCCAATGCTCAAGGAGACGCGATGACCTTCGAACCCGACTCGCGTTCCCCCGAGATCTGGCTGTTCATCGATGGAGCGTCTTCGTTCGGCGGGCACGAGGTGATGCTGCTGCGCTGGATCGAGGAACTTCTTGCCACCGGGCTCGTCGCGCCCCGGCTGGTGGCGCGCGCGGGCAGCCGACTGGCCGGCACGGCGCCGGCGTCCATCCTGACCGAAGCGTTGTCCGCACTGGCGCCGGCGGCCGATGGATGGCGCGAAAAGCTCGGCCGACCCTGGCGCGACCTGCGCTTGCTGGTCCGGATCGCGCGCCGCGAGCAGCCGCGCCAATGCATCTTCGCCAGCGGTTCGCTGGGCGACCAGGTGCTGCTCGCGATCGCGTTGCGCCTGCTGGGTCGCCGCGTCGTGGTCTACGTTCCGCTGCTCGACACGTTCCGGGAGATGGGCTATCGCAAAGCCTCCCTGAAGGACGCCTTCGTGCGCCATGTCTATGCGCGCTTTCCGTCCGCCTGGGTCGCGATCTCCGAGAACCAGGCTGATCATTTCCGCCGCTGGGCGCGCCCGCGCGGCCCCGTGCACGTCCTTCCCAACACCGTCGCGCGGCAGTTGGAGGCCGGCCGCCCCGTGACGCTGCGCAGCATCGCCCAGGACGACAGGATTCGCGTGCTGGTGCTCGGACGCCTGGACGCCGCGCAAAAGGGTCTGGACATGCTGATGGCGCATCTGCTGCGGGAGACGCCGGAGCGACTCGCCGGCCTGCACATCGGCATCGTGGGCGAGGGGCCGTATCGGGTCGCGCTCGAATCCGATCGTGCGCGCCATCCGCAGCTGGCGCAGTGCGTGGCACTGGAGCCCTGGCGCCCGGCGGCCGAGGTACTCGGCCAATACGACCTGCTGTTCATGCCGTCGCGCTTCGAGGGCGTGCCGTTGGTGATGCTCGAGGCGATGGCGCTGGGCCTGCCCGTCGTGGCGTCGGACCTGCCCGGCACCCGCGCCTACCTGCCCGCGGAGTGCCTCTTCGCGGTGGGCGACCTAGCGCGCGCGCTGGACATCGTGCTGCGCCTGCGCGACCTCGACGTGCGCCAGTCCCTGGCAAGGCAGGGCCGCAAGACCTATGAGCGCGACGCGTCTTCGGAAGCATTCGCCCGCGGCACCGCAGGCCTGACCCGTGCGATCTCGGGCAGGGATCATCCGGTTCGCGCAGCACGCGGCGTCAACGCCACAGAGGCCTGAGGCCTCGCACACTCCCTGCAACGTAGTGAGCAAGCCAATGCGCCTGGGTACCTTCGATGCGATGCGCGGCTTGGCGGCGATCGCCGTCCTGCTCTATCACGCCGATTCGGACTACGCACCCGCCGGATACCTGGCGGTCGATGTCTTCTTCTTGCTGAGCGGATTCGTCATCGCTCGCACCTACGATGCGCGATTCGCCGCGGGCCTGTCGCTGCCGCGCTTCGCGGTGCTTCGGCTGATCCGCTTCTATCCGCTGTACCTGCTCGGACTCGTGATCGGGCTGTTTCGCTGCATCGGGCAGATCGTCCTGAGCCGGCCGGACAAGTTGACGAGCGCGGATGCGTGGATCAGCGCCATCTTCGCCGTGCTGTTCCTGCCCTCGCCGGCGACGGCGCACATTTCGCCACTGAATCATCCGGGCTGGTCGCTGTTCTTCGAGATGGCCGTGAACCTCGTCTACGCAGCCGGGCTCTGGAAGGCCAGCCTGCGCGCTCTCGTGGCAGCGACGCTGGCCTGCGGGGTGGCGTTCGTGCTGCTCTCCGTGAGCTACGGCTCGATCAGCATGGGCTTCACGTGGACGACGTTGCTGGGAGGCGCGACACGGGTGGGCTTCGCTTTCGGCCTCGGAGCGATCATCTCGAGGCTGCACTCGCATCAGGTGACATCGAGCTGGCGAGCGCTCGTCGTGCCGTTGGTGCTCGTGATCATGCTCGAGCTTCCGATCGCGCCGGCACATCGCGTGCTCCATGAATTGCTCGTCGCCGGAATGCTTGCGCCGCTCCTGCTGTGGATGGGTGCCTCCTACAACCCGCCAGCACCGCTGCGCGCCGTCAGTTCGGTGCTGGGCGACCTGTCGTATGCCATCTACGCCATCCACTTTCCCTTGCTGTGGATGTTCGGCTACATGGCGCGAAAGGTCGGCTGGAGCGAGTCCGTCTGGGTGCCGGCCTGCGTCGCCCTGATCCTGGTGCTCGCCTGGATCAGCGATCGGGCCTGGGACCGCCCCATCCGCGCCTGGCTGAGCCGACTCCTCAGCCGGGACTCGTCTGCACGCCTGCCGTCGGCGGCTTCGGGCGCCTGATGTGAGCGGCCGAGACCTTTCGGACGTCACATGGCGCGCGAACGCGCACTGCAGGGAGTGCAAGCCTATTTGACGAGCTTCTTGATGGCGTCGTACAGGATCGGCGGCAGCACGCGCCGCGCGGCGCGGCTCAGCCGCGGGTACCGGTTCGGGAACAGGAAGATGCTCGAGATCCGTTTTTGCCGCTGCGTTTCGGCATGCGGATTCTGGTAGTAGTAGCAGGCGACGGAGCGGCGCGTTCGGCCACCGGGAGCCGTCATCGGCTGCGGATGACCGTGATAGCTCCTGGGCCCGTGCAGCAGCAGCACGGAGGTTCCGAATTCCGGCTGGACCGATCGAACCAGCTCGCGCGTGTTCCAGAGTTCGAGGGCCGATCCCCAGGCCGCCTGCCAGCCTTGGTTGAGATAGGTGATGAACACCATCTTGTTGTGGAGCCCGTGACGGATATGGCGATCGAAGTCGCGATGAACATGGAACATGCCGCCGGCGGGCGTTTCGTGCAGACCGCCCCCATGGAGCTTCGGGTCGGGCAGGAGTTCGTCCGAGCCGGCGATGGCGGCGATCAGATCGAGGAACCAGCCCGAATTGACGATGCCGAAGTAGATCTGGCAGGCCGGGCCGTACCGGCTGTTGGGCAACGATCGCATCGTCAGTTCGTGGTCGCCAGCGACCGTCTTCCAGCCCCGCGCATCGAACAGATCGAACTCCTCGTGCACCAGTTGCAGGAGAACCGGGTTGAACCAGCCATCGACGACGAGATGCTCGAAAGGCTGTGCATCGAGGAACTCCTGGCGCAGGCGCGCGATGTAAGCGGGATCGAACAGCTTCCGATCAACGCATTCGTCGAGCGGAAGTCGCCTGCCCCGGATGACGACGTGGTCCGACGCACAGGGCGGCAGTTCTCCGATCTCTGCTTCCATCATTGTCGAATGACCTGTGCCGGTGGCATCCAACGGTTCCGGGGCATCCGTTCCATGATGCCCCGGGGATGGGGTGTGACGGTGCGCGTGCGAATCTGGATGCGCGGTATCGACTCGCACCGGCTCGATGGGCGAACCACCGAGCGTACCGGGACGTTTTCACGTCACTCGATTGTCGCATCGACTTCGTTCTGAGAACAGGGCGACGACATCGATGTGCCTGGCGATATCGTGAATTTCTCGGTGCAACGCGCGCGGAAGTCAGACAGCGAAGCCGCGCATGCACCAAGCCCGCTATCGAGCGACGACACCGTCTTTGCGCTGCATCGCAATCCTGCGCACTGCCTGCGCCAGCCGGGGAGCAGCGCGCAGCCATTTGTCCTCCACGTTCTTGAAGGTAAGGGTGCTCAGGCCCATGAGCGCCGGCACCAGCCCCAGCACCACGGCCCAATGGGCTTGCGGCGACAGGCGTTCGCTCGTGAAGTGGGGAAGGACCATGCAGAAGGTCACGTAGAGCACCATGCCATGGAGGATGTAGATGCTGAACGAGATCTCACCCAGGAATCGCGCTGTCTTCCAGTCAAGTAATCCGAACAATGAGTTGCCACAGGCAATGGGTATGAATCCGATTGCCAGGAATATCGGCGTGATGAAGTTGTGGCCGTTCGGCGTCAACACGACGTTCAGGCCGAACGCCGCGACGGCGACGGCGCCTGCCGCGCGACCTTGCAGCCGGCTCGTCCATCGGCGCGACTGATTGACATAGGCCGCGAGCACGCCGCCGATGAAGGGAACGATCGCGACCAGCGTGGGCTGGGTCCGAAAGCCGACGTAGGCTGCCAGCCACACGCACGGGATGAGTGCCAGCGCCAGTATCGGTCGCGGAACCTTGAGGCCCAAGAAAAGACCGAGGATCGGCAGGAATAGATAAAACATCCACTCCACGACCAATGTCCAGATGACGCCGCTGAATATGAGCTTGGTTGCCTTGACGCCATTCATGTCCGGTTGGGTGGTGAAGAAGAAGGTCAGCCAATTGGCCGCCTTGGCCAACAAACGATACGCGGGCTCACGCAAGTGGAAGCCCGTGACGAACGCGACGATCACGAACATCACCGAAATCGCCAGCCAGTACATCGGCACGATCCTGCAGAACCGCCCTGCGAACAGCCCCACCCAGTCGAAGTCGCGGCCGGGCCTGGCCTGCGCGCGAAGAAGCTTCGAATAGAACAGGAAGCCGGTGATCATGAAGAACAGCTTGACGCTGCTGTCACCCAGGTGGGCGTAGACCCTGGACGCCGGCTCGATCCACTCACCGGCATGAGCGAATTCAAAGTAGAACGACGCGTGGTGCAGGAAGACGCAGAACGCCAGGTAGCCGCGCAGTCCGTCGATGCCGCTTCGTCGACCCGGATCCATTGGCGCCCCATTCGCTCCGGTGACGGAACACAAGAGCCAGGCAAGCAGGAAGGCGCCCGGGATCGGCCAGAGGGAGTAAGGTTCCACGGCAGGCCTTCGCGATGTCAGTGGATCGACGGGAGAACGAGTCGGGCCACCGCATCGCAGGGCGAGGCACGGCTCGTCCCTGAGTGATGCAATCGTGCGCGCTGCCTTGTCGCCTTTCGCGCGGCCTGCCGGCGTGTCGAGCTGGAACTCACCGCACGTGTCCCGGTTCGGGTTCGATATCCTCGGGCGCCGTTGCGCCTGCCGCGCGAGCCGCCGCGGCGGCCAAACCTTGCCGGGAATTCATCGACGAGAGCGCCGACGAAAGGAGCCGCTTGAGGACACCGATCAAGGGCAGTTCGACCGTGTCATACCAGGCGATGGCGAACGCGATGGCGGCGACGACCGAGACCATCAGGATCGGCCAGGTCCAGGCGACGCCAAGATGGGTCTTGCCCAAGCCGAAGCTGATGACCGCGAACACCAGCAGGTGGGTCAGGTAGAGGCTGTACGACGCGTCACCTATCTTCTGCAACCCTCTCGAAATCCGCCCGGTCATCAGCTCGGGCCGCAGCGTCTCCATGCTCAGGAGTCCGATCAGCAGCAACGAGCCGGCGGCACAGAACGACAGCACGCGTGCCAATCCGGGCCAGCCTTCAGGTTGCGTCGGGATGTGCGAGCCGTAGAGCTGGTCCATCCACCAACCGGCGGCGCAGAAGACGATCAGGGACAGCGACAGATACAGCTTCCAGTGCCCGGTGGCGAGCACCTTGCGATGCTGGAAGATGAAGGTGCCTGCCAGGAAGTCGAAGTTGTAGAGCGCCAAGAGATGGAAGTCCCAGATCCCGGTTCCCTGCAGCGACGGGAACAGCGAATGCACGATGACCCCCAACAGGCAGGCGCACGCCAGCACCGCCTGGGCGTGGCGGATCCTGCCGATCGTCAACAGGACTGCCACGAGGCCGTAGAACAGGATCTCGTGTTCCAGCGACCAGCCCACGGCCAGCGCCGGGAACTGCTGCAATGGCAGGATGAAGAAGGAGGCGACGAGATCGGTCGGGCCGGGAATGCTCCTGTGCGACACCTTCAGCATCACCAGCCACAGCGCCGTCGTGAGCCAGTAGATCGGAACGATCCGGATGACGCGACGCCAGACGAAACTCCAGGCGCTCGGCGAGTGGGCGAGCGCCATCGAGATGATGAAGCCGCTGATGATGAAGAAGACGTCGACGCCGGCATAACCGAAGCGCAGCATCGGCGGCAAGTGGACGCTGCCCCCCTCGACGTACTTCAGGGCCATGTCGGCATGGATGCAGACCACGGCGATCGCCGCGATCGCGCGAGCAACTTGGAACGAACGTAGAAGCATTTCGATCCCCTCGGCCAGGTCATCCGATTGACAAGCAGGAGAGATGCGCCGGACGTGTCGGAGAGCATCGCTCACAGATCCACGATCAAGGCATTCTTGCGACGATGAAGTGCGCGCCGTAGTTCGAGAGATGTTGCGGGTCGGTGAGCAGCGGCAGTCCATCCGCCGCGAAGCGGCAGGCGCTCTGAGCAACGGCGGCCTTGGACGCGTCGTTGGCGCTGGCACCGACGCGGCTGCACAACTGGCCCCGCACGCTGAAGATCTGCACCGCGGCAGGGCTCGCCGCGCGGGCGACCGCGACGGACGAGGCGACGGTCGCCCTGACGTCCTGGTCCAATTGCTCGTCGATCAGCGTCGTGTCGCCCGCAGGCGCCATGCCGTCGAACACATCGCGCGCCAGCGCCTGGCGCAGCGGCATGCCTTCGCTGATCATCTTCTTGGCGGGATCGAACGGGAACAGCGGCGTGTCTTCCATGACGACGACGCGCTTGCCACGCTGCACCAGCGCGTCGATGGACCGGCGCATCCCGCTGCCCAGGATCTGGAGTTCGGCGCCTCGGGTTGTGGTCGACGCCGGAGCCGGCTGCGCATCGCCGATGGCGCGATAGCCCTGGCCCGGCGCCGCATCATCGAAGGGCGCGGACCAATATCCGGCCAGCACGACCAACTTGATGTCGTCCGAGTCCAGCACGCGGTCGAACGCCGCCTGCGTGAACTGTGCGCACTCGCGCCAGTGGCGGGGATGCTTGTTCATCGCGCGCGTGACGCCCAGGAGGGTGGGGCACGAGGACTTGGTCAACTGGACGACCCCACCCAGCCCGTTGCGCAGCGCGTAGTCGTCCATGCCGGGACGCAGCGCCGATGCGTGGCTGTCGCCCAGCAGCGCCAGGCCGTGCCTGGCCGGATCGGTCGAGCCGTCGCCCCCGCACGCAGCGGACCCGTTGAAGGTGGTGTCGCCGTAGCCCATCAGGCAGGGGTTCATGCGGCTGGACGTCACCTCGTATTCGACGCGGTTGACGCCGTCGTTCACCCGGCCCGGCAGTCCGCCGCTGCGCAATGCCAGCGCCAGCGCGCTGCCGCCAATGAGGGTCGCGCCGAGGTAGATGCCGATCACCGTTGCGGGCTCCGTGCCGCGCCAGCCGCGCCGGATCGGCGTCTCGACAAATCGGTAGGACAGGTAGGCAAGGGCCAGCGCCAGCAACGCGACGAGGCTGGCCTGCTCCCAGGTCAGCGGGCGGTCGCAGGTGATGCGAGCGAAGCTCAGCAGGGGCCAATGCCACAGGTACCATGAATACGAGAGCAGCCCGACGAAGACCAGCGGGCGCGCGGTGAGCGTGAGCCGATTGACCGGGCCACCGTTGGCGATCACCAGCAAGGTTCCGACGACGGGCACGAGCGCGGCATACCCGGGGAACGCCATCTGCGCGTTGAACAGCAGCGCCGACCCGACGATCATCAGCAGGCCGGCCAGGGCGAGCGGCTGCGTCCGCCGCGACTTCGAACGTGCCGGCGCGCGCCCCGCCTGCCAGAGCGCCAGCAGCACGCCGCAACCCAGTTCCCAGGCCCGCGGTGGCAGCGCGTAGAACGCGACCGCCGGATGTGCCTGGGTGGTCCAGACGTTGAGCGCGAATGAACCCAAGCACGCGAAGGCGATGACCGGCAGCAGGTATTTCTCCCTGCGCATCATCAGAAGCAGCAGGGGCGGAAAGAAGATGTAGAACTGCTCCTCGACACCCAGTGACCAGGCCATCAGCAGCGGGTTGAGTTCCGCGCTGCCCGTGAAGTAGTTCGTGCTCTTCAGGAAAACGATATTGGGCACCGAGAACAGGGTGCCCAGCGCATACACGGCGAAATCAGCGAGCTCGCGCGGTGACAGCAGCAGCAGGGCCAGCGCCGAGGTGACCGCGAGGAGAACGAGCAGGGCTGGCGCGATGCGGCGTATCCGGCGTGCATAGAAATTCAGATAGTTGAATCGGCCAGCGCTCGCTTCCTTGTGCAGCAGCCCGCCGATCAGGAATCCCGAGATGACGAAGAACACGTCGACGCCGACGAAGCCGCCCGGAACCCAGGGCACGGCGCAGTGGAATGCGACGACGGTCAGGATCGCGACGGCGCGCAGGCCGTCGATGTCCGTGCGGTGCGCCAGCTGCAGTTCGCGCGGCTGCAGTTCGCGCGCCCACTCCCGGGCACCCGAGAGGGCGCCGATCGTGCCGGGCAGTGAGTGGGGGGTTTCCATCAACTGGGCTTGGTGATTGGATTCAACGACGGCATCCCGCTCAGCAGGGGCCGAAATGCGCTTCCAGCGCGCGGACCTGGCGGTCGTTCTCGCCGTCGCCAACGTTCGTCAGCGCGAGCGAGCCACGCTGCGAACGGGGCCAGCTGATCTGGCGGAACGCGCCGCCCACCTGCCGATAGCGGGCGCCGTTCAGGCGCGCCATCCAGTAGAGCCAGAGATCGTCGGCGTTGGGGCAAAGCCGGCGGAAGGTCTCGACGTCCGTCACGTGGTTCGAGAAGACGCCCGGGTAGTACAGGACGCCGCCAACCCCCGTCGCCATGAGGTCCTCGCGCGGCGCGTCGCCTGGCGACTGGATGAACTCGGTGTCCCACTCGGCATAGGGGCGCATCCGTCCGTCGGGCAGGCGCGTCGGCCGGTGAGCGCGTCGGCACACGACGGCGGGCGCGGTCGCGTCGAAGCGGTCGATGATGCTGCCGAGCCAGTCCGGTGCGTAGTAGACGTCGTCGTCCGCCGTGACGATGAAGCTGTCGGGCCAGCGCACCAGCGTCGGCACGATCTTCTTGTAGGAGCGCAGGTCGTCGCAGGCGAGGATCTCGAGGCCGTGATCGCGCAGCCCGAGGATCGCGGGCGTCAGCGCGGCGACGTCGGCCTCGGCGATCCACAGCACGGTGCGGTCGGGCTTCACGTGCTGGTCGAGGATGCTCCTCAGGGTATGTGGGAGGCCCGGGAAGCGCGGCGGATAGGACGTCAGCGACACCGTCAGCTCGCCTGGCAGGCAATGCCGGGGGGCGTGGCGATGACGTGGGAATCGGGCCAGCGCGAGGTAGGCGCCGCCGAGGCGGTGTGCTTGCCGGATTCTGGCGCGCAAGCGATTCAGAGTGTTTGGGGTCATGCGAGGGCGGGCTGGGCTCGTGGCTGCAGTCGTCGGTCAGGTGTGGACAGATCAGCTGGGCCGCTTGCCGCGCACCAGCCCCAGCGTTTCATTGAGCAGCGAGCGATCGACGAGCGCCAGCGCCGCCACGAAGGCGACGGCGCCGACGACGCACAGGACACCCAGGCTGTAGACCGCAGGCCAGGCGGCAGTGAACTGCCAGCGCGCCAGGACGATGGCTCCGACCATCGCGCCGGATGCGATCAGCGGCGTCACCGAGCCGCGCAGCTGGTCGCGGATGCGCATCGCGGTGGCGCGCCGAACGAGCCAGACCATCACCGGGAATCCGACGAGCTCGCGCGCGACCCAGATCGCCACCGCCGTTGGCAGCGCACTGCTGTGCACGACCCACAGCAGGACCACCATGACCGTCATCTCGACGATGCGCGCGATCATCGGATCGGCGGGGCGGCCGATCGCCGTCAAAAGCGGACTCATCATGAGTCGGGGCGCCTGGAGCAGCGTCAGGCAGGCCATGATCGAGATATAGACGGCGGCCTCTGCCCATTGCGCGCCGAACATCACGCGCACCACCTCCGGTCCCAGCGCCGCGAGGCCGAAGAACAGCCCGTACATGACGGCGCAGGTCAGCGCCGTCGCGAGGCGGTAGATGCGGGCCATGCGGGCCCTGTCCACCTGGACGCTGGCGAGCATGGGCATCGCCACCTGCGACACCCCGGTCGCGGCAACGCTGTAGAGCGTGTCGACCGTGCGCATGGCGAGGTTCAGGATGCCCGCCGCACGCAGGCCCAGGAAGGCGCCCGCCATGATGACGAAGACGCGCTTCACGGCGCTGTTGAGGATCAGCGCGCCGAGGGAGAACAGGCTGAATGACCACAGGTCGCGCAGTTCGGCCATGCCGAAGCGAAGCCGCGGCCGCTGGTCGGCCCCGATCCACAGCACGAGGGAGCCGATCGCCACCATCAGCACCTGTTGGACGACGAGGCCCCAGACGCCGGCGCCGAGCGCCACCAGCGTCAGGCCCGCCACGGTGCCGGTCAGCCGGCCCATCAGCGTGCGCAGTGCGAGTGACTTGAACGACAGCTCGCGACGTTGCTGGGCGACGATCGTGGCCGTGATGGCGCCGCAAGGCAGCATCAGCGTCATCCACGCCAGGATGGCGCCGGCGCCGCGCGACTGCACAAGTTGCTCGAACGGTCCGGCCAGCGCGACGCAGGCGGCAACGCAGACGATGCTGATCCCCATCGTGACGGTGAACGCGGTGTCGAAGTGGGCCGGGGTAATGTCCTTGCGCTGCACCAGCGCGTCGTGAAAGAACATCCGCACCACGGAGTCGAGCAGCTCCATGACGGCCAGCACGATCGAGAACAGCCCGAACTCGGCGATCGTGAGCATGCGCGAGTACAGGATCAGCGATCCGAACGAGATCAGTATCGAGCTGAAGTTCTCCACCGCACTCCAGATCAGCGAGCGGCGCACGGTGGCGCGGCCGCCGCCTGGCGCCTTGGCCTGATCGATCGTGGTCGTCGATTGCATTTAGTGCGCCGCGCGCAGGGCGCCGCCCCGGAGACGGTCGTAGAGCTCGATCAGGGCGGCCACTTGCGCCTTGGCCGAGAAGCGCAACTGCGAGGAACGGCACTGCACGGAGTCGCCGCCCATGCGGGCCCGGATGTCGCGCAGGCCCGCGCTGACCAACGCGTCGATCCGCACGTGCGGCTGGTACTCCTCGTCGGGGACGCGGAACATGTCGGCGGACCCGTAGCGATGCACGTTGGGGTCGCCCTCGAAGACGAACTGGCTGAACGGAGAGTCCGGCACCAGCAGCTTCACGCCGGTGGCGTGCGCTTCCCAGTACGACAGGGTGAAGGTGGTGAAGATGACCACGTCGGCGGCGCTGTAGACCGCCCTCAGCTCCGCGGCGCCGACCTGTGCCAGTACGATCTCGTCGCCTGGCGCGAGCCTGGACAGCGCCTCGCCTACGTCCTGGGCGATCGTGCCCACCAGGATCAGGCGGAATCCGGCCTGGCGGCACGCGAGCACGACTTCCGGCACGCGCTTGTAGCCGTGCAGCTTGCCCGACATCACGGCCAGCGGCGCGCTCTCGGCGATGCCGTGGCGCTCACGAAAGGCGGCGCCCTCCGCAGGCTCGAAGTAAAAGCGCGACGGGTCGACGCCCAGCGGCGCGAAGACCGTTTCGATGGGGCGGGCGGTGCACGACAGGAAGTGTTCCCGGTTCGCGAGCACGGTGTGGCGAGCGGCATCCACGAAGCGGGTTCCTATGCGGATCAACAGGCGGCGCCAGACGCTGTCGGCCTTGCTGTACCAGGTGGCGAGGCGATCGCCGCGCTGCTCGTGGTCGTAGACGACCGGCTTGCCGAACAGCTTTGCCAGCGCCGCCACCAGGACGGTGGTGCCCTGCCTGAACTCGATGACGTGCACCACGTCGGCACGTCGGATCTCGCGGAACAGCGGCCAGTACAGGACGAAATCGCTGTAGCGGAAGAAGACGTGGCGGCGAAACAGGCGCACGCCGGTCTCAGACACGAATTCGGCATCGCGCGCAGTCGGATTGGTGGCCTTGAGCTTGACGCGGCTGCGCGACCAGATCTGGCTCTGGTCGCCGCACATGAGCGTGACCTCGTGGCCCGCGGCGGCGAGTTGCTGGCAGTATGAATATTCGCGGTAAGAGGGCAGTTCGCTCTCGAAGAATCCGCTGGCGACAAGCACATGCATGGTTTCAATCCTGGTATTGCATGCTCAGTTGGGCTTTTGATACGCGCGGATCCAATCGATGTCCATCGACTGCGGAAAGGCGCTGTCGTCGATTCCGTGTCTGCCGGCCCAGGCGCCGCCGATGGCCAGATTCAGCAGAATCTGCGCGGCTGGCGCGGGTACGCCGTCAGCGTATGTCCACGAGTGCTCGCGCGACATGACCTCCACTCCGTCGACGAAGTAGGTGAGCACGTGCGGCGTCCATTCCAGCCCGACGGTATGCCATCCCTTGTCGAAATCGAACGGAGCGAACCACTCCTGCAACGTGCGCTTGAATCGGGGCTCGGTGTAGAGCCACACAGGCTGGGTACCCTTTGGGGTGTTGGCCGCCATGTGGAGCATGTTGACCCGGTCGTTCTCGACGTTGTTGACGAACTCGAACAGATCGATCTCCGGCGGCCAGTTGATCCGGCCCGTTTCACCGACGTCGGAGATCATCCAGAAGGCGGCCCACACACCTCGCCCGCCGGGCATCTTCACCCGGGCTTCGAGGAAGCCGTAATGCATCGTCCAGTCGGAGCGAATCATGCCGGACTCGTAGTTCATCCCGTTCGGCATGCTCAGCGGCTTGCGACGCGCGATCAGCTGCAGCTTGCCCTCGACGATCGCGTGGTTCCCGTTGTCAGCATAGCGTTGGTTCTCGTCATTGAGCCGGTCGAGCGTTTCGTTGTTCGAGATGTAGCGCGTGAACCACTTCTTGCGATTGAGCTGCGGGCCGTCGAACTCGTCGTTGAAGACCATTGCGTAGCCGGGCGGCGTGAACGACTGATCCCAGGACGCCACCGGCTCGGTCATGAGAATGGGGGCGCGCATCTTCAACGACACGCTCTCGACGCTCATCGCGCCGCCCTGGGCCAGCAGGGCAATCTCCGCCTGCTTGGTATAGGCCGGCGCTGTGAAGTCCACCCGATATTCCTCCGGCACCGCCGACGTCACGGCCACCGAGTAGGTGCGATAGGTGTTGCCGCTCTTGGGTTCGCGAAACCTGACCGCGGCGAGACCGCTGCCGGTCGCGACGCTGGCCTTGACGACGAGGGTGTAGGAGCGGCCCGCCGTCAGGGCGTCTGGCGCCAATTGCTGCAGGGCGGAGGTCGACACCTGCAAGGCCTGCCCGCGCTTGCGCAGCGTGCTCGGAACGGCCCGTAGGTCCGTCTTGGCGCTCGCCCAGTCGGCGGTCGCCTCGTCGAACCGACCGTTCTTCGCGACCTCCGCGGGCGCCACGGCATAGCTCGCGACCACGGCAACGGGCGGGTGGGAGGCGTTGCTGTTCATCGGCAGGTTGCTGGGCACGTTATCGGGATCCGCCCCGGTCGCGATCGCCGGGTTCGTGACGAGAGCGACAAGCAGCAGAACTGCGGCGGACAGGGGGCGAAGGGTGCGCATCGAATGCAACATGACGTGTTTGGACAGTGAGAAGCTCATCAAGGTCTCCTCTCTCCGGGTATCGGCGCCGTGACCGGGCAGGCCGCCCCCCTCGATCGCCGCCGGGCCAGTTGCACGACCAGCCACCGCCGCAATCTCACCTCGAGCAGCGACCATGTCGCCCATGAAATGAGGCACGACAGTGGCAAGCCGATGCCGGCCAGCACCAGCGCCGCGAGCCAGCCGTCGATCGGCAGGTGCGGCAGCAGCCCGTGCTTGACCGCGGCAAGCACGAGCGGGTGCACCAGGTAGAAGCTGTAGCTGATCGTGCCCAGCCATTGCATTGCGGGATGTACCAACAGGCCGCGCGAAGCGTCCCGCTTGACGATGACCAGCCAGGCGAAGAAGGCCGTGGCCCCTGCGAAGGCGAGGACCACCGCCGGGCCGTGGCCCTCGATCGCCAAGTCCACCAGCGTGCGTGTCAGGGCGGCAGCCTCGACGTCCGTGCCGAGCCAGGCGACCCAGGCGAGCGGCAGCCCCAGCCAGGCGTAGCGGAGCCAGGGTGCGTGCTGGCGCAGCCACGGTTCGCCAATGGCCACGATCACGCCGGGCGCGAAGAACAGGCCGCGAGGGAACAGCGTCACCATCAGGGCGGCAGGCAGCGCCCAGGCCGCGATTCGGCGTGCGCGCGCGGCACCCAGCGTCCATGCCAGTGCCGCGAGTCCGTAGAACCAGAGTTCGTAGTTGAGCGACCACTGGGCAGGGTGAATGCTGGGAATCGGCAGGATCGGCGCCATGATCGCCAGGCTCGGCAGCAGGGTCGCGCCCGATGACAGCGCAGCGGGGACCTTGCCCCCGTGCAGCGCGCCGATACTGCCCGCCGCGAGCATGGCCAGCGCCAGCGGTATCCAGAGCGGGAAGATGCGCAGCGCCCGGTCCTGCAGGAAGGCGCCGACCGACGCGTGCCGGCGCAGGCTGCCGACGATCACGTAGCCGCTGATCATGAAGAAGACCTCGACGCCGTAGCGCAGCCCGTGGCCCAGCCAGAAGGCATCCGCCGCCAGCTCGCCTTGCGGCGCAGGGATCAGTCCGGCATTCAGGACGTGGAAGCCGAGGATGGCCAGCACGCAGGCCGCACGCAGGCCCTGGACTGCCCGATGGCGTCCCGAGTGCGAGCGAGCAACCGGGTCAAATGTTGCTGTCGACTGCAAGATGGTCTCGGGTCTTCACGCCGCGGGCGTGGTTGCGGACGCGCGGCCGACGCCCAAGTGTCCGGCCGTCCTTGAGCATCCGGAACTTGCGCTCGTTGACGTCGACGCACACGACGTCGTCGCCCATCTCGGACGGGCAGGCCCCCGAAACGACGCCGACATGGCCACTGCCGATGACGGTAGCCTTCATGAGGAACTCCGTTCGATGGACGGGGCGGCGTCTGCGTCGGGCGCCGCCGGACTCGTGTCCGGTGCGGGCGCAGGTGCGGGTGCGGGTGCGGACGATGTCGATGCCGAGGGCGCGAGCCCGTAGGCCTGCAACAGGCGGCGTGAGAATTCCGCCTCGCTGAAGCGTGCGGTGGCCGCCGCGCGACCCGCATTGCCCATGCGCTGGCGCAACTCGCTCGAATCCACCAGTTCGGCCACGCGCTGCATCATCTCGGTCGTGCTGGTGCAGAGGAAGCCGGCGCCGCTGTCGCCCAGCACGTCGCGATGGGCTTCGGTGTCATGAGCCACGCAAGGCACCCCGCTGGCCATGGCCTCGACCAGGCCGATCGGGAAGCCGCGCTCCTCCTCTTGCGGCGAGACCCAGAGCCATGCGGTGCCCAGACGCTGTGCCCGCTCCGCCGCCGAGGTCGGGCGGAAGTGGCCGATGCCCGCGGCGCGAAATGCGTTCTCGGTGGTGGTCTGGGCCGAGCCGATCCAGTTGAAGCTCATGGCCAGGTCGTCGTCGCCCAGCAGCACCGCCAACTGGATGAAACGTGCAGCCGGCAGCACCGACTCGTCGCGGCCGCCGGCAAGGAGCAAGGGTCGCCGCGCCTCGTTGCGCGGGGTGGAGAAGAAGACGTCGGCGGCTGCGCCCTCCACGAGGCGAACCGGCCGCGAGGCCAGCGACTTCATGAGCTTGGCGTCGAGCTTCAGGTTCACGATGGGCTGTTGCCGAGAGCGCCGCAGTTGCATGCGCACCAGCCCCAGCAGCAGCGGGCGCAAAAGGTGGTGGCTCATCAGCGCCCTCGAGCTGTAGGGCGACATGTACACCTGCATCGCGCTGTCGTCCAACTCCCGCACGAGGCGCGCGCCCGCCAGCCCGGGCAGGATGCCGTGCAGGTGCAGCGCCGCGATGCGAGTGCAGCGCGCCACCTCCGCGAGGTGGTGGTACAGCGTGCGGCTACGCGCCCAGGGCGAGCCTTGGTCTGGGACGGGAATGACGTCGATGTCGGGGCGCAGTTCGTGCAGGTATTCGCGCCCGACGCCGTCGTCGATCGCGATCACCGTCTGCGGCGCACCTGTGGCGCCGATCGACTGGGTCGCCGGGTAGAGGAAGCTGAAGACCGAGGGTGTCAGGCGGCCCACGACGTGGACCGTGCGGCCGCGAAGCGACGGCTCGACGTTTCGAGGGCTATTGAGAAGCAAGGTCATGCTGCCCCCGCCGCCGATTCCCGGAGCATGCTCATACGCGGGCTCGCGACAGCTCGCACCATTGCGGCGTCGGCCATCGCGGCGCTGTCGTTCACCTTGTGGCGCAAACCGGTCGTTTCTCCGCGAACGCCGGGCACCGAGCCGGGGCCCGGAGTGCTCATGAGGCGACCTTCGTGCTCGCGCACTCCGGAGCATTCGCCTTTCGGGCCGCCGTGCGTGCTCATGGCGGCGTCCCTTCAGGCCGCGCCGTGGCCGGTCAACACCACGTGTACGGTGCGCGCGAGGATGACCAAGTCGAGCCACAGATTGCGCGTCTCGACGTACTGCTTGTCTAGCGCCACGCGCTCGTCATAGGTGGTTCGATTGCGTCCGCTGACCTGCCACAGGCCCGTGATGCCGGGCGTGACGCTCACGTAGTGCCATCGCACCGCGCCGTAGCGCATCAGCTCGCCGGGGGTGACGGGGCGCGGGCCGACGAAGCACATGTCGCCGCGCAGCACATTGATGAGCTGTGGCAGTTCGTCCAGACTGGTCTTGCGCAGGATGCGGCCGATCGGCGTGATGCGCGGGTCGCGCGCCAGTTTCTGGTTGAGCTGCCACTCGGCTCGTGCCACGGGGTCGGTGGAAAGCAGCTTGGCCAGCGCCTGTTCGGCATCGACCCGCATCGTGCGGAACTTGAGGCAGCGAAACAGCCTTCCGTCGCGCCCGACGCGGTAGTGCCCGAAGAAGATGGGCGGTCCCCCAGCGTGCCAAACGAGCAGCGTCAGTACCACCAGCAATGGACTGGCGGCCAGCAGGATGAGAAAGGCGACGAACTGGTGGCCCGCCAGTTCGAACCGATCGATCAGGCGCCGCGCAGGCGATGCGATGAGCGCGGGTGCCGCGGAGATGAACGCAGTGACTGTCATACCATCCCTTTCAGGTCGTGGTTGCCAGAACGCGTTCCTAAGTACGCAAAAAATGAGCCACATTTAACGCGGACATGGTTTGTAGGGGGTGGTGCAAAAGCGTGCGTCGGTCATGCGCGAGATTGGCGCGTGCAGGCACGCATCGGCGAGCTGCACTGCGTGGTTAGCATGACGGGGCCGATCACTCGTGACGCCCGGCACCACGCGAAGCAGGGACGGCGATGGCCACATCGCTACGACGTCCGGAATGGGTCGCGCATGCACCGTTTCGGCGAGACCGGTGACTTCCGGTATCAACCCCACCCGGCGCTGCGCCTGAATCGTTTGGGTGCGCGATGCACTGGATGAGGCCCGGCGCTTCAGCGCCAGGCGGTCGGTTTTGGGGCGGCGGCGCGCCGCCCTGGGTCGCATGGGCGTTCCACCCTCCGAGGCGGGGCTCGACGCGAGTCCCTGGGGAGTCCTCTGTTGTCAACCGCCTGGCCAGGGCCGCCAGCACCGTCAATGCCCGTTCAGCCTTCGCCAATCGACGGCCACGCATCTGCCGAACGCGGCGTCGAATCGAAACCGCGTGGGGCTCGGTCTTGCATTTCTCGAGACAACCAACGTGAGCGCAGAGATCAACGTGGAGGGAAAGGCGCGCGCTGGCCGCAGGTCGAAGACGTCGCGCAGGTAGACGTCGACCGGCCGTGGCGATGCCACTGCGCCCTGAGGCGTCGCCATCGCACTCACGCTCCAGACCCCATCGCCTGAGACGCCTGCCTTGAGCCACTTGCGCAGGAGGCGAATGATGCGCCCGTCGCCAACCCGATGCGCCAGCAACCGAACCATCCATTCGGGCTCAGTCGGTCGAAGAGGCTTCGAATGTCCCCGCGTCGAGAATCCGGTTCTCCCGGGTCCCGCCCATGGTCACCGATAGTGCATCCAGTGCGTCATGCCGGCCTCGCCCAGGCCGGAACCCGTACGAGAAGCCAAGAAAGCCTTCCTCGTAGATCGCGGCGTGAACAGCGGCGATGGTGCGCTGGACGAATTTGTCCTCCAGCGCGGCAATCCCCAGCGGGCGTTGCTTGTCCGTCCCCCAGCTTCGGTATGAACCGTCGCTGCACGGGCCGCGCCGTCGGCGCGGCGCCAGGCGCCTTTGGCGTTCTCGTCCATCACGGCCGTCGTCAGCACTGCGTCGAATCGCGCGGCTGCCGTCCAAGCCTTGTCGCGCACCGGCCTTGCCGACGCTTGGCTGCGCCAGCGCTCCGGCATATCCGCGCTCATGCCGATCTCGCGCCGACCTCCTCGGTCGATGCGCTCTGGGACGGCAGCATCCGCGCCACAGCCCTGTCCTTGAATGCCCGTCCGTACCTTGCCACTCTCGCCCGTCATCGCCGCGCCACGACCGTCGTTTCCATGGCGGCGACAACTTTTCTGACGCGGGGGGATTTCTCTCTCTCTTGAATCAATTCAATCCAATGAAATTGGTTGCGAACACGAGCGCGTAGGTACGGTAACAACTTCAGCCTCATCGAGCGCCATGAATGGCCGAATCACTCAGGAGGGCATTCCCTTTGCCCGCACTGCCCAGCGAGTCAGCGATCGTTCCGCAGATCGTACGGGTCGCCGAAACCGATTCCTCGAATGCTCCGCAGGGCGACTTGCCCGGCCTTCATTCGACGCCCCATCCACAAGGTTACTCATGTCCATTCTTCGCCAGCTCGGCCGCGCCGATCTCATGCCGGCCCTCGTCGCCAGCCTGTTCATCGCCGGGTGTGGCGGGGGGAGCGACAGCCCGTCTGCCCAGGCCACCACCAGCAGCACGACCAGCGCCACCTCCGCCATCGCCGCCCCGACCACTGCTGCCTCAGCCAGTGCCCCCACGATCGTCGCCGCGACCACCTCTGTTGCCGCGACCGCCAGCGCGGCCGCGACCTCCGGGAGCAACCTGATCGTCAATCCGGACTTTTCGCAAGGCGCCACCGGTTGGACGTTGTACTGGTCGGCGATCGTGCCGAGTGAACTGCGTACCGGTGGCAAGGCATTGCGACTCAACGGGACAGCCTCGCAGCCGCTGAGCTCCTCGACGATTCTTCCGCACCACTCCTACCAGATGGCCGTCACCGGACGCAACGCGACCGGGACAGGCAGCGCCGTCGTCGCAGTCACCTTCCGGCTGCCCAACAGCACCACCACCTTCCGAACGTTCTCGCGCACGATCACGCCCGGTCCGTCGGCGACCTACGTCATCGACTTCACAGCGCCGGAATACACGGGCAACGTCGATTTCAGCGTGGTGTGCGGCTACGCCGGTGGCGTGCTGATAGACACCGTCTCGGTCAAGGAGATCGCCCCGGTCTCGCAGACCGAGCCGATCACGTCGCCTGACAATTCGTACGTGCCGGCCGGCTACACGTTGAAGTTCAACGACGAATTCAACGGCACGACCTTGAATCGATCAAAGTGGTTCACGCGCTACATCTACGGGTCGGAAACGGGCGACCACCTCAACGACGAGAAGGAGCGCTATCGCGACAACGGCAATCAGGTCGTTGCCAACGGCGTGTTGAGCCTGGTGGCCAGGAAAGTCACTGACGCCGCCAACGGCGTCGACTACGAGTCCGGCATGATCCGTTCCGACTGGACCGCGCGCTACGGTTACTTCGCTGCCCGGGTGAAGATGCCCAAGGGCGTGGGGGTTTGGCCGGCGTTCTGGCTCAATTCGGATGTGTCGGCTGCCGGCCGCCTGTCCTGGCCGCCCGAGATCGACATCTTCGAGTACGTCAACAACGGCGTCGAGGACAAGCCCAACATGTTCCATTCCGCCATGTCCGGCGGCGCCCTGTCGACGCTCCAATGGGCGAGTCCCAGCTTCAACACGAGCATGCAGGAATACATCGGCACGACCAACTTCGATGAGGACTGGCACGTCTTCGGCTGCGAGTGGGACGCGACCTCGGTGACCGTCTACCTCGACGGCAACAGGATCTACACCCGCAACTTCGCCTGGAACTACGCCGACGGCACGTCGGCCGGCCCTGCCCACATCCTGCTCAACCTGGCCATCGGCGGCGCCTGGGCCGGCCGCCATGGCATCGACGACAGCGCATTCCCGCAGGGCCTGCAGATCGACTGGGTACGCGCCTATCAGAAGGACTGAGCCTGAAGGCTTCGTCACCGACCTCGCAAACATCCCGCGACTCTTTTGGTCGATTGCGCGCAGGGACGATATGCATGCGCCGCAGAGGTGCACGGCTAAAGACGCGATCGAATGCCGCGCAATGACGCGGCAAGCCGATCGCGAAGCGACTCGGCTCGCGCGTGAGCCAGCGGCACCTGCGGCGGCGAGCAGGTCGTCCTACGCCCCGGGTCCGCTTCGTCTTTGACGGATTCTTGTCGGGGAGGGCTCCATTCTTTGCGACTTCTTTATGTGGATTTCGCTCAAATGGCCCGGAGTCGTCAACGTCGGTCGGGTCGCCGCCCGCGGCAGGAACTTGCCCCTGCAACGGCCGCTCCGGACGCCAGGACGACGACTCGCGAATGTCCATTCACTTCCCATGCGCGCGTCGCTCCTCGGCTGCATCACCTCTCGGCACCGTGCCTGGGCGTTCGCGTCGTTGTGGCTGTCGGCGCTGACGATCGTCAACGTGCAGACGGGCGGTGCCTACCGATCGACCGTGCTGTTCGCGATTCCCGTCGTGGTGGTGTCATGGAACGATTGGCAGCTCGGCTTCGTGTTCGCGGGGGCCTCCGTCCTTTGCGCGAAGTTCGGCGGCGCGATGCCCGAGGCCGGATCCTCGAGCCCGCTCTGGCTGGATGGAATGATGGCGTTCATCAAGCTGTGCGTCGATGCCGCAGTGACGAATGTCTGGGGGCGCCGATACCGGCGTCGTGCCATGCGGGCCCCCCAGCCGGACGACCTGCGGCACGGCAGCGGAGACTAGGGACCCGGAGTCCCGGCACCCTCAAGACACGCCACGTCGCCGGGCACGCGCGCACGTTCCTCGCCACCACGAACCGACACGAGCTTCCCATGGGCATCGAACCGAATCACATGGCCGCCTGGCTGCAACCCGAAGAGATCCACCTCGATGTGTCTCTGCGCGACTGCGAAGATGCGCTCAGGTTCATCGCGCGGGCCATCGGCACGCGCCACCACCTCGACCCCGAGCCGATCTTCCGCGCGCTCGCCCGGCGCGAGCAGGCGGGGTCCACCGCGCTCGGCGGGCGCTTCGCGCTGCCCCACGCGAGCATTGCGGGCATCGAGCGCCCATTGACCCTCCTGGTCCGCACCCGAGAGCCGATCGCCTTCAGGGCGTCCGATCACGGACCGGTCTCGTTGATGCTGGCGATCCTCGTGCCGGAACGCGGCGACAGGAACGTCCACCTGAAGCTCCTGGCACTCGTGGCGGAACTGATGTCCCAGCCCGGCTTCCGGACCCGGCTGGACCTTGCCACCGAACCGGTTGGCGCGGCGCAGGCGTTCAGCGACGGTCTCTCGGCGCTCCGCGCCTGAGCGCCCCATCGCGCCATTTCCGCGGTCGCCCGGCTGGTCAGGGCACGAACCGATAGCCGACGCCCGCCTCGGTGAGCAGGTGCTTGGGCTGCGAAGGATCACGCTCGACCTTCTTTCGCAATTGGCCCATGTAGACGCGCAAATAGGGCGTGTCCTCGCCGTGACTCGATCCCCAGACCGCGTGCAGCAGCTGGCGGTGCGTCCGAACGCAATTGGGATAGCCCGTCAGATGCGCCAGCAGGCGATATTGGATCGGTGTCAGGTGCACGGGCGCGCGCCCCTTCTCGACGGTGCGGTGCAGCAGGTCGATCCTGACATCGCCGAACTCGATCATCGTGCTGCCGTCGGCGCCCACGCGCGTACGGCGCCTCAGCTGCGCCCGAACCCGTGCCAGGAGCTCGCCGGCGCTGAACGGCTTGACCAGGTAGTCGTCGGCGCCCGCGTCCAGTGCGCCGATCTTGTCGCCTTCGGTCGAGCGCGCCGACAACACCACGATGGGCACGTCGGACCAGGCCCGCAGGTCGCGGATGAGCTCGACGCCGTCGCCGTCCGGCAGTCCGAGGTCGAGCACAACCAGGTCGGGCCGACGCGTGCCCGCCTCGATGAGCCCGCGCTGCACGCCGTCGGCCTCGATCACGTCGAAGCCCTCCGCACCGAGGGATATCCGGACGAAGCGGCGGATCTCGACCTCGTCCTCGACGATCAGCACCCGCTGCAGCGTGTCACCGGCCCGCGTCATTCGCGTCCTCCTCCAGCGGTTCCAGAGGCTCCAGGCCCTCGAGACTGGGCGGCGTGCCGCGCGGCAGCTCGATGGTGAAACGGGCGCCGCCCTGCGGTTTGGTCTCGCCCCGGATCTTGCCGCCGTGGGCCTCGACGATGGCGCGACAGATGGCCAGGCCAAGACCGACGCCCGGCGTGGCGCTCTCCTTCCTTCCGCGCTCGAACATGTCGAAGATCGCCGACTCCTTGCCTTTGGGCAGTCCCGGACCCACGTCGTCCACCGTGACGACGACCTGATCGCCCGACGGTTGCGCGCGGATGTCGATCGGGCTGCCCGCCGGCGTGTACTTGCCGGCGTTCTCCAGGAGGTTGCACAACACGCGTTCGAACAGGACAGCGTCGATATCGACCAGCGGCAGGTCGTCGGCCAGCGCCACCGTGACGCGGCGGTTCTCCAGGACGCTGGCCATCGTCTTGAGCGACGTCCCGACCACTTCCTCCAGCGGTTGCCATTGCCTGTTCAACTGGACCGACCCGGACTGCAGCCGCGCCATGTCCAGCATGTTGCCCACCATCGAATTCATCCGCAACGCGGCGTCCTTGATCCGATGGGCCGTCTCCAGCTCCGGGGACGTCGCGGGCAGCTTCATCATCGCCAGCGACTCCGACATGCCCACCAGCGCCGCGAGCGGCGTCCGCAGGTCGTGCGAGATGGCGGCCAGCAGCGAGTTGCGCAGGCGCTCGGACTCCATCTGCACCGTGACGGTCTGCGCGATGTCGACGTAGTGGATGCGCTCGAGGGAGATCGCCAGCAGCGACGCGCAGGTGTCGAGCAGGCGGCGCTGTTCCGGGCCGGCGAGTCGTGCGGCGTTGCCGGCCCCGATGGCCAGCACGCCCCGCATGCGCATCGGGGCCTTCAGCGGGATGTAGAGCACGGGCGACGCGGCCAGCGTGTTGGTGCCGTGGCCGGCCGCTTCGTCGTGGTCGAACGCCCATTGGGCGACCCCGACGTCCAGGCCTTCGGGCTGGCCCGCGGAATGCACGGGCTCGTGCAGGCGATCCTGCAGGTCGGCGACCATGAGCGCCGCGGGGGCGCCGAATTCCGACTTCATGAAGCGCGCGCCGATCTCCGCGATCTGCTCGGGCATGAGCGCGCCCGACAGGTCGCGCGACATCGCGTACATCGCCCGCACGCGTTCCTCGCGCAGCCGCGAGACGCGTGCCTGGAACTTGAGCCCGGCCGTGAGCTGGCCGATCAGCAGCGCCACGACCAGCATGATGAAGAAGGTCAGCAGGTACTGGGCATCGGAGACGGTGAAGCTGAAGCGCGGCGGCACGTAGAAGAAGTCGAACATGCCCACGGTCAGCAGCGACGCCAGCACGGCCGGGCCGCGACCGAAGCGCACGGCCACGCCCACGACGGCCGCCAGGAAGATCATCACGAGATTGGCGCTGGCCAGGATCGGCGCAAGGGGCGCCACGGCCAGCGTCACCGCCCCGCAGATCAGCGCGCTCCACGCATAGCTTGCCCAGTCGATGGCGTCCTTCTCGTGCACGCTGGTCCTGCGGCCGCGGCTGGCGACGCCGTCGCGCGCGGACAGCGCGACCTGGAGGATGTCGAGGTCATCGGCCAAGGCGCCGACCGACTCGGCGAGCCGCCGCCGCCAGAGCCCGCGCAGTCGTCCCGTCTCGCGCCCGAGCACCACGCGCGGCAGGTTGTGTTCGTGGGCATAGCGCACGATCGTCGCCGCCAGGTCGCTCCCGCTGAGGACGGCGGTGACGGCGCCGTTGTCCTCGGCCGATTTCAGCAGCTCGAGGATGCGCTGGCGCGTCTCGGCCGGCAGGCGCTGCAGCGCGGGTGTCTCGACGTAGATGCAATGCCAGGGCACGCCCAGTTGCGCAGACAGTCGCGCCGTGGTGCGTACCAGCTTCTCGGAGCGCTCGTCGGGGCCGATGCATAGCAGGATGGACTCGCGCGTCTGCCACACCGGCGCCGCCTGCAGGTTGCGGCGGTACTGCAGCATCTCGCTGTCGACGCGGTCGGCGGTGCGGCGCAGCGCCAGCTCGCGCAGCGCGATCAGGTTGCCCTTGCGGAAGAAGTTGCGCACCGCGCGCTCGGCCTGCTGCGGCAGGTAGACCTTGCCCTCCTTCAGGCGCAGCAGCAGGTCGTCCGGCGGCAGGTCGACGATGACGACCTCGTCGGTCGCGTCGAAGACCTTGTCGGGCACCGTCTCCCAGACACGGATGCCGGTGATGCCCGTGACGATGTCGTTCAGGCTCTCGAGATGCTGGACGTTCATCGCCGACCAGACGTCGATGCCGGCATCCAGCAGCTCCTCGACATCCTGCCAGCGCTTGGCGTGGCGCGAGCCCTGCACGTTGGAATGCGCCAGCTCGTCGACCAGCACCAGGTCCGGCTTGCGCGCCAACGTGGCGTCGAGATCGAACTCCTTGAGGACGCGATCGCGGTAGCGCACCTCCTTCAGCGCGATCGCCGGCAGGCCCGCCAGCAGCGCCTCGGTCTCGGCGCGGCCATGCGTCTCGATGACGCCGATGACGACGTCGATGCCCTGTTGCTGCTGCACGCGCGCCGCCGACAGCATGGCGTAGGTCTTGCCCACGCCCGCCGACGCGCCGAAGAACAGCTTGAGCTTGCCCCGGCGGGCCTGGATCTCTTCGTCCTTGAGCTTGGCCAGCAGGCGGTCGGGATCGGGTCGGCTGTCCGTCATGGAAGAGGGTCCTCGAACGATGTCGTGACGGTAGCAGACCCGCACCGCATCAGAACGCGCGACCCACCTGGAAGGCGCCGATGTCGCGACCGTCTTGCCGCGCTCATGACGCGTTGGTGTGCCGCAGCTCGAGGTTCATGTCGAGGACGTTGACGCGCGGCTCGCCGAAGATGCCCAGCAGCCGGCCGCGGATGTGGCGAGCCACGATGCCTTGGACGACTTCCGGCGACAGGTGTCGCAGGCGTGCGACGCGCGGCACCTGGTACTCGGCAGCGGCCACGCTGATCTCGGGATCGAGGCCGCTGGCCGATGTGGTCACCAGGTCGACCGGCACGGCCGCCTGGTTGCCGGGGTCTGCGGCGCGCAGCGCCTCGACACGGCCCTTGACGGCATCGGTCAACGCCGGATTGAGCGGCCCCAGGTTCGAGCCGCCCGAACCCTGGCCGTTGTAGGCCATCGGCGAGGTGGCCGACGGGCGGCCCCAGAAGAACTTCGGGTCGGTGAAGTTCTGTCCGATCAGTGACGAGCCGACAGTCTTGCCGTTCTCGACGATCAGGCTGCCCGCGGCCTGATCGGGGAACGCGGCCTTGGCGACACCCGTCACGGCCAGTGGGTAGACCACGCCGGTGACGACGGTCAGCGCGACGAACAGGCTGACGGCGGGACGAATCGATGCTTTCATGAGGAACTCCGGTTCAGACGAAGCCGACGACCTGGAGCACCAGGTCGATCAGCTTGATCCCGACGAACGGCACGATCACGCCGCCCAGGCCGTAGATCGCGAGATTGCGGCGCAGCAGCATCGCGGCGCCGACGGCGCGGTACTTCACGCCCTTGAGCGCGAGCGGGATCAGGAAGATGATGATCAGCGCGTTGAAGATCACGGCCGACAGCACCGCCGAGGACGGGCTGGCCAGGCGCATGACGTTCAGCGCGCCGAGCTGCGGATAGGTCGTGACGAACGCCGCGGGGATGATGGCGAAGTACTTGGCGACGTCATTGGCGATCGAGAACGTCGTGAGTGAGCCGCGCGTCATGAGCATCTGCTTGCCGGTTTCGACCACCTCGATCAGCTTGGTCGGGTTCGAGTCGAGGTCGACCATGTTGCCGGCCTCCTTGGCGGCCTGCGTGCCGGAGTTCATCGCCACCGCGACGTCGGCCTGCGCGAGCGCCGGGGCATCGTTGGTGCCGTCGCCGGTCATCGCGACGAGCTTGCCCTGCGCCTGGTAGTCGCGGATCAGCGTGAGCTTCTGTTCGGGGGTGGCTTCGGCCAGGAAGTCATCGACGCCGGCCTCCGCTGCGATCGCCGCGGCGGTGAGCCTGTTGTCGCCGGTGACCATCACCGTCTTGATGCCCATGCGGCGCAGCTCGGCGAAGCGTTCCTTGATGCCGCCCTTGACGATGTCCTTGAGCTCGATCACACCCATCACGCGGGCGCCGTCCGACACCACCAGCGGCGTGCTGCCGCGACGCGAGATGCTGTCGATCGTGGTCACGAGGTCGGCCGGGAAGCTCGCGCCGAGCGACTGCACGTGCTTGCGGATCGCGTCCGCGGCACCCTTGCGGATCTGGCGCGGACCCGAGTCGCCGACCGCGGGCAGGTCGACGCCGCTCATGCGCGTCTGCGCCGAGAAGTGCACGAACTGCGCACCCAGCGACTGGATGTCGCGCTCGCGCAGGTTGAACCTCTGCTTGGCCAGCACGACGATGCTGCGGCCTTCCGGCGTCTCGTCGGCCAGCGACGCGAGCTGCGCGATGTCGGCGAGCTCCGCCTCCTTGACACCCTGCGCCACGAGGAAGGCCGAGGCCTGGCGGTTGCCCAGCGTGATGGTGCCGGTCTTGTCCAACAGGAGCACGTCGACGTCGCCGGCGGCCTCCACGGCGCGGCCCGAGGTGGCGATCACGTTGGCTTGCATCATGCGGCTCATGCCCGCCACGCCGATGGCCGACAGCAGGCCCGCGATGGTCGTCGGGATCAGGCACACGAGCAGCGCGATCAGCACGGTCACCGTGACCGGCGAGCCGGCCTTGGCCGCCTCGACGCTGAACAGCGAGAACGGCAGCAGCGTGACGGTCACGCCCAGGAACACGATGGTCAGCGCGACCAGCAGGATCGTCAGCGCGATCTCGTTGGGCGTCTTCTGGCGCTTGGCGCTCTCGACCATCGCGATCATGCGGTCGACGAAGGTCTCGCCCGGGTTGGTGG
>Ga0105240_10001729_pt1 | contig 36849 bp, 35 predicted proteins | sample KBSC54metaG_FD_80426 | JGI IMG/M metagenome (GOLD analysis project Ga0105240, IMG submission 80426) | Corn rhizosphere microbial communities from Kellogg Biological Station, Michigan, USA - KBS C5-4 metaG | ecosystem: Host-associated > Plants > Roots > Rhizosphere > Soil | place: Michigan, USA... | reverse complement strand
GAAATTTGTTTGGTCTCTAATGTCGGCAATAGTTGGGTAGGGGGGCAATAATCATATTCCACGGCGTAGCCGGGCCGCATGAGTTCCGCTTTTTCTAATCCCGGAATGGAATGCACGATTTTTTCTTGCACATCATCCGGCAAGCTTGTGGAAATTCCATTCACGTAAACTTCTTCGGTGTGATAGCCCTCGGGTTCAAGAAAGATTTGGTGGCGCGTTTTTTCTGGAAATTTGACCACCTTGTCTTCGATCGATGGGCAATAGCGCGGCCCTTTGGATTTAATCACGCCGGAATAAAGCGGTGAACGATCTAAATTATCGCGAATAATACGATGCGTGACGTCCGTGGTGGTCGTAATCCAGCAGGGCAATTGTTTTTGCGTAAGCGCGGTCGTGAAATGCGAAAAAGGCGTGGGTGGTTGGTCCCCCGGTTGAATTTCACAGACGGAATAATCAATAGTGCGGCTATTAATCCGGGGCGGGGTTCCGGTTTTAAGCCGACCCATTTCAAATCCTAATTCGCGTAGCGGATCCGATAAAAACTGCGCGGCCCCTTCCCCAGCGCGTCCGCCGACATTTTGGCTTAAGCCCACATGCATCAGCGCGCGTAAAAAGGTGCCGGTTGTCAAAATCACCGCGCGTGTGGGAAAAATTGTGCCCGTCTTAATTTGCACGCCTGTCACACGACCCTGTTCGGTGACGATACGCACGGTTTCGCCTTGTTTTAGATCCAAATTCGCTTGTTGTTCAATGACATGCTTCATTGAAAATTGGTACAGCTTTTTATCGCATTGCGCGCGCGGCGATTGCACGGCAGGCCCTTTGGTGGCATTCAGAATGCGAAATTGCAGTCCAGAACGATCGGTGTTTTTGGCCATTTCGCCGCCGAGGGCGTCGATCTCGCGCACGATTTGCCCTTTAGCCAATCCGCCGATCGAAGGATTACAGGACATTTGCCCGACACTGTCTAAGTTCATGGTCAGTAACAAGGTCGAGCGGCCCAAACGCGCCGAGGCTAAGGCGGCTTCGCAGCCCGCATGACCCGCGCCGACCACAATCACGTCATAGATTTTGGAGTAAGTAGACATATTAATGTTTCACTAAATAGTTGGTGATCCCATCCGCAATGGATTTGGCCAGCGTATCTTGAAACGCTGGGTCCGCTAAATTTTTAGCTTCCGGTTTATAAGACAGCACGCCCATTTCCACTAACGTCGTGGGCATCCGCGCGGTCACGCTCACGAAACTACGCCGGTGCACGCCATTATCACGATGATCGGGAAGCGCTTTAGCCATGGTCTCATTAATTTCTGCGGCCAAGGGTCGGCTCGCCCAATGAAAATAATAGGTGGTATGGCCTTTAAAGTTACGGTCTTTATTCCAATCGCAATGCAGTCGCACGTAGGCATTGGCATGCAATAAATTGGCAAAGATCGCCCGAGCGCGATTATCCCCTAGTCGGTATGCGCTGTAGCGCCAGGGATTCCGCGGGGTGCGGGTCATAAATACTTTGGCGCCCCGCGCTTCTAATAGAGGAACCATCCGGCTTCCAACCGCCAAGGCCACATCGCGCTCATAGGCCCCATGCCGCGCCTGCGCCCCCGGATTAATAATGGCGCCTAACGCATTTTTTGTCGCATGCCCCGGATCGACGACGATAATGCGTCCGGCTAAAAGCGCGGACTCGGCCACCGGATCGGCCGGGAGCGGCCAAGCGAGTAACCCCATAAAAAGACTGCCTGCCCACCATGTAAAAGAAAGAGGACGCACGTTTTTGAGACGGTATTTTATCCTATAATCCTCCCACTATGCCAAAAAGAACTTATCAACCCAATGTTCGCCATCGCGCGAAGGTGCACGGATTTAGAGCCAAAATGAAAACGGCCGGAGGCCGCAAGGTGCTGAGTAAGCGCCGCGCCAAAGGCCGCTGGCATTTAACGCCGCAATAAGGACCGTTGGATCAACGTTTTCGCTGGACGGAACGGATACATCAACGCTCTGATTTTCGAGCCCTTTTTCGACAAGGCCAACGCAGCAGTACGCAAGGATTAACCATGTGGGTGCTTAAAAGACCTGAGGCCACTAGTGCTTGCGCGCGTTTTGCCGTGGCGATTCCGCGAGCCTATGGTTCGGCGGTCGCTCGCAATCGGCTTAAACGCATCTTGCGCGAAATTTTCCGCCTGAACAAATCACGACTCCCCTCTCATGTGGATATGGTTTTCAGTGCGCGACCTTTTGCTCATGCGGTGTCCTTGCAAACGGTGCGTCCGAAAGTTTTTCATTTATGGGAGCGCGCGGGCTTGGGAACATTTTCGAATGGGGATTAAACGCCTATTGCTGGGGATGATTCGCGGATACCGGTTTTTAACTGCCGGAGGAATTCCGCGCTGCCGTTTTTATCCGACCTGCTCAGATTACGCGTTAAATGCGTTGGAGCAAAAAGGAATAATGAAAGGCCTGCCTTGTATGCTGCAGCGAATTTTACGCTGTCATCCTTGGAATGCCGGCGGATATGATCCGTTAGATACGGTCCAAAGTCCAAGGTCCTAGGTCATACCTAAAAACCGTGGACATTAGACGTTGGACCGATGTTAATTAAGGAGATTTATGGAACAGAAAAATTTTGTTTTGGCGTTGGTATTAAGTTTGGGATTTATTCTTTTATGGTCTGTTTTTGTGGTGCCGCGCTTTTCGCCGCCGGCGCCGCCCGCTTCCACAGCGCCGCTTAATTCACCGGCGACGGTTGATAATACAATGCCCGATTCGCGTCAAAGCATTACACAAGGAAAAGTAGAAACGGTGACGGTGCGCAATGCAGACAACACGATTGTGTTAGATCCGCGCGGCGGTGGCGTTCAAAGTTGGATGTTGAATGCAAAAAGTCAAACCTTTGATTTGGTGCGCGATGCCACGGCGCTTCCGCTTCCCTTGGCCTCATTTCCGGACACGTTATTTAAAATTTCCGTCCAGCCGGATGGCGCCGTGATGCGGGCTACGCTCCCTAATCACATTGAAGTCACCAAAACGCTGACGCTGAGCCCGACGGGGCATTTGCATACCATTCAATTCCGCTTTCATAATCCATCTGCCTCCGCCATTCAGCTGGAAAAATGGGAATGGGGGTGGGGTCCGGGATTAAACACGGTGCCTACCGAACAAAAAGAAAATGCCGGATTGATTCGCGGCTTAACGATGGGCCCATTAAAAGCCCATGTCGTGCACGAGAACGATCAGCAACCCTTTGGCAGCTGGGTCGGCATCGACAATCGTTATTTTCTGGTCGCTTTTATTCCGACATCAGCGCATATCACGGATTTTCGCGTCACCGGAAAAAAAGAAACCACTCGTGTGCATTTGGTGGAAACAACGCCTGTGCCGCCGCATTCCGACATCACCCTAGCCTATGATTTGTATGTCGGACCCAAAGGCTACACGCAGTTAAAAACCTATCATCGCCACATTGAAGAGAGCGTGGATTTCGGCACCTTTGGTCCGATTGGGAAACTCATTTTAAGCGCGCTCTATCGTTTGAAAGCCGTCACGGGAAATTACGGGGTGTCGATTATTATTCTGACGCTTTGTCTCCAAGTGATGCTGATGCCCTTAACCTTAAAAAGTTTTAAAGCGGCCAATGCCATGAAAAAACTGCAGCCGAAAATTGCCAAGCTGCAAGAGCTTTATAAAGGAGATCCGAAGAGACTTAATGTCGAAATGATGAATCTGTATAAATCCTCCGGCACAAATCCTTTTGGGGGATGCCTGCCGATGCTGTTGCAATTGCCCATTTTTTGGGCATTATTTACGACCTTACGTAATGCCTATGAACTGCGTGGCGCGCCTTTTGTCGGTTGGATTCATGATTTATCCGTGCATGATCCGTATTACATCCTTCCTGTAGTGATGGGCGGCGGCATGTTTTTACAGCAGCGCATGACGGGCGCCACCACGGACCCCACGCAGCGGCAGATGATGTACATGATGCCGATTATGTTTACCTTCATGTTCATGAATTTCCCGGCGGGGCTTGTCTTGTACTGGATGACCAATAGTTTCGCGACGATTACGTTCCAGTATTTTTATTTGCGTGCCACGACCGGTACTCCGAACCGGCCGGAAATTATTAGGCCCTAGTCCTGGAGGACGTCGCGGAGCCGCATAAGCACTAGCAATTTATTGTTAAGTAAGATATAAATATGTCGGACATATTTATAGTATGATTGATCGATTAATTCACTTCCCTTCTCGACAAAGCTTCTTTTTATTCGGAGCCCGCGGCACCGGTAAGACGTTTGAATTGCATCGTCAACTAAAAACGGATCGTGCCTTGTATTTCGACCTCTTGGATCCCGAGTTATTCCACACGTTGAGCCTTCGTCCCAAAGCATTGAGTGAACAATTGGACGCTGAGAAACAGGGCCATCAGTGGGTGGTGATTGATGAAGTGCAGCGTATTCCAGAACTCTTAAATATTGTTCATCAACAAATCGAAACGTCCGGCAGGCGTTTTGCTCTGACAGGTTCCAGTGCGCGAAAACTTAAACGCGGAGGCGCTAATTTATTAGCAGGTCGTGCGATCCTGCTACATTTGTTTCCATTAACCTCCGTTGAGTTAGGCGATGATTTTGATCTTACGCAAGCCTTAGAATGGGGGACATTGCCCAAACTACTTTCGCTGAAGTCCGCGGAAGAAAAACGCGACTATCTTCGGACCTATACGTACACCTACGTGCAAGAAGAAATCACACAAGAACAAATTATTCGGCGCTTAGACCCTTTCCGACGATTCTTGCCCGTTGCTGCGCAAATGAGCGGCCAAATTCTCAATTTCTCAACTATGGCGAGAGAAGTTGGAACTACCGTCATGACGATTCAATCCTATTTTCAAATCTTGGAAGACACGCTGGTTGGTTTTTTGCTCGATCCCTTTCATGAGTCGATTCGAAAGCGTCAACGTGAAAATCCAAAATTCTATTTCTTTGATACGGGCATTCAACGCGCGTTGCAAAACACACTGACCGTTAAATTGCTTCCACAAACGCATGCTTTCGGGCAGGCATTTGAAAATTTTGTAGTGAACCAAATTGTCCATACAGCATCTTACGGTAAGAAAGATTTTCGCTTTTCATATATTCGGACAAAAGATGACGTGGAGATCGATTTGGTTATTGAGCGTCCCGGTCTTAAACGCGCACTTGTCGAAATTAAATCGACATCTCATATTCGAGAAAATGATGTGCGAGCCTTAAAACAGTTGGGTTCAGATGTTCCGCACAGTGAGCCTTTTTGTTTATCACTGGATCCAACCCGAAAAAAGATCAATGGGATTCCTTGCTTGCCGTGGCAAGAAGGTCTGCGTGAATTAGGGCTTTCGCGATGAACTCGGCGCGCGATACGATAGCAGCGATTGCCACTCCTATTGGCGAAGGCAGCATCGGTGTCATTCGTCTAAGCGGTGATCAAGCGCTACCGATCATCGAAAAGCTTTTTCAAACCGCGCGGCCGATCGATTGGAAAAACATTCCATCGCATAGCGCGCATGTGGGGTTATTCGGACCCTCCGAAGCGCCACTCGATCAAGTCGTGATGACCCTTTTTCGCACACCGCACAGTTACACCGGCGAAGACGTAGTCGAAGTATCCGGTCACGGCAATCCGGTCTTACTGCATCGTTTGCTGCAAGCCTGCTTAACGCAAGGGGCGCGTCTCGCCGAACCGGGTGAATTTACGCAACGCGCGTTCCTGAACGGAAAAATGGATTTGACGCAAGCCGAAGCCGTCGCGGATTTAATTCGCGCGAAAACCGATCAATCCCGTCGTGCCGCTTGGGGGCAATTGGAAGGGCGTCTGGCCCAGGAAGTGCGGCGCATCCGCGATCATCTGTTGCCGTTGCTGGCGCATGTGGAAGTCGCAATGGATCATTCGGATGAAGGGCACGAATTTTTAGCGCGCGAGGCATTGGTCGATCAATGCGCGCATGTGCAACGCGCGCTGGAGCAATTGCTGTTGTCAGCGCGCGTCGGCAAAGTGTTGCGTGAAGGGTTTCACATCGCGCTTGTTGGCCGGCCGAATGTGGGAAAATCCAGTTTAATGAACGCGCTCTTGCAGGAGGATCGCGCCATCGTGACGCCGATTGCCGGAACCACGCGCGATACCTTAGAAGAAAATGTCAATTGGGATGGCTTTCTCGTGGTGCTTACCGATACCGCTGGTTTGCATGACAAGGCCTCTGAGCCCGTCGAGAAATTAGGGATCGAACGTACACAAAAAGCCATCGAGACAAGTGATTTAGTCGTAGTCGTTCTGGATGGCTCGCAAGCGTTAACGGCTGAGGATGAGCACATTCTTCATCGTGTGAAAACAAAAGCGCATCTTCTGGTATGGAATAAAGCCGATTTGTCCACGAACTTCAAAACACAGGAAGACCCGAGTACCGCCCTTTCTATCTCCGCTAAAACTGGCCAAGGTTTAAACGCGCTCATTCAAGCCGTAAAATCGGAAGCCTTCGGCGATAGCGGCAGTACCCAAGAAGCGCGGTGGATGTTAAATGCGCGGCATGAATCCATTTTGCAAAAGGCGCGTGAAGCGTTAGCGCGCGCGGTGGAGGCCGCGGCTAGCGGCGCTTATGAAGAAGTGATTGCCTTAGAACTTAAAACCGCGCTCAACGCGTTGGGTGAAATCATTGGCGAAACCACGACCGAAGATTTATTGGGACAGATTTTTGCTAACTTTTGCGTAGGTAAATAAGAGGCTGAAGAGGAGAATACTATGCCTTTCGTGCGTATATCGATGTTCCCCCGTCCAGTGGAAGTAAAAAAAGCGTTGGCTGAAGAGCTGACGAAAGTCATCAGTAAGCATTGCAAAATTACCGATGAGCATACGTGGATCGTTTTTGAAGATGTGCCGCGTGAGCATTGGGCACAGGGCGGAAAGCTGATGCATGAAAAATAAAACCGTCGGCGTCGTCAAAGAGATTAAGCAGGGGGAATTCCGCGTGGCTTTAACGCCGGGAGGCGCGGAGTTGATTCATAAAGCGGGCGCCCCTGTTTTCGTACAAAAAGGCGCAGGCGAAGCGGCGGGGTTTGCCGACGCTGACTACCGTAAGGCCGGTGCCACTATTGTCACGACGGCCGCGCAAGCCTGGGCTGCCGACATCGTGATCAAGGTGAAAGAACCGCTGCCTGCTGAATTTCGTTTTTTCCGTCCGCAACAAATTTTATTTACCTTTTTGCATTTAGCACCAAACCGTCCCTTGGTGGATGCCTTGCTTAAAAAACAAGTGAGTGCTATTGGCTATGAAACCGTCGAAGAACCGGGCCATAAGTTGCCCATTTTAGAACCCATGTCAGAAATTGCCGGTCGCATCGCCGCTTTAGTCGGCGCCTATTATCAAGCCAATCCACAGGGAGGCCGCGGTGTGCTCTTCAGCGGCATGCCGGGCGTACAACCGGCGCAGGTCGTTGTATTGGGTGGGGGAACGGTGGGAGAAAATGCGGCGAAGGTGGCTTCAGGCATGGGCTGTCGCGTCACGATTTTAGAACGACGCGCCGAGCGCATGCGCTATCTCGATGAAATTCTGCCGCATGTCGCGACTCAGATGGCCGATCCTTCGGCCATTCGCGCCGCCATTTCCGAAGCCGATATCGTGATTGGTGCTGTGCATGTCGCGGGATCACGTACGCCGCAGTTAATTACACGCGCTATGGTGAAACGGATGAAACCGCGCAGCGTGATTGTCGATGTGGCGATTGATCAGGGTGGAAGTTCTGAAACTTCGCATCCCACAAGCCATAGCCGTCCGACCTATGTTGAAGAAGAGGTCCTGCATTACTGCGTGCCGAATATGCCGGGAGCCTATGGACGAACCTCGACTCTCGCGCTTACCAATGCGACGCTTCCGTATATTTTGCAGTTAGTGAAAATGTCGTGGCCGGAAATCTTGCAAGACACGCCGGCGCTGGCCAATGGCATCCAATGTCACCGCGGAAAAATTACCTGCCTTCCCGTAGCCCAGGCGCAGGATCGTCCTAGCACCTTACTTCAGGAGTCTTAATTCTAAACGGGCCGACGGTCCGACGATTGAATCAAATGTTCTAAACGCGGGATCGGTCCTAGAATTTCTAAATCCATCGGCATGCGCCACGTCCAATTGTGATCGCCGACGGTGCCGGGCAGATTCGTGCGATGACCTTTTCCTAAACCTAAATAGGTTTGCAGGGAAAATATTAAGAGCCGGGACGGCGAATAAAATAATTTATCCCAGACGGCCTGCTCAAACGTATCGATGGAATGGGCTATTTCCGGCGCCAGGCCATACACGTTAACGATACGACAGCGTTCTTCGAACGTTAATGTTTCCGCCCATTCACGCAAAGGCGGTAAATCATGCGTATCGGCTAGGGCTAAAGAATTTTCCGGCCAGGCGGCAGGATTCACATGCGGATTAGCGCGGCCCTTTTCGTCATAGCCAAAAAATTGGGCGACGCGCATGCCGGCCAATCCCGTTTTATCGCGCAAGGCAAAGACGTCATCCATGTCCGCGCCCAAATCTTCCACCGCCCAACTGGTCCCGGATTCACGCGTAGAGACCTCTAAAAGCGCATGCACAAAATCTTCGCCAGGTCCTTTTATCCATTCGGCGTTCACATGTTTTAATACGTCGTAGCGTTCGGCATCGGTCAGCTTTTGCCATTCCTCAAAACTCATGCGCTCGCGAAATTGAAATTGAAATTTAATGGGCCAAAACCAACTGACCTTCTCATATTCTTTGGCGGCCCAGGGAGTTCCCACTGGCACTTCGCGTCTGATTTCTTCAGCAATCGCCGGATGTCGGGGAATGCGCCAATATTCTGAGACGCCGCGAAAATGATCGAAGCGCAAGGCGTCAAATAGACGCGCGTTGTAGCGGACGCGGAGTTTCCACCAGCGGAAACCATCGGCTTTCATTTTATTCCAGTCATATAAAGGAGCGGCCCAGTTCTGGCCCAACCAAGCAAAATAATCGGGCGGCGCTCCGCCGTCGCCTTCTAAATCAAATTCTTGACGGCTGGCCCAGACATCGGCGCTATCGCCGCCCACATAAATCGGCATGTCGCCCATAAAAGCAATCCCTTTGGACCTGGCGTACGTATGCACGGCTTCCCATTGTTCATGGGCGATCCATTGAATGTATTGCGCGAGTTTAACGCCATGGGTTTCTTGGCGCAGAAGCGTTGGCCACATGAGGGCGTCCGGGTTTTTAATCGCCTCAGGCCAGCTGGTCCACGACGTTCGCCATCCGTAATGATTTTTTAGCGCGGTAAAAAGCGCAAATGGTTCTAACCAGGCTTTTTCTTTATCTATAAAATGCGCCCATTGTTGCCGGCGTTCGTGATCGGCTTTTTCTTCCATGAAAGAATGGAAGGCAGCCGTGAGCACGGATACTTTAAGGTTATAAATTTCTTCGTAAACCAAACGCGGCGCCTGGCGCAAACGATTTAAGGTTCCGTCTTTTTCTAATTTAGAAAGGAGGGCTTGCGCGGCCGGACTCCTTTTAACTTCGGGCACATGGGACAAGGTAATAAAAGATAAATCCAGGCCAAACGCGCTGTATGCTGAATAAGGAAAGGGCGCCGTCGGGCTTATCGGTGAGACCGGCAACAACTGAATGAGACTTAAACCTCGGGCCGCGGCCCAATCCACAAAAAGCCGCAAATCCGCCAGATCTCCAATGCCATGATCGGACCGTGAACGCAGTGCCGACAAAGGGACTAAAACTCCGGCCCGCCGGCGTTCTAAAATTGGATGATAGGACCCCACCGAAAGATCGTAGCAAAGTAAGTTTGTAACCCTCGTTTGGAAAAATGTTCTTACTAACTGACATGCGGCGCCTGATCTTACTCTGTGTTTTGAGCTTTATTTTTAATGAGGCACTACAGGCGGCAGACGTGCGTGTTGTCCACGGGGATAAAGGGTGGCAACTGCTCGTGGATGGTCTTCCTTATATTATTCGCGGCATGGTCTATTCGCCAACGAAAATCGGCGAAAATCCCTCAGACGGTAATTGGCGCGATTGGATGATTGTCGATGACAATCACAACAGCCTTATCGATGCTCCGTACGAAGCTTGGGTCGATCAAAACGGCAATGGCATGCGCGATACCAATGAATCCGTTGTGGGCGACTTTAAATTAATGCAGGACATGGGTGTTAATACGTTGCGCCTGCCTTATCATCCGACGACCGATCCCGAGATGCAAAAAATTAATGAGATGGCCTCTGGAACCGCCCTGCGCTATAACCATCCTCCTAACAAGGCGCTCTTGCGTGACCTTTTCAAAACCTACGGCATTCGTGTGGCGATAGGTGATTTTCTGGGCGCTTACACGGTGGGATCCGGAGCTGAATGGACGCTCGGCACCGACTACACCGATCCCGAACAACGCCAGAATATGTTGCATTCGGTGGAAGCGATGGTGCGCGACTTTAAAGACGAACCGTATGTCTTGATGTGGATTTTGGGTAATGAAAATAATTACAAAGGAAATACACATACGAATGCCTCCGATCATCCGGAGGCGTATGTGCGTTTTGTCAATGAAGTGGCCAAACGCATCCATGCGTTAGACCCGCATCATCCGGTCGCTGTGGCCAATGGAGAAACACAGCTGCTTCCGGCCTTTGCTAAATATGGACGAGATATCGATATTTTTGGCGTCAATTGTTATCGCCGCCCCGGTTTTGGCACGCTCTGGCGCGAGGTCGGCACCACATTGCACAAACCGGTCGTCTTAACGGAGTATGGCCTTCTAAAACCTCCGGTTTCAGACGGCAAAATCAACGAGGAGCAGCAGGCGTCCGAGCATTTGAAAGCCTGGTGTGATATTGCGGCCCATACCGATGGCGGGGCGGATCCAGGAAATGCTTTGGGTGGATTTATTTTCGAATGGGTGGATGAATGGTGGTTCAATGGCCATCCGGATCGCCATGATGCGGTGGTTGTCGGCTACAACAACGAATGGCACGGAATCACAGGGCAAGGCAATGGGGAAGATAGTCCGCGCCAACGCGTCTTACGTCAGGTGTACTTTCTTTATAAAAAATTATGGAAAACGGGAGAACTCTCCTGTCCCGCCTCCGCTTCCTAACAGCGTAAATTTTTTTCTGTAACCTTTTGCATAGGGGATGTGCCCAATCGTGATCCGCCCTCAGCATCGCTGTGGACAGATCGTTGATGAGAAAAAACCTTTTTTATCGCGCCTTGCGAGTCCTGCTCGTGGCTTTTCTTATCCTGCCTTTCGGCGGTGAGGCTGATGCATCCTCCTACAAAGTCGGTCCAGGCGACCAACTCTATGTCGATTTTCCCTTAAAGGGCACACCCGCGGATCTGCAAACGATGGGCGGGAATGGGCTGACGCTCGTGGTGGTCGGTAATCAAGTGTATTTTCGCTACACCGCTGATGTGGCTCCGGATGGTTTTATCACGCTGCCTTCGATGGATCCTTTGCGCGTGGATGGCCGTACTCTAGAAGACATCCGCGACTTAATTAGCCGGCATCTCCGTTCCTTTGCGGTGGGCAGTGATCTTTCTGTCATTCTTTCCAAACGTAATAGCCAGGGTGTCTATGTAACGGGTGAAGTGAAAAATCCCGGACGCTTTATGTTAGACCGCCCTTTGACGATTCTTGAAGCTCTGGACGAAGCCGGCGGACCGACGGCGAATGCCAAGCTCAACAAAGTGCTGCTCGTCCGCGGGTCCGATCGGCCCTTGCAGTTGGATCTGTCTTACAAACGCTTGCAGCGCGATGGCCCCCCGACGCTAGCGGTGCTGCCCTCCGATCACCTCATCGTTCCACGACGCTGGTACACGGCCGACAATTCGATCTTCTTCTATCTATTTTCCGCCTTGGGAACGGCCGTGGCTGTGTATGCCGCTACAAAATAATTCTCCCATCACCGTCACCGGCCTAGTCCGAATCCTCTTTCGGCGGCGGCGCGCCGCTGTCATCACGTTTCTGGTTTCGCTTCTGGCGGGTTTAGCGCTGGCTTGGCTAAAGCCCTTGTCCTATGAATCACAGGCGATTCTGGAACGCAAGCCGGCCAAAATATCACCCCAACTCAGTCCGCGCGAAGGCGAAGAATTTGATGTGTATCGGTTAACATCGGAAAGTCAGCGCAGCGTGGCCTTGCTTAAGAGCCGTTACTTACTCACCCAATGGTTTGACGCGCTTGGCCTGCCGTCCACCTCCCCCGAAGATAAAGAACACGAAATGAACCGGCTACGCAGCACCTTATCAGTACAACCCGTCAGTTATACCGATCTGCTGACGATTAAAGTGCGTGCGCCATCGCCAGAAAAAGCGCAGGCGCGCAATCAAACGTTGATTCAACTTTTTTCCAATTGGGATGTAGATCAAGACCGGCATGAGGCCGGCCAACTGGTGACTCTTTTGCAACAGCGTATGCAGCGACTCTCGCAAGAAATCAATCAAGCGCGCAACCGTTTGCAGGCGCAAAAAGCGGCGCTGTCATTAAGTTTGATTGGATCGGCCGCTACGCGACAGCTCGATGCGGAAATTTCCGCCAAGGTCAATCTGCAAGACAACCTTCTCTCTGAATTGGAAAGCGCCGAACGCAGCGTCCGAAATGATGTGGATCCGCGCACCCGCGTATTGGCTCCTCCAACCCGACCCGGAAGTCCTGTGCATTCGCGCGGACTGATGTGTGCATTGGCCGTACTACTCAGTGTAATGCTGAGTGTCGGATGGACCGCTATTTTGGAATGGCTTGATCCGACGGTGCGCCGGATGCAGGAAATCGCACGACGGGCACCGCAGATTCCAGTGATCGTGGTGCCAGAACTTCCGAAAGGCGCATTAATGAATGGCAGCGCCGGGTATCTAAACCCCTTGATTGGCGCTGTAAGCGAAGCGGCGACAAGAAAGCGTCCTGTGATTGTGCAAATTGCCAGCGGCGCTGATGGAGATGGCAAAACCACCTTTAGCGCGGCACTGGCGCGCGCCCTTTCCGCCGCATTTACCGTCTGTGTGGTGCATCGGTCGTCCACCATGGAAAAAGAAAATCCCACCTTTACTTTGGGAACGCGGACGCTTGCCTATGTCAGCACACTCCCGACCGAGTTAATTGAGCCGCAGCTCAGCGCTCTGCGTGAGCGCTATGACGTCATCATTCTCGATACCAATGCGCTGCCGCAAAGCGCTCCTGGAAGTTGGCTCTTACGGCAGGCCGATATCACCTGTTGGCTGATCTCGGCAGGACGGACATCGCGCTTCATGATCAACACCTTGGTCCATAATCTGTCGAGCGCTCCCGAGCAGCGTACTTTTTTTGTCTTGAACCGTTTTAAAGATCCCTTACCGGCATGGTTTCAATCATGTTAACGCGCTCTGCCTCTCAATTCACCGCTGGAACCTTGTTCATTGCGCCGCTGGCAATAGGCGCTGGACTTTTAACTAAATCCTTCGCCGCTACGGCAGTTGTGGGGGCCGTAATTGCTATCGCATGGTCCTGGCCCGAATGGGTATTAGCGCTCCTTTTGGCCAGCGCTCCTTTTGTGCGGTCGTTGAGTCCGGAACGTGTTTCACCGGAAATGCTGATGATGATAAAAACCAGCATCGCTTTATTACTCGGCGGTCTTTGGCTCCTACGGCGCCTGCTCGCACGCGAGCAAGAGTCGCTTCCAGCAGGCATGGGAATCTTATGCGCCCTTTGGGCGGGGCTTCTCGCGCTGTCGACATTGCATGCGGTTAACCCGATGCGCAGTATCGCCTATATTCCATTGACGTTAGCCGGGATTGCCGTCTTCACCCTTGTCTGGAATGCCGATCGTGTGATCCAACGACGCTTACTGTTAGGCGTATTGGGTTTAGGGGCGGCTATGGGGCTTCTTGTTGCGCTTCAATATGTGACGGTGACCTATGGTTACTTTTCTTCGATCGCGCATTTTATTGTAGAACCGCGAACACAAGCCTATTACAGTGAAAATCCGCTCGGCGAAACCTCCGGGCGTTTTCGTCCCTCTGGCACGATGTTTCATCCCAATTCGATGGGACTTTTTTTCACCGTGATCATGCCGTTTGCGACGGCCATTGGATTTGCGTCCCGGGCGCCCGTCTTCTGGCGTATCGTCGGGAAAATGACGGCTGGACTTGCGCTTTGCGGACTTTATGCCACCAATTCTCGCGCCGCTACGCTCGCCGCTGTTGTGGGACTCCTGTATTTAGGAGTGCGCGCCGGTTATCGGCGTGTGGCGGCCGGCGCGGCGGTTATCGTTGCTATCGTCGGATTAACGGTTCTCACGTCCCATGGCGGTTTGCGCGAAGCTTTGGAGTCTTTCGCGCGCGTGGATGCCGGACTTTCCGGAAGGGGAACCATTTGGGCCAATACGTTCACCCTCATCCAACAAGAGCCTTTCTTCGGCGTCGGTCCGGCCAATTTTACGAGTCAGTATGTGGCGCATTTTGGTTACTTCCTGCCGAATAATGTTCAAGAACAGATGGGCCAAATCTGGGCGATCCAAAATATCCCCGCGGCTCAGTTCATTAATAATTTTCACGCGCACAACATTTACCTGCAGCTGTCGGGAGAGCTCGGTCTCTGTGGTCCGCTTTTGTTTCTGAGCACGATGCTTTGGTTCCTAGGGCAAAGCGAGCGTAGGGAATCGCGGCATCCCACGGGGTCCTTGTCGCGCGCCATGGCGGTCGGATCGGGCGCTCTCGCGCTGAGCATTATGGCGTACGGATTTTTTGATTCTCAATATTCCTTCACATTCGATGCGATTAATTTGATTACCGGCGCGCTTTTGGCGACGGGCATTGGTCGGACGATGAATAGCGAGGTGCGGGTTTGAAACCTAATCGGCACTCCTCCGCGCAGAACCAAATGCTCATCGCTTCTGTCCCGCGCGAAGAGCGTCGCCGGACCGCGCGTCCTACACTTCCGGAATGGCCCGGCTATTCGCGCACGACAAAGCTATGGCTTCACGGGAAGCGCGGGTTTGATGTCGCCAGCAGCACGTTGTTACTTCTTTTATGTTCACCGGTTTTTGCCGTGTTATGTGTCGTTATCCCGCTTACTTCCTCTGGGCCGATATTTTTCCGGAGTAAGCGGCGTGGGCTCTACGGCCGCAGCTTTGAGATGCTGAAATTCCGCACGATGGTTCCGCAGGCGCACCAGCTTCGTGAATGTTTGGTCAACAGCAGCGCGCCCGATCGGGTGATTTTTAAACTCAAACAGGATCCACGCATTACACCGCTGGGTCGCCTCTTGCGCAAATTCAGCGTGGATGAACTGCCTCAGCTTTTTAATGTTCTGCGGGGCCATATGAGTTTGATCGGACCCCGGCCCTTGCTCAAAGAAGATTTCGAAAGTACCGCCAATCCCAGCCTTCTGTTTCGTCAATGGGTGCGTGACCGCCATGGCCTGCGGCCCGGTATCACGGGCCTTTGGCAGGTCAGCGGCCGCAGCGATTTGCCGCTGGAGCAATCGATGCAGCTGGATTTGCATTATGTGACACAGTGGAGTCCGTGGTTAGACATCAAAATTATTTTTAAAACGCCGTTGGCTATTTTGGCGGGGAAAGGGGCTTACTGATGACTCCGCTAGCGCGTCATGGCACTGTTCTTTTTATTTCCGAAAGCATGTCTTCCGGCCTAATGATTATTTCTGGTTTTCTTATCGCGCGCGGTCTCTCCGTCGGAGAGTTCGGCGCGTTTACCGCTGCCTTATCGTTGGTTTCTATTTTTGCGATCATGGCCGATTCGGGAATGGGAATGCTGGCGGCGCGTGACATTGCGCGGGGCACGCCGGATGCCTTGACCGCTCTGGACCGGTTATTTTCCTGGCGGCTATTGGTAATTACTTTCTTATGGCTGAGTGTGCCCGTCATGGGCATTTTATTTTTGGGCAGCGTGGAAGCACGTCATCTGGCCTTGATTTTAACGCCGGCCCTATTTCTCCAAGGGCTTGTTGATTTTTTCTGTTGGATTTTTAAGGGAGCGCAACGAGCTGTCTTGTGTGCGGCCCTGCAAATCAGTTCGCGACTTTTATTATTGGGCGGCATCCTTTTGGCTCTGCATTCAACGCAGCGCTTAAAAGAAATCGAAACGGCCTATATCGTTGTGAATTTACTGGCGAGTATCGCGGGTTTTCTCTTGGTCAATGCGACGCTGCATCCCCTGCGCGTCATCAACCTTCCGCGCTCTTTTTTTTCTAAAACCGTGCCCGGAATCTATCGCCTGGGAGCCATTTTGATTTTAGGTGTGGCCTTCTCGCGCATTGATGTTGTTTTAGTCGCACGCTTACGCGGCCAGGTAGATGCCGGGCTCTATGCGGCGGCGAATCGGCTTTTAGATGGAGTCCGGCTTGTTCCAATGATGGCCTATAGTGTTTTTCTGACGATTTTTTCTGCGCTGCATGATCAGCCTGAAGAACTGCGTCCTAAATTTTTAGTGGCCTATGAAGTGGCGCTTTTTACCGGCTTCGCGGCGGCGCTCATTGGATCTTCCTTCGGTCGTCTGCTTTTGACTCGTCTTTTAGGCGCGCCTTATGCGGCCGCCGAGCCGTGTTTGCGGGCACTCCTTTGGAGCGCGGTCCCGCTTTGCATTAATATTTTAATTTTTGCGTTGCTCTATGCCTTGGGTGATCAGCGGACCCCCTTGATCGGGATTGCCGTTGCGATCGGCTTGGAAGTTATTTTGGATCTTCTTTGGTTGCCGCAGGGAAGCATTGTATCGGCGGGTTGGATTCGCGTGATTGCCGATAGCGCAAACGGACTTATTCTCGCGGTGGGATTATTGCGCAAAGGGATTGTTACCTCCCAAGCGCTTCTTTTGCGTCCGGCGTTGTTGGCCTTTGCGTGTATCGGCTTGCTGTGGATTTTGCGTGATCAGTCGGCTTTTCTACGTTTGCTGTGTCCGCTTTCCGTCTGCACGGCGATTGCTTTTCTTGGTTCTCCGCAAAAAAAGGCGGTCATGGCATGGGACTAATTGTCGCTCTGTTGATTGCCTATTATGCGCTGACCGTCCTGTCGTATTGGGTTCCCTTGATCGGTTTCCGATATTTTAGAAAACCGCTTCAGGTCGAAAAACCGGACTCTGAAGCCATGTCTTGGCCCTATCTTGTGGCTGTGGCGCCTACCCGTTCCGCCAGTGAAAGTATTGCGGGCATGGTCAAAGCGCTCGAACGGCAGGAGTATCCCCGCGAACGTTTTCAGATCATGATTGTCGTTGATCCCGAGGGGCCGGACGATCCGTCGGCGCGTATAGCTGAAGCCGCCGGCGCCGGTGTTCTCGAGCGTGTAAATGCGGAAGTGCGAACCAAAGGCGCCGGTCTTAATGAATTGTTGCACACCATGAAGAAGGATCCGTGGGACGCGCTGATTGTGCTTGATATTGACGCCCGCGTCGATCCCTTGTTCTTCCAAAAAATTGCCGGCCATTTACGGCATGGCGCGCAAATTCTGCAGGGGGCTTCTTGGGGAAAAAATGCGCGGCTGACGGGAGTGGCCCGGCTCGGTGATGCCGGACAAGAACTGGCGGGTTTAATGCAGCAGGGACGCACAGCACTCGGACTTTCGGCCGTGTTGTCAGGCACAGGGATGGTTTTTAGCCGTTCCGCCTTGGAAGTGCTGGCATGGCAAACCTCTACGGGTCGTCATACCTCGGATGATGGCGAGTTAAATCTGCGCTGCGCATTGAATGATCTGCCTATTACCTATGCGCCCGATCTCGTGCTTTGGAATGATTTACCGGAAGATGTTCGGGCCGTGCGAATGCAAAGGCGACGGTGGATGGCCGCCTATGCTGAATTGATTCCTGTGTATCTCGGTCCCTTATTGCGGAAAGCGATCAAAGGCCGTTGGCGCCTGTTAGAAATCATCTTTTATATTTTTTTTCTACCGTCAAGTTCTCTGTCACTCGTTTGTGCCGGCGCCGCGACATTGATTCTCGCGTTTGCTGCTTGGCACGGGCACTTTTGGCGGCCATGGTTCGTGCTGACCGCCCTCCTTTTCCTGCTGCACTTATTTTATTACCAGGTCGCGCTGCGGACAATTCAATTTCGATGGTCCTGGAAAGATTTTTCGCGTGTTCCGGCTTTTGTGATGGTCCGCGCTTTAGCCATTTGGGATGGGCTGGTCTTGGCTTGCAGCGCTAATCCCGGAATCCGTGCCACACCGGCCTCCCATGGCGATGATCGATCGTCTATTTCGGATATGAAAGGAGCTTCATCATGAGCACCGCTACGTTGTACGACAAAGGATTTTTTCGCGGGATTGAGGACGGATCCCGACGTTCGGCGCGCCATGTTCTGCCGCATATTTTCGATCTTGTTGCGCCGCGCAGCGTGGTCGATGTCGGTTGCGGGGCCGGGGCATGGCTCGCGGTTGTAAAAGAATTGGGAATCTCGGAAATACTCGGGATCGATGGCGATTATGTGGATCCCGCCCAATGTTTGATCCCGTCCGCAAACTTTTTGGCTGCGGATATCGGCCGCCCACTTTGTCTCGATCGACGTTTTGACCTTGTCCTGTCATTGGAAGTGGCCGAACACATTGCACCGGAACGCGCGTCAACTTACATTGAAAATCTGGTGTCGTTAGGAGACGTGATTGCGTTTTCCGCGGCCATTCCCAACCAAACTGGTCGCGGCCATGTGAATGAGCAATGGCCGGACTATTGGGCCGACCGTTTTCGCGAAAAGGGATTTATTGCCCACGATTGCCTGCGCGAACTCATTTGGGATAACCGCGATGTCGAACGTTGGTACCGACAAAATCTGTTTCTTTACGTTCATGAAAATCGGCTGGCCACGCTGCCGGCGTTGATGGCCGCGAAAAAAAGTGTTCGGCGTCCGTTAGCGATGGTTCATCCGGCCAGTTATATGGCGCCTTCTCTGTCGGCGCTGGCGCAGATGGTGCCGGGAACAATCCGACGCGCGATTCGACGGCGTTTAGGAAAATCGTGAATAGTTTGGTCATTTTGGTAAGTAGCCTATGGCTCGGCTACTTGGCGCTGGAGTTAGGTCTTTATTGGGTTCCCCTTTTGGCGATGTGGGAGACCCGCAAGCGAAGGCCTCCTGAACTTTCCCACGATACAGCCACCGGCCTTTTCCCGCGCTTCGCTATTTTATCGGCTTGTCGGGATGGAGCGGTTTGTATTCCGGGGTTAGTGAAATCTTTTCAAAATCAAACATATCCGGCCGAGCGGATTGATTTGTATCTGGTCGCCGATCATTGCACCGATGATTCCGCGGCCGTCGCCCGGCGGTTGGGCATGACCGTCCTCGAACGCAAAAGTCCGTCGATCCCCGGCAAGGGCAATGCCGTCAGTGAAATGACGAACTCGGTGCTTCGCGTACAACCCTTTGATTATCTGGTGGTTCTAGATATTGACGCGCGGGTAAAAACGGATTTTTTAGAGCGTGCTGCTACTTATTTTTCTGCCGGTGCCGATCTGCTTTCATTTGCGACGCATGCGAAAAACCCGACCAGCTCCTTGCTCGCGCGCGCGGGCGATATTATTCAAGCGTTGCTGCGCTTGCATCAGAGTGGCCGTGCCGCTCTTGGGCTCGACGCTATTCTTTATGGCAGTCATGGTTACGCGTTGTCGCGCACCGCGCTGGAACGACTGGATTGGCGAACCACCACGGGGCAAACAGCGGAAGACATGGAGCTGCGCTTGCGCGCCACCCTTAAGGGGTTATCGCTGTATTATGCGGCGGACATCGAGGTCTTCAATGATGTCACGGAAAATGCCGCCGCTGTGCGTGAACAACGGAAGCGTTGGAATGCCACTTACCTACCGCTGATTACGCAATATGCCGGGCTTCTGATGCGCAAGGCCTTCCAGGGAAACCGTCGAGCTTTAGAAGCCCTGTTCGGGCTTTTGCTTTTACCCTCGTTTGCCAATCTTTTTTTGTTTATATCGGGCAGTCTGCTTCTGTTTGGTGCCTTGTCTTTTAAATGGCACGGCTTCTGGATTTTGATGCTGGGGGCTGCCCTCCTTTGGGCGCTCGACTTGGCGTATTTTTTTGTCGCTTTTGCCGTCACACGGATTCGGATGACGACATTAGAAATCCGCGCCTTAGTGGCGCATTTAGTTCTGCGCACGGCAGCGCTTTTTGAGAGCCCTTTTCATCTGCGTGCAAAAGATTGGATGCCTGCACCCCATTCGGAGGATCTATGAGTGACGCGCTTATCCTTGGTTGTTTTTTGTTCATCTTCTATACCTACTTCGGTTATCCGCTCCTGCTATGGGCATTTCGCCGCAAACCGGCGACACCGAGCGGAGGTTATATCCCTTCTGTGAGTGTGATTATTGCGGCCTATAACGAAGAAGCTGGAATTGTGGAAACGGTCGAAACTATTTTAGCCAGTCGTTATCCCCCCGAAGCGCTCGATGTCATCGTCGTGTCGGATGCCTCCACCGATCGAACCGATGAATGGGTGCGTCGTATCGCGAACAGTCGAGTTCAACTTCTGCGCCAACCTGTACGTTCCGGACAAACCGCGGCGATGCTCCGGGGGACACAAGTATCGCAAAGCACTATTGTGGTAATGGCCGACGCTAGCGGCCATTTTTCTCCGGATACGATCCATCATTTGGTCCGCCACTTTGAAAACGAAAAAGTTGGCGCTGTTTCCGGCTACATGGAAATTCGCGATTCGGGAAGCGCAGTGTCTGAAGGGAATAATCTCTATGGCTGGTATGACATGAAACTTCGACATTGGGAAAGTCTGACAGGCAGTAGTTATGTGGGTTGCGAAGGGGGATTGTTCGCGATCCGGCGTTCGCTCTTTCGCGCCGATTTTCCTTTAGATATTGCCGCCGACAATGCCACGTGCTATCGGCTTTATGAGGAAGGGTTCAATCACCTTTTTGATCCCGAAGCCGTCATTATTGAGCGATCTGCGCGCGATCTGAAAAACGAATTTTATCGCAAGGTTCGGATCATTGTGTTGCAGCTGCGTGGATTTTTTGCTTTCCGCCGACTTTTCATTCCCTGGCGCCATCCGCGATTTTTCTTTCAAAACGTCTCGCATAAATTATTTCGCTGGATGGTGCCTTTTGCCTTAATCCTAATGTGGGTCGCCAGCGCTTTTAGCCCGTCGCTATGGGGCCATGCATTTTTTGTGGCGCAGAGTGTTTTCTATGCCTGCGCCGCGTTTGGCGCTTTAGTGCGTTCCCGTCATCGGGCGCCCTGGCTCCTGGCCATTCCCGCCTATTTTGTCGCCGTCAATATGGGCGGCCTTGCTGCCTGGTTCAACCTTTTCCGCAACTATACCGTGTGGTCGCCGCCGGTGCGTGATCCTGATATCTAATCTCATAGGCAGAAACAGTCCCAAGGCCCAAGATCTAAGGTCCAAAGTTGGACTAGGGAAAATTACCACAGACTTAGACCTTGACCTTGGACTTTGGACGGTATTATTGGTAGTGGGTTGACGGTGCGCCGCTAACTTGTTAGCGTTATAGCCATGGATGTCTTGGGGACGGGGTTTGCGGGCGCCAAAATACTTCTCATTGAAGATGATCCTCAGGCTGTCGGTATTTTGGAGCCGATTTTAGTGTCCAAAGGTTTTTCCGTTGCCGTAGCGCGCGACGGTGTCGAAGGCCTAGAAAAAGTCAAACTTCTCTCACCTGATTTATTACTTCTCGATTTAAATATGCCGCGCATGGATGGCATTGAAGTCTGCCGGCGCTTGAAAAGCGACTCTTCAACCCGTCGTACGCCGATCATCATGTTAACCGCCATGGTCGATCTCGAGAAAAAATTGGAAGCCTTAGATGCCGGCTGCGATGATTTTGTGCACAAACCTTATAACTCGCTTGAATTGTTGACCCGGCTTAAATCACTGCTGCGTGTTAAATATTTGAATGAACAACTGGAAAGCGCCGAAGACGTTTTATTTTCGTTAGCGCGTGCCATTGAGGCGAAGGATTCTTACACCCAGGGCCATGTGGAGCGGGTCTCCCAACTGGCCGTCAAGCTTGGGCGTTATTTGGGTTTCTCCGATGAAGATTTAGATTCTTTGCGCAAGGGCGGCGTCTTGCATGACATCGGAAAAATCGGCGTTCCCGATAAAATTTTGAATAAAGCCGGCAGTTTGACCACTGAAGAGCGTTCGATTATTCGTCAACATCCCGATCAAGGCGCGCTGATCTGCGAGAAGCTTAAATCGCTCAAAGGCGCCATCCCGGTGATTCAGCATCATCACGAACGCATGGATGGCACGGGGTATCCGCACCATTTGCGCGGACATGAGATTCCTGTGTTGGCGCGGATCATGACGATTGTTGACATTTATGATGCACTGACTACGACTCGCTCCTATCGGAAACGGCTTCCAGAAAATGTGGCGTTAGACATTATGAAGGAAGAGGCCAATAAAGGTTGGTGGGACAAAGAATTATTGAGCGAATTTATTCACATGCTGGATGAGGACAAAAAAATAGTTCGTTCCTCCGGCGCCGAACCCGTTGTTTCTCCCGCGTAAACACGTTTTCCTTTGCTAAATTAACGGGAGTTCCCGTATGAAGTTTTATCCGCTTTTTCTTAATTTAAAAGACCGCTCGGTGTTATTGGTGGGCGCCGGTGAAATTGGCCTGCAAAAAATTCGCGCCTTATTGGAATGCCAGGCACGGATTCATGTGGTTTCGCCAGACGCCTTGCCCGATATTCAAGCATTGGCCAAAGAAGAACGGATTCGCTGGTCGATGCGCGGTTATGAGACAGCCGATCTTGAAGGGGTCGTTGTCACGATTGCGGCGACCGATGATCGGGCGCTGCAGGAGCGCATTGCGGCAGAATGTCGGCGCCGAAAAATTCTGGTCAATATTGTCGATGTGCCGCCGTTATGTGATTTCTATGCCGCTTCTGTCGTCAGTCGCGGCGATGTGCAAATCGCCATTTCTACCGGGGGCGCGGCGCCGGCGCTGGCCAAATACCTCCGGCAAAAAGTAGAAACAGTCTTGGCGCCAGAGATGGCCGAACTAGTGCGACTGGTTCAGGGCTTGCGACCGGCTGTGCTGCAGCTTCCTAAAGAAAAACGATCGAGTCTTTGGAACGCCATCGTGAGCGATGCGTTTCTTGAGCAGATTAAGCGCGAGGGATCGGAACGCGCGGAAGCGCAAATTAAAAAATGGATTGAGGATCGCGCCTGATGTTAACCGTTCACATTCTGCTGATCTTAAGCGCCTATGTCTTACTCTTTGCCGCCTGCATGGCGGGCTTCGCTTTTCTGTTGCAAGAATGGTTTTTAAAGCAGCGTCGGACCCCTTTGTTGTGGGAGGGAATTCCTTCTCTCGACGTATTGGAAGCCTTCATTCATCGCATGATTTCCTGGGCCTTTCCTTTATTAGGAGCCGGCATCCTTGTTGGAGCGTTATGGGCTAAACGAGAATGGGGACGCTATTGGGGGTGGGACCCCAAAGAAATTTTTGCCTTAGCCACCTTAGTGATCTATGGTGCTTATCTTTTTATTCATCACAGTGGCTGGCGTGGACGAAAGGCCGTTTATTTGTCATTAACCGGGTATGCGTTGGTGCTCTTCACCTGGTTTTTAGTGAATGGCATGAGCCCGCTGCATAAATTTTAATGAGAGCGTTCCCATGCCTTTTGTAATTGGTCTCAATCATCGTACGGCACCCGTGGCGTTGCGCGAGAAATTCTCCGTGCCGTTAGCGCAAATCCCCGACATGCTAACACAACTAAAAACGATGGTGCCGACGGAAGAAGCCGTTTTACTTTCTACCTGTAATCGATTTGAAGTTTATTTGCGTTCGTCCCATATGCGCGAGGCTCATGATGCCGTCTTGGCCCATTTAGCTCAATGGCAGGGACAGGTCCTCTCGGCTGATCAGTTCTATTACCGAGAAAGTGAAGACGCCGTGCGCCATCTTTTTCGCGTGGCCGCAGGCCTTGATTCGATGGTCCCCGGAGAGCATGAAATTTTAGGCCAGGTTAAAATGGCTTATCAAACAGCCCAGCAGGCCGGGTTCACAGGAAAATTATTAAACGTCTTATTTCAGCGTAGTTTATTCGTCGGAAAACGCGTGCGCACAGAAACCGGATTGGCCTTAGGCTCGGCCTCGGTGCCCAGTGTGGCCGTCACTTTAGCCGAACGTATTTTTGGTTCGCTCAAAGAACGTCGAGTATTAATTTTGGGCGCCGGCGCGATGGCGGAACTAGCGATCAAACATTTGCAATCGCAAAAAGTAGAATCGATTTTTGTGGCCAACCGTACTTTTGAACATGCGGTGGAGCTCGCTAAAACATGCGGCGGCTCGGCGCTCACGTGGGATGAAGGATTGCGTCATGTCGCATTAGCCGATATCGTCATTGGGTCGGTCGGGGTTTCGGAACCCGTCCTTTTAAAAGAGCATTTACGCACCGCGCTAAATGAACGCCGTGGGCGATCGTTACTCCTCATCGACTTGGCCGTACCGCGCTGCATAGATCCCGCGGTGCATGCGTTGGATAATCTTTATTTATTTAATCTGGATGATCTGCAAAAAATTGTCGACGAAAATAAAGTGCGACGCAGTGCGGAGATGACCAAAGCCGAAGCGATGATTGAAACGCAAACCCATGAATTCACACGCTGGCTGCGCGCGCATCGCGCCGGCCTGACGATGGGTTTAAAGCACGTATGATTTTACGTGTGGGAACGCGACAAAGTGCCTTGGCACAAACGCAGACTCAAGCTGTCATTGCGCAACTAAAAGTTTTAGATCCGCAGCTGGAAGTCGAAACGGTTTTAGTCACCACCACGGGTGATCGGATGCAAAAACCCGAAGTTCCCGTCTTGGCCTTAAAAGGCTCGTTTACCAAAGAGCTAGACGATGCCTTACGCGACGGCCGTATTGATCTTGCTGTTCATTCTTTCAAAGATATTCCCCCGGGTCCGATGCCGGATCTTTCGATCGCGGCTGTTCCTTTAAGAGAAGACGCACGCGAGGCATGGATTTCAAAAACGGGAACTTCTTTCGCCCAACTTTCTCCCGGCGCCTGTATTGGAACGAGTTCCGTTCGGCGTCGGGCATTGCTGCTGCGCCAGCGCCCAGATTTAAATGTCATTCCTTTACGCGGCAACGTGGACACGCGCTTGCGTAAATTACGTGAAGGATCCTTCGAGGGAATCGTTCTCGCCTATGCGGGATTAAAACGTTTAGGCCTGCAAGAGCAGGCGACGGAAGTTTTGCCGTTGGATACTTTTTTGCCGGCCGCCGCCCAAGGCGCCTTGGCCTTGGTGATCCGTACCGCGGATCTGTCTGCTTCCTTCGCTCCCTGGACCACAATTTTTAAATTGCAACATAAGCCCAGCTATGACGCGGCGCTTTGCGAACAAACGTGTCTCGAGGTCTTGGCCGGAAGCTGTCACACGCCGATCGCCGTTCACGCCCTCATTCAGGAAACTCGCTTTAGCGCTCACGCCTTGGTTTTAGATCCTGAAGGACGCGAAGCCTGTGAGGCTCACATTGACCGGCCCTATCCCTGTAATCCTCTATTGGTCGGGCGTGAGTTGGCCGAAATGTTAATTACGCGTGGAGCTGAAAGGCTCTTAGAGGCATGAAGAAAGCCCATCGTCCCGCCAAGGCGATCATTCTTGCCGCGCCTTTGACGCTTCCGCCGGCGTTTCAATTTCTGTCTTTCCTTGTATGGGTATGGGCTTGTTTTGTTCTCAGTTTTTTCTTGCTGCACTATCCCATATCCTTTAGCTATGTAGGCAATATTCTGGGAGCAATGATAGATGTCGGAATTTTTCACCCCTACATGAAGCAGGTCGTGATGGGATTTGCGGTGGGTCTTTTTCTCTTAATCCTCGCCGCGCATACCGGAGCGCGACTCATTCAGCGCCTTATTCCGGAAACGCATTGCACAAAACATGAATTACTGGTTTTAGGCGCGGCGTTAGGCTGTGGACTAGGTGCTTTTTCTGTTTTGGGTCTAGGCGCTTTAAGTTTTTGGCAAACGCCCATTTTTGCCGTTGGAGTTTTGACTTTAGCCGTGGGCGTCATTTGCATTCCACTTCAAGCGCCTCCGTCTGTTTCTTGGCGCGCTACGGCAGGAACAGACGTATGGAAATGGTTTCTGGGTGCTTTTGCTTTGCTTTATGTAATCGGCGCGGCATCCCCGGAAATTTTTTATGACTCGCTGCATTATCATCTAGCGATTCCTAATCTGTACCGTCTCCAACATCAAGTCACTGCTGTTCCGACGATGCTTTACGCCGATTTTGTGATGAGTATTCAAATGCTTTACGGCTTGGCGCTCACACTTGGAAATTCACTGAGCCCCAAAGTCATGCATATCGGCATGGCGGCATTCTTGGGCTGGGGGTTTGTGCTCAGCGCGCGGCGTTTATTTGGCTCAAATTCAGGATGGCTGGCTGCGCTGCTCTTTTTTTCTATCCCGATGGTGACAATCAATGCCATTAGCGCAGGAACAGACGTAGGCGGCGCCTTTTTATTTTTTGCCAGTGCGATGGCACTCGTGATGGCGCTTGAAAATAAAACCATCGGCGCCTTTCGTTTAGCTGGCGTGCTGACAGGAATTGCGGCGAGTACCAAATTTCCGGCATTTGTTTTTATTCCGCTGGCAGGCGTCATTCTTGTCGGGCATTGGGTTCTGGATGAAAAAAAACCATGGCGTGAGTGGCTGGCCCCGCTTGCCAATTTTGTATTTTTCGCCGTCCTTTTTTTAACGCCGATTCTTTTAAAAAATAGCATCTTTCATGGTAATCCGCTTTATCCCTTTGGTGGAACATCCTGGGGGCATCCCAAAATCAATCCAGCGGATTGGACTCTTTTTATCGCCGATGCGTCTGCGCGGGACCTGCGGACGGTTTTTTCTTCGGGCTCCGCGCTCTGGCACTTCATCCTCGAGCCTTGGTATGTCAGTTTGGGCAGTCAAGGCACGGTGGGTCCTTTATTATTGATGGGACTTCCTTTGGTGATTCGCCGCGCTCCTTCCCTGGCCTATAAAACATTTCAGCGTTATGCCTTGTTGTTATGGTTGACCTGGCTTTTCACCTCGACCGTGCCGCGCTATGGTCTTCCCGCGATGGTGCTGCTTTGCGCGTTGGTCGCTGAAACGCTGTTGACAGTCTCCTGGAGCGCGCTTCTGCGTTGGGGTTTTATCGGAATTTTTACTAGCGGCATGGTGATTAATTTTGCACTTCAGTTAATCATCGTGTTTAGCTATGAAGGGTGGCAAGTGGTCGCGGGGAAACTATCCGAAGACGCCTATTTGGGCCGGATGCATGCCACCTATCCAACGCCTCCGTATGATGCCTTGATCTGGATGAATCAAAATCTGCCTCAAGATGCCGTTGTGCTTTTTGCCGGGGAATCACGCAGTTATTATTTGCAGCGCAAATCGATTCCCAGTTCTATTCCTGGGCCGCAGCCTGTGGTGGCTTGGTCTAAAGAATGTCGGAGTGGCACGGAATTGGCGGCTAAGGTGCGAGCGCATGGCGCTACACACATTTTTTTAAATTTGATGGAAGCCTTGCGCACGGACAGCTACCGAGAGTTTGTTTGGGATACCGCCAGTTGGAACGTGTTCGATGATTTTTGGACGCATCATGTGCGGATGATCTGGAAGCAGGAAAACCAAGACCGCGCAAATCCACAAGCGTTATATGTTTTTGAACTTCTTCCCGAATCTGTGGCCGCTCAGCCGCATCCGCCATTTCCCAATCCCTTTATCCATTGGAAGCCTGCCGGGACTTCATGACGCCCGCTTCGTTTGATGCGCTCATTGTGGGCGGCGGCTTTTATGGCTGTACGTTAGCGTTGCATTTATCCCGCCAGGGAAAAAAAGTAGCGCTTGTCGAAAAAGAGACACAGGTGTTGCGCCATGCCTCCTATGCCAATCAAGCGCGCGTGCATCAGGGCTATCATTATCCGCGCGCGTTACTGACCGCGCGGCGGTCGCATGTGAACTACCGTCGCTTTATTAATGAGTATGCCGATTGCGTGGACGAAAAATATACGGCCTACTATGCCATCGCCCGAACCGGTTCGAAAGTTACCGCGCAACAATTCCGCACCTTTTGTTCCAGGATTGAAGCCCCACTCGCTGCGCCCTCGCCCGCCGTTCGGCGATTATTTGACCCGGTTTTAGTCGAAGAGGTGTGGGGCGTGACAGAAGCCCTATTTAATGCGCAGCGCTTGGCGGCTCGCTTGACACAGGCCTTAGAAGCCGCCGGAGTTGTTCTTTTGCTGGATTCTTTAGCGCAGCGTGTTTTTTCTAAAGAAGACCGACTGCATGTCGAGCTGGAATCGCTGTCTCAGACCCGTTCGGTTTCTGCCGCGCAGGTGTATCTTTGCGCTTATGCGCAAATGAATCATTTTTTGCACCGTTCAGGATTGGTTCCGATGGCGTTGAAACAGGAAGTCACGGAAATGGCCTTAGTCGAAATGCCCGAGGTTTTGAAATTCATAGGGGTGACTCTGATGTGCGGACCTTTTTTTTCCTTTCTTCCCTTTCCGCCAACCCCCGGCTTACATACCTTAAGCCATGTCCGATATACGCCTCATACGGCATGGCAGGAAGGCCCGGGCCAGCCGCCACGTGCTTTTCCGGAACGCTGGCCAGCCACGCATGTAGTTCCGATGCTAAAAGATGCCGCGCGATTTATTCCGGCGATTAAAGAAGCGCGCTATCAACGTTCGTTATGGCAGATCAAAACGCTCTTGCCCGCCAGTGAAACCGACGACAGCCGCCCGATTTTATATTGGCGTCATTATGGTCTGCCTGGTTTAACATGTATCTTAGGCGGGAAAATTGATAACGTTTATGACATGGTCCACGAGGTTGATCTTGCCTAAATCCGATACCTTTGTTTCTGTTATTGCCGCCTTCGCTAATGATGAGGCGGTAGTGGATGCTTTTCTCGCGGATATCACCCGATTGCTGGACGATAACTACACGCATTATGAAGTGATCTTGGTCGATGACGCTTCGACCGATACCACCGTATTTAAAATTTCTACCGCCCTTACTAAATTTCCGCATTTACGGTTAATTCGCTTGTCGCGTCCTTTTGGGCGGGACATTGCGCTGACGTCTGGATTGGAAAGTGCTATCGGCGATTACGTCGTGACTTTAATTCCGCGCACCGATCCCGTAGCATTAATTCCTAAGCTGATTGAAGAATGTCGACAAGGCAAAGAAATGCTTTTTGGCGTCCGGGCGACGGGGGACGCCGGGTCTCTCTTGCGGCGCTGGGCTGGCGAGTTCTTTTATTTCTTAACAGAAACTGTTTTTCGTTTGCCGCTGTTGCGCCATGCCACGTATTTTCAAGTGTATAGCCGACAAGCGTTAAATGCCGTGGTGCGTATCAAAGAAAAAGGCCGCTATCTGCGTCTGATGAGTTCGATTGTGGGATATACGAATCGAACCTTTGTTTATCAGCCCGTTTCTGCTGCTGCAGAAACGGAACGTGGATGGTCCGATTCTTTTAGCCTTGCGGTTGGCCTATTAACAGCACATTCAGCCAATCCGTTACGCGCGGTCAGCGTCTTAGGGTTGTTTGCTAGTTTTTTAAATTTACTGTATGCGCTCTATATTGTGGCGATTTATGTTTTAAAACCGCATGTGGCCGAGGGATGGACCACCTTGTCGTTGCAAACCGCGGGACTCTTTTTTTGGGTGCTTTTAATTTTGACGGTGCTGTCGGAATATATTGGCCGCATTCTGGGGGAACTCAAAGACCGGCCGCTGTATTTTACGCTCGAAGAAAAAAATAGTTCGGTCTTGATTCCTGAATCCGATCGCCGTAATATTGTTACCACTTCTCCCGAATGACCCGCGAGGTTCCCGCCTTTGAGGCGGTGGTGTTTAAACCGCGACTCACGTCTTATGCCTTATGCATTCCCGTTTTAAATGAAAATGGTCGCTTGCAGGCGCAGCTGCAACGGATGTTGTCCTTAAATCTGCCAGTGGATATTGTTATCGCCGACGGTGGCAGCACGGATGGTTCCGTGTCGGCGGATATTCTCAAACCATTGAATGTTCGCGCGTTGTTGATCAAGAAAGGCCCGGGGCGTTTAGGCGCGCAATTGCGTATGGCTTTTAGTTGGGCGTTAGATCAAGGTTATGAAGGCGTGATCACCATCGATGGCAATGACAAGGATGATCCGGCCGCTATTCCTTTATTCATTCAAGCGCTCGCACAAGGGGTTGACCATATTCAAGGCTCGCGATTTATTCCGGGAGGGAAAGCGCTTCGCACCCCTTGGTGGCGTTGGTTAGGCGTGCGCCTCGTGCATGCTCCTTTACTATCAAAAGCGGCGCAATTTCATTACACCGATACCACGAATGGCTTTCGCGCTTATAGTCGGCGGTTGTTGGAAGATCCGCGCATGGCCATTTTTCGCGCTGTGCTATCCGGTTATGAGTTGCATTACTACCTGGCGGTCCGTGCCGCGAGACTGGGATGGCGGATTGTGGAAGTCCCCGTGACGCGGGCATATCCCGCGCATGGAAAAATTCCTACGAAAATTTCTGGATGGAAAGGAAACTGGGCGATTTTGAAAACGTTATGGCATGTTATTCGTGGCGATTATGATCCTTCAGGCCAAAGCGTATGACTACCGCATTAATCGGACATACGGGCTTTGTCGGCAGTAATTTATTACGTCACTATCCGTTTGATGATCTCTATAATTCAAAAAACAGCGAATCCATGGCCGGGCATTCCTACGACCTGGTGGTCTGTGCCGGCGTTCCCGCTGAAAAATGGAAAGCTAATCAAGACCCTAAAGCCGATCAAGTCGTCATCGACCGTTTAAAAAAAGCATTGGCCACGATGCAAACGCGGCGGTTGATTTTAATTTCCACCGTCGATGTTTACCCCATTCCTGTGAATGTAAATGAAGACAGCGCTCCGGATTGGCAGGCCGCCAGTGCCTATGGGCGGCATCGCCATCAACTCGAAGAATTTGTGGCGGCGCATTTCAATGCGTTGATCTGCCGCTTACCGGGTTTATTCGGTAAAGGTCTCAAGAAAAATATGATTTACGATTTTTTGCATGGGCATCAACTCGATAAAATTCATGCGGACGCGCAATTTCAATTTTATGGATTGGATCATCTCTGGACTGATTTGCAAGTGGCCGAACGGGCCCAGCTGTCCGTGATAAATATGGCCACAGAGCCTGTTTCTGTGGGCGAAGTAGCGCAGTCCGTCTTTAATTTAGAATTTAAAAACCATCCCACGGGTGTCACACCGGCACGCTATGCCATGACATCCAAACATGCCGCGCTCTTTGGTGGAAGCGCCGGATACCTTCAAACCAAAGCGCGTGTCTTATCGGAGATGAAAAAATTTGTGAATGCCGAGCGCCACCCCGGATGAAAGCCGCCATTTCCAATATCGCCTGGCGCGCCGAAGAAGACCGATCGATAGCAGAGCTCTTGGCCCGTTTGGGTTTTTCTGGCCTGGAAGTCGCTCCTACACGGGTATGGAAAAATCCTCTAGCAGCGACCAGCGCGGAGATTGCCGCGCAAAGACGATTTTGGGAATCGCACGGGTTACCCATCGTGGCCATGCAGTCGCTTTTATTTGGCCATCCGGAGTTAACGCTTTTTGAATCGGCGGAGATGCGCGCTAAAACATTCACCTATTTATCATCGATGATTTCCTTGGGAAGAGACTTAGGGGCTCACGTCGTCGTCTTTGGTTCGCCAAAGAACCGTAAAACCAATGGGCGATCGGCTTCGGACATACAAACGATCGCGCTGGATTTTTTTCGTGCGTTGGGGAACCGGGCGGGTGAAGCCGGCGTTTGCTTCTGTATTGAACCCAACCCTTCTAATTACGAGTGCGATTTTATTACCACGAGTCACGCTGGGGCGGAACTGGTGCGCGCGGTGAATACCTCGGGTTTTGGCTTGCATCTGGATGCCGCGGCCATGACGTTGGCTGAAGAAAATCCGGACACGGCGGTGCCTTTAGTCGCTCCGCTGATTCGGCATTTTCATGTCAGTGAAAAAGACTTGGCGCCTATCGGTTCGGGTTCGGTCGATCATGCCCGCTTTGCTGCCGCGCTAAGAAGACAAAAATATGCCCAATGGGTATCCATTGAAATGCGACCAGACCTCGGCGACAATCGCTCTCCCATTCAACGCGCATGGGATCAGCTGGCTTCCATTTATGGTGATTAATCCTGTTATTGTGGCTAGCGACCTCGTAAAAACGTATCGCGTTCCACAAAAGAAACCGGGTCTTGCCGGTGCTTTCAATAATTTCTTTTCACGCGAATATCGGAATGTCGAGGCCGTTAAAAATGTGTCCTTCACAATTCAAGAAGGGGAACTCGTGGGTTTTTTGGGACCCAATGGCGCCGGAAAGACAACGACGTTAAAGATGTTGTCCGGGCTGCTGCATCCGACTTCAGGCGATGTGCATGTGTTGGGTTTTATTCCTTGGCGCCGTGAGGCGGCTTATCAGAAAAAATTCACCATGGTCATGGGACAGCGTACGCAGCTGTGGTGGGATTTACCAGCATGGGATTCTTTTTTGTTAAACAAAGAAATTTTTGAAATTCCTAACAGTGAATTTGATAAGACCATTAAAGAATTAGCCGATCTTTTAGAAATCCAAGACTTGCTCGATACGCCGGTAAAAAAATTATCACTCGGGCAACGCATGAAAGCAGAACTGGCTTGTTCGTTATTGCATCACCCCAAAGTGCTGTTGCTCGATGAGCCTACGATTGGCTTGGATGTGATCATGCAGCAAAAAGTTCGGCAGTTTATTTTGGACTATAACCAGCGTTATAAGGCCACGATTCTTTTAACCAGCCACAATATGGAGGATGTATCCGAACTCTGCACGCGCTTAATTTTGATTAATCATGGGCGGATTGTGTCTGATGAATCGTTTGAATCTTTTCAAGCGCGCTATGGAAAAACTCCCTTAACCGAAGCCATGCGCGCTGCTTTCCAACAAAAATGAAGACGTTACGTAAGTATGGCTTTGTTTTTTCTCTGTACTGGCAGGAAGGACTCGCCCAACGCGCTAGTTTTGTGATGGAACGCTTTCGCGCCTTAGTGGTCATGACCAGTTTGTATTACTTGTGGTCGGCCTTACTGCGGAATCAGACCTCGTTTGCGGGGTATTCGCGTCCACAAATTCTGACCTATGTCTTTGGAATGAGTCTTTTACGCAGTATTGTTTTTGCCTCGCGGACAGATGAGATCGCCATGGAAATCAACCAAGGACGATTATCCGGATACCTTTTAAAACCAGTCTATTATTTTGTTTACACATTTTCTCGTGATCTGGCTGAAAAATCAACAAATTTCATTTCCTCAATAATAGAGATTTCGGGACTCTATTTGATCTTCCATGTGGTGCTGGCTTGGCCGCGGAGTTGGCAAACGTGGGTGCTCTTTATTCTGGCTGTAACGCTAGCCATGTTCATGAATTACCTGCTCAATTTTATGGTCGGCTGCTGGGGTTTCTGGACATCGGAATCCAGTGGACCGCGCTTTCTTTTGGCGCTCATTATGGAGTTCACGGCCGGCGCATTTTTCCCTTTGGATATCTTGCCTCTCCATATCCAGCATATCCTGCAGTGGTTTCCATCACCTTACCTAGTTTTCTTTCCTTTAAACATCTTGCTTGAAAAAGCAGATATGCATCAAATTATCAACGGATTTACTGCCCAAATCATATGGATTATAGGGCTCTCTTTGATGGCCCGGCTGGTGTGGGTGCGCGGATCTGCAAACTATGGGGCGGAAGGCGCATGAAGTACTTTCGTATTTGGTGGCAGTTGGCGTTAATGAGTTTAAAAACACAAATGAGTAATCCCATCGCCTCTGGAGGTTATTTATTGGGAAAACTATTTCGCCTCGTTTTCTTCATTGTTTTTTTAATGGCGATTTTTCGTCATACCAGTCAATTGGCGGGCTACAGCCTCGAAGAAGCCGCACTTTTCTTTTTGACTTTTAATGCCATCGATATTTTAGCGCAGCTTTTTTTCCGCGGAATTTATGGCATTCGCAGTATCGTTCGCGACGGTGATTTTGATTATTTTCTCATTCAACCGACGCATTTAATTTGGCGCGTGTGCTTTAACACGGTTGATTTTTTGGATGTGGGAACCTTGATTCCCGTCGCCGGCGCTATCGTGTATTTATTCAAACGAATTCCCGGTTTGTGCACGCTGCATTCGGCATTTCTCTATAGCGTGTTTTTAATGAATGGATTGCTCATTGCCTTTGCTATGCATTTGGCCGTCGCAGCATTAGCGGTCTGGACGCAAGAGATGGATAACACGATTTGGATCTATCGCGATCTAATCACGCTGGGTCGCTTTCCACCGTCGATCTATGACCGTCCGCTACGTTTGGCGATGACGTATTTTATTCCCATTGCCGTGATGGTCAGTTTCCCTGCTCAGGCCGCTTTGGGAAAGCTGTCCTGGCATGCCTTGGGCGTTGCTATTTTGATGTCCGGACTGTCCTTGATCGCGAGCCTCTCATTCTGGACATTTGCCACCCAACGCTATACGTCGGTCTCCTCCTAGTCGCACTTTACATCTATTAACCCGCCTATTTTAGTCTTGTAAGTCTATAGGACCCAAGCTAGACTCGCGAAGACGACAAAGGCAAAGTCCGTGTAAGCGGGCGACGTCCTATCGCAGAACAAGTGGTAGGACTTAAAGCGCAGCAATCGCGCTTTAGGCAAAGCCTCCGGGCCGATGAAGCAATCAGAAAGCAGAGACCATTCTGATTTGCCACAGGTTAGCGGGGTTACCGAATCAAATGAAAATTAAGCGACCCCTCATCGCTGTAGCCTTTATCATTTTGTTCTCCGCCAGTTGGCGTGCGGAGGCAGAAATTCTAAACGTATCCGCATTTTTGCCCCTTATTTCCAATGATTTCTCCGATTTGGACGCTCGAGACGCGAAAAATAACGCACTTTCCAGCCCCGCGGCCATCGGTGAATTACTTGTGCTTTTTCGCCAGAGTGCGTTAAAAATCGCCTTCTCCGATGACCCCCATGCCATCCAAGTTGTTTGCAACCTAATAAGTCAATTTTCGAGTCTATTTAAAGATACGTTTTTTAATTCTAAGAGGGACGAATTGGCAGACGTAGAAGTGGCCATTGTTAACTCCAATCGACGCTTTGTGCACAATGTGGATAACTTGTGGGTAAGTTCTTCCGTCGGTAGTTGGGTACAACTAACCTGGCGCTTACTTGATTCTCTATCCAACAAACCCCAAATGCTCTTCCTCCGCTGTTAAAGCGCCTTGCCCCGTTAATTTTTCCATTGACGGGGAGTAGTTCCCATTGTAAAAGCATCGCAAATTGGTTGAAAAAACAATGCAACTTGACGTACTGATCGGGATGAGAGGGGGACGGAATGCAGTCTAAAAATTCCAATCGAAAAAATAGAGTTTCTTATTACGCGCGCGTGCGTACGGGTTCGGGACTTATCAAAACTGTTTTATTAGCAGCGCTAATTTTATCACCGCTTTCCGCCAATGAGGCCGCATTTGAAGCTGCTGTCACCGCTTTAAAAAATTCCGATTTGAAAACCAAATTTGATGGGCTGGAAAAAATAAAAGCGTTTCGCACGCCGGAGGCTGCGCAGCTATTAACGCGCAGTGCTGTGAAAGAACGCGATGCGAATTTCCGTTTAGCGGTTTTAGATCAATTGGCCGTCCTGCAAATTCCAGTGATTATTCCCGATCTCGCGTCCTTGCTTCGGGATAAAGTTCCCGCCGTACGTCAACGCACAGCACGCGTTATCGGCATGTTAGGTGGGCCATTGGCCGAAGCGGCGCTGTTGCCGGCAGTGGCCAAAGAAAAAGATCCCAGCGTTAAAGCCGCTTTGATTCAAGCGCTCGGTTTGTGTGGTTCCAAACAAAGTGAAGGCGTCTTAAATGCGGCGGCCGCTGATGCGGATCCCGCCGTACGTGCCAATGCAGTGCATGCGCATAAACGCATTAAGGGCAAAGAGGGTAAGTGAACGAACTTCGTTCAACGTTAGAAGTTAAAAGTTCAAAAATTCGCCGCGACGCTGCTCGCCTCGGCCTATGGATTTTTGCTGTCATCACTTTTAACTTGTCATTTTTAACGTTGACCAGTCCCTCTGCTTGGGCCGTTTCTAACAGCGAAGCAGTAGCTGCTTATAACCGCACGGAATACTTGCCGATCCATTTGGAATGGGATGACACAGGAAAAAGTTGGGGCAATGAAAATTTTGGTACATCGATCGCGGCTTCCGAAAACGTGCCCTACAGCGTACGCGTGTATTCCAAATCCGATGACAGCGAACGCATCATGTTGATTTTAAACGGCGATGGCCGCTTGGAAGCGGAAGTATGGAATGGCTCTGTATGGAGCGCACCAACCACGTTGTCCGTCACTCTAACGCCGGCTGCCGTGATCAACTATGAATCTTTTGATGGCGCTTATGAAAATAACCGTGGCTACTTCGTGGCGGTCTGGAGTAATGGCGGTACTGCCGTTACTGCCGGCTCGCAGATTCAATATGCTGTCTGGGACGGCGCGAATTGGGGTTCGCCCACGAATTTTGTTGCCGAACCGGCGGCATCCGGCCAAACCGTACGATGGATCGAAGTCAAAGCTCAGCCGAAAGGCAATTCTAATCGCATTGTTACGGTCGTAGGAACCGCCATCAACGGAGGAGAACTTTATGCCACTTGGTGGTCTACTGGTGTGGCTCATGCCTGGGGATCAACCGGATGGAACAATATCAGCGATGGAACGACTCTTCCGAATTCGGCAGAACGTCTGGATTTTGGGCGCGATTATGATGTGGTCTTTACTTCCGGCACCAATGAGCGATGTTATGTATTCATGGG
>Ga0105240_10001726_pt1 | contig 36894 bp, 35 predicted proteins | sample KBSC54metaG_FD_80426 | JGI IMG/M metagenome (GOLD analysis project Ga0105240, IMG submission 80426) | Corn rhizosphere microbial communities from Kellogg Biological Station, Michigan, USA - KBS C5-4 metaG | ecosystem: Host-associated > Plants > Roots > Rhizosphere > Soil | place: Michigan, USA... | reverse complement strand
TACTTTGTTGCGGATATCATGGATGGCATGACTGGTATATCTCGGTGACCAGCCGCAGCAGTGGTATACCCGAAGATGTAAAGGCGCTCACTTCCACCTTTGAATACAACGACCTGGATTCTGTCCGCCACGCCCTCGACGAAGATGTTGCGTGCGTGATCCTGGAACCTTTTGTATTCGAAGCACCAAAGGATAATTTCCTTCAGAGGTTAAAGGACCTCTGCGATGCCAACGGTACCTTACTCATATTCGATGAGATGTGGACTGGGTTCCGGATCGCGCTGGGTGGAGCGCAAGAGTATTTTGGTGTTACGCCTCATCTGGCCTGTTATTCCAAGGCTTTTGCCAACGGGATGCCTATCAGCCTGCTGACGGGCAAGAAAGAGATCATGGACCTTTTCAAAGAGGAGGTCTTTTTCTTTACCACTTTTGGCGGAGAAGCGTTGTCGCTGGCGGCGGCTATCGCCACGATCCGGGAAATGAAAGAAAAAAACGTTGCAGCCTGGCTGGCGGAGAAGGGCAAGCGACTGAAGGATGGGTACAATACCCTGGCAGCTGATCTGGGTATAGCGCACTATACAAAATGTACGGGGTATGATTGCAGGAGCATGGTGAGCTTCGATGCATCCGCCGGCAATCCGCTGGAGCTGAAATCCTTTGTACAGCAGGAGCTGATCAGGAGAGGCATTCTTTGGTCCGGAATGCACAACATGAGCTTTAGTCATACGGATGCGGATGTGGATTATACATTAGCGGCCTACAGGGAGGTGCTGGGACTTTTGAAGGAGGCGGTTTCCCGCCAGGAGGTGGGCAGCCTGTTGCGCGGGACGCCTATCGAACCCGTATTCCGCAAGGTGAGCAATTTCAATACAAAGCCCGTGTTTCGTTAAATAAGTTCAATATGGAGCTATTTTCACTGGCCGGCAAGACGGCCATCGTTACCGGGGCCTGTGGATTGTTAGGACAGCAGCACTGCATGGCGCTGGCGGAGGCCGGTGCGCAGGTGGTGGCGGCAGATATGCAGGAAGGGCCTTGTAAGCAGCTGGCCGGGCGATTGGGTGATAAGCATATGGGTTTGGGTGTGGATGTAACGGACCCTGCTTCGCTGGAGCAGGCGCGTCAGCAGATACTGGAGAGATATGGGCGTATCGATGTGCTGGTCAACAATGCCGCCATCAACGATATGTTCGAGAATCCAACCCTGGGTCGTAAGCAATCGATGTTCGAGCATTATCCATTCGAGATGTGGGACAGGAGCTGGAAGGTAAATGTCAGCGGCGTCTTTCTTTGCAGTCAGATCCTGGGCGGCGTGATGGCTGAGCAAGGTAGCGGTAGCATCATCAATATTGCTTCGACCTATGGTATCGTAGCGCCTGACCAGAGCATCTACCGGGACGAAGCCGGAGTGCAGACCTTTTACAAATCACCTTCTTATCCCGTGACCAAGTCCGCAGTCATTGGCTTTACCAAATTCCTGGCTTCTTATTGGGGACATTGTGGAGTGAGGGTGAATACGCTCTCTCCCGGTGGAGTGGAGAATGGACAGAATGACTACTTTAAGCATAATTATTCCAGCAGGACCTTATTGGGACGGATGGCGGCTCCATCGGATTACAAAGGAGCCATCGTCTTTTTGGCCAGTGATGCCTCGATCTATATGACGGGCGCGAACCTGGTTGTGGATGGGGGGTGGACGGCTATTTAGAGTACATACATATACATATTCTGCATGAGTGAAAATCAACTTTCAGTATCCGCGGCACGGATAAAGATCCTGCTGACGGATGTGGATGGTGTACTGACCGACAACGGGGTATACTATTCAGAGAACGGCGAAGTCATGAAGCGTTTCTCGATCCGCGATGGAATGGGGGTCGAGCGGCTTCGAAAGCTGGCAGGCATCGACACCGGCATTATCACAGGAGAACTGTCCCCTTCGGTGGCCAGAAGGGCTGAGAAGCTCCTGATAAAGGAGCTGCATCTCGGGGTGAAGGACAAACTGGGGAGGGTGTCGGAGATAATGCAACGTCTGCACTTGCAATGGGAGGAGATAGCGTACATCGGTGATGATGTCAATGACCTCGAGGTGATGGGAAAAGCCGGCGTTACAGCCTGTCCTGCCGATGCAATGCTTCAGGTGAGCTCCATAGTGGATTACCACTGTGAGGCGAAAGGAGGGTATGGCGCTTTCAGGGAGTTTGCCGAATGGTTGATTGAACAAAAAACACCCAGAATATGAACACATTTCAGGTCAGCAGAAAAAGAAGCATTGGCACCGGCGAGCCCGTATACGTCATTGCTGAAATAGGTATCAACCACAATGGTTCCCTGGACATCGCCAAAAAGTTGATCGATGAGGCGGTTACAGCGGGCTGTGACGCCGTAAAATTTCAAAAGCGTACGCCTGAGCTTTGTACGCCAAAGGATCAGTGGCATCTGGAAAGAGATACTCCCTGGGGCCGGATGACCTATATCAACTACCGTCATATGATCGAGCTGGGCTTTGATGAATACGAGGCCATAGATGTATACTGTAGAGAGAAAGGGATCGACTGGTTTGTCTCCTGCTGGGATGAAGTAGCTGTCGACTTTATGGAGCAATTCAATCCCGGTGTATACAAATTTGCTTCCGCCAGCCTCACTGACCACGACCTGATCGCCAGGGTAAAGAGAACAGGCAAGCCTTATATATTGTCTACGGGTATGTCGACGATGGATGAGATCCGGGATGCCATCGACAAGTTTGGCACCGACAACCTGATGGTAGCGCATTCCACTTCCGCGTATCCCTGTCCTCCCCATGAGCTGAATCTCCGGATGGTAGAAACGTTGATGGATATGTATCCCGACACGCCTATCGGCTATTCAGGACATGAGACCGGGCTGGCTACCACCGTGGCTGCTGTTGCGCTGGGCGCGTGTTTTGTAGAGCGGCATTTTACGCTGGACAGGGCCATGTGGGGATCTGATCATGCCGCGTCGGTAGAGCCACAGGGTATGCAAAAGCTGGTGCGTGATATCCGCGACGTGGAACAGGCCCTTGGTGATGGCATCAAGCGCGTATACGACAGCGAATTAGGCGCTATGAAGCGATTGAGACGCAAACCCGGGGCTGCTGTGCTATCTTAAATGCAACACATTGTTTATTATACGACATCGATATTGCTGGTCAGCGTAGGGATCTTTATCTGGCTGGAGAGAAAGAGGCCTTATAAGAAGGGGGTGCCTGTATTCAGGGAGGGATTCTGGGTAGACCTGGTATGGTATACGTTGATACAAAGCTATTTTCTCAAGATCCTCATATTCGACTATATCATTACGCCGATGGACAGGGCGTGGCATCTGTCGTCGCTGCACCTGGTCACATCCTGGCCGTTGGCGCTGCAGGTGTTGTTCTTCCTGGTCATACATGACTTTTATATCTACTGGTTCCACCGGTGGCAGCATCATTCGAAGCTCCTCTGGCGTACGCACGAGGCGCATCATTCGAATAAGGAGGTGGACTGGCTGGCCGGCACCAGAAGTCATGCCGTGGAGATACTGATAAATCAGACGGTGGAGTTTGCTCCTATAGTATTATTAGGCGCGAACCCTCTGGTGGTGCCTATCAAGGCATTGCTGGATGCGGTCTGGGGCATGTATATCCATTCGAATATCGATGTTCGCAGCGGTAAATTGCAGTATTTTATCAATGGTCCTGAGATGCATCAGTGGCATCATGCGAACGACCGGAGGGTATTCTATGCGAACTTTTCAACGAAGTTCGCCGTCTGGGACTGGTTGTTCGGGACCGCCTTTTTGCCCGATGAGAAGCCACGGGAGTATGGGTTGTATTATGATTATCCGAAGGATTATTTTCTGCAGCATTTCTTTTCCGTGCGGCGGCTGGACGAGGACAGGCTGGCGGAGAAGCACCGATGGTTCCGGGCCTATCATGGGTGCAGAGGGCGGGTCGTACAATGGCTCCGTGGGCAGAGGAGGCGTACTGCGAATACGCCGTTGGAACAAAAGCGCGAATTATCAAATCCCAAAATAAGCAGTCATGTCCTGGATATATCTGATCGTCGCGTCGATGTTTGAGATCTGCTGGACATTTTGTTTGAAGTTCATGAATGTGAAAAGGGTGAGGACCATTGGCTGGTCTTCCTTTTTTTCACGGCGTGAAAATATGGAGATACTGGCGCCCTTTGCCGGCTATGTTGTTTTTGGGATAGGGAATATCATTTTTTTCTCCATGGCGATGAAGTATATACCGGCCAGTGTTGCGCTGGCTTCCTGGATGGGGCTGACGTTGATAGGCATAAAGCTGGCGGAGATCTATCTTTTCAAGCAGCCATCCAATTTCTACCAGTTTATTTACATGACCCTGATCATGATCGGTATCGTGGGTTTGAAGCGCACGGCCTAGAAGGCCTCCCGCAGCTGCACGTTGAGGGAGCTGGAGTGTTTGGCAAGACCGTAATCGACGCGCAGATTGAGCTTTTCTTCTTTGCTGAGCATAAATCGCAGACCGCCGCCATAGGCATAGTGAAAGCCATCCAACCTGAAGTCGCTCAGGTCGTGGCTCACCTGGCCGGTGGAGGCAAAGGCGACCATTCCAATACGCCAGAAGAGCAGGCGGCGATATTCGGCCTGATAGGCCGTCAAACATTTGTCGCTGAAACGGCCTGCATAATATCCACGCATCATATCCGAGCCTCCCAATTCTTCCAGTTTACGGAAGGGAGTATTGCCAGCCGTGAGGCCGGCGATACCCTGTAATGCCATGACAGACCTTGCGGAGAGATGGATGAACTTACGGAAATCAAGGCTAAAGATCCTCAAATTAAAATCGCTGCCGATGTGCTGGTCGAACCAGACGTATTGCATCTCGGCAAATACCGCTCTATCCGGGCTATAGGCATTGTTGCGGGTGTCCCAGGAGAGGATAGGGCCTATTCCCGAAGTGTTCCCGCCATAGCGGCCAACGATGTCCTGTTTATCAAAGATGCCGCCCCGCTGGTAGGATACGGGCGCCGTATGCTGGAACTCATAGGTGAGGCCGATGTATAGCCTGCGATGTACTCGTTGCAAGAACTGTGGATTGATAAAGAATTGTTTTTGGCTAAACGGCTCTTCTGACTGCCAGGAAGTGTGATTACCCAACCCCCAGAACTTATCGGGATAAAAGCTATAGGAAGCCTGGAAGCGGGCGATCCTTTCTTCTTTTGGGAAAAAGATGGTGGAGCTGAGGACGACGATAAGCTGTTTTTTCAAAGTATATAGCGCGAGAAGGTTGACGTCGGAGGTACGTATCGTGGTGTCGTGCCTACCGGCTTTAAAAAAACGGGCCGAGATCCCCCCAAAACCCCAGTCCGTCTCCAGTGACTTCACGACAAAGGGGAAGACCAGCAGATTGCGGGGATGTGGGGGTACGCGGGAACTGTCGGCCGGGGGAGGCTGACAGAGGGTGGGAAGGCTGATTGTTAGCAATAGACTGATAAAGAGACTTGCTCTCATATAATATATGGTGTCTTTCGGAAGGAATCTTCTTTTTTTGGAAAGATAATCCCAATCTGGGACAGGATATGAGGTATGTGCCAGATTTAACCATTTGATAATTAATGTGTTAAGAAATGGTATGCCAATTGAAATATCCTTATCGTCCGTAACACAGAAACTTAATCAAGTACCCTAATAAAGAGATTATGAACACGCAAACAGCACAAGAAACGCAAGCACAAATCCTGAAGAATAAGATGTTGGAATTGCAGAGCGCCCTGTTTTTTAGTGAGAGTTCTTCTATCGTAAAATTGCCAACGCATGTGATATCTGAAGTAGAGATTGATGAGGAAGAGCAGATCTGGTTCGTGATCCCGAAGCCTGTACAGCATATCGATGCTTTTGATAAAGAGATCCCTGCGAAACTCGATTTTTTCAAGAAAGGGATGGATTTCTTTGTGAAAGTGACTGGTACTGCATATATAATTACTGACCGTGAGGAGATCGATTATCATCCTACGTTGTCTGCAGAGATGAAGGAGAGAATGAAAGGTGAGCGTGTGATAGCTATGAAAGTGAGGATGCAGGATGTGGAGCTGGTGGATAATTCACCGAAGCCTACCCGGAATTGGTTTCAGGCCAGCAGGTCTCAGTTGTCGAGCTGGTTCTTCTAAAAATGAAATAACGTATTTAACGATACCCTGACCCTTAGAGCATACTGCGCGTGTTACATATAGGAAGCTGAGTCCGCGGCGAAAGCCGCGGATTTTCAGTTTAAGGCCGAGCACAGCGAAGGCCGCTCCCGACCAGGGAGCAATAAGACAGAGTCCGTGTAATGGCCCGGACCGCTGGTCCGAATCCTTGGCTAAGTATGGGAACTTTTTACAGACTTTGTAAAGGCATTGATCGAACCTTCGGTTCGATCAGGATTTTACGGTTTATGATGGCCTCCCTGACGGGAGGCTCTTTTTTGTTGGTGGCCACCAACAAAAAAGGTCGGCTGTAGAAACAGTCGACCTCTAACGATTGCTTGCCATATGAAAAATCTTTATATCGAACTAGCGATTGTTGTCGTAATTGATGACACAAATATAGGGTGGTTTTTCAGGGCCACGAATACAACTTAGTGGTAATTCTATTATGCCAAAGCCATAAAATATTGACAAAACCCTTGATGGCATTGAGTTTAAATAAAAAAATCACATGATGTCCAAGGCAAAGAAGGCCGCCTGTGTTACACAGGCGGCCTTCAGTCTAAGATAAGATCCAATGGTTCATGGCTCCGATAAGATGCGTCCCCGGAAGGGTATAAAGATAATAAATACTAAATAATTTGGCAAATATTTCCTTAACAATTTAGTAATTCGGCAAGATTCCCTTATTTTGTAGCTTACTTATCCATTTTCCATTTCCTAATCATTTAAAAACAATTGTTATGGCAACACAAGAAGCTGTGATGACCACTGTGGACATCGCCAATCGTCTTTATGAACTTTGCAAAGAAGGCCATTATCAACAGGCCCAGGAAGAACTGTATGCCGATGATGCGATCAGCATCGAACCTGTGCATGCAAATGAGAAGGGTATCCCTTCGGTGACTGGAAAGGATGCCATTATCAAAAAAGGAGAGCAATTCCGGGATTCTATCGAGGAACTGCATGGAGTGGGCGCTTCCCAACCCATTGTTGCCGGGAATCATTTCGCCCTGACCATTACGCTGGATGCCACCTTTAAGGGAATGGGGAAGATGGTCATGGATGAAGTTGCCGTGTATGAAGTAAAAGACGGCAAGGTCGTTAAGGAGCAGTTCTTCTATTAGTCATTTCACTGTTAAAAGCTATAAAAGCGATCTCTTGCGGGATCGCTTTTATTTTGCGCGATGGGCCCGTCTTGGTTAAAATCCGTCTACAATTAGTTAAAAAAGAAAAAGCTTCCGGGTTAATTCATTGCTACATTTACTTTACCGGGCAACCATGTTCAAAAACATGGTGAAAGATATCTTTGTAGTTAGTCAAACATGAGTGAAAATGTTTGATTTTTTTATGACCAGTCATATAAATGTCATATAGACACTTATTATTTTACTTCAATTGCCATTATGAATAAAAGCCATTCCCTTCCGCTTAACTAAGCTAACCTTTCATTAAACAAATCAAAACAACGGTATGAGAAAAGTAAAACTTCTGCTTTTGAGCATGCTTGTCTTTTGCTGTGCCCATGTCATGGGGCAGTCGAGGACTATTACAGGCAAGGTGGTAGATAGCGCCGGCCACCCGCTGCCGGGAGCTTCTGTACGTGTAAAAAGCACGTCCAGGGGTGTCAGTACTTCCAGTGACGGCAGCTTTTCATTGAGTGTATATAATGGTGCAGTTCTGAGTGTCAGCGCTGTCGGATATTCTGCACAGGACATAGCTGTGGGAAGCAAGGATTTTTTTGAGATACGATTATTGGCCGGTACGCATGCCCTGGAAGAAGTGGTGGTAACGGCGCTGGGTGTCAAACGGGAAAAAAGGAATCTGACATTCAGCAGCCAGGAGGTAAAGGGGGATGATCTGGTGAAGGCCAAAGAACCGAGTATCGTCAACGCCATGGCCGGAAAGGTATCGGGTGTACAGATCACCAGCTCATCGGGTACTCCGGGCGCTTCTTCCCGGATCGTCATACGGGGTAATTCATCGCCTACGAGCGAGAACCAGGCCCTGTTCGTGGTGGACGGCGTGCCTATCAATAATGATGAGACGGGTAACATCAGCGGCGGAGCCAACGGCGCAGGCGTCAGCAGGATCGTGGATATAGACCCTGCCATCATTGAAAATGTGAATGTGTTGAAAGGTGCGGCGGCGACCGCTCTTTACGGATCGGCCGGTGCAAGGGGAGTAGTGATCATCACCACCAAAGCGGGTGGCATCGATAGAAAGCCTGTCATCTCGCTGTCTTCCGATCTTTCATTCGAGAATCCGATATTCCCGAAAAGACAATGGAAATATGGACAGGGCACGGGCGGTGCATTTTACGACGGGAATACAAAGAAGACGAGCATGTCCTGGGGGCCGCTTATGGATACGTTAAAGATCAACGGTGTCAAGGCGCCTACCTATAATCCATACAACTCTTTCTTCCGGACGGGCATGACCACGAACAGTACCGCCAGCATATCGGGTGGAGGCAATAATTCCGGTTATTATATGTCTTACTCCTATCTCGATCAGAAGGGCATCGTGCCGAAGAATGAATTGACAAGACATTCGCTCTTCTTTAAATACAATGCCCGGGTGGGGCAGAAGCTGAATACCGTCTTCCAGATAGGATACAGCAACTCCGTACAGGACAGGCTGCCGGAAGGTCAGAGCAACGGGCCTTTGTTTGTATTACTGGTGCAACCCATCTCATGGAACCCTTATCCTATCCTGAACCCCGACGGGAGTCAGCGCTTATACCGGTTTTCCCGGAACCCGCCACTATGGGACCTGGACAATGTAAAGAATGTATCGCAGGTCAATCGGTTCATACCCGTATTCACAGCGAACTATACTCCTACCTCCTGGCTGACCGTGACGGAAAGAGTGGGGGCCGATATCTATATCGAGCAGGACAAGTATACGGAGTCTCCCAGCCCCGCCATTAGCCTGAAGGGCCAGATACTGGATCAAAATATCAATTTCCGGCAGTACAACCATGACCTTATCATCAGCGCCGTAAAAGACTTTGGAAAATTCCATGTCAACCTGCTGGCGGGTAACAACCTTTTCTCGACCTACAATCAGTATGTCAATATCAAGGGCGTTGGCATCACCGTGGATAATTTCAACAATGTCTCCGCCACCGGCACCATCTCGGCAACGGAGGCGCATTACCAGACGCGTAAAGTTGGGTTCTATTCCCAGGCCAATATCGAGTACAACCGACTGCTCGTATTGTCCCTAACGGGAAGGTATGATGGCAGCTCGGTCCTCGCCAGTAACAAACAGTTCTATCCTTACGGCTCGGCTGCCGCCAGCTTTATCTTTTCGGAGCTGCTGTCGGAACAGCTGCGGTCGACTATCAACTTTGCCAAAGTGCGTTTTTCCTATGCCACTGTGGGTAATGATGTCATCGGCGCCTATTCGCTGCAGACGCCTTTTGTCAACCAGTACAGGAACGGGAACCCTTATCCTTTCCAGGGCCAATCCGGATTCCTGCTGTCTAATATCCTGGGCAACCCCACCTTGCAGAACGAGCGGCTTAACGAGATGGAAGGCGGACTGGAAGCTAAGTTCCTGAACAACCGTATCGGTTTCGAAGGATCCTATTTTTATAGAAAGACAAATCATGGCATCATTCCTGGCGTTTCCATTTCTTCTGCCACAGGTTATAACGGCACGGCTGTAAATACCGCCTCCATCCAGAACAAGGGTATTGAATTGTTGTTCACCGCCACTCCTGTTAAAACAAGGGATCTCAGCTGGGATATCACGATCAACTGGACCCGTATACGAAATAAGGTGCTGGCATTGTATCCCGGTCTGAACCAATTGGGCCGTGTCATCGTCGGGCAGCCATTCAATGTCTTCTATGGTCCAAGATATCGGCGGGATTCTGCCACGGGGCAGCTCCTCATCGGGGCCAACGGCATGCCGCTCGTCGCCGCCGACCAGGGCGTCGTAGGCGATCCCAATCCGGACTGGCTGGCCGGTGTGACCAACAATATTCGATACAAACGTCTTTCTCTCAGCTTCTTCTTCGACTATAAAAAAGGAGGGGATGTTGCCAATGAAGTAGAAGGGCTGGCCTTTTTCTATGGCACAGCCAAGGTCACGGAGAACAGACAGCCATTTGTCGTCAAGGGTATCAGTCAGGTGGATGGCAAACCCAACAAGGTCGTGGTGGATGCGCAGGCCTATTATACTACCCGGCAATACGAGTCATCCATACAGGATGGCACTTATCTGAAACTTAGGAATGTTACGCTGACCTATGACATACAGCCATCCTTACTGGGCAAGACCCCAATAAAGGCTGCGAGCCTTTCCGTTTCCGGCAGGAATCTGTGGATATACGCTCCGCACTTCACCGGTGGGGACCCCGAGGCAGGGTCATATGGATCGGGGAACGGTGTACAGGGAATATACTCATTCTCCACACCCACATCACGCTCTTTTAACGTCACGCTTAGATGCAGTTTCTAACGTCATTTAGAGTCAATTAAATCAAAAGAAATGAGAAAAATAATATTTCTGTTCATCGTTCTGGCTACCGTCACCGGTGGCTGTAAGAAATACCTGGACGTCAATAAGGACCCCAATAATCCGCTGGATGTGCAAGAGGACCTGATATTAGCGCCGCTGGAGACGGATGTGTCGGACTTTATACATGCCGGGTTCTCTCCCGGGCAAGGGCCTATCATCGTCCAGTATTTTGGCCAGGTCATCGCACCCAACCAGCTCAATCCCGGATTGTGGAGCTATCAGATGTTCAACGCCGATATGAATGGGGATTGGGATAACTTTTATGTCGTCTGTCTCAATAATATGAGGATCCTGCATGACAAGGGAGTCAAGGACAATAAGCCGAACTATACCGCCATCGCGGATATCCTTTCCGCCTTTACATTGGGGACCGCTACGGATTTCTGGGGAGATATACCTTATTCGCAGGGCTTTAAGGGCAGCGGCAATTTTACTCCCACCTATGACAAACAGGAGGATATCTATAAAACTGTGCAGGGCTTGTTGAATGAGGCCATCGGTCTCATCGGTCAGAACGACGCGATCAAACCCAGCGGCGCGGATTATATCTATCAGGGAGGAATGGATCAGTGGTTAAAGCTGGCATATACGCTGAAGGCCCGTTATTTTATGCATCTCTCGAAAGCGCCCGGTCACACGGCCTCGGTACAGGCTGACAGCGCGCTTGCTGCTTTGGCGAATGGCATGCAGGCTGACGGGGACGATTTCAAGTTCCCCTACGCTGGTAGCGCGGGTGGTGAGGATCCCTGGTACTATGCTTTTGGACAGGTAAGCACAGCCGTTCTTTGTTCGACGTTCATCGATAGTCTGAAGGCCCGGAACGATCCGAGGCTATCCAAAATGGCCAAGCCTACGGTGTCCGGCGGAATATACAAGGGAAGGACCATCGGCACGACACTGGGTTCGCTGGATGATTATTCGTATCCCACCGATTATTATGCCGGAGCTGACGCCTACAATTATATCGTGAATTATTCCGAGGCACAATTCCTCGCTGCGGAAGCCACGCTGATCAAGTCGGGTGCCGCGGCCGCCGAACCCATATACCAGGCGGCTATTACCAATCATATGAAAAAGCTGGGTGTAGTGCAGACCGATATCGACGCCTATTTAGCCACCAGAGGATCATTGACCGCGGGCAATGCGTTACAGCGCATTATGGAAGAGAAAAGTATCGCCAACTTCCTCAATGAAGAGAATTTCACCGATTGGAGAAGGACGGGATTCCCGCTGCTGACAAAGGTACAGGGTGGTCTTTCGGATATACCACGCCGGTTGTTGTATCCTGAGAGCGAGATCCTCACCAATCCTCAGCCGCAGCAGACGGCGGTGCTGACCGACAGGGTCTGGTGGGACGCGCAATGATGTTGGAAAATGGAGGTCACTGATCGTGACCTCCATTTTGTATCTTTGCATCTATGATCCTTTATATAAAGAACATGGTCTGTCCCCGGTGTGTCCTGGCAGTGGAACAGGAATTGAAGAAGCTGACGGACAAACCATTCAAGGTGTCGCTGGGAGAGGTCGCAATAGACGAGCCCCTGCCGGAGAAGGCCCTGCAGCAGTTCAGGGAAGGGTTACAGACCCTGGGTTTCGAGCTTTTGGATGATCAGCGGCAGCGACAGATAGAGAAGATAAAGAACCTGCTGATAGGCCTTGTTCAAAAAGGTGAGCTGGAAGAGCATTTTAGCCTTAGCGCCTTTCTGGGATCCGCCTTGCAAAAAGAATATACGGCGGTGAGCCGCTTGTTCTCCGAAGTGGAGGGCATGACGATAGAACAATATTTTATTTTACTGAAGATTGAAAAGGTAAAAGAGTGGCTGGCCTATGACGAGCTGACTCTTAACGAGATTGCGTGGAAATTAGGCTATAGCAGCACTGCACATTTGTCCACACAATTCAAGAAGGTGACGGGGCTCACGCCCAGCCATTTCAAAAAGACAGGCAATAGCAGGCGAACCTCCCTGGATGAGATAAGATGATCCATTACAATATGGTATAACATTTTTACAGGATTATGTAATGTTCGGGCCGGCCTGGTTACCGACCTTTGCTACATGATCAAGAAGCAATTTTCTGTCACCGGCATGAACTGTGCCAGCTGCGCCTCCAGCGTAGAGACGATCCTGTCGTCCAGGGAGGGAGTTGGCAGGGCAGAGGTCAGCTTCCCTCAGCACAGTGTACAGGTAGAATATTCCCCCGATAAGATCACCCCCCAACAAATGAAGGCGGCCCTGCAGGACATTGGATATGACCTGCTGGTAGATGAGTCCCCCGAAGAGCAGGAAGAAATGCAGCGGGAAGAGGGGAGCCGTCTCCGTAGGCGTACATTGGCAGCTATTTTCTTATCGCTGCCCCTGGTAGTCATCGGGATGTTCTTTATGGACATACCTTATGCGAACTATTGGATGTGGGCGCTGGCGACCCCTGTCGTACTGTGGTTTGGCAGGAGCTTTTTTGTGAATGCCTTTAAGCAGGCACGGCACGGGAGGGCGAATATGGATACGCTCGTGGCCCTGAGCACGGGTATCAGCTATTTGTTCAGCGCGTTCAATACATTATTTCCTGACTACTGGCATAAGAGAGGGCTGCACGCGCATGTCTATTTCGAGGCGTCAGCAGTTGTCATAGCATTTATCCTTTTGGGGAAATTACTGGAGGAAAGGGCTAAGGCCCGGACGTCTTCTGCCATAAAGAAACTAATGGGACTGCAGCCCAATACTGTTGCCATTGTCGGTGAGGATGGAGTTGTAAAGGAAGCTCCGTTGGTGGAGGTCAGGCCGGGGGACAAGCTGCTCATACGTCCCGGAGATAAGATAGCGGTGGACGGACGTGTTATTGAAGGCAGCAGCTATGTGGATGAGAGCATGATCAGCGGTGAGCCGGTGGCTGTAGTAAAGATGCCCGGGGACAGTGTATTTGCGGGTACGATCAATCAAAAGGGCAGCTTCCGGTATGCCGCCGAAAAAGTAGGCGGGGATACGCTGCTGGCGCATATTATCAGGATGGTGCAGGAGGCGCAGGGCAGCAAGGCGCCTGTTCAGAAACTGGTGGACAAGGTGGCGGGTATCTTTGTGCCTGTCGTCATCGGGCTGGCTATTATAAGTTTCCTGGCGTGGTGGATATGGGGTGGTGACAACGGGCTCGCCTATGGACTTCTTTCCCTGGTGACGGTGCTGGTCATTGCCTGTCCCTGTGCGTTGGGGCTGGCTACTCCTACCGCCATCATGGTGGGGGTCGGCAGAGGGGCGGAGCAGGGGATCCTTATCCGGGATGCGGAAAGCCTGGAGCGGGCGTATAAGGTGGATACCCTGGTGGTGGATAAAACCGGTACGCTAACAGAGGGCAGGCCCGTCGTCACGGATATATATGAGGTCGCTCCGGGCAACCGGGATATCCTGCTGTCGCTGGAGCAGGCTTCGGAGCATCCGCTGGCATCGGCTGTGGCTGACTATCTTGAAAAGGACAGCCGGGCTGCAAAGATCACGGACATAGAATCATTAACAGGAAGGGGTATACGAGGAAAATTTGAAGGGCGTGGGTATTGGGCAGGCAGCCGGCAGCTGATGGAGGAGATAGGGGTAGAGATCTATCCGGATGTACGGCAATGGGCGGAGGAGAAGAATGAGGCGGCGCAGACAGTGGTTTTCTTTGCGGATGAGCGGGTGGTGCTTGCTGTACTGGCCATAGAGGATAGTATAAAAGCTTCGGCGCAGGCAGCCGTGGCCGGGTTGAAGAAGGGGGGGGTAGAGGTGCATATGTTGACGGGAGATGGTTCCCGGACGGCGGCCGCGGTAGCGGCAAGGATCGGAATAGGTTCTTTCAGGGCTGAAGTTTCACCGGCGGAAAAGGCTTCGTATATAAAGGCATTACAGAAGCAGGGAAAAGTAGTGGCAATGGCAGGAGATGGGATCAATGACAGCCAGGCGCTGGCACAGGCAGATGTGAGTATTGCCATGGGCACCGGCAGCGATATTGCGATGGATGTGGCGGGTATCACCCTTCTGTCGGAAGATCTTTCCAGGTTGCCGGCGGCGATCCGTCTGTCGGGAGCAACAGTGAGGACGGTGCGGCAGAATCTTTTTTGGGCCTTTATCTACAATCTTATTGGCATTCCTGTTGCCGCCGGAGTGCTGTATCCTGTCAACGGGTTCCTGCTGAACCCGATGATCGCCGGAGCGGCCATGGCGTTGAGCAGCGTCAGTGTTGTAAGCAACAGTTTACGATTAAAATATAAAAGAATATAGTATGAACACATTACAGTTCAAGACGAATATCAATTGCGGCGGATGCGTGTCAAGAGTCACTCCCAGGCTGAACGAGACAAAAGGTATCCTGTCCTGGAAAGTAGATACGGACAATCCTGATAAGATACTGACTGTGGAGACTGAGACCCTCGGCAGCGAGAACATCATCGAGGTGGTGAAGAAGGTGGGATTTAACATAGAACCCTTAAAAAAATAGTATCTTTGAGTAATGCTTTTGTCCAGGACCATACAATACAAGGCGCTGTTGTTATTGGCTGTTTTTGCGGCCAACTTCTTTGTCGTCTGTCATTGTTCGGCCCGGGCAGCGGAGCATTCATCATGCTGCTCTGACTCTAAAAAGGAAGAGAAGGCGCCCTGTAAGGATGGTAAGGAATGTGGCGGCATGCATGCCGTAAAGTTCAATTTGTTGGAAAAACAGGCGGCCAAGAAGGTAAGCGCCGAGCCGATACTGATTGCCGCGATCATTCACCTGCCAAAACAACCTCTCCAGACACTCCGTAGTACTATCTTTTTTCCCGACCGGCGCCCTTATAAGTACCCCCCACCTGACTACCAGTCGTTGTACCAGTGTTTCCTGATTTGATGATTGTCTGTTCAACAGCCGTTCTGTTATTTATTTATCAACATTCAATCTTTCAAAATGAAAAAGATATTTATGGCAGTGGTCGTATTGATCACTGTTTCATCCCAACACGTATTTGCACAGGTATCCAACATTCTTCCTTCTTATTATGGTGTAAAGGACGCCCTGGTGGCGGGTGACGCCAATGCTGCAGCAACCAGGGCCGGCGAGCTGCTAAAAGCCATCGACGGCGTCGATATGAGCAAGATGTCGGAAAAGGATCACACGGCTTTTATGGCGGTGAAGGACAAAATAGCCTTTGATGCAAGACATATCTCGGAAAAGAAAGAGATCGGTCACCAAAGAGAGCATTTTTCGGCCCTGTCCACCAATATGATGACCCTGGCCAAAGGCGTCAGGTTGTCGGAGCAGGCTATCTATGAGGATTATTGTCCCATGAAGAAGGCCACCTGGCTGACCAATGACCAGGAGATCAGGAATCCTTATTATGGTGGTTCCATGCTCACCTGCGGGAAAGTGAAAACAACTCTCAAGCCTTAAACGTCCCGGTGAATGAAAGCAATTTTTATATGCCTGGCGGCATGGGGACTGGTATTGTCTGCCCGTGCGCAGCAGCGGGTGGTATATAACCTGAATATCACCGACACGACCGTAAATTATACGGGTAAGAAGGTCAAGGCCATTGCCATCAATGGGACTATCCCGGGGCCTGTTCTTTATTTTACCGAGGGCGACACCGCCGAGATACATATCCATAATCACATGATGATGGAGACATCCGTGCACTGGCATGGGCTGATCATCCCCAACAAATACGATGGTGTGTCCTATCTGACTACTCCCCCCATAGGTCCTATGCAAACCTATGTAGCCACATTCCCCATTGTACAGAATGGCACTTACTGGTATCATTCCCACACGATGCTGCAGGAGCAGAGTGGTGAATATGGGGCATTTATCATTCACAAGCGGCAGGCAGACAGGAAGCGGGAAGCGGACAGCTTAAAAGAGTATACCGTTCTTCTCAGCGACTGGACAAATGAAAAGCCATATGAAGTGCAGCGTAGCCTGCACAACGCCACTGACTGGTATGCCATTCGTAAAGGCAGTGTCCAGGATTATGCCGCCGCCATCCGGGAAAAGCATTTGGGCACCAAGCTGACCAATGAGCGGAAGAGGATGCTGGCCATGGATGTCAGCGATGTATATTATGACAGGATGCTGGCCAATGGCCGTTGGCAGGATCAGCCGTCGGGGTTCAGGGCCGGGGATAAGGTCAGATTGCGTATCATCAATGGCAGCTCATCCAGCTATTTCTGGCTTAGCTATGCGGGCGGTAAGATCTCCGTGGTAGCCAACGATGGGAAGGATGTGGAGCCTGTGCCTGTGGATCGGCTGATCATCGGGACGTCGGAGACATATGACCTGGTTGTCACCATTCCTGATAAAGGAAAAAATGATTTCCTGGCGACCTCGGAGGACAGGACACAGACGGCATCCGTGTGGTTGGGGGAAGGGGAGAAGGTAAAGGCAACACCCTTGCCCAGGTTAAGTTATTTCGATGGTATGGAGATGATGAATGGCATGATGAAGGGGAATGGGGACATGAACAGTATGGAGATGAAGATGAGCAATCAGCAGATGGATATGAATGCCGTGATGTACAAAGAGTCGCCTGGGGTCACGCTCAATTATGGCATGTTGCGCAGTCCTGAAAAAACGACCTTGCCGGATGGGCCGGTAAAGGAGCTGCGATTCAATCTTACGGGCAATATGAACCGTTATGTCTGGACCATCGACAACAAGGCTGTTTCCGAGACGGACAGGATACTGATCCGAAAGGGGGAGAATGTGAGGATCATCCTTTACAACGGGACGATGATGCGGCATCCCATGCATCTTCATGGTCATTTCTTCCGGCTGCTGAACGGGCAGGGAGATCAGGCGCCGTTAAAAAATACCGTGGACATCATGCCCATGGAGACAGATACGCTTGAATTTGCGGCTACCGAGAGCGGGGACTGGTTCTTTCATTGTCATATCCTGTATCATATGATGAGCGGGATGGGGCGTATCTTTCATTACGCGGATTCGCCGCCAGATCCTGCGTTGGGCGATCCGAAGAAAGCGCTAAGAAAAGTGTATGCGGACGACAGGACGATATACCCGGCAGGGCGGGTCGGATTGGAAAGTAATGGGAGCGATGGGGAGCTGATCGCCGGCAGCAGGCGATGGCGTTTGCAGACGGAGTGGAGAATAGGCACGGATCAGAAGAAGGGATATGAGAGCGAGACGCATTTTGGGAGGTATCTTGGGAAGATGCAGTTCTGGATGCCCTATATCGGCTGGGACTTTCGCTATAGAAAAGGCGGGGTCATGGAGAAGAATATCTTTGGACAGGAAGATACAAAGAACAAGCGATCCGTGATATGTGCCGGGTTGCAGTATACCCTGCCATTCCTGGTTACGGCGGATGCACGGGTGGATATGAAGGGGAATCTCCGGCTACAGCTAGTGAGGGAGGATGTACCTGTTACCAGCAGGCTGCGGTTTAATTTTATGGTCAATACGGACAGGGAATATATGGTAGGCTTCAGATATATTTTTACCAAGTATTTCGGGCTGTCCACCCACTATGACAGCGATATGGGACTCGGGGCAGGAGTGACTTTCAGCTATTGAGCTACTATAACTAAAAGTTATTGATAATTACAAATAGACATTTCTCCGTTATGATAAGTATGTAGAGCTTTGTGGTATGGAAAAGATACATTTTCTCGACAAAAGCATCACTACACGGGAGGTGATATTTGTACTGGCCATGGCGGCATGTGTGACCCCTGTCGTATCTCCGCCGGTGGCCCTCGTGGCGGGGCTGGCTATTGCGCAGTGGGTGGGTCATCCATATATACATCTCAACCACAAGGCTACGCATGTCCTTTTGCAGGTGGCCGTGGTGGGATTGGGTTTCGGTATGGATATAAGGAGCGCTATAAAAGTGGGTGGACAGGGATTTCTTTTTACAGTGGTAGCCATCACGTGCACCTTATTGACAGGAGTGCTGCTGGGCAGGCTGTTCCGGCTGGATAAGAAAACAGCGTACCTGGTATCTGCCGGTACGGCTATTTGCGGCGGCAGTGCTATTGCTGCTCTTTCACCCGTCATACGGGCGGAGGAAAAGCAGGTGTCCGTTGCCATCGGCATCATCTTTATCCTGAATTCGGTGGCGCTGCTGCTTTTTCCCGCGATAGGACATTTGCTGCATTTGTCCCAGACACAGTTTGGTCTTTGGAGCGCCATTGCCATTCATGATACCAGCTCGGTGGTAGGGGCAGCGGGCAGGTATGGCAGCCAGGCCCTTCAGATAGCTACGACCGTGAAGCTGGCCAGAGCCCTATGGATCATTCCCGTGGCTTTTTTGTCGACGCTGATCTTTAAGAACAAAGGCGCGAGACCCAAAATCCCCTGGTTCATCGGCGGGTTTGTCCTGGCCATGGTCATCCATACGTATGTACCGCGTCTGGCAACACTGGATCATTATATTGTCAATGCATCGCATGCGAGCCTGACGCTGACCCTTTTTCTCATCGGCAGCGGGTTGTCGAAGAAGGTGCTGCTTTCGGTGGGTATCCGCCCTATGCTGCAGGGTGTGATCTTATGGGTGATTATTTCGGTGGTATCGTTGTGGGCAATAACTATGGTGCATTAGCACTTCACCGTCTTCTTTTTCTTCCCCAGACTGCCTCTGTCCTTTGCCTTTTTGATATAGTCTATTGCAGCGGACGCGCCGATCCTTTTGGCGGCAGCGATGGCTTCTGCTGAAAGGGGGACTACATAAGATCCCACCGAGATGATAAAGGCGTTCATCGTGGATCTAACGCGATCGGGCGCGGTATGGATATTCTTTTCTACACGGGCTAGCAGGGCTTTTAGCGACGCTATGTTAAGCTCGCTGTCCGGCCGAAGCGCTGCAAGGTTTGCCAGGGTGGACCAGCCCGCGGCGGCAACATGCGGCTCTTTCGAGTCGATCCATTCCATCGCCAGCTCATATCCATGCTGCCCTTCCGCCGCCACCCAGGGGACCGTGTATTCGTTGATGTTGTTGGAGACGGCGCTCTTAACCCAAGTCTGCAGGTCCTTTTTTGTCATTTTTTCATCGTCGGCAATAAGCCCGGCCAGATACATGGCATCCGCATTGCCGGTGGCATAGAGGTCCTTGGCAAGCTGATAATCCTTTTTTATCTTTTTTTGGATAGGCTTCATGTCGCCGACCTTTACGCCGAAGAAAGGTTCTTTCACGCCATGTTTAAGGAGTATGTTCTTTATCTGCTGGCTGCCCAGTGATTCCAGCTGGGCCATTATTTCTTTTACGGTCATGTGGGGAGATTGTAGCTAAAAATAAGAAAAACTTTTTCAGCTGTCAAGAGGCCGGCAGCCATGAGGGTCAGCCGGGCCTCAAAGCTGGTCAAGCTGTTTTTGTATGGCTTGTTTGTCCGTTTGGGTCTTTGCCAGTCGCAGCGCCTGCTGAAAGTTTTCGATGGCCTTTGACCGGTGGATGTCTTTGTACAGTTCGCCCAGCAAGGCAAAGTAGAAGTGATTGTCTGTCAGCTCCAATTTTTCGGCTTCGGCGATGGCTTCGTCCTTGCTGTTGGCTTTTGAGAGGGCGTAGGTTCTGTTGAGCGCTGCTATGGGAGAATACTCTATCTGGAGCAGCCTGTTGTAATACTGCAGGATATTTTCCCATTTTTCTTTGGAGTCCGTGTGTTGAGTATTCCACCAGGCGATACCTGCCTCCAGGTGATATTTGGAAAGCTTGTCACCTGTGGCGGCGCGTCTCAGGAAGTATCCACCCTTGCTGATGAGGTCGGCATTCCACAGACTGGTGTCCTGCTGCTGGTAGAGCACGATGGCTCCGTCCTTATCCAGACGGGCTTCGAAGCGGGAGGCATGAAAACACATAAGGGACAGCAACGCATTTACCTGGGGCAGGTTGGTCGCTTCGTTCTCGACGAGCATGGTACAGAGCCGCATGGCTTCCAGACAGAGATCTTTACGCAGGGTCTTATCCTGACTGATGGAATAATAACCTTCATTGAACAAAAGGTAAATGGTGGTCAGCACCGGCGAAAGCCGCTGTTCTATCTCGTCAGCGGGTGGCAGCCCGATGGACATCTTTCCCTCTCTGAGGATCTCTTTTGCGCGGAACAGACGCTTGTAGATCGTGTCTTTGCCGGTGAGAAAGGCATTGGCGATCTCTTCTATGCCAAAACCACATAAGATCCGGAGCGACAGCCCGATCTGCGCCTCGGCGGAGATGGAAGGGTGGCAGATGGCAAACATCATTTGGAGCTGGCTGTCGATGATGTTTTGCGGCGAAAGATCGATCGGGTAGTCTATGCTTTCTTCAACGCCCTGCAGGGCGGGCTCGATCTTTGTCCTATACAGATGGCTGCGCTGGAGGTGATTCTTTGCCTTGTTCTTTGCCACGCTGTAAAGCCAGGCGGTTGGATTGGGGGGTATACCGCCGCCAAGCCCCCACGTCTGTGCCGCGGTAAGAAAGGTCTCGCTGGCGATGTCCTCGGCGGTCTCGATCCCATCTAACCCAAAATATTTACAGAGTACCGAAACGATCTTCCGGTACTCTGTCCTGAACAGGTGTGGTATCAACTGCTGGTCATCCATTATGGCCGCCTGTTAATCTTCGTACTTCCACGCTATTGCCGTCTCCATTCAGGATAGGGCAGCCTTTTGCCAGGCTCACGGCCTCGTCGAAATCTTTTGCCCGTATGGTGATAAAGCCCGCTATCCATTCTTTTATCTCTGCAAACGGACCGTCCGTAACGACATCCTTTTGTTTTATGACCTTGCCTTCCATGGAAAGGGCCGTGCCACCGACGAATTTGTTCTGGGCTGCGATCCCGCCTACCCAATCCTGGTATTGTTTCATATACTGTTGCATTTGCTCCGGAGAGGGTGGCGTTTCCCGGATGACCAGATCGAGACGCATGAGTATCAGATATTCGTCCATCGTTGGAATGATTTAAGTCAATAAATGTAATTACAAAGGTTGATAGTTCAACAACAACACACCGCTGCTGAATTTCCGGGTAGATACCAGCTGCAGGTCCAGATTTTTTTTCAGGCCTTTGAATGCGGGTGTGCCGGAGCCCAGCGCCACCGGGTCGATCATGAACTGGTACTCATCGATGAGGCCGGCATCTGCCAGTTGAGTTAGGATGCTGCCACTACCGAGCAGGCACATGTCCTTTCCCGGTGTTTTTTTCAACTTTGTAACCTCTTTTATCAGGTCCCCGCTTATGATGTTGGTGTTCTTCCAGTCTGCTGTTCTAAGGGTCCTGGAGAAAACGATCTTTTCTGCTTTGTTCATTCCTTCCGCCACGGCCGGCATCTGCTGCATGGCCATTGGAGTAGGCCAGAAAGCCGCCATATGTTCATAAGTGATCCGGCCAAAAAGCAGGACACCACCCTGACCCACGGATTCACTGGCGAATTTGCTTTCTTCCTCACCGTGCCGGTGCCAGCTGAGATCTCCACCGGGACCTTCGAAATAACCATTCAGGGTCAGAAAATTGAAGACTACTAACTTTCTCATTTTTAAAGATTTAATTTTTTGTGAAGCAATTATTGCACCTACAGGAACCGCAGGAGCGTTCCCGCACCTTATATCAAATGGGTCTGGCACAATTGGACAAGGGGGTGAAGTTTTTTTTGAGGGCCGGCGAAAATAATTTGCGTAAGTAAATCCTTACACATATATTTGTAAGCAAATACTTACATAAATATTCTATGCAGACCCGAAGAGATGTTTTCCAGGCGATAGCCGACCCCACACGGCGTGAGATCATCAATCTCATAGCCTATCAATCCTTAAACCTGAATGCAATAGCGGAGAACTTCGATGTGAGCCGTCCTGCCATATCACAGCATATCAAGGTGCTCACGGAGTGTGGACTTATCATTGTCAAAAAGCAGGGCAGGGAGCGTTATTGCGAGGCCCGGCTCCAGCAGCTGAATGAAGTGTCGGTATGGATAGAGCGATACAGGAGGTTGTGGGATGAGCAGTTCGAGGCGCTGGATGAAGTGCTGGAGGAGCTAAAGGCAAAGGAGAAAAAAAAGAACAAACGAAAATAAACAACAACTAAAAACGTCAACCATGTCAAAGAACAAAACAACGATCGTGGCGGAGCCTGGAAAACAAGAGGCTTTTATCATCCGGGAATTCGAGGCGCCCAGGGAGCTGGTCTACAAAGCATTTACGGACCCTAAGCTGTTGCCTAGATGGCTTGGACCTTGTGATATGAAAACAAAGATCGATGTGCTGGAGCCGGGTGATGGCGGCAGGTGGCGATTTATTCACACGTCAAAGGATGGACACGAGTTTGGATTTCATGGTGTCTGTCATGAAGCGACGGCGCCGGAGCGGCTCATCCGCACGTTTGAATTTGAAGGTCTTCCGGAGAGGGGACATGTGGTGCTGGAGACGGCGATCTTTGAAGCATTGCCTGGTGACAGAACGAAGGTGACGATACAATCTGTATTCAGGAGCGTGCAGGACAGGGATGGGATGATCATGTCGGGTATGGAAAAAGGCGTCGTCGAGAGTCATGAGAAACTGGACGAACTGTTTGAAAAAGAGCTGCAATTGAAATAGAGGAATGTATCGATGAGAAAAAAACCTGCATCGGCAGGTTTTTTTATTTGGAGTATTGTAAAAAATGTTTATACCTTTATTGTGATCGTACATAATCCTACTACCACCTCCCTACCTGACCTCACCTCGAACTACCTGATCTCACCACGAACTAATATTTTCTTTTAAGGAAATCCATGTCCGGATAGTAACGAACTATTCAACACCTCCATATGAGCATACCTTTACATGCATCATGGCGGGTAATAGGATATCTATTATCTGCCACACTGACCCTTATTGCCTTTAGCGGCCATGCACAGAATACAAAGCTGATCATACAGTCAGGTTCCCATTTCACAGCCACAGGAAATAATATTGTACTGTACAATACCGATGTTAAGTGCGATGGCGCATTCGATGCGTTAAATCACTTATGGGTCACCGGTAGTAAACAAACTTCCTTCTCCGGGTCCGGTGTCCCGCAGATACAGGACCTGACCATGAATACTTCGGATACGCTGAAGCTGAATTGCCTGGTAGATGTCACCGGTGTCCTCCAGTTCCAGAACGGGATCCTCGATCTCAACGGGCAGCTGTTGCAATTGGATGGTACAGGCACACTTCAGTCGGAGAGCGAGACCAGTCATATAACGGGTATTTCGGGTGGACGGATCGTCGCAAATGCTACGAGCGTGAGCAATCCCCATCAGCTGAATGTCGGTGTGCTGGGAGCCGTTCTGACCAGCAGCGCCAACCTCGGCAATCTCACCGTGAGCCGCAGCCATCGGCCGGCTACCAACCCATTTTTTCCAAAGCTGCATGGTATCCAGCGAACCTTTTTGATACAGCCTCAAAACGATAAAAATCTGAATGCTACGCTCCGGTTTAATTACCTGAATGCGGAGCTGGCCGGCGGTAACGCCAATACGCTGAGCCTGTGGAAGAGTGACGATGGTGTCTTTTGGCGGCGGGTGGGCTTCGACACACGCAGTGCCGCCGGCAAATACGTGGAAAAGACGGGGATCCACGAGCTCAGCTACTGGACATTGACGGATTTCGGCGATCCGCTGTCATTCATGCTGGGGGCTATCAAGATCATCTGTAAGGATGGGTATCCGGTGCTGTGCTGGCAGACCGATGTAGAGGATGGTCTTGATCATTTCGAGATAGAAAGGAGCTTGGATGGAAAGGTATGGACCGATCTGGGCTCGGTAGGAGCTTTTAATAATCCCTACGGCTCTTCTTATCAGTATACGGATGAGCACCCTTCGTCCGGAGCGAGCTACCGGCTGAAGATAGTGGGCAAGTCGGGTATGTTCAGCTACTCTCCCATATTCCCCTGCGGATGTCAGGACATCACCATGCCATTGATCGTCTATCCCAATCCTGCTACCGTGCAGGCCGTGGTGCAGGTGGGCGTGCGGGAAGGCGTGCCGGCTACCCTTCAGCTGCTGGACAGGATGGGACGTGTGGTATATACTACTTCCAGGACCCTGATTGCCGGCATCAATCAGTTCATCGTACCGGTCTCCGGTCTGGTCGCCGGTATTTATGTCGTAAGACTGATCCTGCCCACCACTACTTTAAACGCGCTACTGATCAAAAAATAATAACCTCTTTATTCTTAATGCTAAACTGATAAAGTATGAGACAGTTCTATGCAACCCTTGTCATTTTATTCGTCCTTGGGCGATTTTCTTCAGAGGCTCAGGTGGCCATCAATACAGATGCCAGCCCTCCTGATGCCAGTGCGATGCTGGATGTGAAGAGCATCACCAAAGGGATACTGGCGCCCAGGGTGACCTCAGCCCAGCGTACCGCTTTTGTCAGCCCTGCGGACGGATTGTGGGTGTATGACACGGATACCAAGAGTTTCTGGTACTATAAGAGCGGCACCGGCTGGCAGCAGGTGGCTAATACCAGCGGCTCCTTTGTGATACCATTTTCCGCACTGTCAATTCCCCTCTGCCCCTGCTGTCTCTGACAAATACGGGTACGGGAATGTCGATCTCGGGATCGAGCTCGGGTGGCACAGGGATCTATGGATCCACCGGTGTATTGTCCGGTGCGGGAATGCTGGCGGATAATCTAAATCATGGCGAAGCTGTTACCGGCAGGACTGCTTCCAGCGGCGGCATACCTACGGGTGCCGTGGTGGGTCGTAACGATGGCGGAGGGTATGGAGTGAGTGGATTTGTTGCCACGGATAATTCCGGCACCGGCATTGGCGTGCTGGGAAGGGTAGGTATCAGCGGCAGCACAGGCATAGCAGGACATTTTGAGAACCTGAATTCTTCGAATGCAGGTACTACGCTGGAGGCTGTTTCGAATGGCACGGGCAGTGTGGCAACTGTCACCAATACAAATTCTGCCAGCACGGCCAATTCCCTTTTTGTAACCAGCAACGGCCCCGGCGTCATCGCGGATCATTCGCAAGGCAATGCGGGCAGTTTCTTTATGAACAACACCAATGGAGTGGGCGCCGGTGTACGAGGCGAAGTGAATTCCATTTTTGGTAACAACGGTACGGCGGGTGTATACGGGACCTCCAGCGGTACGGGCGGTTATGGCGGTTACTTTGAGCATTCCAACCCGTCTGGTTTTGGGATAGCCCTTTATGCCAATACATCGGGGCTGGGTGTGGTAAGCCATTTCGAGACGCTGCCTGCCAACAATACACAGCCGACCTTACGGGTTATCACCAACGGAACGGGTAATGGAGCAACCATCGCTAATACTAATAATACCAACACATCCAATATTCTGAATGTCACCAGCAACGGTCCTGGCGTTATCCCCGACCATTCTCTGGGCAATGCGGGTAATTTCTTTATGAATAATACCAGCGGTGTAGGCGCGGGCGTGCGCGGAGAGGTAAACTCCATCTTCGGCAACAATGGTACAGCGGGTGTGTATGGGATTTCCAGCGGTACGGGTGGATATGGCGGCTATTTTGAACATTCCAATTCCACCGGTTTTGGGATATCCCTGTATGCCAATACATCTGGAGAAGGTGTGGTAAGTCATTTCGAGACCTTGCCTTCCAACAATACGCAGCCGACCTTGCGGGTTATCACCAATGGTACGGGCAATGGCGCAACCATCGCTAATACCAATAATACCAACACTTCCAATATACTTAATGTCACCAGCAACGGTCCCGGCGTTATCCCCGACCATTCTCTGGGCAATGCCGGTAATTTCTTTATGAATAATACCAGCGGTGTGGGCGCGGGCGTGCGTGGAGAGGTGAATTCCATCTTCGGCAACAATGGTACGGCAGGTGTGTACGGGATTTCCAGCGGCACGGGTGGCTATGGAGGCTATTTTGAGCATTCCAATCCGTCCGGTTTTGGGATATCCCTGTATGCCAATACATCAGGAGAGGGCGTGGTAAGCCATTTCGAGACGCTGCCCAGCACCAATACGCAGCCGACCTTACGGGTAATTACCAACGGTACGGGTAATGGAGCAACGATCACCAATACCAACAGTTCGAATACATCCAATATTCTGAACGTTACTACCAACGGCCCGGGCGTCATCGCGGACCATTCGCAGGGCAATGCGGGTAATTTCTTTGTGAACAATAACTTCGCTGTAGCTGCGGGTGTGCGTGGAGAGGTGAATTCTATCTTTGGCAACAATGGTACAGCAGGTGTATATGGGGTCGCCAGCGGTACGGGCGGCTATGCCGGCTATTTCGAACACAGCGAGACCACTGGTTTTGGGATCACGCTCCAGGTAGTCAGCTATGACCAGGGCACAGCCATGGTAGTAGATCATGAAGGGTCCGGTAACCTGGCCATTTTTCAAACGGGCGGTTTTAACAAGGTTCGTTTTGACAACACTGGCAAAGGATTTTTTGATGGCGGCACACAGAGCTCCGGCGCCGACCTTGCCGAGGCTTTTGATGTGGAAGGTAAATCCACCGACTATGAGCCCGGAGATGTATTGCTGATCTCCACTACGGCTGATCGTACGGTTGTAAGATCCTTCGAAGCCTATTCTTCCCTCGTAGCGGGAGTATACGCCACCAAGCCCGGTGTATTGCTCACGGAGGAATCTATCGGCAGCACCCTTGTAGGAAAGGTCCCGATGGGTGTGGTAGGAGTGATCCCCACCAAAGTATGTAATGAAGGCGGTCCGATCCATCGCGGCGATATCCTCGTCACCAGCAGCAGGACCGGCTATGCCATGCGCGCCGACCTCGATCGTCTGAAGCCGGGTCAGGCCATCGGCAAAGCCCTGGAAGAGTTTAGCGGTGTCACTGGTAAGATCAAAGTATTAGTCAACGTAAAATAATGATCATGAAAAAAATATTCTTCTTCGTCCTGCTGTCCGCCCTTACTGGCATCGTCCACGCGCAACAGGCGGATAAGCCTCCTGTAAGGACCTCGGATCCGAGCCCGTTTCTTAAACACGCTGCCGTAGCAGTCCCTGTTAGTACATCTTCGGCAGCCCCTCTGCGCGCCAAGGCCGGTGTGGTCCCCATTAGTAAATCCTCGGCGGCCACTCCAAAGACCGCCGCTGCGCAGACCCAGGCTGCGCAGATAGCGCCCCTTCGTAAGGCGGACCCTGCCGGCAATTCGAAAATAGTATCTACTGTAGCAAAAGGACAGCAGCAAGGCGGACAGGCGGAAAAGACGGTGGACCCAAAAACATTACCGCCTTCCGCCACACCGGTGACCCCCGTCAGCAAGCAATAACGGGGAGCTCGTAAAGAGCTATCTTTATGGGATGAAAACGTTGAAAGACCTGCTGTTATTGGGCGATCCCCGGCTGTATGCCGTCTGTGAACCTGTGCTGCCTTCCGAGCTGCCTCTTGTGAAGGGCTGGGTGGAGGATCTGGACAATGTCATGACGGAGGTAAAGACCCGATACAATTTCGGAAGAGCCATTGCCGCTCCGCAGCTGGGTATCATGAAGCGGCTGATCTATATGAATATCGACAGACCGGTGGTCTTTATCAACCCGGAGCTGACCCATCTCAGCGAAGAGCTCTTCGAGCTTTGGGATGACTGTATGAGCTTTCCCAATCTGCTGGTCAAAGTGAAAAGACACCGCAGCCTGACGATCAAATACCTGGACGATTCCTGGCAACCCAGGGAATGGGATATGAAGGATGATCTGTCGGAGCTGCTTCAGCACGAGTATGATCATCTGAACGGTGTCCTTTGCACGATGAGGGCCATCGATGACAAGTCATTTAAATGGAGACCTTAATAACAGCCCGTTAACCAAATAGAGACAATATGGTTTAAACATTGCAGTTATGTCATCATCGTAGCAATGTTAACCATAAAAATCTATCATGAAAAGATCCATCCTTAACGCTCTTTTTTTAGTAGCGCTTTCTTTTTCTACGACATGGGTTTCCGCACAGTTTGCTGTTACCGTAGGCGTCACCATCCGGACTCCGCCACCGGCTATACCTGTATATACTCAACCGCCTTGTCCCGTCGACGGCTGGCTGTGGACGCCGGGCTACTGGGCATACGACCAGTATGACGGATATTATTGGGTGCCTGGTGTATGGATGGCGCCTCCCCGACCCGGATTTCTATGGACGCCCGGTTATTGGGGTTATGTTGGTGGGATCTATGGGTGGCATGCCGGATACTGGGGCTCGCACATCGGATTTTATGGAGGTGTAAATTATGGCTATGGATATGGAGGAGTAGGGTTTGTCGGGGGTGAGTGGCACGGCAGTGTTTTTCGATATAATACCGCTGTTGTAAATGTAAACACCACCGTAGTGCATAACACCTATATCAATAAGACCGTCATCGTCAACAATACGACGGTGAACAGGGTCAGCTATAATGGAGGTGCTGGTACATCCGCGCGGCCCAGTCCACAGGAACAGATGGCAATGCATGAGAGTCATGTGGGTCCCACACAGGAGCAGTTCTCGCATAATCAGACCGCCAGCCGGGACAGGAATGCATTTGCTTCTTCCAATGGAGGCAGACCTTCAACCACGGCTATGAGCAGGACAGATGGGGATCGTTTTGGCTCGGAAGGGCATAGCGCTCCTGCACCGATGGCTAGACCTGCCGGGCGTCAACAGCAGCCCCATCCTCAGGCCGAGGGCAGACGCCACGGAGGAGGTCATCGCGGCGAAGGAGAAGGCCGCAGGCGTGAACATTAATAAAAATGTCCCGCTAATGCGGGATTTTTTATTTCCCCTGCGCCTCCGTCAATACTTCCTTGTTCATACGGATGTATTCTGCATTGGGCTCCGCCATTGCCAGCTTCAGGCCTTCATTGGCAAACGCATTAGCGCCGGCCCTGTCACCCATTTTTAGCCTGATCCTCGCCAGCCAGTATTTTATATTGTATTGCCCCGGCTGCATCTTGTCCTGTTCCTGCATCCATGCCCATGCTTTTTGCATATCCTTGTTGTGATTGTAGTAATAAATGGCGGCCCGGTAGTAAGGCTTTTTATCTCCCTGCATGGCCTTGTCGATATTGGCCATGACCTTTGCATCCACATCCGTTGTCAGCCGCATCGATACCACTGTGTTCTCCCAGAGCAGCTGCAGCTCTCCATATTCCGTCTGCATGTTGGCGAACTGTATGGTAAAGGTCTCCAGCTTTTTGTCCAATTTGCCGGGCCCAACCCTGAAACGAAGCGCGTCTTTTGTAGAATCATAGGAATAGGCGCCCCATTGCTCGGCCGTCCTGTTAAGGATGACTGTCCACTCGTCCGGCCCGGGGATCGTGAACAGGGCATATTCTCCCGCTGCGATGGTATGCCCCTCTATCTGAATGGTGTCGCTGAATTTGATCCTGGTAGCGGCATTGGCGCCCGTGCGCCAGACGAGGCCATAGGGTTCTATTCCTCCCAGCATATTCCTTCCTTTTGTATTGGGTCTGGAATAAATGATGGTGATATTGCCCATGCCGAATTCCTGGACGATGCGCTGGGCGGTGCTGGGCTCCGGTATGCGCAGGTCTTGTGCGGAGGTCTCGGTGCTATAAAGACCAAACAAAAAGATAAAGCAGCAGATGGTGTTTCTCATGCTGTCGAAAATAGAAAGAATTCTATTCCCCGTACCTACCGTTGGATATTATAAAGCTGCCGATGGGTAATTTCTGTAACGGATGGGGGAGACGCCATATTCTGCCCTGAAGGCCCTACAAAAGGCGCTGGCATTCTCAAAGCCACATGCGCAGGTGATCTCCTGTACGGACAGGAAGCTGTGTTTTAGGAGCCTGGCTGCGTGTGCGAGCCGGACGCCAGTGAGATATTGATGAGGTGTTTTATGAAAGACGGCTTTAAACTGCCTGACCAGCTGTGGAACGGACAGGCAGGCGGCCTGCCCAAGGGCTGACAGATCGGATGGCTCCATAAAAGCAGAATGCATGAGGTCTCTGGCAATACACAGCCTTCTGTATATCTCTGTCCTGGTAGGAAGCCTGACGGCATTTGCCTGGTTGGCCTGACGCATTGCCGATGTATGTACCCTGATCAAATGGCGCAGGAGAAAGATCAGATGTTCGTCCATCATGGCAGGCTCGTATCCATGTCCGTTCAATGAGGCTGTAAGCGCCATCAGCTGCTGTTCTAATAAAGGATCGATGTCGGTGAGGGTTTGAAAAAACTCGGGCGTGCTGCCTGACAGGAACGGATCGTCCAAAGAGCTTTCCTCCCGGGACAGAGCGTCGCGCAGTATAGATGAGGCAAAATCCTTTTTAAAAAATACCGAAAAGACCCTGACCTTTTCCGTAGTGTCGATCTGGCAGGAGTATTCCTGATCGTTGTTCAGAATGAGGAACTGGCCGGGTCTGATGGCCAGCCGGCGTCCGTCGACACCATACCATTCTTCTCCACTGCGCACCGTTTTGATCGAGAGACAGCCTACATGGCGGGGGCACCAGCTCCTGCTCGATACGGCATCGAATACCATATTGTGCTGCCGGAATCTGCTAAAGTGCAGCTGTTCGTCAAATCCCGGAGAGCTGTGGTCCGGTAGGCTGGTGAGATACATATTACATGGGCTTGGTAGTTCAAATCTACGCAATTTGCCGGGCCAGCCATTCGATGTTCTGCTGCTTGCCCTTGTCGAGCAACTGACGGCAGTACTCCGTAAAAAAACGATGCTGTTGCAGCAGGTAGATGCTTTTTTTGTGCCAGTTGATGGGTGCTATGCCTGTTCTGACCTCTATCTCCTTTCTGACAGCCTCGTCTGTCTGTCTGAAATACTCAGTCCCAAAATGGAAGGTGTCCGCGTCGCAAAGGATCTCTTCATTCAAGGTAGTGGGGTAGGAGGGATATTTTGTCGCTCTTATGCAGCCGGCAATCGAAACAATGATCTGTTCGGGTATCTGCAACTGATGTAAATGGTCTTCCATGACCAATACTCCTCTTTCCTCATGACCTTCCATAGGGCCGGACAGATGTCCGATGTCATGGAACCAGGCGGCTGTGGTGACGATGAAAGGATCAGCTCCTTTTCCGCTGTAATTGCGGACGATGTCCTGTACATGTCGGACCACCTCGACCGTGTGGTTAAGATTATGGTAGGGGTATTGATGTGAGGGGGACCTATCAAACATCTGCCTTACGAAATCCTCTATGTTCTTATCCTGGTTGATATGGTCTTAAAGGTCTAAGAAAATTCTGAGTGAATTCTGTATTCAGGTTTTTCGGCCGTAATTCGGTAAATTTAGATATGCAAAATGATCATTCCAACCATGAAAATCCTCGTGACGAGAGCCGCCGTGACTTCCTGAAACAGTCCTCTTTATTGTCGGCCATTGCCCTGACACCCGGTGCGATCCGTCGGGCTGCGGAGAACAAATGGGATGAAAAGATAGCCGATGAGATGGGCAAAGTGCCGTTGAGCCTGGAGGTCAACGGGATACCATATAATCTGAAGATCGATCCTCGTGTGACCCTGCTGGACCTGCTCCGGGAGCAGTTTCATCTCACCGGCAGCAAAAAGGGCTGTGACCGGGGGCAATGCGGGGCCTGTACCGTCCATGTCGACGGCGCCCGTATAAATTCCTGTTTGAGTCTGGCCGTCACCAATGAGGGTAAGAAGATCACTACTATCGAAGGGTTGTCCAAAGGGGACGAACTCCATCCCATGCAGGATGCTTTTATCAAACATGATGGGTTCCAATGCGGATATTGTACCTCCGGGCAGATCATGTCGGCGGTGGCCCTCGTAAAAGAGGGGAGGACACAAACTGCCGAGCAGATCAGTGAATTCATGAGCGGCAATATTTGCCGTTGTGGCGCTTATTCCAATATTGTAAAAGCCATTCAGGAAGTCAAAAACCAACAGTCATGAATCCTTTTATATATACCAGACCTATGGATACCGGTACGGCCATCAAGTCGTTGTCTAAAGGAAATCAGGCCTTTTTTCTGGCCGGGGGCACCAACCTGGTGGATATGATGAAGATGGGGGTCGTCGTGCCGGAGAAGATCGTGGATATCAACCGTCTGCCATTGAAGAATATCGAGCCGGTGTCGGGCGGTCTTCGGCTGGGCGCTCTGGCTACCAACAGCGAAGTGGCGGATCATCCCGACGTATTAAAGAACTATCCGCTGCTGTCCCTTGCTATCAATGCCGGGGCTTCCCCTCAATTGCGCAATATGGCAACTGTGGGCGGTAACCTTCTGCAACGTACCCGTTGTCCCTATTTTTTCGATCTGACGATGCCCTGTAATAAGCGGGCACCTGGCAGCGGCTGTGGAGCCCTAGCAGGGTTCAATCGTATGCATGCCCTGTTTGGCGCCAGCGATAAATGTATCGCCGTCAATCCCAGCGATATGAGTGTGGCGCTTGCCGCCCTGGATGCCGTCGTCCATGTAAAAGGGCCTGGCGGCGACAGAGTGATAAAATTCGGAGATTTCCATCGATTGCCCGGGGATGAGCCTCATTTGGACAATACGCTGGCACAGGGCGAATTGATCATTGCTGTAGACCTGCCCCCGGCAGCCTTTACAAAACATGTCCATTATCTGAAAGTGCGTGACCGCAGCTCGTATGCCTTTGCGCTGGTCTCGGTGGCGGCAGCTCTGGATGTGGACAAAGACGACGTCATAAGAGATGTGAGGCTTGCCATGGGTGGTGTGGCGCATAAGCCCTGGCGTCTGCGGGCTTCCGAAGATCTTCTTAAGGGACGATCTGCTACTGAAGATAATTTCAGGCAGGCCGCACAGATCGCTATGCAGGGCGCCAAAGCCTACCAGTATAATCAATTCAAGCTGAAACTTGCACCGAACACGATCCTGCAGGCGCTGAAGACAGCGTCCGCGCAGGCATAATAATATTATCATGGACAAAAGCCTTATAGGAGATCCTCTCAGCCGTGTCGACGGACGGTTAAAAGTCACCGGTGGCGCAAAATATTCCGGGGAATGGGAATTACCCGGGTTGGCTTATGGAGTGCTGGTCTCTGCCACCATTACGAGCGGCAGTGTCGTTTCGATGGACGTGAAAGCCGCCGGGCGGGCGCCCGGAGTATTGGCCGTTATCACGCCATTCAACACCCCGGGTGTGCCTGGGTTCAAACCCGATGCCGCGCAGCCTGTCCGGGGTCTGAAGCTTTTTAATGACAGGCAAATTCATTTTAACGGTCAGCCGATTGCGTTGGTGGTAGCGGAGAGCTTTGAGAAAGCTACCTATGCCGCCAGCCTTGTAAAGGCTTCCTACCAGGAAGATGCATTCGAGACGGACTTTGAGAAGAACAGGGATAAGGGTGTTGTCCCCCAGGGTGGAAAATACAAAGATTATGTGCGCGGAGAAGCCGATGCGTATAAAAAGGCGCCTGTCGTCATCGAACAGGAGTATCAGCAGCCTTCCGAAATGCACAATCCGATGGAACTGCACGTAACCATCGCCGTTTGGGATGGGGACGACAAGGTCACCGTCTATACGAAGTCACAGGGTGTCATCGGCACACAGCGCAGTATTGCCAATGCTTTTGGTCTCAAACCTGAAAATGTACAGGTGAATTCACGATTTGTCGGAGGAGCTTTTGGCTCTTCTCTCCGTACCTGGCCGCATGAGATAGCTTCGGTGATGGCCGCCAGACTGCTCAAGCGACCTGTAAAACTGACATTGACCCGGGAGCAGATGTTCACGCTTGTCGGCCACCGCCCATTGACCATTCAAAAGATCGGGCTGGGTGCGGATAACGATGGAAAGCTTATTGGCATTACCCACGAGTCCACTTCGCAGACGGCGGTATATGAAGAGTTCACGGAAGGCTCTGTGAACGTCTCCCGCTTCCTTTATGACAGTCCGAATGCCAATACCCGTTATAAGGTCATCCCGCTCAATGTGGGCGTACCTGCACCCATGCGTGGTCCCGGCGAGGCTACAGGCTCTTTTGCATTGGAGTCCGCGCTGGATGAGCTGGCGTTTGCCTTGAAGATGGACCCTATCGAGCTGCGGTTGAAGAACTATACGGAAAGGGACCCTGAGCGTAATTTACCCTGGTCCAGCAAATATCTCAAAGAATGTTATACGCGTGGCGCCGAGCGCATCGGGTGGGAGAACCGACCATCCAAACCCGGCACACTGCGTGAAGGCGAATGGCTTGCCGGCTATGGCATTGGTTGCGGCGCTTTTGGCGCCTACCGCGGGCGGGCCCTGGCCAAGGTGAAGATGATGGCCGACGGCGCCGTCAATATTCAGAGCGCCACCAGCGATATCGGGCCCGGTACGGGTACAGCCATGACCCTGATAGCGTCGGACCTGTTGGGAATACCGGCGAGCCGGATCACGTTCGAATTGGGCAATTCTTCTTTCCCGATAGCCCCCACCCAGGGAGGTTCTTCCACGGTGTCTTCCGTAGGCAGCGCCGTTCATGATGCCTGTCTGAGCTTTAAGCAAAAGCTTTATGCGCTGGCCGGGATGCCGGAGAACAGCACTGATCCCATTGACTATGTAGCGGTGCTGAAGCAGCACAACCTGCCTTTTTTCGAACTCACCGAAGAATCGCAGAGCAACCAGCAGGCCAAAAATTATTCTATGTATTCTTTCTCGGCTCATTTTGCCAAGGTGCATGTCCATCCTTTGACCGGCGCGGTGAAGGTCAGGAGATTGATCGCTGTCGTCGATGCCGGGAGGATCGTCAGCTACAAGACGGCCAGCAGCCAGATGATCGGAGGCGCTGTCGGCGGTATCGGCATGGCCCTGACAGAAGAGGCGATCTTTGACCACAAATACGGGCGGTATGTCAATGGTAATTTTGCGGACTACCATGTACCCGTGAATGCGGATATACATGAGATGGAGGCTATCTTTATCGATAAGCCCGATCCGTATATCAACCCCATCGGCACCAAGGGCATCGGCGAGATATCGCTGATCGGCGTCGCAGCCGCTATTGCCAATGCGGTCTTTAATGCCACGGGTAAAAGGGTACGTGAGCTGCCTATCACACCCGACAAACTTATTTAAATGAAAGAGATCAAGGATATCATCCAGGCATATGACCTGGCCCTTCAAAAAGGGCTACGGGTTGCGCTGGCCACTGTCGTGCATGTAGAGGGGTCGTCCTACCGGCGGCCGGGAGCGCGGATGCTTGTCACAGAGGACGGACGATTGACGGGCGCCATCAGTGGCGGCTGTCTGGAAGGGGATGCCCTGCATAAGGCCCTGTTTGCTATTCAGCAACAGCAGAACAAACTGGTGATCTATGATACCACGGGAGAGGATGATCTGAGATTTGGCGTTCAGCTGGGATGCAATGGCATTGTCGATATCCTATTCGAACCCATCGATAGCCGGCAGCCGCATAATCCCATCCAGCTCCTGCGGGAGCTTATTCGTGAAAGACGCGACGCAGTGCTTGTTACCCTGTTCTCTTCCGACAGAACGTCGGCGGGTCAGCATCCCGGCACTTGCCTGCTTCATACAGGAGGTGATATCCGGTCAAGCCTGCCGGATGAATATAAGGACATTGTTCTTGCCGATGTGACAACGGCTTTCCAGGATAAGACGTCATATTTTAAACAATATCCCTTGTTCAACGGCTTTGTCGAGTACCTGTCCACACCTCCCGCTCTTGTTATTGCGGGGGCAGGGAATGATGTGATGCCGCTGGTAGAGATCACGTCGTTATTGGGGTGGCATACTACCGTCGTCGACGGCAGGCCGCACCATGCTACCCGCGAGCGATTTTCAAAGGCCGATCAGGTACTGGTTGCCAGGCCGCAGGAGGTGCTGACCAGCCTGCGTACCGATGCACATACCCTGTTTGTGCTGATGACCCACAACTATAATTACGACATTGCGCTGTTGAGGGAGCTGTTGCAAAAAGACTATCCCTATATAGGCATCCTTGGCCCACGTAAAAAGCTGGATCGTATGATCGAGGAGCTTTTACAGACGGGGCTGAAGCTGGATGAGCAACAACTATCCATCCTTCACGGACCAGTCGGGCTCGATATAGGCGCTGAGACGGCTCAGGAGATAGCTGTCTCCATCGTGGCCGAGATCAAAGCCATATTGTCCCGTAGGGAAGGGAACATGCTTAAGGACAAGAACCATCCGATACATGCATAAAAAATAATAAAATGGAAAACTCTTTTGCCTATGTTACCAGGCTTGATATCAAGTTTGATCACCTGGAGAAAATGGATATCAACCGGATGATAAGCGAGTGCACCGACAAGTGGTTTAACCAAACGCTGACAAAGGTAAATGACAG
>Ga0105240_10001725_pt1 | contig 36900 bp, 33 predicted proteins | sample KBSC54metaG_FD_80426 | JGI IMG/M metagenome (GOLD analysis project Ga0105240, IMG submission 80426) | Corn rhizosphere microbial communities from Kellogg Biological Station, Michigan, USA - KBS C5-4 metaG | ecosystem: Host-associated > Plants > Roots > Rhizosphere > Soil | place: Michigan, USA... | reverse complement strand
TGTTACGCAGCGGCGTATCTGCCTCGACCGGACGCCAGCGCCGATATCCATGCCGATCGATCACGTTCCAGTTTTCGTAATCGACCACGCCTGCTTCATTGCCGACCCACCGTGCATCACCGTATTCGAATAGCCCGGTGTCTGCGAAGACGATCGTGTTCGGCTGGTATGTACGCAGGGTCTCGATGATCTTGGGAAAGTTGTAGACATGGCCGGCGCTGCCCGCACCATCAAGCCAGAATTCGACGAGATCTCCGTAGCGCCCAGCAAGTTCTTCCAACTCGGCGTTGTAGTACTTGTCGTACTCGGGAGAATCTTTGTACTTCGGCTCGTGTCGATCCCACGGAGAAAGATAGACGCCGAATTTCAGGCCGTACTTCCGTGCCGCACGGGCGACATCTCCGACAACATCGCCTTTGCCGTTCTTCCATGGGCTGCTCTTCACACTGTAGCTTGTCTGTTCCGTAGGCCAGAGGCAGAAACCATCGTGGTGCTTTGCAACCAGAACAACATATTTCGCGCCGGCATCATGAATGGCTTTCATCCACTGCTCAGGGTCGAACTGTGTGGGATTAAACACGGAAGGGCTGGCTGTGCCGTCGCCCCATTCCTGATTGAGGAACGTGTTGGTAGAGAAATGGATGATGACGCCGAATTCAAGGTCCTGCCATGCAACTTGGTAGGGAGCAGGCCGAATGGCGCCGGCTGCATCCTGCGCACCTGCTGAGATGCCATTGGCGATTACAAACGCCAGCAGCAATGCCTTGATCATCCTTGCCCGTTTCATCGCTAACTCCCGTATCGCATTGATCCAAATCTACAACAGTTTACGCGACCCAACACGAACGTAATGGGCTAGACCTATTCTGGTGCATGTATATCGTGATACGATATATCGATGAGGAGTGAGTCTGAAGATGCCGGTCGCCTGCTGCATACGCTGGCGGATTTCCGGTACGAATTGCGCCGATTTCTGCAGTTCAGTGAGAACGCGGCGCAGGAAGCGGGCCTGCAGCCACAGCAGCACCAATTGCTCTTACAAGTTGCCGGCGCGGCCGAAGGAACACCGGTAACGATTGCCTACGCGGCAAACCGGCTCCGCCTCAAGCACAACAGCACGGTCGAACTGGTCGACAGGTCGGAGCGGGAAGAATTGATCGAGAGAACTACGGATAAGGAAGACAGGCGCCGCGCGATCCTGCGCCTTACGCGAAAGGGACGCCACGTTTTGCAGCGGCTTTCCGGTGAGCATGCGCGCGAACTGAATGAACTGGCCCCGCGGCTGGTGCGCGCACTGCGACGGGTACAGATGCATTCCGGCGCATCCGTTGCGGAGGTCCTGTGAGATCACGGCCTTCAGCATTGCGCGATTTCACTGTCGACCGCCGCACGTGGTCACTGTCAGCGGTGGCGATTGTCATTGGTGTGGGAGGGGCAGGGCTCGCGGTTGTGCTTCTTCGCCTCATCGCGCTGGCAACCAACATTTTCTACTATCATCGCGTGAGTCTTGCCATGGTGGGGCCCGCCGGGTCGACGGACCCGCACTTCTTGATGCTCATCATTCCCGTCATCGGCGGAATCATCGTCGGCTTTATGGCTCGGTACGGGACCGATAAAATTCGTGGCCACGGCATCCCGGAGGCAATTGAAGCAATTCTGCTGAACGGCGCGCGCGTACACCCGAAGGTCGCCGTGCTGAAGCCGATCTCGGCAGCCATCGCCATCGGCTCAGGCGGACCATTCGGCGCTGAGGGTCCCATCATCATGACGGGCGGGGCATTTGGCTCCCTGGTGGCACAGTGGCTTAAGTTGTCAGATGCTGAGCGCACTACTCTGCTGGTTGCAGGCGCTGCGGCCGGTATGTCGGCAACCTTCGCCACACCCATCGCGGCCATTTTGATCGCGGTAGAGCTGCTTCTGTTCGAATGGCGCCCGCGCTCGCTGGTCCCTGTAGCCGTTGCCAGCGTCACGGCTGGTGCGCTGCGCATCTGGTGGCTCGGCGCAGGACCGCTCTTCCCTGTCGACCTGCCCGCGAATATACACCTTGCGCAGTCGCTGTTCGTCGCCATCCCGCTCGGCATTCTCGTTGGCTTCGCTGCAGCCGGTCTGAGCCGCCTGATGTATGGACTGGAAGATGCCTTCGAGCACTTCTGCGGACGCATACACATCCACTGGATGTGGTGGCCGGCAATTGGCGGCATCGGAATCGGCATCGGTGGCTTTTTCTTTCCCCGCGGTCTCGGCGTTGGCTACGACAACATTGCGGAGTTGCTGCGCGGCAATGCACCGGTCGCGCTTCTACTTGGCCTCGTCATTGCGAAGTCGCTGATGTGGGCTTTCTCGCTCAGCTCCGGCACATCGGGTGGCGTACTTGCGCCACTGCTGATGATCGGCGCCGCCATTGGCGAATCGGCAGCGCACCTTGCACATCTGCCGGGACAAACCCAGGCGCTATGGGCCTTGATGGGAATGGGCGCGATGCTCGCCGGTGCTCTTGGTGTGCCGCTGACAGCCGTGCTCTTCTCGCTGGAACTGACGCACGCACTACCGGCACTGCTGCCGCTCGTGCTGGCGTGCACTGCGTCTTATCTCGTTACCTCACTCGTCATGCCGCGGTCCATCCTGACGGAAAAACTCGGTCGTCGCGGTTATCACCTATCGCGCGAGTATGGCGTCGATCCGCTGGAACTGGTTACGGTTGCGGAGGCGATGACCGAACTGCCACCCGGCGACGAGGTCATCGTCGGAGACCAGCACAACCTTCCAGAAAACTATGTCTTCAGCGATGAGACATGCCGGGCAGTGGCCGAAGAGATGGCTACCACAGGTTCGCTGAACTTGCTGGTTGTCGATCGCGACACGAACCGGCTTGTGGGGAGCGTTGGTGCGGCGGAGCTTCTGGCAGGACGCCGCCGCGCAGTAAAGCGCGAACTGGACCGCAGTATCGCGTTTCAAATGGAATTGCCAAGGCTCTGACGCGACGCTGAGCCTTCTTCGGACCGTTGCGGCGCCTCGCAGCGGTCCTTTTCTTGTGAGCATACGATCGCGGGACTCACTCCCGTCCTGAGCCCGTACCGAGATCGCAGCCCTCAGTGGTAGGCTTTCGGTGAATCGAAAACAAGGAGAAACACGTGCGTACCTTTTTGCTTCACTTTGCCGCAGTCGGGATCTTGCTGGGATCAACAATCGCGCTTCCCGCGGAGGAAGCTCAGAAGGGGCCCGCTACTGCTTCAGCAGCCCCACAGCACATCGCGAGCGAAAGCGTCACAAATCCAATCGCCGATCCGAGGGCAGTTATTGTGGTCGGCAAAGCGCGATTCACCGTTCTCACCCCGGAGATGATCCGCATGGAGTGGGCCGCGGATGGAAAGTTTGAAAACCACGCTTCGTTCGTGTTCATCAATCGCCATTTACCGGTTCCGAAGTTCTCGAAAGAAGAGGCGGGGAAGAAGCTCACATTGCAGACCTCGGCGTTGAAGCTCACCTATGATGGCTCAACCGAAGAAGGAAAGTTCACAGCCGGCAATCTCTCCGTCGAACTAACTGTTGAAGGCAAACAGGTCACCTGGCATCCGGGAATGATGGACAGCGAGAACCTGCAGGGCACCACGCGCACTCTCGACGGTGCACGAGGTTCACAAACGCGCGAACCGATTGAGCAGGGTCTCGTCTCGCGTTCCGGCTGGGCGCTGGTCGACGACTCCACGCGTCCGCTGTTTGACTCCGACAACTTCAGCTTTAAGGAGGGCGAGAAGAGTCCGTGGCCGTGGGTCATGGAGCGGCCGGCGGGCGACCGGCAAGACTGGTATTTCTTTGGATACGGGCATGAGTACCGCAAAGCGCTGGGCGATTATGTGAAGGTCGCCGGAAAGATTCCGCTGCCTCCGCGGTTCGCTTTTGGAACGTGGTGGTCGCGATACTGGGATTACAGCGACCAGGAAATCGAGGAGATCATTCATGGCTTCCGCCAGAACTCTACGCCGCTCGACGTCTTCGTCATCGACATGGGCTGGCACATCAGCCTCGAGCAACTGAAGGCGATGGGCCAGGGCGATAAGAACAATCAGGACCAGTCAGGGCATTTCCTTGGATGGTCTGGCTACACATGGAATAAGGTGCTCTTCCCTGACCCAGGCGGCTTTCTCGACCGGCTGCATGCGGATCACCTGAAGACCAGTTTGAACCTGCATCCAGCTTCCGGAATTCAGCCGTGGGAAGCGTCATATCCCGCGATGGCGAAGGCGATGGGGATCGATCCGGCAACGAAGAAGTACGTGCCATACGACATCACGAACAAGAAATTCGCTGAGAACTACTTCAATCTCGTTCTGCATCCGCTCGAGAAACAAGGGATCGACTTCTGGTGGCTCGACTGGCAGCAGGAGCAGAACACAAAAATGCCCAACGTAAAGCCGACGTGGTGGATCAACTATGTGCACTTCACCGACCAGGAGCGCGAAGGCAAGCGGCCATTGCTGTTCCATCGCTGGGGCGGCCTTGGTAATCATCGGTACCAGATCGGATTCTCCGGCGACACCGTTTCCGTTTGGGATTCGCTGGCCTTCCAGCCTTGGTTCACTTCGACTGCAGCGAATGTCGGCTATGCCTACTGGAGCCACGACATCGGCGGCCACATGCCGGGAGCAGTAGAGCCGGAATTGTTCACGCGGTGGGTGGAGTTCGGTGCATTCAGCCCCATTCTGCGCACGCATACGACGAAGAATCCTGAGTCGGAGCGGCGCATCTGGGCCTATCCTGAGCCGTTCTCCTCCATCTTGCGGTCCACGTTCCAGCTTCGCTACGCCATGCAGCCCTACATCTACACCGAAGCACGTCGCACATACGATACCGGCGTTGCTTTCCTGCGCCCGCTCTACTATGACTGGCCGGAAGCGAACGAAGCCTACGAGAACAAGAATGAGTATCTCTTCGGCGACGAGATGCTGGTGAATCCTGTGGTTACGCCGAGCGACAAGCAGTCTGGACTCGCGACCGAGAAGGTCTGGCTGCCCAAGGGCGAGTGGATCGAGTGGCCATCAGGCAAGCATTTCACGGGACCAACATCGGCGAATCGAAGCTTCAGCATCGACCAGATTCCGGTCTACGTGAAGCAGGGTTCCATCGTCCCAATGCAGCCGGAGATGAGCTACACGGGCGAAAAGCCACTGGATCCGCTGATTGTGAATGTGTGGCCGCTTGCTTCTGGCCAGACCACGAGCTACTCGCTCTACGAAGATAACGGCGTGGCCGAGCAGTATCAACACGGCGTCTACACGCATACGCCGATCAAGGCTACGCAGACAGGCGACTCCTTACGCGTGGAGATTGGTCCGGTGGAGGGCAGCTTTGCCGGCATGCTTAAATCGCGCGGCTACAGGCTGCAGCTTCCGGCTGACTGGCCTCCCGCTTCCGTCACCGTGGATGGCGTAGCTGTAAAACAGGCGGGGCCCACCGGAAAGGGCGGTTGGAGTTTCGAAGGCAACACGCTCACGACGATGATTCCCGTTGCGAGCCGGAGCACCGCATCGAAGGTGATCGTCGAAGTGAAACGCGCAGCAGGGCTGACGGCGCGGCGCGGCGAGCTTGATGGGTTCAACGGGGCGATGACCCGGCTGCGAGCGACATACGATGCGTTGAACACGACCCCGCCGCTCGCTTCTCCACCTGACATCCTCATCGATGCCATGCAGACGGGCGATCGCCTGGGCTACGAGCCGAAGGACGCGCAGAAGGAGATCGCACACTTTAACCAGGTGCTGCCAGCAGTGAAGGCCGCCGTCGACAAACTCGTTCAGGATGGAACCAAACGGCTGGACGAATTTGGACAGAGTATGCACCGTGAGGCAGGCAACAACATCGACATGCAGGCAGAGAAGCAGAAGCGCGCCGACGCAATGGCGAGGGCTGCCAAACTGGTTGCGGACATGGGTAAGTAGTTCGCAGATTGCTCCTGGAAAAAAAGGGATGCCGGCAATGGCATCCCTTTTTGAATTTCCGCGCACGATTACGAGTGGTGTTCACCAGAGCAGCATGAGTGACTCGCGGCTTTGGGTTGTTCGTAGCCGCGATTGGGATCGACGAAGTACCCGCCCTCGTACTTGTCGTGATGGCGAACCCAGGCCATGCTGAAGTTCAGCGATTGCTCGTCGCGCCCCTTGGGAACAAGATCGAGGACGTTATACGTTCCGACCAGAATGTCGAGACCTCGGCCGTAGCTGGAGTAAGTGTGATAGATGCGGCCGTCGGAATCTTTCTGGAAGACGCTCAGCCCTGGACCTTCGTCACTTCCGAATGGCTGGTCCGTGTAGTTGTAGTAGACCTTGCCGGAGTCCCGCTCCGGCTTTGTGAATGAGACGTGGTAGTCATAGTTGAAATCCGTTCCGTACGACGAGACCCAGTGGAACTTCCACCCCATCCGCTTCTTGAAGGCGGCGATCTCTTCGTATGGCGCGCGAGAGACAACAGCAAACGTGACGTCGCGATGCGCCAGATGAATCGTCATCCCATCGTAGTGGTCTGAGAGATACGAGCAGCTCGGGCACCCCTCGCTCCACCCGGGACCGAGCATGAAGTGATAGACCACGAGCTGGCTGCGACCGTCGAACAAATCGGCCAGCTTCTCCCTGCCATTCGGACCCTCGAATATGTACTGCTTCTGAACTTCTTCACGGGGCAGTTCGCGGCGCTCACGGCTTAGCTCATCGCGAAGGCGCGTGAACTCCTTTTCCTTTTTGAGGAACTTCTTGCGCGCAGTAAGCCACTCATCGTGCGACACCGTTTTGGGAGTCGCAACTTCTGTTGCTGCTGTTGTCATGTTGAACCTCCTCTGCTTCATCTCGGGGAAGAAGCTTTCGCTTATGGCGTTTCAGAAAGACTCCCGCCACCAGCGCGGTTACCCCACCCGTACCAGTAGCGGAGCCCGCAATTACGGCGGCGGTGGCAAAACAAAATGGGCACATCATAGGAGCCTCCAGATGAGCGGGACTCGCTCTTCCGCCCGCTACTTCTGCATGAACAGGGGTGGCTCGTCGCCGCTGGGTCCCCAGCTTGCGGGCACCGGCGCACCAAGCATCCGCAGGTAAACGGAGAACTGCCCCCGATGCTGGTACCAGTGGCTCAACATCACGTCGCGAATGAACTGCTGACGCGGCTGCGCAACCACTTCGGTGCCGGCCACCTTCAGGCGCCACGTTTCGTTCATTGCAGCATCATCGAATGTGAGCAGAATTTGTCTTACGGCCGCGATGCTCTCGTCTAAAGTCCTGAGACACTCGTCGAGACTTCCAGGCTGCGGAGCTTGCCGAAACTGCTCTAAGGCTGCAGGATTTGTCTGCACCAGGCGAATCACGCCGCCCGGTACTGACGCAAGATGATAGGCAAGTTGGCCGGCGGTCATCGACTTCTCGTGGGGCTTCCACGTCAACTTGTCTTCAGGCAGACGCTCGATATAGCGGCGCGTGATAGATACCTGCTGTTCAAATTCGGTTAGCATCGCCTGGGCAATGGCATCGGAGAGGATAGGCTGTGCAACGGACATGAAGACCTCCTTGTGGTCTGAGGAAATTGGCCCGATAGTGTGAGTTCTACTTTGATCGCTCTGCGCGTTCGCGAATCTTGCGGTTGGTGTTTCCCCATCCGCCGCCGACATTCTTGCGGTGATCCTCCTGGATGAGTCCGAAGCCAGAGTGGCGGAATTTGATCAGCGTCCCGCCGGGTTCCTCACTCAGCCGATACTGCACATTGTTCGCAACGGGGTAAGACATGAAGAGCGGTCCGGAGAATTCAATGAGATCCGGTCGCTTGATCGCCTGCACGTGCGCCCAGCAGTGTCCGTCATCTTTGCCGAGGTCGCGATACCATCTGCCGCCTGGCCAGGCCTCGAGCACCATGGGCATCGCCCTGCCTTCGCCGGCCTCGTTGTGCGGACCGAGCTGCTCGAGCAACGCTTCGAAGGTGTCTTCGAGCGATGCGTGCACGTGAATCTCCTGCTCGATGAGCAGCGTGAGATCCTCAATAGCGGTTGTTGCGTTTACGATCATTGGTCCTCCTTGGTTGGGGAATTCGAATCTGGTGCCGCGGCCCTGCTGACAGCGCGTTTCTCGGCCCGTTCTTTCACGCGATTCAACTGGTGAGTCCAGTAGCGTTCAAACTCGCTGGCCCACTCGTGCAAGGGGCGGATACCTTCCGCATTGGTCCGGTAGAGCTTCTGCCGCCCGTTGCAGCGCATCCGAACCAGCCCTGTGTCGCGAAGGACCCGCAAGTGCTTCGACACCGACGGCTGATCGACATCCAGACTATCCACGATCTCATTGACCGAATATTCGCGGGCAGCAAGAAGCAGCAAAATCTGCCGACGACGAGGTTCTGCCACTGCGTTGAAGGCGTCGGAAGTAGTCGCCGCTCTGGCCATGAATGGATAATATGCTTATATGGGAATATGTCAAGCGCCGTGGGTCACAAATCGTCTGCGCAAATGTAAGCGTTTGCAGGCATGGAGGCGATCGGATAGGATTCCGCCGTATGAAAAAGCTGTTGTTTGTTATGCCTGCACTTCTTTTGCTCGCCTGTCCGCTCCTCTTCGCACAGGCCAATGCACCCTCTGATCCGCTCGCGCCCACGCAGGACGTGAAGTCTGCCGAGCAGATCGATCGCGAGTGGCAGCAGTCTGTCAGCAAGTACGATGGCGAACGCAAACGCCTGCTTGCGGAAGCCGATCGCGTGTCGCAAGACGGCCCGTTTCGGCCCGACTGGGCAACCTTGATCAAGTACGAGCAACCGCAGTGGTACAAGGACGCGAAGTTCGGCATCTTCATCCACTGGGGTGTTTACTCCGTTGCTGCCGCAGAGAACGAGTGGTATCCGCGCAACATGTACAACCCGAAAGACGGCGCGTACAAGAACTTTCAGGCGCACTTCGCCAACAGCGATCCGTCGAAGGGCTATAAGGATCTGATTCCGCAATTTCGCGCGGAACATTTCAACGCGGCCGAATGGGCAAAGCTGTTCAAAGAAGCAGGCGCGCAGTACGTGGTGCCCGTTGCGGAGCACCACGATGGCTTCTCCATGTACGACTCAGGACTGTCCGATTGGACCGTCGTCAAAATGGGACCCAAACGTGACACACTCGCTGAGCTAGCGGCAGCCGTTCGCGCCCAGGGCCTCCACTTCGGTCTAAGCTCGCATCGCGCTGAACACAACTTCTTCTACTCGTATGGCCGCACTACACGCTCCGACGTCAACGACCCGAAGTACGCATCCCTCTACGGACCCGCGCACCAGTGGCTCGAGCCCGGCGGCGATGAGCACAGCATGATCAACGACTGGACCTACGTGAGTGAAGCGTGGACCCGCGACTGGCTTGCTCGCGACACTGAACTCGTCGAAAAATACAAACCAGAGGTCGTCTACTTCGACTGGTGGATCGGGCAGCCGAACTTCCGTCGCGCCGTGACCGAGTTCGCCGCGTTCTATTACAACTACGCCGCTGCGCACAACTACACCGGCGTGATCGATTTCAAGGATTACTCGCTCAATTGGAAGGCTGCCACGCGCGACTTCGAACGAGGCCAGCAGGACAAGATCATCCCCGACCACTGGCAAACCGATACTTCAATCAGCAGTGCATCCTGGGGCTACATCGAGCACGACACGTTCAAGTCGCCTGAATTCCTTGTGCACCAGCTTGTCGATATCGTGAGCAAGAATGGCAATCTGCTGCTCAATTTCGGACCGCGTTCAGATGGCACAATTCCCGACGAGGTACAGACCACTTTACGCGAGATGGGCGCCTGGCTGAAGGTGAATGGAGAAGCGATCTACGCGACAACTCCATGGAAGACTTTTGGAGAAGGCCCCACGCAGGTTGTTGGCGGAGCGTTTCACGATACCGATGTAAAGCCGTATACGCCGCAGGATTTCCGATTCACGGCAAAGGGCAACACCGTGTATGCAATTGGCATGGCCTGCCCTGTTGATGGCAAGGCAACGATTCACGCACTCGGCACTGGACACGAAGGCGCGTCTCTGGCGATCGGCAATGTCGAACTGCTCGGCTCGTCAGAGAAAGTCAGCTTCAACCAAACCGCGGATGCACTCGATGTGACACTGCCCGCTGGAGTCGCATGCAAATACGCGTACGCGCTGAAACTTACGGCCAAGTGATCGAAGCGGCGAGCCAGGGCCCAAGCCGACTCGCCGCCGGCGCGGTCGTTCAGCGCCAATCATGGTCGCGGTTGCCGCCGAATGCACGCTGGTAACCCTCGCGGAATCCGTGACGGTAGTCTTCCATTGCACGTCCGGGGACGGGCGGGTTGCGGAAATCTCCATGGCGATCGGCATCGGGTCGCCAGCCTCTCGACATGTCGTGACGGCCGGCTTCAAATCCATCGTGGAAACCCCGCTCTCCGAAGCGCTCATGTGCGGGGGCATATGGCGCCGAATAATATGACCTCTCGTGTTCTGCACAGCCGGCAAACGCCAGCGGCAGAGCCAGAATTACAAGCGCAACTGCTTTACGCATAATCTACCCTCGAATACAAATGAGCACCCGGCGCGAACAGCAGGACGCTTCTTAGGCTATAACCCCGATTCGCCGGGAGTGTTGCCCTTCCTTAAACTTTTCGGGCGGCAGCAATTTATAGTTGCAGGGGAGCGATACAGCGAGACTCCCCCGCATGAAGCAGGACCGTCGTGATTTTCTCAAATCGGTCGGGTATGGAACCGCAGCCGGAGTGTTGCTGACCGGGAGATCCCGCGTGAGTTTCGCCTTGCGCGAAGCAATGCAGGCCAACGTTGGATCAATTGCGCACGATCCTCTGCGACCGGAATTCCACCTGATGCCGCAACATAACTGGATGAACGATCCTAATGGCCCCGTCTGGTGGAAGGGACAATACCACCTGTTCTATCAGCTCAATCCGCACGCGGCTGTCTGGGGCGATATGCATTGGGGACACGCCATCAGCCCGGACATGATTCACTGGCGCCATCAACCTATTGCACTCGCGCCCACTCCCGGCGGCCCCGACAGCGAAGGATGCTTCAGCGGATCGGCCGTGGTGTTCGATGGCAAGCCTGCCTTCATCTACACCGGCGTACAGAACGCGCCGCCCGACCAGGCCACTATTCGCGATGGCAACGACAAGTTGCGCGAAACACAACTGCTCGCCATTGCGGAAGACGATAAGCTGCTGCACTGGAAAAAAGTTGAGAAGCCGATCATTCCAACTCCTCCACCGGGCATGATGGTCACCGGATTTCGCGACCCGTGTCCCTGGCGCGAGGGCGATATGTGGTATGTAGGCATCGGTTCAGGGGAACGCGAGGTGGGCGGGTGCGTGCTGCTGTATCGCTCCAAAGACCTGCATCGCTGGGAGTACCTGCACAAGCTCACGCAGGGCAAGCCGAACGGCAAGGTCGCCGTGAATCCTTGCGACAGCGGCGAGATGTGGGAGTGTCCCGACTTCTTTGCGGTGGACGGACATCATGTGCTTCTCTATTCATCGGAAAACAAGGTCTTCTGGACCACGGGCGAATACGACACGCATGAACACCTCTACATCCCCATGCGGACCGGCGTTCTCGATCAAGGCGCTTCTTATTACGCGCCCAAGAGCTTTGTGGCACCAGATGGGCGGCGCATTCTGTGGGGATGGATGCGAGAGACGCGGCCTGAAGCACAGTTTGCTGCTGCCGGATGGTCTGGCGCCATGGGCCTTCCGCGCGTGCTCACCGTGAATCGCGATGGACATCTGGAGATGAATCCGGCAGTCGAGTGCGAGAAGCTGCGCGGCCGTGTCGAATCGGCAACGGTAACGGCGGATGCACCGCTTCGCATCAAGCTCGACGCTCTGCGGCGCGAGGTTCACATTCCGCTGGGAGTTGCTTCTCCGAAATTGGCGGTGCGCCTGTTGACAGACGGGGAGAAGGCATGGGAACTCGTGGTTGACGTGCCAGGCAGGACAGCCAACTGCGGCGAAGTCTCCATCGCATTGCCGCAGGCTCCGTGGCCGAATGATGCGTTGCGCATTTTTCTCGATGCTTCGGTGATTGAAACGTTCATTGTCGGGCGTGAGGCGCTCACCAGCCGTGTGTACAACGTGGCGCCGGGTAAGACGGAACTCCAGATTGAGTTGCTGAAGGGACAGAACGTTGAAATGAAACACTGGGCTCTCCAGACAATATCGCCGGACCGATTGACAACCTGAAACCGAGCTTTGTAACGGCGCAGTTATATTTGTGAGAAGAGGCTCTCTTCCCATTCAAAGGACCGCAATGACCCTGGATCGTCGTAGTTTTCTCGCAGCCTGCAGCAGCGCGGGCGTTACCTCAGCGCTGTTCCCCGGAGTTCTCTACACGCTTGCAGCGCAGGGGCAGGAAGCCTCGGGTACCGATCAGTCGAAGCCGCCGAAGATTACGCCGGAGATGATCGACGCAGCTGCGGTTCTTGCCGGCGTTGGGCCATTTAACGCAGAACAGAAGAAGATGATGATCGATGGGCTCGTCGATCAGAACGGATCGTACAAGGCGATACGCAAGCTGAAGCTGCCGAATTCTGTCGCACCGGCATATGTGTTCCAGCCGCTGCTTCCGAACGCGCAGAAGCACCTCGTTCAAGAATTGGGTAAGGGAGCATGGAATCCCAACCCGAATGTTGCGGTACCATCACGCATTGAGGATCTCGCCTTCGCTAGCGTGAGTGAACTCGCCAGCCTGCTGCATGCGCGAAAAGTGACATCGCTGGCGCTCACGCAGATGTACATCGATCGCCTGAAGCGGTACGACCCCAAGCTGCACTTCGTCATCACGCTCACGGAGGATCGCGCACTGGCGCATGCCAAGGCGGCGGATGTCGAAATCGCTGCAGGCAAATATCGTGGGCCACTGCACGGTATTCCCTGGGGCGCGAAAGACCTGCTCGCCGTGAAAGGATACCCAACAACTTGGGGCGCAGGCGGCTTCGAGCACCAATCCTTCGACGAAGACGCGACTGTCGTGAAGAGGCTCGACGAAGCAGGCGCGGTGCTTATCGCCAAATTCACGCTTGGTGCGCTGGCGATGGGCGACAAGTGGTTCGGCGGGCGCACGCGCAATCCCTGGAATCCGGAGCAAGGTTCCAGCGGTTCATCAGCAGGATCAGCGAGTGCAGTCGCCGCCGGATGCGTGGCGTTCGCGATCGGATCAGAAACGCTGGGGTCCATCAGTTCTCCGTGCACGCGCTGCGGTGCTACTGGCCTTCGTCCGACATTCGGCGCAGTGCCTCGCACCGGAGCCATGGCGCTCAGCTGGACGATGGACAAGCTGGGCCCAATCGCACGCTCGGCGGAAGACTGCGCCCTGGTACTGAAAGTGATTCACGGGCCTGATGGCCAAGACGCATCCGCACATGCGATGCACTTCCTCTACCCGCCTCAGGAGAATCTGCATTCGCTGCGTGTCGGATATCTGAAGAGCGACTTCGATGAGCCCAAGCCCTTCAAGACTCAACCTCCGCCTACATCGGAAACCGCCGAAGAGAAGAAGGATCGGGAGAAGCGTGAAGCAGAAGGCAAAGCCGCGCACGAGCGCCGTCTGTACGACCGCCGGTATGACCTCGCCGCGCTCGACAAGCTGCGAGCAATGGGTATTGATCTCATCTCTGTGGAACTGCCGAAGCTGCCTTACGGTGCGATGGTTTCTCTGTTGGGAGCGGAGGCCGCAGCCGCCTTTGACGACCTTACCTTGAGCGGCCGCGATCGATTGCTGACAGAACAGGGCGTAGAGGACTGGCCGAATTCCTTCCGTGTCTCTCGTTTTTATCCCGCTGTCGAATACATCCAGGCGAACCGCGCGCGCACGCTGGCGTGCCGGGAGGTCTCTGCGCTGTTCGGAAAGGTGGACATCATCGTGGCGTCATCGGGGGGCATGCAGTTGCTCGCCACCAATCTCACAGGGCATCCGGCCGCGATAGTTCCCAACGGATTGCGTGGGGATGATGCTCCACGGCCGCCAAAGATCGACACGGGCGATGAGGACGACATCGGCGGACCGGGCACGCCGGTCTCCATCACCTTCCTCGCTGGGCTCTATGACGATGCCCGTCTCGCCGCATTTGCGCAGGCATACCAGCAGGCAACAGGATTCAACAAGCTTCATCCGAAGCTGGACTGACCGATCGCGGCCGTGTCCTGAAATTGCCCAGCATGGATCGCAGTATCGCTGCACTGCGATCCATGTAGGTTTCCTAATTCAATTCGATTGCGGCTTCTCCGCTGGAGGTTTCGCATCTGGCGGCGTTGCGGGCGGCGGAGTTCCTGCCGGCGGCGGCGCACCAGGATTGGCCTGAGTACCCGTCGGAGGCGGCGTCGGCTTATTCTCGGTTCCCCCCGGCGCATGCGGCATCACACGTGGCTGTCCCATGCCGGGATGCCCTTGCAGCATCTGCATGTCCAGGTCACTCTGGTCCACAAGCTCGATATCGAAGATCAGGTCAGCCTTGGCCGGAATGCCGGGATTCGCCGCATTTGGCCCGGGCCGTCCGCGAGCTCCGTAGGCGAGCTGCCATGGGATGAAGAGACGACGCTTGCCCCCGACCTTCATGCCAGTGAAGCCCTGGTCGAATCCTGGAATCACGCGGCCGAATCCCTGAGCAAAACTGAGGGGCTGCGCCTCGACCATTTTTTGCTTTCCGTCAGCATCGAGTTCGGGTTTGCCATCCTTGTCCATGACAGGCATCTTGTGGTCGTAGGACGAGTCAAATTTGTGGCCATCAGATGCAAGCCACCCCGTGTATTGGACCTTATACATCTTGTTGGGCTCGGCTTCCGCTCCGGTGCCGACGCGAATGTCCTGATAGCGCAGGCTGAACGCGGTCCTGACAACAGCGTGTGAGGGCGGCACGCCCGGTGGCAGCTTCACGCCGCTTGACGTTGATGGCACAGCGGCTCTCGCACTTGTCCTGGGAACTGCTGGTTTGGCAGCCGTCTGTGCCAGACCCGCAGCAGTCATTGCCGTAACAAAGATAATCAAAATAATTTGTTTCATTGCAAAAAGGAACTCCCATCTGTTCTCATTCGGGAGTTTAGCAGCACTTCCCTTGCCCAATCCTGAACCAGTTCACGGCCCGGAATCTTATGAGGACTTTATGTCCTGCCCGCTACAGTAGCTCATGATCGAACTTATCCTTCAACTTCTCCATCAGTCCTGGCTCCCCGCCGGATCATTCTTCGCTGGAGTTTTGAATTCGATTGCGGGCGGCGGATCCTTTCTCTCCCTTCCTGCCCTGTACGCCAGCGCCGCGGGCGTGGGAGCCGTCGCCATTCAGGCCACCAATACTGTCGCGCTGTGGCCCGGGCAGTTGACCGGTCTCATAGCCTTTCGCAAGGAACTGCGCGAGTACAGGCGCGAGTTGCTGCCGCTTGGGTTGGCTTCAGGGCTGGGCGGCTGGATTGGAGGACAGCTCCTCCTCAGGACCGGCAATCACATGTTTCTCAAGCTGCTGCCCTGGCTGCTGCTGTTTGCGGCTGTAATGTTTGTGCTCAGCTTTCCGCTGGGCCGCTGGATGAAGACCCTGAACGGCGGCAATCGCCACACGAAACTTCTGATCGTGGGCATGATCATCGTGAGCGTTTACGTCGGCTACTTCGGCGCGGGCGGAGGTTTCCTCGTGATGGCTCTCTTCGGCGTCTGTGGCGTACATGACATGCACGAGATGAATGCTCTCAAGGTGCTTACCGCCGCCGTTTCCATCGGCATTCCTGCGATCTCATTCATTGCGGCCGGTCGGGTGCAATGGTATTTCTGCCTGGAGATGGCGATTCTCGCGGCTCTCGGCGGATACATCGGCGCACACTACAGCCGGCTGATCAACCAGGCAATCATGCGCAGAACGGTCGCGGTGATCGGCTTTGGGACCTCTGCGTACTTCTTCCTGCAGAACTATGCCATGCATCCGGTTCGCTGAATCTAGTTGCCGACCCTGGTCTCTGTGCCCTGGGCCATCTTGGTCCAGTGCACATTGTCCGGAGAAAACTCCTGTGCATATTCAATGTGATCGCTATCTTTAAATACGTTCACCACGTGGAAGTAGGTTGTCACCCCGGATTGCGATAGCTCCCACGGGAATGTCCAGACATTGCCGACAATTTGCAGCCTGCCTGAACTTGCCGCCTCGCCGTCCGACGGGATCGGATAGCTGGTATACATCTTGGTTAGATTGCTGTAAGTGAACACCAGTAGCACCTTCGACTCGCCGTTCACATACTGGTTGCACGCCACGTAGCCACCGCTCTTCCAGCAGTCGTTCCGCAGGGTGCTATCTTCCTTTCCGGAATCACTATGGGCAGTCGCAAAGCGTTCGCCTGTCACCTTCCACGTGCCGGCATACGCCATGACGGCGTCGATTCCGCCTGTCGGCTGTTGCAATGCGACAGTTGGAGGGTTACGATCATTCTGCGCGGCGGACGAGCCCGCGACGAGCACGGACATGATTGCGATCGCAAGGGAAAAAGCAAAATGACGCATCGCGTTAAATCCTCCAGCTTCCGCTTGCCATCTTAATTCCACTGTCGCTGCCACAAAAGTGTCTAACTTGATCTCGCCAGCATCCCAGCGAGCAGAGCGGTCCTCGTCGCGAGCTGATCGATGAGAATCGACTCGTGGCTCGCATGTGCGCCTTCCCCAACGGCTCCCATTCCATCGAGCGTCGGGATACCCAGTGCCGAAGTGAAATTGCCATCGGAGGCTCCGCCGGTCGCAGCCTCGTCGAGCGTGATTCCGAGATCCGCCGCAAGTGAGCGCGCCAGCTGGAATAGCTGTACGGTTCCGCGCGTGCGTTCCATCGGAGGACGATTGATGCCACCTGTGATGGAGAGTGAGCAGCGCTTGTCGGCAGGCTTGAGTAAAGCGAATTTGCGTTCGATGCGCGGAGCATCACCAATCCTTGCAATGCGCACGTCAACTTCGGCGAAAGCTTCGGCAGGGATGACGTTCGTCTTACTGCCGCCGCCGGCCACGCCTACGCTGACCGTGAGCCCCCGCTTCAGGTCGGTCCAACTGCTCACACTTTCGATAACGCGCGAAAGTTCGCGGACAGCGCTGGCGCCCTTCTCGAAGTCGACGCCTGCGTGTGCGGCAATCCCGCGGATATCGATGCGCCAGTTGCCTGTTCCCTTGCGGGCTGTTTTGTAGGCGAGGCCCTGCGCAGGTTCGATGACAAACACTGCAGCACATTCGCGGGCCAGGTTCTCCGTGAGCGGACGCGAAGCAGGACTGCCGATCTCTTCGTCGCTGTTGAGCAAGAGAACAATCTCGCGCTGGAGCAGTTCGGCTTCGGCGAGCATTTCAATAGCCGTGAGCGCCATTGCCACTCCGGCTTTCATGTCCAGCGTGCCCGGTCCCCACAAGCGACCGTCAGCGATGCGCAACGGCATGGAACGCAGGGTTCCGACCGGCCAGACAGTATCCAGATGCCCCAGTAGCAAAACAGGCTTTGCGCCTATCCGCTTGTGAGGGCCAAAACGCGCCTCGAGAATGTCTCCATATTGTCGCTGGCGGTGGAGCTTCACCCGACCTCCGCGTGTGCGGATCGCATCGGCGGCAATGGCCACGCAGGCGTCCACAGCAGACTTCGTATCCGATGGCGACTCGCACAGCACGAGCTTGCGCGTGAGTTCCACAAGCGCCGACTCCTTCCGCCGAGCACCGGCGAGAAGAGCGCGCATCGGAACGGGAGTATGTATGAGATCAAGACTCTCTGGGTTCACAGCTTCCAAGTTTAGAGGGCGAGCCCCGAGGTTTGCGATGAATCTTGCTGGAGTAGAATCCAAACCGGAAGGAGTCCGCATGCATTATCTGCTCTTCTATGAGGTCGCAGACGACTACCTAACTCGCCGCGCGGAGTTCCGGAATATTCATTTGAAGATGGGATGGGAAGCGGCTGAACGCGGCGAACTCGTCCTTGGCGGCGCGCTGGCCAATCCACCCGATGGAGCTGTCCTTCTCTTCAAGGGAGACTCGCCTGAAATCGCCGAGAAATTCGCCCGGGCGGATCCCTATGTTGCAAACGGAGTGGTCAAGCGGTGGCATGTGCGCGAGTGGACGACGGTCGTCGGCGACCTCTCCGCAAACCCCAAGCGCCCATAGCGTCCCACTCGGTACCCCCGGACGGTTGAATCGAGAGCCGAGGTCTATTCCTCTTCCGGCAAAATGGTGAAAGGCTTCGACGCGCGCGGAAAGTCCCTCAACCCGGTTGGCCCCATCGCGTGCGCGGGCTGCCATGCGGGAGATTGCAGATCGGGCATCGGCCTCGCTTCGAACAGTCTCTTGCATTGCTTCGCGGTCCAGCGCGCCCATCTCTTCGACTTTTTACGGCGTGCGCTGTCAGTCGAAATGCCGGTTCCCGCGTACATCTGCCGGTAGAGCTTGGACAGGAAGATGAACGCAATCCGGGAGCGCAGATTGGGAGTGCAGCTCGACCGCCGCCAGATCGCGCCCCAGTTGTAAAAACGGTCCCATACGCGCTGGGTGCGCTCGCGGATCTCGTCGGAACTCATGGTAGGGTGCGGCGTGAACATCTTGGGCCGGACTTCGATAGGAATAAGCCAGTAGCGCGTGATCGGCACATCGCCCACCATGGTCGGGTGCGCGGATTGTTCCTTTTCCCATCGCCCAAAGTCCACCGTTCCCGGAAAAGGCGTCATCATTACGAATTGCGCGAACGTGACTCCGGCCTTCAACGCCATCTCTACCGTCGCATCGAAGGTGGCCGGTTTATCAGTTGGCAATCCGAAGATGAATGAGCCGAGCACGTGCACTCCATGCTGCCGGAACGTCTGCAACTGCTTGGCCAACGCTTCGCCCGAGTAATTCCAATCCTTGAAGACGGCCTTCAGGCCCTCCGGCGTGACAGCTTCCACACCCACCAGGGCTCCCTTAATGTTGGCCTTTCGCATGGCATCGAGATAATCCCCGTCTTCGCCTGCCTCCATAGTGATCTGGGTGAAGAACACCATGTCCTTTGGCAGTTTCGCGAGTTCCTCCATCAATTGGAAGCGCTCCTGGCGGATTGCCGTGAGCTCCTCGAGTTTGGCGAAGTTCTTCTGCTCGCGTGCGAGCCGCAGATCCGTAAGCGTAACGGGATAGAAGTTGTCGTCGGCAAGCGCGATGAAGCGGAATCCAATGCGTCGCAGCTCAATTATCTCGTCTACTACTTTCTGGAATGACCGTTGGCGCGGCTTTTGTCCGTCCGTGCGCCAGACGCTGCAGAAGGAGCAGTGCTTGGGACATCCGCGAATGGTCTGCACGGAAGCCCACATGTACTTGTCGGCACGCATCAAGTCCCAGCGCGCGGGAAGAAATTCAGTACCGGCAATCCGGCCACCTTCATACACCCGTTGGGGCGCGCCGGCCATGCAGTCGCGCACAGCTTTACCCCAGGCCAGGTCTCCATCCCCGGTCACAACGGCGTGAGCTTCGCCGCGCTCAAAGACTTCTTCAGGAAAGAGCGTCGCATGGATGCCGCCGTAGACCACCCATGCACCGCGACTTCTTGCCATTCGGCCTACCTGGTAACCGCGCAGCGCATTGCCGGTGTGCACACTGATGCCGACGATGTCGCCCGGCTGAATACTCTCGGGCACAATCTGCTCCAGCGATTCATCTACCAGAATTGGGGTTCCCGCTGACTCCGGGGTTGCCGCGGCGAGTACAAACAGCCATCGCGGAGTAATAACAGCCGTACCAAAAGAATTATCGCTGGGGTTGACCAGGTGGACGCTCAAGGGGCTTTCCTTTCCGGGGAGTTCAGCCTTCAGAAGGGCACGATGAGAGCCGCAAGCTGATACGGATAAGAACTGAGCCCTGGCAGGCTCGAAGTGGTTCCGACGGACCTGCTGTGTCACCCATCATACATATCGAGCCCCAGTACCCGCCCGAAAATCCTTGAACGCCTTTAGATAGGCTACTTCCCGAGTACCTGAACCCGAAGAATCCGGCTGGGAACTCCTGTACACTAGAGAGTTCAGTCCCATGCAAAACAAATATCCAATTGGCATCCTCGGCGCGACCGGAATGGTGGGTCAGCGCTACATCCAGCTCCTGGCAGATCACCCGTGGTTCGAGATCGCTTGGCTCGCTGCCAGCGATCGCTCCAGCGGCAAAACCTACGGCGAAGCGGCGAAGTGGCGCCTCGACACTCCGCTTCCCGACCGCATTGCGAAGATGCCGGTATCGCCGGCCGATCCTGCCGGAGCGCCCCGCATCATCTTCGCCTCAGTGGACGCCGCATTTGCCCGGGAGCTTGAGCCCAGGTTCGCCGAGGCGGGCTGTGCCGTGCTTTCGAACTCCAGCGCCTTCCGCATGGCCCCGAATGTGCCTCTCGTGATCCCCGAGGTGAATGCGGACCACCTCTACCTCATCGAGGAGCAGGAATCGCGCAAGCAGTCGGGCGGCTACATGGTCACCAATCCCAACTGCTCGACCATCGGCCTGGTTATCGCTCTCAAGCCCCTGGAAGAGCGCTTCGGGATCGAGCATATCTTTGTCACCACCATGCAGGCTGTGAGCGGCGCGGGATACCCAGGCGTGGCTTCAATGGACATCCTCGACAACGTCGTCCCTTTCATCGGGGGCGAAGAGGAAAAGATGGAGGCAGAGACGCTGAAGTTGCTGGGCAAAATGGATGCCCACTCCGTGTCTCCGCTTCAGGCAGGCATTACGGCACACTGTAATCGCGTGCCCGTAATCGATGGCCACACCGAATGCGTCTCCATCAAGTTCAAAAAGCCAGCGACACGCGAGCAGATCCTGGCCGCGTGGGATGGATTCAAGCCGCTCGCCGGTATGGACCTGCCCTTCGCGCCCGGGCAGCCCGTGCAGTTTGCGGAGCAGCCTGACCGTCCGCAGCCGCGGCTCGATCGCAATCGCGAACGCGGAATGGCCGTGACCGTAGGCCGCCTGCGTCCGTGTAATTTGCTTGACTGGAAGTTTGTGCTGCTCTCGCACAACACGGTGCGCGGTGCAGCGGGTGCGACAATTCTGAATGCGGAGCTGCTCGCCAGCCTCGGCAAACTTGAGTCGGTAGCAGAAACCGTCACCCGCGCTTAAATCGGTAAGTCACGGTAACGTCTGTAACAGGGGCATGATCACACGTCATGCCGAGCAGATTCGAAATAGAACGGGCACTAGCCCCTGAGGTTCGACTACAAACGCATGAGCCTGGTTGTAATGAAATTTGGCGGTACGTCGGTCGAAGATCCGGCCGCGATCGATCGTACCGCTTCCATCGTTGCGGGCCGAGTCGCGGCGGGCAAGCAGACTGTCGTTGTGGTCAGCGCCATGGCCAAGGTCACGGACTTGCTTTTGCGCGCCGCCGCATCCGCCGCGAAGGGGGATCGTACCGGCGCTCTTGCCATCAGCTCTCGTTTACGCGCGCGGCACCGCGACACCGCATGCGCTTTGATCAAATCGACGGAGTGTCCCTCAGTCTGCAACCTGATCGAGGAGAAGTTTGATTCGCTTGACGAGATTTTGCGCGGGCTTGCAGCCATTCTCGAACTCACGCCCCGCATCTCCGACCTTATCGTCAGCTACGGCGAGCGCCTGTCCAGCCGAATTATCGCTGCCGCGTTTGCTGAGCAAGGAATCAACGCCTCTCACCTGGACGCCCGCGATGTCATTATCACCGACTCGCAATTTCAAAAGGCTGCGCCAATTGATGCCTTGATTGAGAAACGTGCGGCTGAACATATACTGCCGCTTCTGAGTGAAGGCAAAGTTCCGGTCATGGGCGGATTTATCGCTTCCAACGAGGAGGGCATCACAACCACCCTCGGCCGCGGCGGTTCCGACTTCACCGGTGCCCTCGTTGGCGGAGCGCTCTCGGCCGACGCGATCGAGATCTGGACCGACGTTGACGGAATCATGACGTCAGACCCACGCGTCTGCCCCGATGCCCTGCGGGTTAAGGTCATCAGCTTTGAAGAAGCGGCTGAGCTGGCTTACTTCGGAGCGAAGGTGCTGCACCCCGCCACGATTCTGCCTGCCGTGAAAAAGAGCATCCCCGTACTTGTGCTCAACAGCAGAAATCCTTCCAACGAAGGCACGCGCATCGTCTCTGTCGCGCCGCACTGCCATAGCCCGTTTAAGTCCATCGCGGTAAAAAAGAAGCTTAGCATCATCGATGTCGTCGCCAGCCGCATGCTCATGACGCACGGATACCTGAAGGCAATCTTCGATATCTTCGACAAGTACCAGTGCCCCGTCGATATGGTGTCGACCAGCGAGGTCTCCGTCTCGCTTACGGTTGATTCCAACGAGAAGCTTCCCATGATCGCTGCCGACCTGAGCAAACTCGCCGATGTTAACTACGAAGGCAAGAAGGCTCTGATCTGCTTGGTTGGCGAAGACATTCGCGGACAGAGCGGCATGGCTGCGCAGGTCTTTACCGCCGTCAAACACATCAACGTGCGGATGATTTCGCAGGGCGCCAGCGAAATCAACATGAGCTTTATGATCGACGAGGAGGACGCGGACGAGGCGGTTCGCTCGCTCCACGCTGCTTTCTTCAACGATCCCGATCCCACCATCTTCGACGTGGAAGCCCGCAAGGCCGCCGTAAGCGAGTAAGCCGGAAGGAGAACACCGGAGTGAATCGGTCTCGCCTGCTCTTCGGGATTCCGGCAGCGTTGGCCTGTCTTTCTCTACTATCGCCGCAGTTGGACGGTCAGACCTCTGCGCAAATGGGCGCCCCGCAACTGCCATTTGTCTTCGAGGAGCAGGTAACCCTCGCAGCCGATTTCTCGGTGGGCGAAACCCCGATCGGCAAGCGCAACATCGTTCCCATCACTGGCGGCACCTTCGAAGGTCCCGGGATACGAGGCAAGATCATGCCCGGCGGTTGGGACTGGCAGCTTACGCATCCGAGTGGCTGTTTCGACCTCCACGCCGACTACATGATCCAGACCGACGATGGCGTTATCATCCACGTCATCAACCAGGGCATGATCTGCCCAAATTCATCTGGAAAGCACGATGCACTGTTCACTTCACCCGCATTTGAGGCGCCAAAGGGGAAGTACGACTGGCTCAATGGAGGCGTGTATGTCGGCACGGTCGATGGCATGAAGATCGACGGCAAACCTGCAGTGCGCATCCGCTTTTTCAAGGCGTATGCAGATCAGCCGTCCCCTGGCCATTGAGCGCATCGCTTCCGTCATTTCCGGGGAACGCATTAAGCTAGAGACGAACAGCTGAAAACCAGGAGCTGAGGATGCTTCTTCTTGTTTTAGGCAAGGGAAAGACCGGTACGCTCGTCGCCGATGTGGCTCGGGAGCGGGGTCACGGCGTACGCGCCCTCGACATCAATGAAAACGAACACGCGTCCGCCCTCAACGCGCCCAATCTTGCGGGTGTGGATGCGGTCATCGATTTCACCACACCCGAAGCTGCCGCAGAAAACATCCGCGCCGTGCTGGCGCTGGGCTGCCGAATCGTCGTGGGCACAACTGGGTGGTACGCGCAGCTTCCGGAGTTGAAGGCAATTGCTCATCGTCGCGGCGGCGCCCTGCTCTACGGCACAAACTTCTCCATCGGCGTGCAGAAGCTATTTCGGCTCACAGCCGAACTCGCGCGCATCGAAGGATACAAATTCGCGATCAGCGAGACACACCATACGTCGAAGCTCGACGCACCATCGGGCACCGCGATCACGCTGAAGGAAATCATCCACTCCGTCCAGCCCGGAATCGACGTTCCCGTCGAGTCCCACCGAATCGGCGATGCAAAAGGCGAGCACATCGTGACTGCGACCAGCGACCACGATCTGATCGAACTACGCCACGATGCTTTCTCGCGCCGCGGGTTCGCATTGGGAGCTGTGCGCGCTGCCGAATGGGTGCACGGTAAAACCGGCGCGTGGGAATTCCGGGAAATCTTCGACCAGTTGTAGCGCCGCTCTCTAACTTCAGCTATTGTTTGCCACCGAACACAATGGTGACGTTCGTCTCCACCGCAACGGGCTGACCATCAAGCATGTAGGGCTTGTACTTCCACGTCTTCACCGCATCCACGGCAGCCGGGGCCAGCAGTTTCGGACCGCTGAGCACCTGGATCCCTTCGATCGTGCCCTGTTTGGTGATGGTGGCCTTCAGCATGACGGTTCCCGTAATGTGCGCGTCCTGCGCGAACTTGGGATAGACGGGCGTGGTCTTGTGGATGATCATCCCCGCTGCAATACCTGCGGAGATGGGCACCACACGCGGCATGAATTTTGCTTTCGATCCGGATCCAAAAACCGAACCCGGAACCGAATTGTTATCTTCCAGCGAAACCGGAGCTGGAGCGCTAGGCGGCGGTTCGTTGGCTGTTGCGTTGTTGCTGATATGTCCAGCGATGCGCGTCGGCGCGACCAGTTGCGCGGCCATGGCATCCGGCGAAACGGGGGCGGATGGCTGTGCCTCCGAAGCAGTCGCTTGTTGCCCGATTTGCGGCTGTGCCGGGGTTGGCTTGGCCGACGGAACGGCGTTCCCCGTCTTTCCCGTAGCGTTCACAATCAGGCGATCGGCTGCGGCGGGATCTTCTTCTTTCACCGGCGCTGAAGCAGAAGCCGCTTGTGTCTGCTTTGTGTTCGCAGTGGCGGCATTCGACGTGGAGGAACGCGTGAATACGATCAGCAGCACAAGAGCAAGGACCACCGGGCCGGCTCCGATCAGGATCCACTTCATCCAGTTGGCGCCCTGCTTTTCAGCCGCCTCGTTCGGCTCACTCTGGAACATGGCGGAACGGAAAATATCCACCGACACGGGAGGCCGCTCGATCGGCGGCGCAACCGGAATCGGCGGCGCTGTTTCTACGACTGGCTCTTCAACCTGAGGCACGACGCGAGCCGCTGGCTCAGGTGCCTTTCGCTTCTCCGGCACCAAGCTGGGACGCGGCCGGGCGTCAGGTTTAGGCACGGGCGGCATTGACGCTCGACGCAGATTGACTGCATCCCACGCCGCAAAATCAGAGTCGACTTCGGACTTCGCAGGCTCTGGCGGAGCCGCAGATTTTGATTCCTGGTTGTCCTTCAGAATGTCAGGGATGACTCGTGCTTCCGGAGTGCGCGCCGGCTTTGGTTCTGCTACAGGTTCGTTGTGTCTTTCAGGAACAATTGGCGTGACATTCGAGCGGACAGTAGGGGGCGCAGGCGGCACTACGGGCTTTGGAAGAGGCTGCGCTGCCGCCGCCGGCTTTGAAGCGGCCTGGACCGGGGCAGCTGCCGGCTTTGAGGGTGTTGTCGGCGCAGGAGACGAGCTATCTTCTGAAGGCAGCGGCACAAAGTCGCGTGCACCCGCGCGCATGCAGCTCTTCAACAGATCCTCATCCGTGCGAGCCGAGTACGCCATCACGGCCGGTCCAAGTTCTGACAGCTTCGAAATAATCTGGAGGGCATAACTCTCGTCCGTGTCCACATCGACAAGCACGACGTCGAATTTTGTCTCCATCATGCGGGCCAGGTCGTTCAGAGTGGCGGGGTAGTCGATAAACTCGTGAATTTTGCGTCCCTGCGCGGAGGCAAGAGCCCTGGCAACCACTTGGCGGTGCGCATCATTGGGGCCAATCAGCGCAACCGACATGCCGGTGGGAGCACCTGATATCTGCGGTTCGGCAGCCTGCGCGTTAGTCGACATCTCAGCTCTGGCGATCATGGTTTCCAATCCTTTTCTCATTCGCTGTCGAGGCTTCGTACCGCTGTTTGCCATCTAGCGGCGCGTCTGGAGTCGACATGGCCATCGTCAAAATGGGCGGGATAACCCACATTGAAGTCGGCTGTGAAAACGGATCTGGGAAGAAAGAGAAACGTCCTGCGAACCAACTGGCACGTTCGCAGTTGAAGGTCCTTTGGATTCAGGTCATTGCACACCCACCGCGATTGCTTGCTTTCGGGTGCGCACTCTGAATTCCGGCCCTGTAACGGACATCGTAACGGGTCCAACACCCATATGGAACTACCGGGTAATGGGGTGCACATGCCTTTCGTCACGTGTGAGATAAGGTGAGCACCGGACCTTCGTGCCTCACCAAGGCGGCACAAAGTTCTCGAACGGGGCCATCGTCACAATGTTGCTATCCCTATGCCCCTGCGTCTGGCCACAATCGCGGACATCCCTGCTATCGCGGCGCTCGAGAGCAATCCGCTTGCCCGGCAATTTGTCGGGCAGTGGAGCGAAGCTCGCCACCACACCACACCGGCCGGCGGCGACGCCCGTTATTACGTCAACGAAAGCGATGCGGGCGCGATCGAAGCGTACGTAATCCTGCGCGGCTTGAAGCAAGACTTCCGTTCCATCGAGTTGAAGAGGATCGTCGCTGTGCCCGAGCGCGGCATGGGCAGACGCGTTCTTAACGAGATGTCGATGCTCGAATCCGAATACAACTGATATTCGTCACAGCCATTGCAGCGCTCAATCGATATACACTTTCCTTGATGGAAACCACAGGCTGTGGCACGGCAATCGTTACGCCTTTCCGGGCGGACGGCACGATCGACGAACCCGCGCTTTGGGCGCTCGTGAACTGGCAAATCGACGCGGGCATCGACTTCATTGTCGCCTGCGGATCCACGGGCGAAGCCGCGACCCTCGACGAGCAGGAGTGGCTCCAGGTCATTCGGATCGTCATTGAAGCCGCGGCCGGGCGCGTTCCCGTCTGGGCCGGCTGCACGCACAACTGCACCCGTGTATTGCTCAGGCAGGCTGCGGTGCTGCGGCAGATTCCTGGCGTCGATGCGGTACTCTCCGCCAACCCGTACTACAACAAGCCCACGCAGGAGGGCCAGTTCCAGCACTTCCTCGCCCTGGCCAAGATGGTGGCGCCCATCCCCGTTTGTGTCTACAACGTGCCCGGACGGACAGGCGTGAATCTCGATCCGCAAACAGTCCTTCGCCTGGTCGAGGCCGCTGCGAACATCGAGGCCATCAAAGAAGCCAGCGGCAAGCTGCCTCAGATCGCCGAAGTCGTCCACTCTCTGCCGTCGAGCTTCAAGGTTTTCTCGGGCGATGACAACCTTGGTCTTGCCGCGATCGGGATTGGGGCACAGGGCCTCATCAGTGTCGCTTCCAACGAGATTCCCGCCGAGATGGCCCGGATGATCAATGCGGCACTGCACGACGAATGGGCCGAAGCACGCGAGATTGAGCGCCGCTTCGGAAGGCTGTTCGAAGCGAACTTCTGGGAGTCGAATCCCGGTCCGGTTAAAACGGTCCTCAACCTCATGGGCCGCACTTCAGACAACGTTCGCCTGCCGCTCGTCCCGCCCATGCCGGCAACCCGCGCAAAGCTGGAACGCCTCGCTGGAGAACTCGGCCTGCTGAAGTTTTCGCCCGTGCCCGCCGGCGACATGCGGATGTATTAGGACGACACGTCTCGCGAGGATAGGCGCAACAGACTCGACGCTGCTCGTGGAGAGTATGCTTAACCTGCGCCGGTTCCTGACGGATGCTGAACTGCCAACCCACCCCTTTACAGCCCCAACGCTCTCCGCTGTTCCTCTGCTTTCTGGTCTTCGTACTTTTGCAGGTCGTCTATATTCACGTTCCCATGCGGAGCATTTGGGTCGTTGGGATTTGGTGCAATGTACACGGTTTCGACCTGCTGGAACACCTCATCGCGGACCTGAATCGCGTGCTTGATCACCGGCACTGCATAGCTGAAAAAGAGGCCAACCGAAAGAAGAGACATGGCGAATTTCGTTTGGAGGTCGTTCATGATCGTCCCCTCCGTCGGCCATCAAAGCGCCTGGTATCCGGAACACGACTCCAGTATGGCCGCCCGTCGCGGAACTGAGAACATCTCCGCGGTGGACGCAAAGGTAATCAGCAGTAACTTGGAGTCTCCTCGCATTTCGACGGCCAGTTTTTAGCAGCCGATATCCTACTGCGCTGGTGTCTACGCGAAACAATGCCGTTGCGGAGGGTCCGCGACTCGTCTTCGGCCTCTAAGTAGCACCAGAAAGGCAGAGAGTCCAGGCATCCAAAGGAAAACATTTGCGAGAGAAAGGAGCGGAGTGTAGTTCCAAAGAAGTTCAATGGACGAGAGCAAAGACGGAAGCTCTACAAGCCAGAACCATAGAAGAGATTTGGTAGCGCTACCGGGAATCGAACCCGGGTTTTAAGATTGAGAATCTCACGTCCTAACCCCTAGACGATAGCGCCACACCTGGAGCGGGCAAACTCACAGGCCGCTCTCTTAATCTATCAAATAATCAAATGGATGCAAAACCTGGACGGGTGCCGGCGAACGCCTATATCCCGAGCTTGCGGACTTCCTCGTTGTAGTACTTGCGGTAGAGAATCTCCCACTCCTGCGAGCCTTCGAGGATGATTTTGCGCTGCGAGGCGATCTTCTGACGCGCGGCCGCATCGATGCGCGCCTCTTCCATGAGCAGGGATTCCAGTTCCTTGCGCGCTTCCTGCCGGATCGTATTGCGATCTTCCATGAAGCCGACTTCGTTGATGTCGGCCAGAGTGTCGGCCACGGTGTGAGCCAGCTTGTTGAGCTTGTCGCGGCTGATCCTCATAGCACCGCCTTGTATTTTTTGGCGAGCTCGGTTTTCACCTTCTTGAACATCTCGGCGTATTGCGCGCCAGACTTGCGCATTTCGTCGGAGTAAGCTTCGAGAATAACGCGCACCTCTTCGTTGATGCGGTCTTCGAGCGAGAGCTCATCAATGAGGCCCTGGCTGACACGCGCCTCAGTGAGTTTCAAATCACTGGTGGTGATCATCTTGGCGTCGGTGAGGTGCTTGACCGTGCGGCGGGCGAGATACCCAATGTATTCGCGAGAAAAGATCATGGGCTAAGTAATAAAGATAACGCATTGGCCCGCCGAGTGTACACCGCAGGCCAGTTCACGGCCCGCAGTTCTGAGGATATTGGGCGGCGCCACTGCGAACGGTTGAACCTTCACCCGTTGACTGCGGGGCGATGAGGGCATGTCTTGGTGTTCACACAGGCGTCGGGCAGGCGGAGGCGTTCCACCGGGCGGCCATTGATCAGGTGCTCCTGCACGATCTCAGCGGCATCATCGGGTTGCACGTGGCCATACCAAACCGCCTCGGGATAGACGACGACCGTGGGACCGTGTTCGCACTGGTCGAGGCACAGGGACTTATTGATGCGGACAGTGTTGCCGAGACCGGCTGCTTTCGAGAGCTGTTGCAACTGGGTGTGCAACTCGCTCTTGCCGTCAGTTGTGCACGAGGGCCGCGGAGCACCTTCAGGGCGGACGTTATGGCAGACGAAGACGTGGTGCTTGAACGGTGGCAAATGGTACCTCCATCTCCAGATTACAGGTTCGGCGCTCCCCAGCCGGCCGGCAGATTTCGCATGACGAACTTTCCACATTTCATCGCTCTTGACGCGGCCTCATCTGAGAGAATGATTGCTTGACTATGGGCACGGACAATCTACTGTCGCTGAAGGACGATATGGTGGCATTCATTGAAGGCCACGGTCTCGTTCGTCTTCCGGGATATGTGACGGAGGACATTCCTTCCATCGTGTGGGAAGGTGAAGACAATCCCGATTCGTGGAAAGACTTCGTGGAGATGGCGAAGCACGTCGGCGCGCCGTTTGTCACGTTCAGTGAGATGCGGCTCGAGCGTGAAGAACTCGACCATCTGGTGGAAGAAGTCGGTGAGATGAACTTCCCGGATGAAGAAGCCACGGAGCTTGTCGAGGCGCAGTGGCTGCGCAAGTACGCCGGCATGGTCGGCTACATCCAGCTCGGATTCGTGTACCAGGGAATTCTGATTCTGCACGAGACAACGACCGAGTGGTACGAGCGGTTCCAGTCGCTGCTCGAAGACATTGAGAGTTTCAACGACATTGTGATCGACGACCACGATCACGAACACGACGAAGAGGACGAGTAAGCAGGGTGGCCGAAATCGGGACCGCGGTCCTAAGTGCTCCACGACAACACTGGATTCTTGCTGAGCCGCATCCGCGCGAAGCGGAGGAGCTGGCTGCCGCCGCGCGCATTCCTCTGGTCCTTGCTGAGCTTCTGATCGCCCGCAATATCAGCACATCCAGCGAGGCATTTGCGTTTCTCAATCCCGAAGTGGCGCATCTGCACGATCCGCTGCTGATGCTCGGCATGGCTAAAGCCGTCGAGCGCATCGAGTCGGCCATCGCCGGCAAGGAGCCGATCCTGCTCTACGGTGACTACGATGTCGACGGGACGACCGCGGTCGTACTGCTGAAAACTGCGATTGAGATGCTCGGCGGGGCGGTGCGATTCCACGTGCCGCATCGGCTGCGCGAGGGCTACGGCCTCCAGTCTGCCGTGCTCGAAGCTGCGTATGCGGATGGAGTTCGGCTGGTCGTCACCGTGGATACGGGCATGCGCGCCTTTGCTGAGGCGGAGACCGCACGCAGAATCGGTCTCGATCTGATCATCACCGACCATCACCTGTCGCGTGCAGATGATGCGCTACCCGATGCGCTGGCGATCCTCAATCCGAATCAGCACGGATGCTGCTATCCGGAAAAGTCGCTCTGCGGGGCAGCCATTGCACTGAAGCTGGCGCAGGCTCTGCTCGAGCGGCATGACGCGGCAAGGACGCGCGACAAGCTTTTGCCGAGCTTCTTGAAAATCGCCGCCATTGCAACCATCGCCGATGCGGTACCGTTGAAAGGCGAAAACCGCGTCATCGCCGCCCTGGGGTTGCGGGAATTGCGAAGGCCTGTTGGCGCTGGTCTGCGTGCCCTGTTTGCTGCAGCACAACTCGATCCGGCATCGAAGCCGCTGACGGGATTTGATGTGGCGTTCCGGCTGGCGCCGCGTATCAATGCAGCGGGCCGAATGGACGTAGCTTCCGAGATCATCGAGCTGTTCTGCACTCGCGATGCGGCGAGGGCGACAGAGTTGGCAAACAAACTGGATCGCCTGAATCGCGATCGTCGCGAAACGGAGGCCCGGGCCCTCGCTATGATTGAGGCTCGGCTCGCAAACGAGCCCGAGTTTGCAGATGCGCGCCTGGTGGTAGTCGACGGAGACGGCTGGCATCGCGGAGTCATTGGCATTCTGGCCTCGCGCGTGGTGGAGCGTACCGCCAGGCCCGCGCTGGTCATCAGTGTAGAGGATGGTGTGGCGCATGGATCGGGCCGGTCAGTGGATGATTTTCATCTGCTATCGGCGATCGAAACCTGCGCCGACCTCTTTACGCGTTTCGGCGGACACGCATTCGCCGTAGGCTTTGCCCTTCCGGCCGAGGCGCTTCCCGAACTGAAACGCCGGCTCGCGGAGTGCTCCTCTGAACGCCTTGCTCAGCGCGAGCCGCAGCGCGATCTGCACATCCATGCGGAGCTTCCGCTGGACCACGTCACCGCCGTCCTGGCCGGGTGGCTGCGCAAGCTGGAGCCACTGGGACACGGAAATGCCGAGCCCATCTTTATGGCTCGGAACGCGAGGCTCGTCTCAGCTCCTCGCTTCATGAAAGATCGCCATCTCCGCCTCGAACTGGCGCAGGACGGCACTGGGGCAACGCGCGCAGTGGGCTGGGATATGGCCGGAAGATCGGCCGAACTGGGCCTGACTCAAGGCTCAAAGATCGATGCCGCCTACCGGATCCGCGAGAACCTGCATCCTGATTTCGGCGGCCTCGAGATAGAACTTGCAGGAATTCGCGCCGCGAGTGCCTAGGGTTGCGTTCGCGCGCTTCTAGAACAAGAAAGGCCCACGAATTAAATCGTGGGCCTTTCTTCTAAAGCAGAGAAGTTCAACAGGGCTTACTTGTGACCCTTATCCTCGTGTTGCGGACGTCCGCCGCCGCCGTGCTCTTGTGGCGCCGGGCGCGCGTCATTGCGAGGCTGAGGATTGCCGCGCGGTTGCTGGTAATTTCCACGCATTTCCTGCTGGGGCCGCTGTTGCTGGAACTGCGGTTGACGACCCTGCTCCTGGTGCTTCTGGAATTCGGGCCGGCTCTGTTGGTTGTAACCGCCGCGATCGTTGTTTCTCGGTTGCTGCTGAAATTGTGGCTGGCGACCGGGCTCCTGATGCTTCTGGAATTCAGGCCGGCTCTGCTCCCGGTTGTTGTTGAACGTCTGCGGCTGGCGATTATTCCGGTCGTTTCCGTTGAAGCCCATCGGGCGTTCTTCGGCAGCTCTCTGCGGATGTCCACCGTTGTTCCGTGCGTAGAAGCTGCGGTCGTTGCGGGCAGCTTCCATATGGTGCATCTGCATTGACGTTTCGCCCATGTGCCGTTCACGCATGGCATCGCGCTCTTCCGGACGAGGATTGTATCGGATGCCATCATGCCCGCCGTTGAAAGAAACGCGGCGCTCGTTCCGGATGGTATTGCGTTCTACGATCGTGCGGTCCACATAGACATTGCGGATATGCACATTGTTTACACGCATCACCGCGGTGTTGTATTCGAAATCACGCCCGTGCCACCGGCCCCCGACAAAGCCGACGCCCATGTAACCGAATCCATAATTGATTCCGCCGTAATAGCCGACGTGCTGTCCCCAATAACCGGGGTGAAAGATGTACAGGCCACCGGACCATCCCCAATAAGGAGGCGTCCAGAGTGCACCTTCATATGGCGCGGGAACCCATGCACCGGGCACCCAGTAATAGCCCTCAGGACCATACGCCCAGTATCCCGGCGTCCACATCCAGCCCGGTTCCGGGCAAGGCGGCTGTTCGTATACCGGCAGAACAGGCGGCCCGATATTGACACTGATCAAAACGCCCGCATGTGAAGACGCGGGAATAATCGAAAGCAGCAGAGCAAAAAGCATCCAGCGCGATTTTCGGAGTAATTGCATGAGTACCCTCCTTGAACCTTCGATCCACTAACTTCTGCGAAGATTGCCACCGCAGCTGCGCGGGTTGGCAGTTGACTTCAATCGCAATCGCGAAAGTTCATCTACTTCCATCAAACCCAGCGTATTGGCAAGAGTTGCTCAAACCCATACGCAATGCTAGCGGTGACCAACTTTGGTAACGTCGGCTGAGCACATGGTTGAACAGGAGGCATTCAAGCTTCACGGCCTATATTCCATTGAAATCATGTTAGTTTTGGAACGATGCTTCCTCCGGATAGCCAGGATTCCACGAAGAGTTTGCGACACAGTTTCCTGTCCAGAGCATGGGTCGACATCATCATTTGCTGTGTCTTGTTTGTGGCAGGGACCGCCCTTGTCTGGCGTACATCGCATCGACTTTCGGTCGGACTGCGCAGCCTGAGCGCAGACGATGTCTGGTTTGAATCTGATGTGGGGCGTGTCTTTTACAACATGTCTGCACGGCATAGCGATCAATACCGCTCGCAGGTGCACCCCATCTTTGCCCTGATCGCCAACCCGGTTTGTGTGATATTCCACAGGGTTTTTCGCCTTGATTTGAATGGAAGCGCCGATCTGTTTCTGGCGCTCACGGCAGGCGTATGGATGGTCCTGATGTTCGTAGTAATACGCCGGCTGGGATTTGATCGCGGGATGGCGGCTATGTCGGCTGTGATTGGGCTATTCAGCACATCGGGATTGTTGTTCTTTGCAGTGCCAGAGAGCTACGGACTGAGTTCGGTGAGCATCTTGTTGGCCATCTGGCTGCTGGTGTTCACCAATGGAACACGCAGGTCTACAGCGGGAGCGGTGCTTGCGAGTGCAGCTTCGCTCAGTATGACGGTAACGAATTGGTCTCTCGGCCTGCTGCTCACGCTGCGACGATATTGGTTCCGCCGTTGGTTGCAGATCTCGATTAATGCATTCTTCGTGGTGACAGTTCTATGGTCTCTGGAGCGAGCCGTCATGCCATCTGCACAATTCTTCACGGCCGTCGCGGGTGAGCGGCAGTATGTGCACTTTGTGACGCCCTCAGTCGTGGCTCACACTGCCGTTGTTTTCGCGTCGCATACGATTGTTTGCCCAGCAGTCCAGCAAGTGACGAGTTTCGGAGCGGACGAAGATCCGATCGGTCCCGCGTGGAAGACCGGCCTCTCCATGCAATCAGCCCCGCCGGGATCGGGCTCGATATTGGGTGTCGTGCTTGCGGTGGCTTGGCTTGTGATCTTCGGGTTCGGTGTGGTGACGCTCGCACGCGAGAGCGCGAATCCCCTGGCGCTGCCGATTCTGGGATTTCTACTCCTGCAGTTTTTATTGCACGTGCTGTATGGTGAGGAGACCCTTCTGTACTCGCTGAACTGGATGCCGGTTTTGATCATCGTGGCAGCGTACGCGTTTCAACGCATGGGCCGCCTCCGCTGGCCTGCCATCGCATTTTTTGCGGTGCTGCTTGCAGTGAACAACTACGGTCAGTTCAGGCATGTCTCTACGCTCGTCGATTCGTATCAGGCGGCGCACCCACTTGCACCGCCGGAAAGTCCGGAGGAGATGATTCCGAAACCGTAGCGCTGTCGCATTGCACGCGGCAGCGCCTCGGAGTTCTCCAGATCTAATACCGGATGCTTAGGCCGGTTCCGACCACCGTGTTTGCCTTGAGATCGATTGGGACGAGTACGTATGGCGGATTTGCAACGCCGGTGGGCACAGCCGTGGTTCCGATCACCCCCGCGACATGACCCACGCCGATATCGAAGGCAAAGTGCGGATGTTCCTTCTGCGTCACGCGAAGGGCATAGTCCATGGTCGTGGGAATATGCGCGCCGCTCCCCGGCGGAAAGAGAATCGGCTTGAGGTTTACGACCTGCGGGGGTTCCTGCGTGAACCCGATTGCCGGAACAGCAGCGATGTTATGCCCGAGCGGGATAGGAATTCCAAGACCGCCGAAGAGACGGCCGCTAAGGCGTGTTGATTGGCCGCCAAGTCCGTAGATGGACGCATTCGTCGCTTTCCAGCCGAGGTTCACTAGAAACGGCACAGGTGGATGAAGCCAGGTCTTGGTGGCCGCAACATAGATGTCGCCGTTGGTATAGGACTTTAACGTTCCCGTTTCCTCCTGGTTGAGAGCGCCGCTGACAAACTTATCGTTGGTGCGGACAACAAAGCCCGCTCCTATGCCCGGCGTCCATGGACCAAACTGGCCATCTTTAATGCCGACGACCTTCGCATTGAAAACATTCATGCCGGAGTAGTCCCACAGGCCGCTGAACGCTGGGCTGTTCCCCTTCGTGTGGACGCTGCGCGTGTAGCCAAATTCGAAACGGTTGGCGATTCCCTCTTCAATCGAAAAAGTGTGGACGTACCCGATCACGTTTGAGGCGTTCACGAAGTGGTATCCAATTGCCGGATGCGACCACGCGTGCCCCTTCTCGCTGAGGACCACGTATGCAGTGGGTGTAATGAAACCGCCGGTCTGCCCTTCTAGCGTGAGGTTCTGGGCGTAGGCACGTCCGGAAGTAGAAAGTACGGCCGCGAAGGAGAATGCAGCGGCGAGCGGCTTAAGTGCAGAGAGTTTGAACATCCAAATACTCCAGTGAAGCGCCGTATTGCTTGCGCCGAGTTTTTTTGACCGATATTGAATCAGGCCCGATCTGCCCGACCATCTCGCAGAGATCAAATGCCGCTCCCCTTAGGGAACGATGGTCCGAGACAACCGTCTGATTTAGCAAAACCGAATACTTGTAACACACCCGAAACACGATGGTCACGGTTACTGCTCACATGGACGGCAGCCACTTTTGTGCCGTCCTTGCGGCGCTTTGGGGTCTCCGCCTAGACTCACCCCATGCCTCGCGGATTGTTCATCACCCTGGAAGGCCTTGACGGCTCAGGCAAAACTACGCAGATCAAGCGCTTGGCTGCCTGGATGCAAAAGCGTGGCATTGAGACCGTTGTTACGCGACAACCGGGGGGAACAGCCACCGGCGACCGCATCCGCGCCCTGCTGCTTGACTCGGGTTCGACCCCGCTTGCGCCGATGACTGAAATGGCCCTCATGTTTGCCGACCGCGCTCAGGCAATCGCCGAGGTGATCGAGCCGGCGCTCGCCGCCGGACGCGTTGTGCTCTGCGACCGGTTCACCGATTCCACGGAGGCATACCAGGGCGGAGGGCGCGAACTCGGCTCAGTGCCTGTGCTCGAACTTCATCGCCTTATCTGCGGAAACCTGAAGCCAGATCTCACTCTGCTGCTGCTGCCATCGCTTGAAGCCAGCCTTTCCCGTGCACGGCGCCGGAATGAACGCCACGCCGCGCAGACCGGTCAGGATGAGAACCGATTCGAACAGGAGCAGGGCGAATTTTTCCGGCGCGTGTGGGAGAAGTACCGCGAGATTGCCCGGCGCGAGCCAGATCGCGTAGTACTGATCGAAGGCAATCTGAGCATCGACGAAGCTCACGAGCAAATCGTCGAGGCTGTATCCGAGCGGCTCGTATCGCTGCACGGGGCAGACTGACGGCGAGTGCTTGTTTAATCACTCGCCGTCACTTGTACGCGGGCTATTGTCCGCGGTTGAAATTCAGATTCGTCGTGAAGGTTCCTGTGTCGTAAACGGCCGAACTCCACGGAACACTCAGCGTGAATTGGGCCAGCGGATTGCAGCCGATGATGTTCACGGTGAATGAAGCACTCGCCGACGCGTTGGGAGCAATATCTCCTAGCACGTCGGGCGTACCACCCGCTGTCAACCTCGGCGTGCACTTCGGGCCCGAGGTCTGCGTCAACGTGAACCCGGTCAGGGTTGTTGCATAGGCCGGTCCAACGTTGCCATTTTTGGCCGTAATCGTGAGTGTGCGCGTGTTCGCCGTGCCCGCTTTCTGCGCAACTGTGAACTTCAATCCGTAACCCGGCAGTTTTGTCGGGTCCACGATACCCCAGTACGCGGGCTTGGCTTGCAGCGCCTTGTCGAATGGCAGCGGATAATCCGTGCGTGTGACCGGGAAGCTGTCCAGCCACGTATCGTCATCCGCCATGCCCCACATGGTTACTGAGCTTAGCTTCGTACTCAGTTGCTTGAATGCGTCGAAGTAGGCTT